>Ga0209718_1004220_pt1 | contig 12158 bp, 5 predicted proteins | sample AD_JPNAS1_MetaG_FD_184420 | JGI IMG/M metagenome (GOLD analysis project Ga0209718, IMG submission 184420) | Active sludge microbial communities of municipal wastewater-treating anaerobic digesters from Japan - AD_JPNAS1_MetaG (SPAdes) (version 2) | ecosystem: Engineered > Bioreactor > Anaerobic >... | reverse complement strand
GTGGCCGGGAACCCGATGAAAGAATGAAGCGATGCTGTCTGGCCGTTAAGGCCCTTCATTGTGCTACGGATTCGCCTCCCGCACAATGCCCGCATTTGATTCGAGGATCTTGCGGGAGGCGTGGGAGGGGGATGGAATCGAGCGCTCAGGGCCTGCCTGACAGGATCTTGGGATGGGTAAGCATTTTAGCGCTCTTTTAGGCCAAGTGGGTGCAGGCGCTCAACCAAAAAGAAGCCCTCCGAGCTTCACCAACCCGGCATGAATGGGAATAAAAAGTCCCGCGCCAAAAAAGCGCGGGACCAAGGTTAAGTTGGAATGGAATTCTACTTCAACAGAATGGCTTTGGCATAATATTCTTCGCCACCGGCTTGCATCCTAACGAAATAGACTCCCGAAGAGCAGAGCCGTCCGTCTGAACCAGTGCTGTTCCAATTCTGCCGATACACACCGGCTTCCTTATTCTCATTAACCAGGGTCTGGATGATTTGTCCGCGCATATTAACAATGTCGATCTTCACAGGCAGACTGGTTTTCACGCTGTAGCTGATGGTCAGGTCCGGATTGAAAGGATTGGGATAGAGGGAACTAATGCCAGTAGCAAGAGGAATCACAGGGGTGTATTCACCTTCGCCCGGGACAGTGATGGCAATGGGTCCGAAGAATGTGTTGGTGCCGTCCATATCCAGAGCTTCAAGCCAGTAATAATAAGATTGCTCCGGCTGTATCACCGTGTCACTGTACATGTAGGAAACAGGCTGTGAGGTGTTGGTGGCTGGGATCAGGGTATTCTGGTCCTCCGCCTCGGCCAAAACGTCGCTGTTCCCGCGCAATATCCTGTAGCCGATCATATTCGACTCTGTCTGGGTAACCCACATCAGATTGACCGCGTCATTTGTGATGCTCATCGATGCGGTGAAAGTGGAAAGCTCTACGGGGAGTGGTGGGTCGTAATAGATGCAGTTTCCAATTTCTACTGGGCTATACCACGTCCATTCATCGTCGTAAAAATTCTCTCCACTCATATAACGCGGATACAAACACACCCATATATCATCTTCAGGATTCCTAATTCTCAGCTTTACATGAAAGAATTGTGTTGCGTTATAGGGAAGTATAGTTCCAGACCCTTCATCCTGAAGAAACTCCGTAGTTACTGAGAACACATCAGTCATAGAGTTATTCGCTATCAACCAATAAAACTGAATTGGAGGGTAACCAGGAATAACTAAATCTTGTATCAGTGTCCCTTTTGTGACTTCAACATTTTCGCCTGTTGGTACCCCATTTCCAGGGCATACTTCAGTTCCAAAAGCACTGCTGTATTGCAATGAAACAAAACATGTTCCAAGCCTTGTTTGCTTTTGAGTATCAGAAATGCCCTGAGCCATGACATCGAACTCAAACCATGTTCCCCCTGAATCTTGAGTTAATTCTCCGTTGGCCAAAGTGTATAGTATTCCAACATCTCCCTCAATCCCCTGAGCCGCCAAGAGGATTGGCAAAACAGCCATCAATAATAATATAAGCATCCTTTTCATTTTTTACTCCTTAATTATGGTATCTGAGTCCAATGACCGGAATTTGGCCTCCAGTAATAAGTCCGGTCTGTTGGGATAACATTTCCATCAAGATTAAAATCTGCGATATAATAACCGTGCCACAACCCACTTTGAATGCGCCAATAAAGATTATTGTCAGCAGAAGCTATGATTCCATCCTGATTGGCATCCCCGGAGTACAAGGCTAGAGTGCCAGGTTCAATCTCATTTACTCCCAAAGAATTACCACCGAATACAGAATTCAATACCGTCAAATCAGCTGGCGTTGATCCGGCAGAATCAGAGGAAAAGACAAATGGTTCGGCAGACATCACTTCGAGATGGTTTCTATGCTGCACGATAATATAATACTCCATACCTTCGGTGAACTCGAAAGCCAACTCCGGATTTCCATTCACATCCACCACAGTGCCATCGTTGAGCAGGAAGCAGCTCTGCGGTTGTTCAAACGGGCCAGTGGAGGTAGCCCGGAGCTGGATGTAGATCCAGTCCACGATGTAACGGGGTGAGGCGTCTGGAAAAGCTGTGAGCGTTATGCTGGCATCATAAGGCGAAGTAAGTGGAATGTAACCATTGTCGCTCAGGATATGGGTCATGGTCCCGCCTGCGACATAGGGCCCCTGCAGAAACACCTTGAGACCTGTGTATATGTAGAGCGGGGGTTCGATCACGATGTTGCACGGGCCATGGGGCAGTCCGTAGCTGATAGCGTGGTTGAGCGGGTCACGCAGGATCACATCGGAGAGCATGACATCCGTTCCTCCAGGACCTGTAGATTGGTCTTTGGCTTTGAGGGTAACGTAAAAAAGCGTTCCTGTGCCGTAAGCTCCCGGTGTGTAACCCAAAATGGAGCAGGTGGCGGTGTAACCTCCGTTTTCCTCGATGATGAACCATTGGGTTTGGCCAACATCGTTGAGAAACTCGCCTTCCTCGAAAGCCTCGAGTCCGCTTACTTCCAGATAGGTGTCATCAAAGTCGAAATGCACTTGATAGCCACGCAGGGGTGTACCTTGCACCAAGCCCTCGATTTTAACGGCCACGCGCACCTCTTCATAGTAAAGAAGGTCATAATGCGGCAGGTCGATCCAGATGTGTGCGCCTTCCTGGATTACTATCTTGCCATGCTCCAGAGTGAAATCCTGAATGTTTTGGTTGAGTGGATCCCGCAGGATCACATCGGAGAGCAGCACATCCGTTCCTTCAGGACCTGTGGTTTGATCAAAGGCGTTCAGGGTTACGTAGAACAGGGTTCCCTCGCCAATGGCACCGGGCGTATAGCCCAAAATGGAGCAGGTGGCGGTGTAACCTCCGTTTTCCTCTATGATGAACCATTGGGTTGGGCCGACGTCGCTGAGAAACTCGCCTTCCTGGAATGCGTCCAGCCCTGTCACAGCCAGATAAGTGTCATCAAAATCCAGATGGACCTGATAACCGCGTAGGGCGTCCCCGGCTTCCAAGCCTTCGATCTTCACAGCCAGGGTAGTGGTACCATAGCAATATAACTCCTCCAGGGCTGGGTCAGTATAGATGCGCACTTGCTGGCGAACATGGATGACACCGTTTTCAATGCTGCCAGCGGTGATGGATTGGTTGAGCGGGTCACGCAGGATCACGTCAGAAAGTTCCACAGGGGTGCCCGATGGACCAGTGGACAGATCTTTGGAGCTTACATTAACATAAAACAGAGTACCGGACCCGATGGCTCCAGTAGTGTAGCCCAAAATGGAGCAGGTGGAGGTGTAACCTCCGTTTTCCTCTATGATGAACCATTGGGTTGGGCCAATAGCACTTAAGAATTCTCCTTCTTGGAAAGCCGTCACTCCAGACACTTCCAGATAGGTGTTATCAAAATCAAGATGAATCTGGTAACCACGCAAGGCTTCTCCCGTGGTCAAGCCTTCTATCTTCACAGCCAGGGTAGTTGATTCAGAATAGTATAGTTGTTCTTCAGGCGGATCGATATAGATGCGCACCTGTGCCCAGGCAAATTGGGTGAAAAACAAACCCAGCATCAGTACCAAAAAGATTTTGGCATATCTTAATAAAATCATTATGTACTCTCCTTTGACATTTATTACTGAGTCCCCGTAGCAGTTACCCGGAAGAATTTCTTATCTTCTTCCACGGCTTGGCTCCAAGCAGACTCAGTCAGTCCGGAAGCCTCCAGCTGCCAATCATTAGCCAGGGGATCCACTGCCGAATAAACTGAATAGGTACAACCGGATACCTGATCCCATGATACAAATAAAACATTGCCAATTATTGTCAGTGCAATGTTTTGGGGCAGTATTGGAATTAGGCTGTTTTCAACATCCAGAGCGACCACGGGATCGAACAAGGTAGCGTTGTCATCCCAGTATTGCTGGTTAGACATCATGTTTTGCTGAAAACCGATCCCCGCTCTGTGTCCTGTGTCGAGAACCTTGAATTTTACATTGAAAAGCTGTTGTGGGGTGGTAGAAAGCAACCCGCCATTTCCTGCTGAATACAAATATTCAAAGGTAATCGCCAGACGGGTGCTGGTATTGTCGTTGATGATGAAGTAGTAAAACGGGAAGGGTTCCCTGTACACCAAGTCACCCTGAGTAACGATCACGTTGTTGTTTGTCCTGACACAATAGCCAAAAGCCTCAGGGTTATAATTCAGCAGGACTATCCCTGTTCCCAGCCTTTGATCGCTTTCCGCGCTGCTGGCCATAACGTCCAGGCTGAAATAGCTTTCCCCTTCCCATTCGACCAAGTCTGGGTTGGCAAAGGAAAACTCGATGTCGCCGCGATTGGTTGTGCCCTGCTGTGCGAAAAGCCGTCCGCAAGTGAGCATTGCCAGCAAAATAAAGAGTAGCGAGAATTCCAGGGTTTTAGGCTTCATACGTTCACCGAGAAGTGGGCACCATGCTAATCAAACCTGTATTGATCCGCCACATGGAATTTAGGTCACTGGGAGCGACAAATCCATCCAGGTCAAAATCTGCGGAGTAATAGCCACTCAGGCCAGTCTGGAGCCTCCAGTAGGAATTACAGTCGTTGGGATTAACCGCTCCGTCCTGGTTTGCGTCACCAGACGCCAGGGCTACAATCCCAGTCTCCACTTCTTTCACACCGCCGCCTCCATAAATACTGGTGATATCACTCAGATCCAAAATAGGCGGGGAGCCGCTGCTTCCAAAGTTGTTTGCAGAACTGCTCATCGCAGCCAGATGGTTGCGGTGGCGGACAACAACATACCAAGGTCCGGGAGAGCTGTTCATCAGGATAAGGTAGGGCTTGTCAGGCAGGCGCAGCCAGCCGTCGGAACCCAGCCAGGCGGATTTGGACACTGTGGGCTGGCCATCATAGGTCGAACGCAGTTCCAGCAAGCACCAGTCCACCACGTCCTCAGGGATGGAGTCTACCGTCACCGGATCCGCGGCGTATGGAGATGTAAGAGGGATGACGTCATTTTGCAGAGTGTGCATGGAGCCATTGCTGTAAGCCCCTTGCAGCCAGCATTTAGCTTTTAGGTAGGCAGGAGAAGGCCCGATTATTACGTCGCCGTTGTTGGTGGTCACATCTGGGATGACGTGCCCAGTCAAGCTATACAACTGGAAATTGTAGAATTCGAGGGTGGTGAAGCCTTCTTCAATAGCGGTGAAAGTTATATAGATCAAATCACCGGGTCCGAATACCGACGCTCCGCCCTGGAGGATTTGGCTCGAAATACGCACCCTGTCTGGAGCTTCCGGTGCAGCTACGAACCAGTACATTGGAAATCCGTCGAGCAGGTTGCCGCGGGCGGCCGAGACAAAAGTCACCTTGCTGGGGTCATAGGTAATCCAACTGGTGCTGCCTCGCACCTCTGTTATAGTATCCAGATGCACTGTGACCGTGAAGTTCTGTTGTAATTCAGCTGTCTGCGGATTGGGGGTTATGCTCACCACTTGTGCTCCCAAGCTTAAAGCCAGGCAAGCCAGAAGTAGGGTAACCGCGAGTCTGGAATACATTTTTCTTGATCCTAAAAGTGGAGTCCGCCCCGTAGGGCGGACTCCGTTCATTAGTTTACTTGATAAGGAGGCCTTTGTTGGTTTTCACATAGTCTTGCGCTTCCATGCGGAAATAGTAGATTCCGGAGGAAACGGAGCGGTTGTTGCTGTCCTTGCCATCCCAAACCACGCGGTACGTCCCGGCGGCCTTGCTTTCATTAATCAAGGTGCGGACCAGCTGTCCACGTGAGTTGTAAACATTGATCCTCACGCTGCTGGCTTCCTTCAATCCGTATTGGATGGTAGTGCTGGGATTGAAGGGGTTGGGGAAGTTGCTGCTCAGGTAGCTTTCCAGCGGGATCACATTCACCAAGTCTTCGTTGGCTGTGTAGTCATAGGTTATGGCGATGTCATGGTTGTCCCAGCTGCGGGCAATCATCGGCTGAAGCGTGATTTCAGTGTCGCTACCCACCACGTTGAAAACGAGGGTGGCAATGTTGCCGTCGCCTTCCAGGGCGTTCTGACCCAGGGTGGCACAGGAGACCTCCACCAGGCCTTCAGCATTGGTGTGCAGCAGCAGGCTGGCTTCCGGCCAGATGTTACCTTGCTCAATAGACACCAGTTGCAATCCGCTGCCGTAGGCGATGGGCATGTTCAGACCTTTCAGGAATCCATTGTTCCCACTCAGTTCCAGATTCACAACGATCTGGCCACCGTTGTTCTGTGTAGCCATCATCACCATGACAGGATTGAGTTCCGGGAAATTCCTGTGATTATCTTCATAATGTGTGTTGTAGTAGTTCATGGCGAACATCATCAGGTCTTCGATGTTGATCCTGTTGTCCGGTATGGGGCGGGAACGGCGTGCGTAATCTGTTGAGGGACCAACGTCGATCACGTTATTCCAGGCTTCGTTGCTGGAGTTAAAGCCCCAGACAGCACCCAACAAGCCGATATCGTCATCCATGACTTTTCCGTCTTCATTCACATCTCCGGGCCAGTAGGATATAGACTCACGGTGGAAGGGAGCGTCGGGCGCGGCGCTGATGTTGTCAGCCTCATCCACGGCGAAGAGGGTGATGTAATAATAACCACGCTCCATGCCAGTTAAGGTATAGGGGAAGGTTTCGGGAGGATCGATCTCGGCGAATTTCACCCAGCCGTTTTGTGGGCTGCCAAGTAGTGGATCTGGAGCAGCGAGACTCGGCTCGCTGTGGTCGTCATACTCCGGATAGTGAGTGTAGCCGGTTCCGGCATCACCGTAACTCAGGGTCCAGATCTGGATCTTCTTCGCGCCTTCAGGGTTAGTCCACATCAGGTCGATCGAGTTGTTCGCGTTGGGCGTAGTGCGGCAGGGATGCAGAAGAGCGGTGATCTCGTCTTCCCAAACCACAGGAGTGGGGGGTATGTTGTCGATCAGGATCCACTTGTCCAACGTGTCAAAGCACTCTATTGGTTGGTTATTCTCATCCCGCAGGGTAACCTCACCCAAAGGCAACTGGATGTAGCAGCCATCGGGCACGTTGTTGTAGTTTGCGGTACTGGTCGTGTCAAAGGTGAAGAGGGTGACATTCTCGCCGGTGACACTGCCGGCACCTAAAAAGGCACCAGTGACTACGTAAATCCATTCTGTATCTGTGCTCTGGTCGACCACATAAAGAGGGCTCGTAAAAGCCGATCCCATAACGAAGTTCGTGGGAGCTGTGGCAAAATCCGCCTTGGGGATGATGAGCATCACGTCGAAACCACGCAGGTTTCCAGCGTACGAAGCTTTCACGGAATAGGTCTGCTGCACGTTGTCCTGGATAACTTCCAGAAGCGCGTCCACATACAGAACGGTGCCGTTGCCGTAGATCGTCTGATCCACAATGAAATAGGTAGGAGCGTACGTATTGGTGGGGATCAGTGTATTTACGTCTGGTTCATCACCAGAATTATACACATGGATGTAGTTATTAGAGAATTCGTTTCCAGTTACTGTAATTTCAGAAGTTACTGAGTCTATCTCTTCAAGTATCAACGCATACTCTGATCCTTCAATCTCGTTGTTACTTATTGATGCACTTTCAGTCAAGTAGCAATAGATACCGGAGCTAGAATTTGTGATTGTATTACCATCTATTACTGAGTCGATTCCTCCATAATCCAGGACTGCAATCTCAGTAGCGCCATCAATTACGCAACCAGATATCTCTAACCCCAAGTTTTCCTTAGCGTAGAATGATGTCTCGCATCCTGTCAAAGTAGCATTTGAAACCACCAGATCAGTAGTATTTTGAAGTATGATTCCCGAAGCAGTCCAGTGAGTTCCTGTTCCTGGCCATATCCAATCTACTCCAGTAACTGAACAATTTGTCACCGATCCAGTGACAGAAGAAATATCAATGCCATTCTGCGCAATAATGTCAGTGAGCCCTTGACCGGTTACCGTAACATTATCAAGGTCGACAGTAAGATTACCGCCATTCCCTGTCAATACTACTCCAGTCTTTTGGAAGTCAGTCACATCAACATGATCGAGTTTGATGTTGAAAGGCCCGGTGGTGTTATTATAGGCGAAGACACCTACTCCATGCTGAGCGCCGCTGAATGGATCGTTCATTATGTTGATCACATCCACGTCTTCAAGGGTACCCCCGGCGTTCCAGAACGCGACCCCATTGAAGCGGTAGTTAGCGTTTCCTTTGTTGCCACCGTCCACAATAACGTTTTTGAGCGTGAATTCCTGTACTCCATCCACGAACACGACCGGCTTGTTGGCTGCTGAGGTTGTGAACGACAGAGGCAGGACCTCTGGCGACTGGATCACCACCGGATCAGTGCCAACCCCGCGGATGGTGAGGTTTTCGGTAGTGACGTGCAGTTGTTCCACGTAGGTTCCGGGCTGCACTTCAATAACATGGTTGGCTTCAGCCGTGTCGATTGCAGCCTGGATGGTTTCATAATAGGCACCGGTGGTCACATTCCTGATAGGGGTGAGCATCCCCCCGCTGAGGATAAGGTCCATAGACCCGGGCGTATAGTAGTATTTTAAGTTTGTGTCTACGTAGATTTCCGCGACAGGCTGTATGAAGTACTGTTGATAATACTCCAGAGGTGCGGAGAAGCTGCCGCTGCAAATACCGGTGACGGGGTCATAATTCATGACCATATTCTGCACCGGTTCGATGTAGAAGGTTGTCCACCACATGTAGCCAAGCGGATCATCACCTGTCGGAATTCTAAAGCCGAACAAGGTTACATCGTAGCCAACGCTGGGCTTTGTGATCCTTATCTCCTGGAACATCGGGGAACTTGGATTGGATGCGACAACTTGCACTTCATATCCAAGGTTGGCAGCGTAGCTTGGAAGCAAACCCTTTTTACAGAACACAGTGTCATGGTTATAGACAGAATTATCGTAATCGTTTATGTCTCCTGACCAAGGAACGATTACTTCGACAGTGGCGGCATCCACAGTGGTCGGTACTACTCCGTTTGCCAGCATCTTGAAACTCGCTGTTTCCCTGTCCATTTCAAATTCGTCAAACCTGTATGTTTCCATTTCAATTGTTTGTCCGTCGAGCAGATAGGTATCAAACTGGCTCCAAGGCCCGGCTGTATTCCACCGTTTGCACCTTACTTGGCTGTTGGGGGATTGATAGGCTATAACTTCCCAGTAAAAATCCTTCTTATAATCCAGAGGCACTGTGTAGTTGACTGTGGCGTATCCACCGCTAAAATAGCCAGTTCCATACGTTGTATTAGCCCAACCACCACCGATTTTAGTATAAAAACCCCAAAGATATGCTTTTGCTCCATCCTCGGAATTGGGCGCGTGGACGGTGAATGTATAGGTGTTACCAGCTATATAATTGTTTGATCCGAGTTCTGTCATTTCGGCATTTGCCCACCAGGGATCATAGGACACGTAACCCGAAACTTTAGTGCCCAGTCCATCAGGATTGTCAGCTTGAGGATCAGGATTGATGGAATCATCATCCAGAGGGCCGCTGGCATCTCCCCACCAGTTCTCTTTGGCATCAAGTACAGCAGCTGTAGTGGAATACTGATTTTCGACGCCGATAGCACAATCTGTTATAGAGTTATTTCTAAGGGTGTTTCCACTTGGGCCGGGAATACCTGGTTGACCCCAGGAGTAGCTTTGCCAGATTCCTCTGTACACACCGCTTATAGTATTATTGTTAATATCGGCATTGAACACGTTCCCGAGTATCCTGATCCCGCGGGCTGAAGTCGAGGGTAATCCTAATGCTCCGGTTATCGTGTTATTTGCGATAACTGGATTGTAGAATCCTCCGTTATCCCCATCTGCTTCCAGTTGGATGCCTTTTCCGGTTGCAGATAAATTTGATATGTTGTTATAGGATATCTCCACATCGGTGTATTTTCCGCCGAGATACTGATTATAATGCCCACCATACGGGGCGGCCATACCAATTCCTGTGCCGGTTGTGATAGTATTGTGATGAATATACTGTCTGGCCGTGATCTCATACATTTCGGGAGCTTCACTTCCAGATTTCTCGGTCATGAACCAGATTGCAGGAAATGGTGCACATTCACTTATAGTATTATAAGATATCTCGCTCGCACCCCTGTGACGTTCCAGCCCCACGGGGTTGTCGTAGCAATGGCTAATGTTGTTGTGATGGAAGATCAGGTCGGATGCACAATTACTGCTCCAAAAGCCGAAACCGAAATCTGTATAGACCCCAGTAGCGCTGTCGTATCCACCAATAATGACATTGTTGGATATCTCTACCATTGCTCCGGTAGATCCACTGCCAAGCGCTACCTTGGTTGTTCCAATTTCTTCAGTGGTCGAGTTCCTGATGGTAAAACCATCGAGTTTCACATTCCCAGAAGTGGTGTTTATCCTCACCACGAAACTCGCAGTATCGGATACCGGGTCTATGATCGTGTTGGCAGTTCCAGCCCCCAAAACACTTACGCCTTTATTGATTGTAACCGTTTCGTTGTAGGTTCCTTCGGCTACTTGGATCACGTCACCGGGGGTGGCGGCATCTATTGCAGCCTGTATAGTGGGGAAAATCGCTGGAACCGCGAGCGCAGTTCCGGAATTCACCACCACGTATTTGTCAAAAGTATTGGCAGGAGGAAGAGCATTTTGGATCCTGTCCAGCCCAATGCTGGGATTCGAAGTCTGAGCTGTCATTGTAACGGGATATGAGCCGTTGAAGGTGTTCCCTGTAATAGTATAATCACCGGGACCCCTCATTCTGAGTGCTTCCGCGTATCTTGTGGTCGATCCGCTGAACGTATTGCCGGCGATAATATTGTTAGTTCCGGCAAATTCCAGTGAGGCTAATGTGTTGCCCTGGGGGGTGGGATCAATCGGGTTTCCGTTGTTGTCGGTGATGCTCATACCACCGCATATCCCGGAGAGGATGTTGTTTGTGAAAGTGAAGCTCTGAGTGTTCGTTGTACCAGCTCCTCCACCGAAAACCACCAGTTGGCGTGGCACATTTGGCAAGCTGTATTGAGCTCCAAAACCAACTCCACCCGGATTATCCCCGACGAAGGTCTTGCCGGTGATCTCATTGCCATTTATCACTATATTGGTGTTTGCAGCGTTATATTCACCCATCAGGGCGGCGTCGCCTCTGGCTTCGATGATGTTGCCCTCAATCGAGATATTGGTCTGCGCGCCGGTCAGGTAGATGGCGGCAAATTCAACACCAGGAGGGCCATCGATTCCTTTAACGGTGAAGCCGTGGCCGATCGTGCCAATAACCACGCCATTCCTTCCACTTGTCAGATTGATTGTACCAGTACCTCCTCCTGAGTTCAAGCCATCAATTATAGTTGTGGCCGCTCCGTTGACGGAAGTTAGGCTGATGTTTTTATTGACTTTAACATTTTCCGCGTAGGTACCGTCTTGCACTTGAATCTGGTCGCCATCAACTGCGGCATTGATCGCACTTTGAATAGTAGTGTATGTTTGACCAATACCAACAACCAATGTGTTCTGAGCCCACATACTCGATATTCCCAACAATGCCGTCAGGAATAAAACCCAAAACAAAGTTCGTTTCATTTGTTTCTCCTCATAAACGTTTGCCTTTTTTGCCGTCCGCCTTAACGAACAGCCTACATGGACGTAAACACAGGTTCCGTCCTCTTTACACTCTTTTATCCGATCTTAAGACAGCGCACAGTCCGAAAGAGTGGCAAACGATTCACAGGAGATAGCCAGCATTCCCTTTTTCAGCTCAATTAGACTACAGCCACACAACTATGCATTATTCATCTTAATCACTAACTAATCCATTGACAGCAAGATAACAATGTGGTGCATCAATAATGGCATCCCTTTTTGCTGTCAAGGATTATTTTGGATCATATTCAAACTGATACCAAATCGCTTTCATTAATCTAATTTAAGCCATTTGAAATAGGTCAATTTTGAGACCATGTCTCTGTTGCTATCCAAGTATGAGAAACTATCAATAAGAGCTTTTTGAACATCATCAAGTGACGCGTAGGCAATATTTCTAAACTTCATGTCTCTGATCTTTGCCCACAAATGCTCGGTCGGATTCAGCTCTGGACTGTAAGGTGGAAGGAAGATCAAGCGAATGTTGTCGAATCGCTTGAGGTCATTTGTGGTATGCCA
>Ga0209718_1004216_pt1 | contig 12169 bp, 9 predicted proteins | sample AD_JPNAS1_MetaG_FD_184420 | JGI IMG/M metagenome (GOLD analysis project Ga0209718, IMG submission 184420) | Active sludge microbial communities of municipal wastewater-treating anaerobic digesters from Japan - AD_JPNAS1_MetaG (SPAdes) (version 2) | ecosystem: Engineered > Bioreactor > Anaerobic >... | reverse complement strand
AAAATCCGAAAAGTTTTTGTCCTACCCGCGCGGCGCTCTCGCTGCACCACTCACTTGGGGTATGCGCGCCGCAGGCCACCATGGAAACTCCACACACGCGCAGACTTCCAGACAGCGCAACCGCCTCTGCCGGAAGCGCTGTCCGTTGCCCCCCGCCGCGGCGCAATGTAAGATAGGCGGCTTATCTAAGCGAGGCTGCCCGCGGATTTCCGCGGGCGGGCGCGCCGCACGGTCGACATTCCAGGAGGAGGCATGGCGGACAGGAGCGAATCCGGCCCGGACACGGACCGGCGGCCGATCAACGAGCAGCGGCGCCGGCGCATCGAGAAGATCGCCGAACTGCAGGCGCTCGGCATCGCCCCCTATCCCGACCGTTTTCCACGCACCCACACCTTGGCCGAGGCGGCGGCGCTGCCCGAGGACGCGCGGGGCCTGGCCCTCGCCGGCCGCCTCATCCTCAGGCGCCGCTTCGGCAAGCTCACCTTCGGCCACATTCAAGACCACGACAAGGCCTTTCAGATCGCGCTGGAACGCGACAAGGTCGCCACGGGTTCCCTGGCGGGCAAGGAGGCCTACGCCGTCTTCCAACAACTCGTCGACCTGGGCGACTTCATCGGCTGCGAGGGCGACCTCATGCGCACCAAGACCGGCGAGCTCACCCTCGCGGTCCAACGCTTCACGCTGCTGGCCAAATCCCTGCGGCCCCTACCCGAGAAGTGGCACGGGCTGCGCGATCTGGAACTGTGCTACCGCCAGCGGTACCTCGATCTGATCATGAACGCCGAGACCCGCGCGCGCTTCGCCCTCAGGCGCCGCGTCATCGCCGCCTTCCGGGAGGGGCTCGACCGGGAGGGGTTCGTCGAGGTGACGACGCCGACCCTCGTTCCCACCGCGTCGGGCGCCCTCGCAACCCCGTTCGTCACCCGCCACGAGGCGCTCGACATGCCGGCGTATCTCAGAATCGCGCCGGAAACCTATCTCAAGCGCCTCATCGTCGCGGGCTACGACAAGGTCTACGAGTTCGCCCAAAGCTTCCGCAACGAGGGCATGGACCCCTCGCACCTCCAGGAGTTCATGCTGCTGGAATACTACTGCGCCTTCTGGAACTACGAGGACAACATGCGCTTCACCGAGCGGCTTCTGCCCGCCGTCATCACGGCGGCGACGGGGTCGCCCGTCGTCAAGTTCCAGGGGCGGGAAATCGACTTCACGCCGCCGTGGCCGCGCATCGCCTTCAGGGATGCGCTCGCGCGGTACGCCGGCGCGGCTCCGGAGGATTTCCCCACGCTGGCGGCGTTGAGGGCCGAGGTGAAGAAACGCGTCCCCGAAGCCGCGGGCATCGAGCATATGGGCCGCGGGAACCTGTTGGACCAGCTTTACAAGAAATGCGTCCGGCCGCAACTGGCGGGCCCCTTGTTTCTCGTCGGCCACCCCATCGAGCTTTCGCCCCTCGCCCGGCGCTCGGACGCCGATGCGAGCCTTACGGACCGGTTCCAGGTGCTGGCCGGCGGCCGAGAGATCGTCAACGCGTATTCCGAACTCGTGGCGCCGCTGGAGCAGCGCGAGCGTTTCGAAGAGCAGATGGCCCTGCGGCGCGCCGGCGATGCGGAGGCCATGGCCGCGGAAGACGACTACCTCCTCTGCATGGAGTACGGCATGCCCCCCACTTCGGGCTGGGGCCTCGGCTTGGAACGTTTTCTCTGCCTCCTGGCCGACCGCGAGAATCTCCGCGACGTGGTCTTTTTCCCCTTCATGCGCCCGCAGTCCGAAGCCGGCGGCGCGGCCGAGGCCGCCCCCGGCGATACCGGCGCCGCGCCCGCGCCGCAAGGAGTCTGATCCATGCGCACGCTCACGCCCGCCGACCTCAGGTGGCGTTGCCCCGCCTCGACCTTCGCCTTCGCGACCACCGCCTCCGTGCGCCCGCTCCGCGGCATCCTGGGCCAGGAACTGGCCTTCGAGGCCCTCAAGACGGGCATCGAAATGCGCCAGCCGGGCTGCAATATCTACGTGGCGGGGCCGAGCGCGAGCGGCCGGCGCCCCATGATCCGGGAGTGCCTGCGGCGCTTCATGCCGGCGCTGCCGCCGCCCGACGACCGCGTCTATGTCAACAACTTCGCCGCGCCCTACCGGCCGCGGCTCCTCGAGTTCCCGGCCGGCAGGGGCGGCGACTTCTGCCAGGCGCTGGACGACTTGACGGCGACGGTCAAGAAGGAGGTGGCCGCGTTGGCCCAGGCGGCCGGGCCGCGCAGCCGCATCGCGACGCTCCGCGCCCGCTTCGAGAAGCGGCGCAATCACTTGCGCGGCGTCTTCGAGCGCGACCTCAAGGGGCGGGGCTTCGTCCTCGGCCAGATCCGCACGGCCGACGGCGTGCGCCCGGACATTTTCTTCCTGCACGAGCAGAAGCCCACCTCGATCGGCGAGCTGGAGGAGCTCACGCACACGGGCAAGTTCTCCGCGGCGCGCTTCGCCCGAATCGGCCGCGCGTACGAATCGAAGATGAAGGAGTTCGGCGCGGCGATGGCCAAGATCACCCAGCTCGATCAGGAGTACGCCCAAGAGCTGCTCCGGCTGGAACGCGATCGAATCGGCCGCACGCTGCGGGGAGTGATTCAGGATCTGACGCGCGAGTTTCCGCACCCCAAGGTCGCCGCGCACCTGCGCCAGCTCAGGGACGGCATCATCGACAAGATCAACCTCTTCCGGCCGCGGCCCCATCAGGACAATCCCGACGCCGAGGAGCGCGACCGCTTCCGCGAGTTCCGCGGCAACCTCGTGACGAGCGGCGCGGGGCTCAAGGGGCCGCCGGTGGTGTTCGAGAACACACCCACCTTCAGCAACCTCTTCGGCTTCATCGAGCGCCCCGGCGTCGATGACGGCGGCCTGAGCGACTTCCTCGACATCAGGCCGGGATCGCTGCTGGAGGCCGACCGCGGCTTCCTGGTCCTGAGCATCTCGGACATCCTGCAGTCGGCGCCGCTTTGGAACGCGTTCAAGACGGTCCTCCGCACGGGGCACCTGGCTGTGCAGGAGCCCGAAGGGCCGCCGAACCCCGGGCCGATGCTCAAGCCCGAGCCGATTCCCGTCGACGTCAAGGTCATCCTCGTCGGCGAGCAGTGCGTCTTCGACATGCTGTACGACATGGACCCCGAGTTCCGCCACAACTTCAAGATCAGGGTGGAGCTGGAGCCCGACTTCCCCCTGACCCCCGCGCTGCTCCGCAAGGGCCTGCCGGCCTACGTCGCCCGGACCTGCAGGCAGGACGGCCTCCTGCCGCTGGACCGCGGCGCCATGGCCGCCGTGGCCGAGCACGGCGTCCGCATGTCCGGCCGGCGCGACAAGTTCACGGCATCGGTGGGTAAAATCGCCGACCTTCTGAGGGAGGCGAATTACCTGGCGCGCGCCCGGCGCTCCAGGTGCATCCGCGACCGCCACATCAAGGCCGCCGATGCCCGCGCGATCCAACGGGTCAACTCCTGCGAGCGCCGCATGACGGAGGCCATCGCCGACGGCACCATCATGATCGCCACGCGCGGCGAAGTCATCGGCCAGATCAACGGCCTGGCCGTCTACGACGTGGGCGACTACACCTTCGGCCGGCCGTCCAAGATCACGGCGCAGGTCGCCGCCGGCAGGGCCGGCATCATCAACATCGAGCGCGAATCCGGCATGAGCCGCGCCACCCACGACAAGGGCGTTCACATTCTATCCGGCTACCTCCGGGGGATCTTCGCACAGAAGCGGCCCCTGAGCCTGACGGCGAGCATCTGCTTCGAGCAGTCGTACTCGGGCGTCGAGGGCGACAGCGCATCGGCCAGCGAGGTTTTTGCGATTCTCTCCAGCCTGGCGGAGGCGCCGATCCGCCAGGACATCGCCGTCACGGGCTCGATCAACCAGAAGGGCGAGATCCAGGCCATCGGCAATGTCAACGAGAAGATCGAGGGTTTCTACGACGTCGTGCGCGCCGCGCGCCCGACAGGCGCCGAGGGCGTCGTCATCCCCGAGAGCAACGCGATCGACCTAATGCTCAGGGAGGATGTTCTCGCCGCGGTCAAGGCCCGCCGCTTCCGCATCTGGACCATCAAGACCATCGAGGAAGGCCTGCCGATCTTGATGGGGCTTAAGGCCGGCGCGCGCCGCGGCGACGGGACGTGGACGCCGGGGTCGGTGTTCGACCGCGCCGACCGGCATCTGGAGCGGCTCGCGCGCGTCCTCTCGGAGTACGACCGGTGGCGAACGCGCTGACGCCGGGCGCGGCGGAGACGCCCGCGCCCGCGGGCGGCGACGAAGCGCGCCGCGAGCGTTTCTGGCGGACGCTCTGCGAACGCGCGGTTTTCGTCTTCGCGCTGATCTGCATGGTCTTCGTCCTCATGGCGCCCCAGGACCGGCATCTGATCCCCGGCCGCCTCGCCTTGTGCCTCGCCCCCACTGCGGCGACGGCGCTCGTCGCGGCGCTGCAGTCGCGTTTCCCCGCTTCGTGGCTCCTCTGGACCCTGAGGTATTTCGCCTGCCTGTTTTTCCTGCCTTTCTTCTTCCGCCTCACCGGTCAGATCGCGCCCTTGTTTCCCCTGGGACACTTCGATGACGCGATCATGGCGGTGGACGGCCTCCTCCTGGGTGATCCCCGGGCGAGTCTTCGTTTCCAGGAAATTTGGCCGCACCCGCTCTTCGGCGAGTTCATGTGCCTGGCGTACCTCGCCTACTATCTCTTTCTGCCTTTCTGCGGCATCGTCCTGGTCTTGACGCGGCTCAGACGCAATCCCGGCCCGTCAGCGGATGTCGCCTGGTACGCCGCCTGCTGCGCCCTGGCCTATATGCTCCACTATCTGGCGTTCTTCCTCTTTCCCGTCGCAGGCCCGGCCTTCCACCTCGCCGGCGGCGTCGCGCGCGACCCCGGCTACGCGGCCAGCGCGCTCCACCATTTCGTCGTTTCCGCCGGCGACGTGCCCGGCGGAGGATTCCCCAGCTCCCACGTCTCCATCGCGCTCCTGCATGTCTTCATCGCCGCGCGCTTCCGCCGGCGCGGGCTGTGCGCCCTCGCCGCGGCGGTGACGGCCGCCATCTGCGCGGCGACGGTCTACACCCAGGCCCACTACGTCGCCGATGCGATGGGCGGGCTGGCCTCGGGCGCGCTGGTGTGGCTGCTGCTTGCGGGAATCGAGCGGGCGCGCGCGCGGCGCGCACCCGCCGAGGGGCAAAGCGCGCCCTCAAGCCCGCCATGAATCAACGACACGGTTCGGCCGTGAGGACCTCCGCGGGCGTCTTCTGAAGCTCAGCCGCTTCGAGCGTTGCTCCGACAACGCGCGCAACGCCAAGGGCTGCATGCACGCGTTTCCGCGCCCTGCCGGCGCGGAAGGCACGCCCTGCTCCTCTTGCGCGTCACCTCCCCGCTCGAGTAGGCTGAAGGATCCCCGCGGCGCGGTTCGCGCGCCGCGCAACGGAACCGGCAACTAGGAGGACTCGACCATGCCTGCCGTCTTCGTGCTTTTCGCCTTCGCGGGCGCCACCGGCGCCGGCGACACCATCACCACCGCTTCGCTCCTCGGCGAGATGACCGGGTTGACCGCGCTCACCTATTTCCCGTCGCCAGCCTACAAGACGCTGCAATTCGCCAGCTTCGACCGCCGCTCCCGGGAACCCTACGCGCCAGGCTGGTACGCCAACGCCGACGGTTTCGGGCGCGAGCCGCTGCCCGGCTTCGAGGGCGTTGCGGCGGAGCCCGGCCCCGACGGCATCGGCACCTACATCATGGCCGACGTCGAGGATCCCGGCGCCATCGTCCGCACGTGGACCGCCGCCATCGAAGGCAAAATCCGGCTCTACCTGGACGGCGACGCCGCGCCCGTCTACGACGGCCCGGCGGCGCGGTTCCTCGATAATCCCTACGCCGCGCTGGGCGGCGACGAGGGGTTGCTCGCGGCCAACACCTTCAACCAACGCGAAGCCGGCTACTTCCCCGTGCCCTTCGCCCGGCGCTGCCTCATCCACTGGATCGGCAACAAGGACCGCGTCCACTTCTACCAGATCCAGATCAGGCGCTACGAGAAGGACGCGCGGGTGACGACCTTCACGCGGGACGACCTCGCGCGGTACGCGGAGGCCATCAAGGCCGCGGCCGCGGCGCTCGGCGACGCGCGCCCCGCGCCGGCGGCCGGCCTCAGCGAGACGGCTTTCGACACGGTCATCGCCCGCGACGAACGCAAGGCGCTGCTCGCGCCTCCCCCGGGCCCCATGGCCGTCACGGCCTTCACCGTCAAGGTCGAGGCCCCGCGGCCCGACCGCGCTCTCAGGCAGGCGGTCCTCCGCATGTACTTCGACGAGTCGCCCAACCCGCAAGTCGAAACGCCGCTGGGCGACTTCTTCGGCGCCGGCCCCGGCATCTGCCCTTACGTCAGCGTGCCTTTCACGGTCTCCGCCGCGGGCGCCATGACCTGCCGCTTCGTCATGCCGTACGCCAAGTCGGCGCGCATTGAGATCGAGAACTGGTCGGGCGCGTCCCTGCGAGTCAGCGGCGCGGCGTCGTTCGCGCCCTACGCATGGAAGCCGGGGGAGTCAATGCATTTCTTCGCGCGCTTCCGGGCCGATCACGGGCTCTACTCCATGCGCCACAACGAGGCCGCCGATCTGCCCTTCCTGTGCGCCCGCGGCAAGGGCGTTTACGTGGGCACGGCTTCCATCCTGATGAACCCCACGCGCGTGCCTACCCCCGGGGGCGGCTGGTGGGGCGAAGGCGACGAGAAGATCTGGATCGATGACGACGACTTCCCGAGCACCTTCGGAACGGGCAGCGAGGATTACTTCAACTACGCCTGGAGCGCGCCCGACATTTTCTGGCACCCGTACTTCGCGCAGCCCCTCACCACCGGTCCGGGCAACCGCGGCTACGTGGTCAACAACCGTTTCCATATCATCGACGCCCTGCCCTTCAAGCAGAGCATCTTCTTCTTCATGGAACTGTACTCGCACCTGCCCACGCCGGATTTCTCCTACGGGCGCCTCGCGTATTTCTACGCCTTCCCGAACACCCGCGATGATCGCGTGCCGCTGACGCCGGAGGCGGCGCGGATTCCCGAGCTGCCGCCATGGCTACCCCTGGCCGCGGGCGCCTGCCGCACGGCGGAATTCGTGCAGGCCGAGGGCCTGGACGCCCAAGGCCCGGGCACGGTGTGCAGGCGCGAGGATCCCCGGTTCGCGGGCGGCGCGGCGCTCTGGTGGTCGCCGGCCCGGCCCGGCGACGCCCTGACCCTGCGCGTCCCGGTGCAGGCGGCGGGCAAATACCGCATCGGCCTCACCTTCGTGCAGGCGCCCGAATGCGCCCGCATGCAAGCGCACGCCGGCGGCGAGCCGATCTTCGAGGACGGCCGCGCCATCGATCTGCGGACGCCGCATTTGACCCTTCTGCGAAGCGCGACCGGCGATCGCGTGTTCGAACTGGAGGCGGGCGAGTGCGTCCTCACCCTGGCGCCGGTGGATGCCGCCGGCAATCCCTGCGCCGCGCCCATCGGCATCGATTTCGTGTGGCTGGTCAAGTGACGCGCGGCCTCAGCGCGCCAGCTTCCTGAGCTGCTGAATTAGGAAGCGATAGAGCTCGGAATCGTCGTTGTCCCTCGCGGGCGCATCGATGGCGACCGAGCGCCGCCCGTCGCTCACGACGATGCAACGCTCGCGCCCCGCGAGGCTCAGAAACCCCTTGGCGGCGGGCAGGACGGCGCAGTACGCGATGGCGCCCCAGCCGAACACTCGCCGCCTGCGCCACAGGCCGATCTGCTCGATGACAAGGCCGTCCTTCTCCGCCCGCACCACGCGGCGTTTCACGAACTCGTTCAGCCCGAAGGGCAGCGCCCACGCGCAGAGGCCGCCGAGGACGGCGAGGGCGGCCGCGCCCCACGGCGATTCCAGCAGCGCAAGGCTTTCCCAGTTCAGGCCGACGGCCGTGAGCATGAAGACGGCAAGCAGCACGGGGCCGCGCCCGCGAAGCGCGAAGGGGCGCCACGGCAGGCGGAACTCGTTGGCTGCCGCCTTGCGTTTGGAACCGGGGTCGCGCCCCTGGACAGAAGCGAGCTGTCCCCAAAAAGGCCCGGAATCGAGGCGCCTGGACGCGCCTCCTTCCTCCACGATGAGGGGCCGCGCCAGAAAAGTCGCCAGGCTCTCCGCGCAGGAAACCGCGGCGAGGGCATCGGACGTGGCGCCGAGCGTCCTGCGTTTCGCGCCTGCAAGCGCAAGCTCGAACGTCGGATCCTCGACCCCGTCTTGCCGCTCGACCTTCAGCTCGACGGCAGCGCCATCGTCAAGCTGCCGCCACAAGGTCGCCAAGGGCTTCATGACCCCGACGAAGCGCCCCCACCGTTTCTCATCCGGGGCGAACACCGTGCCGTAGGTGCCCGCAAGCATGGCGGCGCCCGCAATCCAGAGGATCGCGATGCTGGCGCCCAGCAAGGTCGGATCGGCCTCCGCGCCCCGCGCCGAAAGCCGGTGGAGCGCCACCAGCGCGCCCCATAGGCACAGAAAACCGGAAAAAGCGAAGAGTCCCGGCTCCCAGGCCGCGACCAAGCGCCGCTTCCTGACGGTGTGGCGAAGATCAAACATGGCTGCTCGCTTCTCGGCGCGCGCCGCGCCTGGACAACGTGCCTGGAGTATAGCAGAATTCCTTTCTCGATGAGAAGCGCGCCGCCGCCGGGGCGCCGCGCCGTGGTGAGGAATCCGGAGCATGTTCGAGGATCCGCTCAAGGAACCGCCCAGGACCGGCTTCCCCGCGGATTTCCTGTGGGGGACGGCCACGGCGGCCATGGCCGTTGAGGGCGCCCTCGGCGACGCCGTCCGCGGCGAAACCATTTGGGATGCCTTCTCCGCGGCCGAGGACGAGGGGTTCACGGGCCCCGACCGCGGCTGCGACCACCTCCGGCGCCTGAGCGAGGACATCGAGCTCATGCGCCGGTTGGGCGCCGGAGCGTACCGCTTCTCCGTGGCCTGGGCACGCGTCTTTCCCGAGGGACGCGGGCGCGCCGACGCTCGCGGCGTCGCGTGGTACGAGACCTTGATCGAAGCCCTCGCCCGCGCGGGCATCCGCCCCTTTCCAACGCTTTACTACTGGGATCTGCCCCTAGCGTTGACGCGCCGCGGAGGTTGGGCCCACCGGGACACGGCCTTGTACTTTGCCGACTTCGCGGCGTTCTGCGCCGAGCGTTTCGGACACTGCGTCTCGTGGTTCACGACGCTAAACGATCCATGGTCCGCGGCCCTGCGCGGTTACGGCGACGGCTCCCACGCCCCGGGCATCCGCGGGCACGGCCGCCGTGCGCTCCACCACCTCCTCCTTGCCCACGGGCACGCGGCCGCCGCCGTCCGCCAGCTCGCCGGGGAGAAGGCGCGCGTGGGCATCGCGGTCACGGTAACGCCGGTGCACGCGGCGCGGCCGGAGGCTGCCCACGCCCAGGCCGCCGCCCTTTACGACGCCTACCTCAACCGGTGTGTGCTCGACCCCCTTCTTCTGGGGAGCTATCCTCTAGAGACGGATGCGATCTTCCCACGGGAGGCTTCTCCGGCCGTCGACGGCGACGCCGAGCTAATCGCGGCGCCGCTGGATTTCATCGGCCTCAACTACTACACCCGCCGACTCGTCCTCGCGGCGCCGGGCGCGCGGCCCTTGCCCGTCAAAATCCTGCCGCCGCCACCGGCGGCGCGCACGCCGTTGGACGACGAGGTTTATCCCGCCGGCCTGCGGGAGGCGCTCGACAGGCTTGCGGACGGCTACGGCCAAAAGAAGATCTTCGTCACCGAGAACGGGATTCCTTGCGAGGATTCCAAGGCCGACGACGGCACGGTCCGCGACGGGGCGCGGGTCGAGTTCCTCAAGGCCCATCTCCGGGTGCTGGCGGCCGCCGTCAAGGACAAGCTGCCTGTGGAAGGCTACTTCGCGTGGTCGCTTCTGGACGGCTTCCAGTGGAGCCGCGCCGGCCCGCGCTGGGGCCTGGTCCACGTCGATTTCGAGGCCGCGCTCGCGCGCACTCCCAAGGAGAGTTTCGCCTTCCTGTCGCGGGTCATCGACGCCGGCGCGGTGCCGAATCCGGACGCGTGGTGATGGGCGGCGTTTAACGCGTCCGCTCGGTCGCGCGGCGGCGCGTCCCGGCGGCCACGTTCCGGCGCCTCCGCGGCGCCTCGCCGTCCTTGAAAACCACGAGCAATAGCACCAACCCCACGGCGAGCCAGACCACCGCCGCGGCGGCGACGATAAACCAGAGCTGCTCTCGGTTGTCGGGCGGACGCACGGCGATCGCCGCGCGGGCGAATGCGGCGGAAGCAGCCCGCAGCTCCTCACATGCTCGCTCGAGCCCGCGCCGCTTGATGCTCCACGCCGCAGCGACAGCGGCGTGGTCCGCAACGGCCGTGTTGACAGCGGACAAGGCCTTCGCAAGCTCCCGCCCCTCCGCGGCCGCCGCCAGGAACGGCGGAGCGGCCAGCGGCCGCGCCGGCCGTTCCGCGAGGCCCGCCATAATTTCCGAGAGCACCGGCGCGTACAGGAGAAGGCGCGGCTCTTCGTCGCGAGCGGGAATAATATCGGCCCGAGCTCCGCGCGGGGCCGCCTCGACCGCCAGATCGTAGAGCAGAAGCCGGATCATGTCGTTGGCGAGGTCGCGCGCCCGATCGATCGCCCGGGTCGAGCGCTCGATCTCGGGCAGGTCCGACTGCATGGCGGCCAACGCCGCGGCCAGCCGGCCGACCGCATCGGAGAACCTTTCGGCCTTCGAGGATTCCCCAGTGTCGGCGTTGCGCCAACCGGTGATCCCGCGGCCTAAGGCCATGGAGGCGTCGAGCAGCGCGCGGATCCGTCCGTCCGGCGCGGCGCCGCCTCCGGCCTCCGCTGCGAGGGCGTCGGCCCGCCCCGCGAGGTTCTCAGCCAGGGCGCACACCTCGGCCGCCGACGCGACGCGCTCCTCCCGCCCTGCTTCCCCGCCCTGCCGGCCGATCATCGCCGCGACGATGACGAGGCCCAGAAACACGGTGGCGCTCCCGAAGACGAAAAGCTCCAATCCCTTCCCTGCCAGTCGCATGGCGCCCCCTGTGGCATCCTATCGTTACTATTATCGGCGGCCCCTGTTTTTCGCTGCATGCGCGGGGGCGGCACGGACAACGATCCGGGCGGAAGGGCGGCAATGCGCGCGAAACGACGGGCGGCGCCGCGGGGGGCGCGGCAAACCTCTTGCCCCCTGCCGGCCGAGAGGTACAATGGGCCCAGACAGGCGGGTGTGACGCAGTGGTAGCGTATCAGCTTCCCAAGCTGACTGTCGTGGGTTCGAATCCCATCACCCGCTCCAAAGCAGAGGAGGCGCTGTAACAACGAGTTACCGCGCCTTTTTTCGTTTCTTTTCCGGCCCTCGTCCAAGGGCTTGGCGCCGCGCGAGGCCGTTCCGGCGCGTGAGGCTTTCCGCGAAGAATCCCGGCGCGCGGCAGAGGCGTCCGCCGGGAACGATCCGCTGCCCCCGCCGGAAGCACCCGATCCCGCCGCGCACCGGCGGGGCGGCGCCCTTTCGAGCCTGCGTGTGTTGTTTGACGTCCGGGGTGTTTCCAATTAGCATCGTCCATGGTGAAAACGCCAACGAGAAGTCCTATGGGTCAGAACGGCGGCGCGGAGTACGCCGACATTCAGCAGTCGATGGACGGCGCTGCCAATGGCGAAACGGTGCTGCTCAGGCCCGGCGAGTACGTGATCACGGAGCCGGACCAATCTCAATCGCGGGCACTTCTGCAAGGATTTGACAGGAGACAAGAGTTCCTCCTCAAGGAGAACCCATGAAGGTCAAAACCGCTTCGGCCGTGCTGATAATCATTGGCGCGTTGGCTTTAGGGACAACAGTCGGATTGGCCGCAGAACAGGGCCGGATCATTGGTTGGGGAAGCACGGTTGTCGGCGTCGATCTCAGCGGTGGATTTCGAGCGGTTGCGGCGGGGGGGCGGCACAGTCTCGGGCTCAAGGCCGACGGATCGATCGTCGCGTGGGGCGATAACGACCACGGCCAGTGCAAAGTGCCGACGCCGAACACGGGCTATGTGTCGTGTCCCTCAAGATCTTGCCGCTTTTTGTGATCGAAATTCCGCAAGTGACGGGGTAGTCGCGAGGACCTCAACGCCGGGAGACCGGCAGGGAGGTCTTTCATGTCCCACCGTCACAACGGTT
>Ga0209718_1004206_pt1 | contig 12194 bp, 10 predicted proteins | sample AD_JPNAS1_MetaG_FD_184420 | JGI IMG/M metagenome (GOLD analysis project Ga0209718, IMG submission 184420) | Active sludge microbial communities of municipal wastewater-treating anaerobic digesters from Japan - AD_JPNAS1_MetaG (SPAdes) (version 2) | ecosystem: Engineered > Bioreactor > Anaerobic... | reverse complement strand
TTTCACCGAATCAGGATAAGCTTATTGGTTTGCAGGCTGTTGGGGGTTTTCGCCCTGAGGAAATAGATGCCCGGGCCGAGGGCATTTCCGGCCTGGTCGCGGCCCCGCCAGGTGAAACTGTGGTTTCCCTCCGGCAGTATGCCTTCAAAGAGAGAATACACTTTCTGCCCTCTCAGGTTGTAGATTTCTAGGGTCAGGGGCGCCTGCTTGGTTTGGGCAAGTTTTATTTCGGTGCCGGTTTTGAAGGGATTGGGATAGGCACAGATTTGCAGCGGGGTTTCTGGGAACCCTTCGGAAACGGCACTCACCGGAGCCAGGCTCACGACGGCATTGACGGTTCCCGGGACGGCAAAGCCATTGTAGAAGAAGTTATTGAGCTGAACCTGCGCCACAACGAGGCTGGAGTCATTGCCGACGGCGGTGAAGCAGACCTTCAGGAGCAAATCCGCCAGCCCCGTGATGGGCTCATCGCTATCGACTGACACACGCAGCGAACCCGGGCCCTGAAGCTCGGCAAGGACGCCGGTCGCCCAGGCAGAGAGGGTTTGGGAGGTTTGGACCTCACTGAAGGTAATCTTGTCGGGAGGAAAAGCGAGGTCGAACTCATAATGCGTAATGTCCCATGAGGGAGGCAGATAGGATGTGAGGAGGTTCAGGGTCGCGGTTTCGCCGTAATCCACCCCCAAAGCGTTGGAAAGCTGCAGCGAGCTCCCGGCGGGGCTGTCTATGGTGCTGAAAACGTTGGCCGTTGCCGTTCCCAAGTCATTCACGCTCACCCCCGCGTATTCCGCCGCGACAGGCCTGATGAGATAGGTTCCGGTTTCCCTGCCCACGAAAATGAGCTTCAGCAGTGACCCGCCGCCGACAAGCGGATTGGCTCCGGTCCAGGATACTTGCAGCAGCCCGGGCTCAGGGCTATTCACCAGTATGTTTCCGCCTTCGGACATGGTTCCGACGGTTTCGGCGCCGTCAAATTGCAGGCCTTCGCAGGGATAGGAGATGCTGAGGCTATAACTGTACACACCCCAGCTGGACAGTATGGGGTCGGTGGAGATGCTGACCGTGATTGGATGCGTGATCTGGGCGTCATGGGCGCCAAGCCTGATCCTGGCGCCATCGACGGTGTAGCCTTGCGGGACAGCGTTGATTATCGCGCGTTGGTCTGTGTTTAAACTGTATGATAAATAATTGATGGCATCAATATTATAATAGCCATCCCCACTGCCTCCCCAGCCGAAATTCACATGGAAATAATCACCGGCCTGGTATCCGTCTAGATTGAAGGCGTGATTCATGGTTGGGTCGGAGCCGCCGAACCAAAGCGGAATGCCCTGGTCCAGTTGTTCCTTCAAAGTATCGGTCCACTGGCTGTCGGAGCAATTATTCCGCTCAAGGGATGTGGCTTCGGGAAAGCCAAAGTGATTCCTCAGTCCATCCAGCCCGGCGTACCAGTTTGCCCCCGAGCCCGTATAGGAATACTGCATGTTCATGCTCACCCCGCAATGGTACAGGAGGGTGGCAACGGCAAGGTTGGGAGCTTGCAACGCAGGAGGCATCTGGTCCCACTGATAGGTCGTTTCTCCAAAGTTCACGCTCTGATAGCCGTGGAGTTGGCAAATGTAGCTGTTTGAGCCGATTCCCTGAATGGGGCGGTTCCAATACTTGATCAATTGGGCCATGGCCACGGCCATGCACCCCGCGTAAACATGTCCGCCCGGGCCGGCGGGATCGGCGGGGCAGAGTTCGTTGTACGGCCAGGATTGATTCCAGCTAACTTCTATCAGGGGACGGACTTCACGCGTGACGTCGAGGAAGGAGAAGTCACCGGCCGCCAGTTGCTGCCAGAGTCTTTGTTGCCCGGGCCTCGCGGTGCCGGTAGCCCTGCCGTGGCGCACATTGGCGGCGTAGGCTTCCATAAGCGCGTAAAAGGCCGGCGGAAGCGTTTCGCCCACCCTCCCCGGTTCGGTAGAATAGGCGAGGATGGGTGGAAAGTTGTCATCCGCGGGCAGGATGGCGAAGGTGTCGTCGGCGAAACGAACATAATAAAGCTCCGGCAAGCCGTCGTCACCGGAGTAAACGCACCGCTCCGGTATGGGAAGGAACTGGCCCTCCTGATACGCCTGCATCTGCTTCAGTGGGCTGGCGGTGTCCGGCTGGAAGTGCCTGATCCATTTCCCGGAACTGTCCAGAGCTTGCGCGGGAGTGACGAACTCCGCGGCCAGAACGCCACAGAACAGCCATAAACAGGCTGCCAAGGCCGTGTTCCAAATCTTCAAAAGGCGTAACATCCTTCCTCCTTCGCGGGTTTGGGACGGTTCCTGCTGGTAACGGGGCAATCAGCTCTGATATAATAAGCGTATTATTGCCCCGGCACAAGAAAAGAAAGCCAAACAACTCCGTTAATCCGTATGAAAATAAGTATATCCGACCCCGACCCATCACCAACCTTTTCCCTTTGTCCTTTTTCTCTTCGAAATCCGTCCAATCAGTAAACCCGTATTGAATTCGTATGCCTGACTCTTTTTCCTGTCCACGAATTGAACGGATCGTGGAAAAGGTAATCCTGAAGGAGTCCGGTAAAGCACCGGGTAGTTAATGCGCATAAATCACAATCGGTTATGGTTCAGATCAGGTCATAATGACGGGTATAGGGCAATCTCTCCAGAACCTCGTCCGTGCAGCCGCGGGTCAGTGCCAGATAGGCTTTGGCGGCTATGCCTTGTAACTCCGGGGTCAGGTAGCCCAGTTTGACCACGATGACATTCTGGGCAAAGGGGTCTATCTCCAAAACCCGGAACGGCTCCAAATCGGTGAAGCCGATGTGTTTGGAGGTCAGGATCAAGTTGAATTCCTTCGTCTGGAAAAGGACCAGGGTGGTGGTATAGAGGCCAAAGTTTTCCACCACCCGCAGCGGAACACCTAGCAGCCTCAGCGGCTGGCAATACTGGGTGTCAAAGTTGCCGCCTACCCGGAGGGAGATTCTTTGGCCCATTCGCCCGGCGCAGACACGGACCGCCTCCGGATCATAGATACCGGCAACCGTGATGCTTTTGCCGCGCGTGAGGTACTTCAGTTCGTTTGCCAGCAACGAGATGACGGCGGTGTTGTCGGAAGTTGAGCCGGCGGTGGGGTTGTCGCCGGAATCGGAGACCAGCACAGGCTTGCAGGTATCCCGCAGAGCCAGGGTGAGAGCCTGTTCGGGAGGATAGGCCGGAACGGAGAAGCGGAATTCGCCGCGCCGGGCGCTGAAACTGTCACGTATCCGGCGGGCGCAGGCATCCGCCAGGGCCTGGTCGTTTTGGGTGACTACGAGCGCGGTGACGCCGTTTTCCTCCGCGTCCGCCCAGGGAAAGCCCAAAATCAGGGAGGCCGAGCAGACCTCTGGGAATGCTTCGATTTCTCGCAATTCGGCGATCAGGGAGCGCATCGGCTCAAAGTCGGTTTCGGATTTTTCCCCGGCGATGAGGCAATCCAGGCGGGCAGCGCCCATCCGCAGCCTGGTTTTGGTGCTGAGTGCCAGGTCGGCCAGCCGGGCGGTTTGCCATCCGGTTTCCCAGGCATCGGTGTGCGGGGCTGTTTTGAAACCGACCAAGGCTTCCGAGCAGCGCAGAAGGTCCCGGGTGATCGTGGCGTGCATGTCCAGGCCGCAAAAGACGGGAAGGCCGGGGAACGCGGACTTGAGGGCGAGGAGCAGGTCGCTTTCCGCGGAACCGATACCCCGAACCCGCATCGAACCGTGCAGGGCGAGCACGCAGGCGTCCACGGGCCCGGCTTCCTGTAGATAGTTGAAAAACTCGCTTTTGAGCCTGCCGTAAAGCTCCGCGTCCACTTCGCCATTCGGCACCGCCCGGGCAAAGACCAGCGGCACAAGTTCATATCCCGCTTGCGCTTGGAAATAAGAGATGATCCCTTTGGCAAGTAAATAGGCATCCTGATGAGCGTATATTTCTTCGCGGCGAAAGATCAGGAAATCCTCCGCCCCGGTGACGAGGGGGCTGAAAGTGTTAGATTCGTGAAAGAATCCGCCGATGGCGACACGCATGACATTCCTCTGCAGTTGGTTCCTTTTGGGATAAATCTGTCGGCTGTGTGATTATGTCAAGCAGGATGTATTCTTTTCGGAGGGAGATCGGCCAATAATTTTTCAAGGCAGGTAAAGGTTGGCAGAGAATGAAGCGGCGGAGACTTGTCCGCTTTTGCCTGTCGCTGACAATCTGACAGATTCATCGGGAGGAGCCTATTTCGCTCGACATGTTTGACAAAATCTGGCCAGAGTGTTTTATTGTAAATATCCGGCCTCAGGGAGGAAAAATGAAGGCGGTTCAAAGCTTTGTGATGTGCATTGTCCTGCTCTTCGGAGCGGCGGTTTTGACAGCGCAGGCGCCCGAATGGAAGTGGGGGGTTGCCGCGAGAGGGGTTTTTCGCGTTGAAGGCCAGTCCGTAGCCCTCGACACAGCCAGGTTAACCAGTATGTCGCCGGAAAGTTTGGAGACACAGCCGCTTTCGGCAGCCACAACCTGACATGAAGTGGATACGGAATACCGATTTGCTATTGGAGAGGTTTAACATGGCCAACGAGATAAAAGGACAAAAGGTTACTCTGCGAGACCTGATCGATGCTGACTTGAATGATTATCGGAAATGGTTTACAAAAGGGCTCGAATGGACCAAATGGGATGCACCTTGGGAGGAAATGAGTGATACATTTGCCCAGAGCTTTATCCAAAAGCTATCCGAAAGACTGTCAAAAGGAGCACAAGAGAAAAGAATGCGGTTTGAAATAGAAGTGGATGGCACTCATATTGGTTGGGTTTCTTCTTACTTCATTGAGAATAATCCGGACTTCTTGGCAGTTGGCATTGTCGTCCCGGAGGAAGATTTCTGGGGTAAGGGCATAGGCAAAGAAGCATTGCAACTATGGGTTGGATACCTGTTTGAAAACCCTGGATTGGAATACATTTACTGTGAAACTTGGTCAGGTAATGAAAGAATGGTGCGTTTGGCCCTTGGTGTAGGTTTTGAAATCATTGAAGATGGCAAGGTGCTGGAACATAACGGGATAAAGTATCACAAACTCAAATTCAGGATTGGAAATATCCGCACCTCAAGGCAACTAAGGACCGGAAAAGAAATTGACTTCTGTTACCCGACTCCAGCGGAATAACCGCAATGCTGGAGAGTCTTTTCCAACTGCGCGGCGCTATTTTGGCCCCAAGCCCTTCCTCTGCCGGGAGCCGGAGCTTTTTCATTGACAGGGAAACAGCCGCCAAATCAGATGTCCGGAAAAGGCAAATAGAGATTGGCGGTAAGATTCCCATGCGCAAAAAATGGAAGATAGTCATAATCATAGTGGCGGCATTACTGCTGTTGTTTCTGGGGCTGAGGCAGTGCGGAAAGGCTGCCCAGGGCAAGGTGGCGGCTTTGGGCGCGGCTCCCAGCCACAAGGTGGCGAAGGGCGAAATCGTGGCGCGGGTGGAAATCACGGGTGAATTGCAGCCTGAGACGGTGGTTTCTATCAAATCCAAGGTTTCGGGCCGGATCGTGAAACTCTACGCGGACGAAAACGACTTCGTGAAGAAAGGGGACGTGATCGCGGACATCGAGCCGGACTATAACCAGGCGAACACGCTGTTCAGCACGAAAGCCCAGCTCAGCCGGGCGGAACTGCGGCTGAAAAACGCCCGGGACGATCTGGCGGACAAAAAGATCCTGCTTGACAAGGGTTACATCCCCCGGGAAAGCTATGACGCTGCCCGGGACGAACTGAGCTCGGCTGAAATCGAGTTTCGCCAGGCGCAAAGCCAGTATGAGGCTATCCAGGACATGGACGTGCCCGGCAAGGTTGTCCACGTCATCGCGCCCGCTTCCGGAACAGTGATAGAGCGCACGGTGAACGAAGGCGAAATGGTGCAGTCCAGCCTGACCAGCTTTGGCGAGGGAACTGTGGTGATGAAGATCGCGGACCTTTCGCGCATGGTGGTGAAGAGCAATATCAACGAGGTGGACATCGGTAAATTCCATCTGGGGCAGGAAGCCAAAATCAAGCTGGATGCGCTGCCTTACGAGGACTTCTCCGGCTCGATCGTGAAGATTGCTCCCGCGGCCATCAAGGAAAACAACGCCAAGGTCTTTCCCGTGGAAATCAGCATCAACGCCACCGGGGAAACAGCAAAGCCCGGATTGACCGCGGCGGTGACCATCATCGGCGAATCGCGCCAGAACGTATTGGTGATCCCCATCCGCGCGGTGTTCACCGACGACAAGAATCAGGATATCGTGTATCTGAAGCCCAAAGAGGACAAGGCCGCCAAAGATCAAAAGAATGTCCCGCCAAGCCAGCCTTTGCCCATCCCGGTGACCTTGGGCGCCAATGACCTCCAGAACGTGGAAGTGATCTCTGGTCTGAAGGAAGGCGACGAAATCCTGCTCGCGGAGCCCCCGGGGCAGAATAATTTTATGCGCATGATGATGAGGTAACGAGATGATAGAGATCAAAGGTCTGTCGCGCAGCTTTGGCCAGATCAAGGCCGTAGACAGGGTTAGCTTCGCTGTGAAAAGCGGCGAAATAGTGGGTTTTCTGGGCCCCAATGGCGCTGGGAAGACCACCACGATGCGCATGATGGTGGGCTACCTGCAGCCGGATGAAGGAAGCATCGAGCTTGACGGGCATAGCGTTTTTGACGACCCCATCACCGCCAGCGCCCGCATCGGCTATCTGCCGGAACACAATCCCCTTTACCCGGAAATGTCGGTGGGGGAATTCCTTATCTACCTGGGCCATCTGCGCCGGATGAAAGAGGCGAAGCTGGGGGAAAGGCTGGAATTCGTTCGCGAAGCCTGCGGCCTGGACGAGGTCTGGAACCAGCGCATCGCCACGCTTTCCAAGGGCTACCGGCAGCGCACCGGGCTGGCGGGGGCAATTCTCCACGATCCAGAAGTGCTCATCCTGGATGAGCCCACCGGCGGACTGGACCCCAACCAAATCATGGAAATCCGCGAACTCATCCGCGACTTGGGACAGGCCAAGACCGTGCTGCTCTCCAGCCACATCATGCAGGAAGTGCAGGCCCTGTGTTCGCGCGTTATCATCATCAACAAGGGCCGCGTGATAGTTGACGACAGGATTGAAAACCTGGGCGCCCACATCTCCGGCTTCCAGCGCGTGATTCTGGAACTCGAGGCGGTGGAACCGGATTTTGATCCCTGGCTGAGTCAATACCCGGAGGTGAAGCTGGATTCGCAATCCCAAAACGGAGAGGCTTGCTTGCTGCATTTCCTTGCCCCGCCAGAAACCGACATCCGCAGGGAGCTTTCAGCCTTCGTGGCAGCCCAGAGCTGGCACTTGCTGAGCATCTACCAGGAAAAGCAAAGCCTGGAACACATCTTCCACGAGCTTACCTCGCAGGAGAAAATCCCGGTGGAGGAGGAGCCCCAGCTTCCCCAGGAGGAGATTGGCAAACTGGTGGCCAGGCATGACCCCATCGACAGTGACCTCATCTGCCCCGGGGAGGACCTGCCCCCGGAAAACGGCAACAACAACAAGGAGCAGCAATGAATCCCGCCCTCACCATCGCCAAAAAGGAATACTCGCTGGCCCTGCGCTCCCTAGGCACCTACATCATCTTCGGCGTTTTCCTCCTCGCTGCCGGCATCTGGTTTGCCCTCACGGCCCTCAAGCTGGGCGTGGCGGACATGCGTGAAACCCTGGCCAGGATGCACTCCCTGTTCCTCTTTTTCATCCCGGCCATCACCATGGGCAGCATCGCCAAAGAGCGCAGCAGCGGGACCCTGGAGCTGATTTCCACCCTGCCCATCAGGCTGGGGCACATCGTTTGGGGAAAATTCCTGGCTGCCTGGGCGCAACTGGCCACTGTTCTGGCTTTTAGCCTCGTTTTTGCCGCCCTGATCTTCATCTTCGGAGTCGGAGTGGATGCCGGCGCCATTTTCACCGGCTACCTAGGCCTGCTCTGTGCCGGGGCGGCTTACATCGCCATCGGCATCTTTGCCAGCAGTCTCACGGAAAACCAGGTGCTGGCCTTCATCATCGCCCTGGCCATCTCCGGAGTCCTGTTCCTGCTGGGCCGCCTGGGCGAACTGATTCCCCTGAAGCTCTTTGCCGCCCTCGAGTATTTCGGCTTCGACTACCATCTGAATAGCTTCATCAAAGGCGTGATCGACACCCGCGACCTCATCTGGTTTGCCGCGGTCACCTTCATCTTTATGCTGCTGGCCCAATTCCGCCTCCAGAGCGCAAACCTGATGCAGGAGAGATAACATGAACACCCGCAGCCAAATTTTCGGAACCTACGCCGTCAAAATCCTCATCGCCGTCCTCGCGCTCATTCTGGCCAGCTTCCTCTATTTGCGCCTGGATGCCAGCAGCCGCCGCGCCCATTCCCTCAGCAAGGCCACCAAAGCCAGCCTGCGCTCCCTGCAGGAAAAGGTGGTGGTTAAAGTCTTCGCCTCTAACGACCTGCCCCAGCAACTGAGCAGCCTGAACCGCGACCTGAAGGACATGCTTGAAGAGTTTCAGCGCAATTCCCGCGGCAAGCTAAAATATGAGTATGTACGGGCCAAAAGCACCGAAGAGCTTATCGACGAGGCCCGGCAATACAACATCCCGCCCCTGAATGCCACCATCTATGAGGAAGACAAGATGGTGAGCAAGGAAATCGTCTTCGGTGTGAGCTTTGAAGGCGGGGGCAAATCCTCATCGATGTATCTGCGCCCGGGCATGGAGACAATGCTGGAATACCAACTCCTCAAAGAGGTTAACAAACTTCAGCCGGAAACGCTGCCCAAGGTTGCTTTCTTCGCCGATTCGCTGGCCCTGATGTATCAGTATGCCTATTATCAGGACAACGTGGCGACCTTTTTCCTGGAACTGACGGAGAACTACAACCTCGAAGTCACCAGGCTGGACAGCCTGCCCCAGGCCCCTGTGATGCTCTGCATGGGCGTGGTGGATTCGCTTTCCACCCTTCAGCTCTACCATCTGGACCAATACCTGATGCGGGGCGGGGAGGTGGTGATGCTTCAGGACAGGGCTTTGGTGACCTACAGCTCCCAGGGCACGGGCGTTTCGGAGGTGAACAGCAACGTCTTCCGGCTGCTGGAACACTACGGGATTTTCATCAAGCCAAACATCGTTCTGGATGAGGAATGCGAGCTTGGCAGGGGCTCCGGCCTCGGCACCCAGGTGCCCTATCCCTTCTTCCCCCGGCTGAAACCAAATCCCGATGTGCCTTACGCCCTCGGTTTCGATCCCATCGTGATGAACATAGCCTCGGAACTGGTCACGATGCCTGGCTCGAAGCTGAAGCGCTTGCCTGTTTTGACGACCTCCGGAAAGTCAAATTCCCTGATAGGGCCTTATTTCAACATCGAGGAAGCTATCAACCGCAGCCAGGAACCCGGCTGGCTTAGCATGCCGCCATTGACCGTAGCAGCGGAATTCAGCGGCCCGCTCAAAAGCTTTTTCTCCCAAGCACTTACGGACAGCACCTTCCACCCCTCCAACCCCAGGGGCCGCGTCATCCTCTTCGGAGACAGTGAGTTCAACCTGGAATTCGGCTCCGGCGCCTACATGGTGCAAAACGCCATTGACCACCTGCTGGGACGCGCCGAAATGGTGAAGCTGCGCTCGCAAAAGACGGTCTATAACCGCCTGGGCGTGGACGTTTACATGGGCAGGAACCAGATGCGCCCCGCCGAACCTGCCAAAACGATATCCAACCTCACCTTGGGCTTCAAGCTCACCGCTATCCTGCTGCCTCTGCTGCTTCTGGCCTTTGTGGGCTTCGCGCAGGCTTACAGGCGCTCGAACCGGGGGACGCTGTGAAAAAGAACAAGCTGGTTCTGCTGGCTGTTTTCCTGTTGATGCTGGCGTCGGTGGTCATACTAGTGCTCACCCGCCGCGACCGGGAAAGCAGCAGGGCAATCTTCAGCGCCGACAGCACGGCGGTGGCCGCCATCGAAATCGCCAGCCCGGACACCAGCATCTCCTTCGCCCTGGAAAACGGCAGATGGCGCATTACCAAACCCGTCGCGTGGGGCGTGGAGGAAGGCCATTTCCAGCTTTTCATGCGGGATGTGATCCTGAAGCAATATTCCACAGAGCCCATCGCCTCCGGCAAAGAGGCCCTCAAACAGTATCGACTCACGAAGGACAAGGCCCTGCGAATCAAGGCGTTCGACGCCCGAAACAAGCTGCTGCGCGAGGTCTGGTTCGGCGATTTGGGCAATCCCTTCGATTACTTCTGTTTCGCCGGCGGGTCCAACGTTTTCCAGATCCGGAGCAAGGTGAACTCCTTCTATGGCCCCAAGCTGGAATCCTGGCGCTCGCCCTATGCGCTCAGCCTCTTTTCCGACCAGTTGCTCACCATCAATGTAAAGCACCAAAAAAACAGCTACGAGCTGACCCGCAACGGCGATATCTGGCACTACAGCGACAAGATTGAGGATTTCGACATTCCGCCGGGCAACCTGGTGATGGGCAAACTGCTGAATGCCCTTTCCCATCTGGGTTCGCACACCATGCTTAGCGGCGAGACCCTGCCTCCGGCCTCTTCCGTCCCCGCCCCGGAATGTGAGGTGGACCTGATGCTGAACGACAATTCCCGGGTGAAGCTCAGCTTCCATGCCTGGGAGGACAAAAACTACCTGCTCAAAATAGACCGCTATCCGGACAGCTATTTCGTGGTGCTTTTCGACACCGTGTTCCGCTTCACTCGCCACGCCGCGCTGTTCCGGGCAGTTGTGGGCGACCCCAGCTCGATTGAACCTCAAAATTAGCCGCTGCCGGGAACTCGATCCCGACCTCTTCCAGAGCATTACCGCCATCTGGCTCGAAACCGGGATCAGTAACCCCGCCCGGGCTGACAGCTTCGGAGCTGTGCAGAACAACCTCAGCCAGAACGGGACCATGCTCCTGGCCTGGCTGGACGGCATTCTTGTGGGCACAGCCTGGCTCAGCCACGATTTCCGCAGGCTCTACATCCACCACATGGCCGTGTCGCCCGAATTCCAAAACCGGGACATCGGCTGCGCCCTGCTGGAGGAAGCCCTTTCCATCGCCCGCGATAACGGCTGGCAGGCCAAACTGGAGGTTCACGCTGAAAACGCCGCTGCCCGGCATCTTTACTCCTCCTATGGCTTTACGGACCTCGAGGGCTACATCGTGATGATCAGAAGAGAGGGTTGACCTAAAGAGCTATAAACCCTTGGCCGCCGCAATGCCCCGCCAAACAGGCCCTTAGCGCCCGCGACCATCCCTCTCCCACGCCCCTTGCACAATGCCCGCATCAAATGCGGGAATCATGCGGGAGGCGAAACCAAGGCCAAAGAAAGAGCCTTAACGGCCCGACCATACGCTGGCGTCGAGCGAGGAACGAGCATCGACGGCAGCAATGAATGATTATTCCAATACCTCCTGTCGTCCATGCTCACTGCGTTCGCTGTACGCCAGGCTCCGAGGCCACGTCATCCCGGACGTCACAGAGCTTGCGAGGTGATATTGATCCGGAATCCAGTATACGAGGGGCTCACGTTCCCTCGCTATCCTTATGTCACCCTACGGGCTCGATCAACCGGCTCGCCCTCCCGGTTTGAAAGGGAGCCGTCATTTTGTCGCGGTAAATTAACGGGTCAGAGCAGTCCCCATCTGCGGCGGAAGAAGAGTTCCAGGCAGAAGGAGAGTATGAAGATGGCCAGCACCCACCATTTGCGGTAGAGAGGAATGTCGGCGCGCTGTTCGATGGTTTTGGTTTGGGCCGGCAGGGGCTGAAACTCTTTCAGGGAGCCTGGGCTGAAAAGTTTTCCACCTGTATCCGAACTTAGCCACGAGAGCAGGGGCAGGTTGAAATCGAAATCGCGGGATTCGATGGAGGAATCGGCTATATTGAAGCGCCCGCCGCTCTTTTCCCCACTCACTTTGTCCGCGATCTGGAAGCTGTAGGCACCGGCCTTGTCCAGGCTGAAGCGGGCGGAATACTCACCTTCGCTTTGGGTTAGGTAATCGCGGAAGACCTCCTTGCCGGAGGCGTCGGTGATGGTAAGCTGGGGATTTAGGTCGAGGCGTAGGGCGCGGATGTCGTCCTGGGCACGGAGACGCAAGTTGATTTCCTCCCCCAGGAAATAGCTGCCGTTATAGATGGCCTCGTAGCCGCTGGGCGAGGTGTTTGCCAGCCAGGTGA
>Ga0209718_1004205_pt1 | contig 12196 bp, 8 predicted proteins | sample AD_JPNAS1_MetaG_FD_184420 | JGI IMG/M metagenome (GOLD analysis project Ga0209718, IMG submission 184420) | Active sludge microbial communities of municipal wastewater-treating anaerobic digesters from Japan - AD_JPNAS1_MetaG (SPAdes) (version 2) | ecosystem: Engineered > Bioreactor > Anaerobic >... | reverse complement strand
CTGAGCGGCTGTGGGACAGCCAGGGTGCCATCGTCAACCACCGAGAAATCAGCCCAGGAAATCACGCAAAAATCCTTAACGGCGTTTGGGGGAGGCACCGTCAAATCCTTCGGAAAACCAAGGGGTCTGGACTGATTTTCACCCCGCATGGGATGCCAGTGTTCTTCTTACGATTCTAAAGGAGTACCACCTTCCGTTTTCTTGGGAGCTAATGACGGGCGGAACGTAAGTCTGACTGTCTGATGTATTCATAACTTCCAAGACGTTAAACCAGTTCCCTTCCATTCGGAGGAAGAACCACGGAGCGTCAAAAACATGGCTGTCATTTACATTCGTCGAGGAAGAGACGATTGCATCGAACTGCCCGCACCATTGCATCTTTCGTGCACGGTACTCGATGATGTAGTCGGTCGGTAGCGGAAGTTGAAGTGTGGCGTACGAGCCAAGATAATCCCACCCGCAGCCCACATTCGCCTTTAGCGCCAGAACTCCACCACTGACTTTGCCATAGCTTGCTGCGATTGCCGAAGGATTGTCTCGCGTGTCAACTAACTTGAACGTCCAAGCCGTGTTGCTCACGCTGAAGTCGTCCTGATACACGAGCCTGCCATACGGTGTTTGTGCATTTGCGCGTGGCGAACAACACAAGGTCATCGCCACGATGGTCAGAACTGCTGTCGATAACCCTAACGAGTGACTTATGGTTCTCATAATGCGTGCTTAAGTAGGAGTGCTTGTACTTTAGCGGCGGCGGGGAATTGGGTCAAGTGGAAACTGGAACATCTGTTCCTGTCAATGCGGCTTCTGCGGTTGGCAAGATGCGAGGATGTTGTCAGGGGAATTTGCCCGGCTTTTCGGGGCAGTCGTGAGGCGACATCGAAAGGCCCAAGGGCTGACGCAGGAACACTTGGCAGAGAAAGCCGACTAAGCCCCGAAAATGATTTCCCTGATTGAGCGATTCCATCGGAATCCTTCTGTGAACGTGGCGGATAGCATTGCGCAAGGGCTGAAACTTCCCCTGTGGCGGTTGATAAAGGACGCTGAGGATTCAAGGAGACTCTTACCGACACTCCGTTGCCTTCGTCTCTCCCTCTATCTCGGCGCGGTTTTGCTTGGCTGGGAGTCTTCGTGTTCGAATATGCCGCGCAGGGCATTTATGTAGTTCCGCGTTCCCGGGCCCATCGAGAACGTGCGGCAGGAGCGCTCGAGGCGGCTTAGGATCGCCTCGAACTCCGCCTGGCTGAGGGGGCGAGTGCCGAGCATGATCGCGGCGGCTTGCCACATGTAGTTGTGGACGAATCCGATGCTCTTGCCGTCGGGGCGGCGGCGCAGGAGCGAGTATATCTCGCGCATTTCGTCATCGCGCCGGTCGCCGAAGATATCGCTGATTTGGAGGACGTGTATTTCGAGAATCAGGAACTCTTCATTATACGCATCGGGGTAGTCGCCGAGTGTCGGGGGCTTTCGATCTCCGCGGAACAGCGACCGCAGCGAATCGACGTCCCACTCGCAGAGGTTGTCGCCGACCACCAGGTGGATCAGTCGGCGATCCAGTTCGACAGGCTGGGGCGGGTCGTCCGGGTTGCCATCCGCGGTCGGCACGGCGGCCAGGAGCATGGAATCGTCGAGGTCAAGCGATTGGTCCGCGAGCGCCTCGCGCAGGCTTGGGACGAAGTCCTCGAGATTGTAGATGCTGTTGCTGGAGTCTTGCATGGGGGTTTAGCTGGGTTTGGCGGATCGGGAAGTCCGTTTGACGGTCCGGCGTTTCGCTTTGGCCGGCCTCCTGGCCTTGGCCGTAGCCGCCTTGCGGCTTCTGCGCGGCTCCTTGGCGCGCGGGGCGTCTGGGGCGGGTGTAGCGGGGACCGCGGCGGTTTGGGAATCCAACTCGATCCCGAATACTGCGCCGAGGTCGCTCTCGGCCAGTTCGGGGCCGGCGGACGGGGTCTTGCCGGTGAGATCGGCGGCGGTTGCGGCCTGGGTGACGAGGTCCTCCTGGTTGACGGAGCGCAGGGTGAACAGCAGATCGGGCTGCTGGTCGAGCCGGGCGCCCACGCCGTAAAGCACGGCCGCGACGTGTTTGCACATGGTTGCCCAATCCGGACAGGAGCAGTTGAGCTTGATTTCCGCCGGGGTCGGAAAGAGGCCGGTGTCTTTGCGGGTGAAGATGCCCATGACATGGTCGGAGAAGCGCCCCTGGAGGAGTTCGACCAGGGAACCGATGCTGCCGGCGCATTCCTGGCACAGCTTCTTCCACTTGGGCTTGGCGGCGGGTGCAATGGCGATGCGGACCTTGTAAAGCGAGGACCCGCTGACCATGGCTTGAATCTCGCCCGGCCCGATCTCGAGGTGGACGACGGAACCGTTGCGGACATAGGCGCGGCCCCGGGGCAGGCGGTTTGCGTAGTCCATGTAGGATTCGAGGTTGTCGCACCAGGCCTTGCCCCAGAAGGTGCGCGCGATGGTGCGGCCTTCGAGCCGGATGGGGTGGATGACCTTGCCCTGCTTGGCGAGCCTGTCCATTTCCCGTTGCGCCTTGCGTTGCCGCTCGGCGACTGAGACGTAGGGGCGGAATCCGTAGCTATACCAACTCATAATGCGCGCACGGTTTATGCCTCAGTGGCGCGGTTCAGATCAAGCGCCACGAAACGGAGTAGTTCTTCGTTGCTCATTTCAGTCAAGAGCGTTTCGCCTCCCCCTTCGAGGAGTTCCCTGGACAGGGATTGTTTCGACTCGATCAACCGATCGATGCGCTCCTCGATTGTGCCGCGACAGACGAACTTGTGCACGAGCACGTTGCGCTTCTGGCCGATGCGGAACGCGCGATCGGTGGCCTGGTTCTCGACGGCAGGATTCCACCAGCGATCGAAGTGGATGACGTGGGCCGCCTGCGTCAGGTTCAGGCCGGCCCCGCCCGCCTTCACGGTCAGAAGAAAGAAGGGCGGCCCATCATCCCGATGGAACGACTCGACCAGCTTGCGGCGCTGGGCGACGGGCGTGCCGCCGTGGAGCACCAGGCCCGGCCGCCCGAAGAGTTCGGCCAGGAAGGCGGCGAGCGGATCGGTGATCTCGCGGAATTGAGTGAACACCAGCGCCTTCTCCTGCCGCTCGGCAATTTCCTCAACCAACTCGCGCAGGCGTTGGAACTTGCCGCTCGCCTCCGGCGCGTAGCCGCCGTCGCCCGACCACTGCGACGGGTGATTGCAGATCTGTTTGAAGCGCATGATGAATGCCAGCACAAGGCCGCGGCGCTGGATGCCGTCCGCCGCCTCCAGACCTTCGGCCAGCTCGGTCACTGCCTTCTGGTAAAGCGCGGCCTGGGCCGGGGTCAACGCGCACCAGGCCCGGACCTCCGTCTTGTCCGGCAGGTCCGCAATGATGCGCTTATCGGTCTTGAGCCGCCGCAGAATGTACGGACGCGTCAGGGCCCGCAGCGGTCCGTAATCGGGCTGGGGCGAATCGCCCCGGGCGCGGACGAACCGGGAGAAGGCCTGGGCCGAGCCGAGGAGGCCGGGGTTGAGGAAATCGAAGATCGACCACAAATCGGCCGCGCGGTTTTCGACCGGCGTGCCGGTGAGGGCGAAGCGGGCGGCGGCCTGGAGTTCCTTGACCGCGCGGGCCTGGCGTGTGCCGGCGTTCTTGACAGCCTGAGCCTCGTCGAGAATGGCCAGATTCCACGCGCGTCGTCGCAGCGACTCGAGGCGTGCGAGCATCCCGTAGGTCGTGATGACCAGGTCGGTGCCTCCGTCGGAGGCGGATTCGAGCGCGGCCGCGGGGTCGTGTGCCTCGGAAGGATGGATGATGGCGAACGAGAGCGTCGGTGTGAACCGTTCGATTTCCGCGCGCCAGTTGGCCAGGAGCGATGCGGGGACGACCAGGAGGTTGGGGCGGTGCGGCGGTCTGGCTTCCGTTTTGCGTTTGAGCACCAGAGCCAGCACCTGAATGGTCTTGCCCAAGCCCATGTCGTCCGCCAGACAGCCGCCCAGGCCGAGCTGGGCAAGGAACTCGAGCCAGTGCACGCCCAGTGCCTGGTAGGGGCGGAGCTGCGCGCGCAGCCCGGGAATGTTGGACGCAGCCCCCAAGCGCGAAGGATCGCGCAACTCGGCCAGCACCGTGTCGAGCCACTGGCCGGGTTGAATCCCAGACCACTCCCGCTCCGCTTCGTAGGCCGGCGTTTGAGCGGCATCGTCCGCGCCCGGTCGAAACCCGGCGATCATGCGCATGCCCTCGAAGAAGCTCAGGCCATCGCGCCGGGCGAGGGCCTCGACTTTTTTCCAATGGTCGAGGGCCGCGCGCAGTTTTGCGGGATCGACCTCGACCCATTTGCCGCGGACCAGCGCGAGCCCCTCGGCCGCTTCGAGCAGCGACTGCCACTCCGCATCGGTCAACGGCTCGCCGTCCAGGGTGGTTTGGACCGAGAAATCCAGCAGCGTGTCGACCCCCAGCCCGGCGCCGCGGTTCTGCCCCACGCGCACGCTCACGCGCGGACGCGGCGGGCGGCCGCCCTTCCACCAGTCGGGCAACCGGACCAGGACGCCGGCCTGCTCGCACACGGGCGTGTCTTGAAGGAACCGGTATGCCTCGGCGGGAGTCCAGGGGAGCGCCTTGAAGATGCGGCCGGTCTCGACCAGTTCGCGGACGAAGCGGCTCTTTTCCGCGGCTCTCTGGACGGGCGAGAGCAAGTTGACCAGCGCGGGTTTGTTGCCGGCGCCGGCGTATTCCTGCAGCGCGCGCCCCAGGGGCAGATGCTGCACGCGCGATTGCGCGGAAATGCGCGAGGCATAGCTGGCCATGAAGGCAAACGGATGGGTCGGGTGACGCTTGTTCTCAGCCAGGTGAAAGGTGACCCGCCCGACCATGCGCCAGAGGGGGTGACTCTCCTTCAGCCATGCGCCCGCCCCGCGCGGATGCCGACTCGCTTCGGCCCGCACCAGCGCGTCCAAACCGTTCCAGAGACTAGCCAGCATCTCCGCGTTCAAGTATTCGCCGCCACGCATCGGCGGGGCGGTGTCGGCCAACGCGTCGAGTTCGTCCGGGGCGGGCGGCGGAATCGGGGTGATCTGCTGCATCTGATCGAGGTCTGGGATGTGGCAGACCCGGGTGAGATGGCGTCGGGCCAGTTCGCGCCACCAGGCGGCGGACGGGGGCAAAGCGGCGTTGAGTTCGCGCGTGGCGAGGTGCAGGAGGCCGCGCGCCGGGGCTTCGGCGAATGCCTGAGCCACGCGGCATCCAGTCTCGGCGTCCGCCCAGGGTGAAGGCGGCGGCCCGTCCATGACAAGCAGCAGTCCGTGCGGCGTCAGGCAGAGGTCCGATGGCGTCTGGATCGCATCCGGCATTGGGAGGGGAGTGTGCCGGTCAAGGGCGTCGTGTGGCAAGCCTGGGCTGTGAGCGGAATTGGTTGCCGCTCGTGCTGCGGCTGACTATGGTGGGCCCAACGATAGCACATCATGAAGACAACTCTATTGGCTCTCGGTTTCGCACTCGCACTCGATGCCCTGGCGGCAGTCGACCTCGAATTGGCGCGCGATGAGAAGGCGGCGTGTGTGATTGTGCGCCAGGCCGGCGCGACCCTTCCCGAACAAAACGCAATCCGGGAATTGAGCGAGACGCTCGAGGCCGTGACGGGCGCGCAGTTCAGCGTCCAGGAGGCGGGGGATCAGGCGCCGGAACGGGCCATCGTTGTCGGGTGCGGCAGCCTGGCCGCGAAGCTTTTTCCGGAGGTGCCTTTCGATCAGTTGGGTGAGGAGGAGATTGTGATCAAGCGGAAGGGCAACTGTCTGTTGCTGGCTGGGGGCCGCCCTCGAGGGACGCTTTACGCCGTGTCGCAGTTCCTCCAGGACCAGTGCGGGGTGCGCTGGTGGACGCCGTGGGCCAGCCAGATGCCGAAGCACGCCGTCCTGGCGGTCGGCGCACTCGATGTCCGGTATCGCCCGACGTTCGAGTCGCGGGATCCGTTCTGGTATCCGGCGTTCAACGCGCGCTGGGCGGTGCGCAATTTCTCGAACAGCCAGTCGGCCAACATCGGCGCGGATTGGGGCGGGTGCATCCGGTACAAGGGGTTCGTGCACACGTTCTATCCGCTGGTGCCTCCCGAGACACATTTCGCGGCCCATCCAGAGTGGTACAGTTTTCGCGATGGGAAACGGAGCGTCGATCACGGCCAACTCTGCCTGACCAATCCGGATTTGCGGGATCACGTCGTCGCGCGGGTCAAGGAGTGGCTGCGCGAGTCGCCCGACGCGCGGATCGTGTCGGTGTCGCAGAACGACTGGCACGGCGCCTGCCAGTGTGAGGCGTGCAAGGCTCTGGACGAAGCGGAGGGGAGCCATGCCGGGACGCTGCTGGACTTTGTGAACCATGTGGCGGCCGGGATCGAGGCCGAGTTTCCGCAGGTTGCCGTGGACACGCTCGCCTACCAGTACACGCGCAAACCGCCCAAGACGATCAAGCCGCGCGCGAATGTCATCGTGCGGCTCTGCTCGATCGAGTGCAATTTCCGCGAGCCGCTCGAAGCGCCGGCCAACGCGACGTTCGCCGACGACATTCGCGGCTGGGAGAAGATTTGCGACCGGCTTTACATCTGGGATTACACCACCGACTTCGCCCACTACGTTCAGCCGCATCCGAACTGGTTCGTGCTCGGACCGAATGTGCGCTTTTTCGCGGCGCACAACGTGCGCGGCCTCTTCGAACAGGGGGCCTACCAGAGTTACGGATCCGAGTTCAGCGAGCTGCGAAGCTGGGTGTTGGCGCAGTTGCTCTGGAATCCGCAGAAGGACGACCGCGGTCTGATCGACGCCTTTCTCGACGGGTACTATGGGAAGGACGCCGCGCCGTTCATCCGCACCTACATCGATCTGATGCACGGGGCGTCGACGGGTTGGAATCTCACCTGTTTTTCGAGAACCGACACGCCGTTCCACAACTTCAAGACCTTGAGCGAGGCCGACCGTCTCTGGCGCCAGGCCGAGACCGCCTCGGCCGGCGCGCCCGACCTGCTCCGACGCGTGCAGCGCGGCCGGATGTGGCTCGGTTATGTCTGGCTCAACCTCTGGGACAAGCTGCGCAAGGAATGCGCCGACGCCGGGGCGGACTGGCCCATGCCGGCGTCGCGCAAAGTCTATGCCGCCGAGTGGCTCAAGCTGGCCCAGGGCGATCCCGACCATCCCTGGACCAAAGTGACCCACATCAATGAGTCCGGCGTGACGCCCCAGAAGTTCGTCGAACGTTTCGCGAACGATTGAGCGTTGACTCATTCAGTCCAGATTCGCTGAGCGTGGTTGCGATTCTGCCTTGTATGGGCGCGGCTTTGCCGGAGCCTCGACGTCAGACTCCGCGATGCTTTGTGAAACATCCGGGCGAGCATCGCGCTTGCGACGGTGGCCCCGGATCGCACACGATGTCCCATTCATGCTTTCGCTCAGCGAAGTCAGCAAAGCCTACGCCGGCCGCACTCTGTTTGCGGACGTCTCCCTGCAAGTTAACCGCGAGGACCGCATCGGTCTGGTCGGCCCCAACGGCGCCGGCAAGTCGACCCTTCTGGGGTTGATTCTGGGCACGACGGCACCCGACACGGGCACGATCGCGCTCCAGCGGGGGATCACCGTCGGTTATCTGCCCCAGGAGAACGCCCCCGTCGGTGACGAGACAGTCCTCGAACTGGCGTCGGCCATCACCCCGGAGATCGGACGGTTGCGGCGCCAACTGCGCGCCTTCGAGGCGGAGCACGCGGCGGACACACCCGAGTATCACGACGCGCAGGCGCGTTTCGATCAGTTGGGCGGCTCCACGCTCGAAGCAAAGGCCAAGAAAGTCCTGGCCGGCCTGAGCTTTCGTCCCGCCGATTTCGAGCGTCCCGCCAGCGCGCTGAGCGGCGGCTGGGTGATGCGGGCCTACCTGGCGCGCCTGCTCACGCTCGGTCCCGATCTGCTCCTGCTCGATGAGCCGACCAATCATCTCGATCTCGAGGCACTGCTCTGGTTCCAGGAGTATTTGCGCGACTACCCGGGCGCCATGGTCCTGATCTCGCATGACCGGGAGTTCCTCAACCAACTCACGACCTCGATTCTCGAAATTCGCCAGGGACGCCTCTTCCGGTATCGGGGCAATTACGATGCCTACCTCGAGCAGCGGGCGGCCAACGAGGCCCAACTGCTTGCCGCCTGGAAACACCAGCAGCGCGAGATCGCACGCTTGCAGGCGTTTGTCGACCGTTTCCGCGCCAAAAACACCAAGGCCGCCCAAGCCCAGAGCAAACTCAAGCAGATCGAGCGCATGGTGAAGCTCGAAGCCCCGTCCGGCGCGGAGGCGACGGTCGCTTTCGCCTTCCCCCAGCCGCAGCGCGCCGGCCGGCGCGTGGTGGCGCTCGAAGGCGTGCGGTTCGCCTACGGGGAGCAACTCATATATGACAAACTCGACTTCGAGGCCGAACGCGGACGGCGCATCGTGCTGGTGGGACCCAACGGCGCGGGCAAGTCGACCCTGCTCAAGCTGCTGGCCGGCGTGCTCGTCCCCCAGGCGGGCGAACGCCGCCTCGGGCACAACGTCAGCGCCGGCTATTACTCGCAGTACCGCGTGGATACGTTGCATCTGGATCGCACCGTGCTCGAAGAGGCGTTTGACACGCCCCAGGCGCTGACCGAGACGTTCGTACGGACGGTGCTGGGGAGCTTTCTGTTCCGTGGCGACGACGTGTTCAAGCGGGTGGGCGTGCTCAGCGGGGGGGAGAAAAGTCGGCTGGCGCTGGTCAAGCTCCTGCTCGACCCGCCCAATCTGCTCCTCATGGACGAGCCGACAACTCACCTGGACCTGGCCAGCGTCGAAGCCCTGCTCTCCGCCCTCCAGCAGTTCGACGGCACGATCGTCTTTATCAGCCACGACGTCTACTTCATCCGCCAGCTCGCCAACCACGTCGTTCACATCCACAACGGACGCCTGACCGCCTACCCCGGCGACTACCAGTACTACGTCGATAAGACCGCCGCGTTGCGCGCACTTGAATCGGGCGGCGCCGATTCCGCGGAGGGCCGGAACCCGTCAACCAAACAGACGGCAACGAGTGTCGCCGGCCGGCGGCGCGAGCAGAAACGGCTGGCAGCCCAGGAGCGCCAGGCCCGCTACCGTGAACTGCAGTCCGTGCGCCAGCGCGTCCGCCAACTGGAACACGACATCGCCGCCGGCGAAGCCCGGCAGGCCGAACTGACCGCCGCTCTCGAAGACCCCGAGACCTACGCCGATTCGAGTCGCGCCGTGGCTCTGAACCGCGAAATCACCGAAGTCATCGGCGATCTCGAACGGCTGACCGCGGAATGGGAGACGGCAGCGACACGGCTCCACGAGCTGGAAGGGGAGTGACCGGTATGCACAAGCAGAGAATCGTCATTATGAGTCGCCTGTTTCTTATCTTCGTCACCGCCTGGGTCGCGCTCGTGGCCGCCGCGCAGCACCGGAGCGTTTCCGGCATCTACCCGCATCTCGCCATGTTCAATCGCGAGGACGAGTGCGGCACAGGTGCCGTCGTGCCCTGGGCGGACCGGCTTTGGGTCGTGACCTACGCGCCGCACAAGCCGCTGGGGTCATCCGACAAGCTGTACGAGATCACGCCCAGCCTCGAACAGATCATCCGCCCCGAGAGCATCGGCGGCACGCCCGCCAACCGCATGATCCACCGGGAGTCGCAGCAACTGTTCATCGGGCCGTATGCCATCGGCGCCGATCGCTCGGTGCGGGTGATTGCCTACACGAACATGTTCGGGCGACCCACGGGCAACGCGCGACATCTGACCGACCCGGCGAGCAAGATTTACTATGCGTCGATGGAGGAAGGCATCTACGAAGTGGATGTACGGACGTTGGCCGTAACGGAGTTGTGGGCCGATGAACACCTCAACCCGAACTCCGGCTGGGAGAACATGCCGAAAAAGCAGGCCCGTTTCGCCAACTTCCCCGGCTACCACGGCAAGGGGTTCTATTCCGGACAGGGCCTGCTGGTGTATGCGAACAACGGCGAACACGGTGCGGAAGCGCAGAGCCGTCCGGATGTGCCCTCCGGCGTCCTCGCCCAGTGGGACGGCACCTCGAGCGCGTGGACGATTGTCCGGCGCAACCAATTCACCGATGTCACGGGGCCCGGCGGCATTGACGGCAATCCCAATCCCCCGACCGATCCTCTCTGGAGCATCGGCTGGGACCATCGCTCATTGATCCTGATGGTGCTCGATCGCGGCCGATGGCACGCCTACCGGCTGCCCAAGGCGTCGCACTGCTACGACGGCGCGCACGGATGGAACACCGAATGGCCGCGCATCCGGGACATCGGCGAGGGCGCGCTGCTGATGACCATGCACGGGGGCTTCTGGCGGTTTCCCAGGACCCTCTCGGCCTCCGACTCCGCCGGCATCGCTCCCCGATCGACCTATCTGAAGGTCATCGGCGATTTCTGCCGCTGGGAGGATCGCCTCGTGTTCGGTTGCGACGACACCGCGCGGAGTGAGTTCCTCAACAAGGACCGGCTCAAGGGCGATCTGGCCGGTCCGGGCACATCGCAGTCCAACCTCTGGTTCGTCGAACCTGCGCAATTGGATGGCTTCGGCCCGGCACTCGGGCGTGGCGCGGTCTGGCTGAACGACGATGTGCAGGCCGGCGTGGCCAGCGAGCCGTTCCTGTTCTCCGGCTTTGCCAGGCGCTCGTTGCACCTCGCCCATGCGGGACCAAGCCGGGTTGGCTTCAGTTTGGACGTGGACGCCAAAGGCGACGGACGGTGGAAGACGCAGCGCGAGGTGTCCGTGCCGGCACACGGCAATGTGTGGATCGAGTTTCCCAGGCATGAGACGGGTGCTTGGATTCGCCTCACCCCGAAGGACGATGCGCCGGGCGTGACTGCGTTCTTTCACCACCGGGCCGACGACCCGCGGACGACGGAACCCTCCCCACTTCTCGACGGTCTTGCCGCCCCGGGCGAGCCGTCTGCCAGTGGCGGCGTCATGCACGCGCGCGGGGCCGACCACAAGACGCTTCGCTTCGTCGCGCGCAACCGCGACGGCGAATTGGGCGGCTACGACTTGGACGGTGACCTAAAACTCCGGCGCGCCAACGATCCGGAGGGTGTGGCGTGGACCGCCAAAGCGGTCGCCATCGCTCCCCCGCTCATCACGGCGGACGGCGCTTCGTTGCTGTATGTGGATGAGAGCGGACGGCGCTGGCGGCTGCCCAAGGGCGATCCGGCCCTCGACCAACCCGGCCCGCTCGGACACGCGCGGCTCTGCCGGGAGGTTGTCACCGAACGCAACCTGCTCAATGTCGGCGGCACGTTCTACGAATTGCCCGCCCGAAACGCCGGCGGTTTCATCAAGGTCCGCCCCATTGCCACGCACAACCGCCGCATCCACGATTTCGCCGGCTACCGGGGTCTGTTGGTCTTGAGCGGCCTCGCCGCCGACGCCCAGGGCGCGCGCATCATTCGCAGTGACGATGGCCGGTGCGCGCTGTGGGTCGGGACGGTGGACGACCTCTGGCAGTTCGGCAAACCCCGTGGCCGGGGCGGGCCGTGGTTCGACACCGAGGTCAAGGCCGGCCAGCCCAGCGATGCCTATCTCGCCACTGGTTATGACCGGAAGCGCCTGACACTTTCCCACCGCGGTCAACGCGCGGTGGCCTTCACCGTCGAGGCCGACTTCACCGGCGCCGGGACATGGAGCCACGTGGTCACGGTCAACGTGATGCCGCATGCCACGGCGCAGCACACGTTCCCCGATGCCTTCGGCGCGTACTGGCTGCGCGTCACCGCCTCCGCCGACACCCAAGCCACCGCGCTGTTTGAATATGACTGAGTGACGATGGGAGCTTCACCCAGCCTTCAGTTGCGACAGCATCAAAACCAAAAGCACCATCCTCCTGTTACGTGTTGCTTCGGCAGTAGTGCGTGAGCGGCAAATCGCTCAGGCTACGGTTCGTGGCAGACAAGAGACAAACTCAAGCGCCAGGTGGCTGCTCCCGCTGGGGCACTGCCCCTGGCGCCAGTGTCGTTTGTGGAAGTGCAGCCACGCGATCCAGACGCAAGGGCTGACAAGATCACTGGTCGTGCCGAGCAAAGCCCGGGACGACGGAACAGGGGTGACACCCCTTGAAACTCGTCAATGTTACCCAGTGGGTGCGTCGGCGGAAGCCGGCCAATCCCACCCGGCCCAAGGCTAGCCACCGG
>Ga0209718_1004204_pt1 | contig 12197 bp, 9 predicted proteins | sample AD_JPNAS1_MetaG_FD_184420 | JGI IMG/M metagenome (GOLD analysis project Ga0209718, IMG submission 184420) | Active sludge microbial communities of municipal wastewater-treating anaerobic digesters from Japan - AD_JPNAS1_MetaG (SPAdes) (version 2) | ecosystem: Engineered > Bioreactor > Anaerobic >... | reverse complement strand
TCATGCTCAAGCACCTTGAGCCAGCGTCCGCCCTCCTTGAGACCGTGATCCTCCGGTTTGCCCCCCCAGCCGCCAACGCGCTCCGTCCGCTTCGGCCAGTCGGCGAATACGGACTGGAACACCACCGGGACCGCCGCCGCATCGGCACGCTCAAAATTCCAGATGGGATAGTCGAACACGTCACTCTCGGTAATCGCGAGGGTTTTGCCGCGGACAGAACAAACCACGGGCAGATAGGCCACCTTCTTCCCTTTGCCGCCGGTCACGACATCCTTCGCCGCCAGCGTTTCGGTGACGGTTTCCTCACACCCGAACGCATCGGTGAAGTTCACCTGACACACGGCGGACGCTTCCGGAATGGTCACACACGCCTTTTCTCCGTCAACCCGGATCCGGCCGGGCATCGTGGTCTCGAACCGATAGGCCACGCCATCGTTCCGGGCGGCAAGCCGAACACCCCACTTCCCGAAATCGACAAACGTCTCATTCCGCTCGAGGTTCACCGTCCCCCTCTTGTACACGGGCGACTTTTCAATCCCGGACACGGTCCCGGTCTTGACCTTCGGTGCCGCCCCTTTTCCGGCAAGAAGTACGCCGTCCACCGTCATCCCGATTTCCGAAGGAGCGACCAGAACCTGCCCGTCCCGGAGCACGTCATAGGCAAGGGGTTCCAAGTAGAGCCGAATCTGATTCCGCCCGTCGGGCGAAGAAGCCGTCGCAACTCTCTCCGCTGCTTTCGCGCAAACGCAACATCCCGCCACCATCGCCAGCATCACCGTGTTTCGTATCATTTCGTTTACTCCTTCTTAGTTCGTCTCCCATCGTTTTCAGGGTGGCTTATAGCGTAAGCGACACGTCACAGCGGGTCAAGCGCGATTCAGTTGCGATTCTTTTTAACGCAGAGGTTTTTTGGGATGGCGCTGGTTTTTCTCTCACAGAGGCACAGAGAACACGGAGGTTTTTGGAAGGCGAGCGTCCCCGCGAGCCACGCCACTTGAACGTTGAGCGTTTTTTCATTCTGCGCTGTGCGCGGAGTCACAGCCCCGAAGGGGCGGTATCACCTTAGCCCAGGGCAAGCGCAGCGTAGCCCTGGGGCTGAGCGCGAAAGGTATGGTGGCCTGAAAGGTCACTTCAAAGAGGCGCACCCTTGCGAAGCGCTGTTTCCACACACAACGCGGAGACACTTCGTCCCCACCCTTAGTCGACTAGGCTTAGTCGAAAACACTTAGTCACCAATTCGGCAGTGTGTGCGACGAGTGTAAAACGATTAAGTGTGCGCGACGAAGACTCGCGGTGCCGCTTTTGCACACACCTTGCCACCGCACTCCTGCTCAAAGAGCGGCGTCGCGCGGAATACCGCTTGCCGCCGCACTCCAAATCTTTCGCCTGACTTGGGGCCGTCTAAATACCGGGCTGTCTAAATACCTGTCCCTTGGTGCCATTCGCTATGCAGCGCTAGCAATCAGCATAAGAACGAACATAACGCACCACACAATGAAGTATGAATTCTTCTGTTTCAGAACTTCCGCTCGTTTGAACAGGTACACAGGAACGAGCCATGCGGCTCCCATTGCTTCCGTATTGTGCCCCGCTTTCTTGAGTCTCTTTTCGTCGAAATAGCTGAGGCCGATGTTGATTCCCAGCGTTATGAACCATAGGTTACTCACGTCTTCATCGATTCCCAGCGCAACGGCTTGCTCGATCCACAAACCGTACAGTGGTGCGAATGCCAGAGCCCAGACGATGTCGTTCTTGACTGCACTACCAGTGAGTGGAGGAGGGACATCGGTTGTAACGGCGAAGTCGGTTTGTGCAAGGGCGACCCAGTCGTTCATTCCTTTCTGCCAGACTTTCGATTCTCTGGAAAGTGTGCCTTGGTTCAGCAAATCTTGGATTTTATTGCGTGGAACGGGGCCTTTCCGTTCCCCGTTCAATTCGTAATACCATTCTGATCCATTGTCCTGTACCGTGTTTGTCATGTCGCTCACCATTGCTTCTTTTTGTTGCGTAGTTTCTGTCTCATGACGAAATTCTTCATACTGCGAGGATGTTTGTGTTGGGCGAGAGCGCTGGGTGTCAGTTATGCCGAGCCGGGCCTTTTCATCAGCCGTGAATGACTGGGCCAGAGATGACATAATGAAAGTGCAGGTCGGTTTCCAGATAGCTCCAAGAATGATGAAGAACACGCCCATGCCGATGACATCCTCTGAAAGAGGATTGTCTGTGACTGTAGCGACAAAGCGATCCAGAGCCGTTTCCTCTTCTGACATCCCAATGCCACCCAACAAAATCAGCCCGCCGAGACCAATGATTGCCCATGCCCAGGCCTTAGCCTTTCTCAACAAGTCGTAGAAGAATACGTTCATGCTACTTACAAACAGTCAAGTACACATTTTTCAGGTTCAGTTCTGTTGCTCTTCCAGTTTTGAGGTTTTCCTTGTGTTGACCTCAATTTGCAGAAGTAGCGGAATAATCAGAAAGAGAATCATTGCCGAAAGCGCACTGCCAATGGCAATGAGAGAGCCGATTCTCTTGGCTTTGCTTTCGACCCTACTCATTTCCGACTCGGTAATCGCAGAATCAAACATATCATCATAGAGATTGGCAACATCTGCAGTACTCATATCTGTCTTATTGCCCTGTTTTTTGATATATGAGTTCCCGTCTTTCATGAACCGTTTGAGTCCTTCTATGAACTGTGTTCTGTATTTCTTGTCCAGATCTGACATCTGTCTAACGTAGATGTCATATACTGCCTGATCAAGGCCGTTCTCAACGACTATTTTTTGTATTTTGTCGCCGTACTTTGTCTCAACAGCGCGCCGCTCCGATATTTCCTTATAGTTCTCCTTGTCTACTTTACGGCCAAGCTCAAGGATCATTTTCTCCGTTTCGATGACCTCATCGAAGTCGGGCGTAGAAACACCCTTGGATCCTGATACGAGGAAGTAGGCTATACCGCCTACCACAATGAGGACACACAGGAACACAATCAGAGCTGCTATCGCTCGACTGAATGCGAACACTTTTTTTAAGAACCGATCTATCATGCTACACTTCCTTTCACTGCCACCCCATAAGGTAGACCGCCGGCGCCTCACCGGCCCTCATGGTTGGCACGTATTGTGCGGGGGGGGGGGGAAGAAGTCAACCCTAAAAATCTTCAAAAATGGGACGTTTCAAAATACCTGTCCCTTAGCTGTTAACCTTCGCGCCTTCCCGTGAAACAACAGAGCAGTGCTTTTACACTCATCATTGCGACCACTGGGTGGTCGCAATGAGAGGGGTTGACTCGCGACCCGCGACTTGCGATTTGAGGCCAGCCCCGCTCTGTCACTAACCGATTACCGTTGCGGGGTGCACCCGACTCTAGTACCATGACAATCATCGATAACGGGCGATTGGGGAGACGGAAGAGAGCGTGTGCGGCTTCAGGGACCTTTACATGCGGACGACGACGGCGACGGGCCATTGGCTCGACCGTCAGCCGCTGTTGGCCGCTGCGGCGTGTCTGCTGGTCGGGATCGTGTGCGGTTACCGGGCTGGCGCGTGGCTTGCCGTGGCCGGTGCTGCGCTGTTGTGTGCATGCGCGGTGGTCGTTGTGCGCGCTTCGCTACGGAGCATCCTGGTCGCGCTCTGTTTTTTGCTGGTCGGCTGGACGTTGGCGGCGCGTGACCGCGCCGGTCGTGATAACGAGGCGCGCCGCTTCCATGCGCTCACTCAACCACAGACTTACGTCTGTCGCGTGGGGCCGGAGGTGACCGTCCAGCCGCTGCGTGGGCGCGCGGCCAAGCACACTTTTCAGGCCGAAAAGTTGTACACCGATGACGGCACCTTTGCCTGCCGTCACCTGCCGGTGGAGGTCGCTTGGTTCGGCACGGCCAAGGAGGCGGTCGGCGAGACACCGCAGCCCGGTGAAATCTGGCGTATACGCGGTTCGGGGCGTGTGCGCAAGAAGCGTAACGGTTTGTTGTATCTGGCCGTCAACAGTGGAGAGGGGCGCGCTTCCCGACTGGCGGAGATCAGTCCGTCGGCTTGGCGTGCGCGTGTCGCAAACGCCCGCCGTACCGCGTCCCGGCGCGTGGTGATCGGCATCGAGACGTGGGGCGACATCCCGGCGCTCAACCAGGCGATGTTGCTGGGCAACCGTCATGTGATGCCGCCTGCGCTGCGCCGCGTCTTTGTGGATTCCGGCACGATTCATGTCTACTCCATTTCCGGCTTGCATATCGTTTTGGTGGCGGCCGTGTTGAGCCTTGCGGTCGCCGCTTGCGGTATTCCGCGCACCTATTGGGTCTTGATAAGCGGTCCGCTTTTGATCTTCTACACGGCGCTCACCGGTGCGCGGCCGCCTGCGGTGCGCGCCTGCCTCATGGCGCTGCTCTATCTGGCCGCGCCGCTGATCGGTCGCCGGCCGAACGCGCTGATGGCGCTGGCGGGCACAGCGTTGATTGTACACGTTATTCAACCTTGGCTGATTTTTGATATCGGCAGTGTACTCTCGTTCACCGTGATGGGCGGACTGGTGGCTTTTTGCCGTCCCTTCTGTCAGATGGGGCATCGGCTGTTTCGCGTTGCGCGCCTGACCGAGCGCGCGAATCTGGCGCGGGCCGCCGGCGCGAAGGCGCACGCGCGCCGTCTGAACATGCTGGCGCATGCGATCACGTGGTTGTCGGATTCATTCGCCGTGTCGCTGGCGGCTTGGATGGCGTCGCTCCCTTTGACCGCCCACTATTTTGGGCGTTTCACACCGGGCGGGCTCTTTGCGAATCTGGCGGTGGGACCGTGTTCGTTTTTCATTGTGGTCGCGGGTTGTCTCGGTGTGGCCACGAGCACGGTGAGCGAGTGGGTGGCTGGTTGCTTCAATAACGCCGCTGGTTTTTTCACCTGGTTGATGGTTAGGTCTGCCCAGATAACGGTGGCACTCCCTGGGACGAACATGCGTATCAAGTCTTGGCCCCTCTGGTTGGTTTGGCTCTGGTTCGGCGTGTTGCTGGTACTGGCAGTCTGGCTGAACACGCGCAGGCGTCGCCCGGACGGGTTGGCATGGTTGACGGACGACTATCAATGACAAAGGAGCATGACATGCAGCGAGAGATTCATATTGCGGGTATCGGCGGCGTCGGGATGAGCGCGTTGGCGCAGGCGCTGCTGGATCAAGGCGAAAAGGTCAGTGGCTCGGACCGTCTGCTGGACGCGGGGGACGAGACCGGGGGGCTAGCCTGTCTCGCGGCGCAGGGCGTGCGGCTCTGTCGGCAGGACGGGACAGGCATCACGCCGCAAACCAAGCGGTTGGTGATCAGCAGCGCGATCGAGTCGGACAATCCGGAGGTGTTGCGCGCCCAGGCGTTGGAGGTTCCGGTCGTACACCGCGCGGCTGAACTGGCGCGGTTGACCGAGGGGCGACGTCTGATCGCCGTGACCGGCACCAGTGGCAAGAGCACGGTGACGGCGATACTGGGCTGTCTGCTGGAGGGCGCGGGGTTCGATCCGCTGGTCGTCAACGGCGCGGCGGTGGCAGGCTGGAGTGCGGACGGCGCATGCATCGGTTCGGTCCGGAAAGGCGCGGGTGAATGGGCGGTGATCGAGGCTGACGAATCGGATCGCTCGCTGATGGTTTTTAATCCCGAACACGCGATCATCACCAACGCTTCGGCGGATCATTTCGGGCTGGATGAAACGCTGGCGCTCTTCGCCTCCTTCCGCGCGCGGGTGCCGGGCACGGTGATCGATGGACGCGACGCTGGCGGCGGACCAGCCGAGGCGCGCACAGAAGGGTGGAGCGGTTCCTTCCAGTTTGAGGGCGTTACGTATCGGGTGCCGATGCCCGGTCTGCACAACGTCTATAATGCGTGGCATGCGGTACGTATGGCGCGCGTACTGGGGGCGGCACCCGGGCGGCTGGCCGCTACACTGGCGGCGTTTGGCGGTGTTGAGCGCCGCTTGCAGCGCGTGGGCCGTTGCGACGCGGCGACGGTTGTCGATGACTACGCGCACAATCCTGAAAAACTCGCGGCCGCTTGGACCACCCTCGCTACGGCCTTCCCGGCCGGCGTGTGCGCTGTCTGGCGGCCGCACGGCTATGCGCCGCTGCGCAAAATGCTGGAGGGGTTGGCGCAGGCATTCGCCGCTGTCTGCCGACCGCAGGACACGTTGCTGTTGCTGCCGGTCTATGACGCGGGCGGCACTGCTGACCGCTCGGTCGGCAGCGACGTTTTGGCTTCCATGCTCCGTGAAAAAGGTGTTAAAGTACTGCCCGTCGGAAGCCTTGACGATGCGGAGGCCGTTATGCGTGCTCAGGCTGGTACAGGAGGCGTGTTGGCGACTTTGGGTGCGCGTGACCCCGGCCTGCCCCGCTTGGCGCGGCGGCTGGCGGTATCAGGGTGACGATGTGTTGGCGTAAGTACGAAACCGGGAGGAATGGGCATGAAAAAGACCTTGCTGATGACGTGTGCAGTAGCCGTGTTTGCCGCCTGCGTGCAGGCGCAGTCGTGGGCGAAGAAGGATAATGAGCCTGTAAAGTCCAAGGGGTGGATCGACAATTTCGAGCAGGCCCAAAAGGAGGCGGAGACCTTCAAGCAGCCGATTCTTGCCTTCTTCACCGGTAGCGATTGGTGCAGTTGGTGCGTGCGTCTCAAGAAAGAAGCGCTCGACACCAAAGCGTTCGAAAAGTTCGCTGCCGACAATCTGATCCTGTTTGAGGCGGACTTCCCGCGATCGAAAAAAATATCCGATAAGATCAAAAAGCAGAACGGTGAACTGGCGTCCAAGTACGGCGTGCGCGGTTACCCCACGATATTTTTACTCGATGCCGAAGGCAAGCAGCTCGGTCGGACCGGATACAAGGAGGGTGGCGCCGAGGCCTATGTGAAGCACCTCAAAGAGCTGCTCGAAACGGCGGGTATCAAGACCGAGGACAAACCCGAAGCGTCCAAGCCGCTTTCGGGATACGAGAAGATGAAGGCGGAGCGGGCCGCTAAGGCGGCGCAGGATGCCGAGAAGAAATAGGCGGGGAGCGCAAGCGTCTTATGGAGTTTTCATATCCGTCCGGCAGGACTGTGCTGGGCGAAACTCAGGCGGTACGGCAGGCGATGGAGCGGTTTCACGCCCAGCCCGTGGATCAGGTAATGCTGTGCGAGGGCGACGCCGGTTATTCGCCGCGCCGCACGACGTTGGGCGGCGAGCGTCCGGTGACCGGCCCCGGTACCTTTACCGGCCGTGTCCGGCGTACGTTGACCTTCGGCCCTTCGAAAAATGCCGGCTGGTGGATCGATCGCACCGACCTTGACGAGCAGCTCATGACGCAGGTCTCGATCCGCAATGTGTGGACCTCCGCGCGCAACATCGTGCTGCGCAGCGGTAACCCGCACAACTATCTGCGTATGGTCGAGCATATCATCGCCCTGCGCTTGGGCATGGGGGTGGACGATGTGGTGATCAGCACCAACTCCGGCGACCCACCGCTCTTCGATCGCAGCAGCGTCGATCTGGTCGAGGCGGTTGAGCAATGCGAGATTGTCGAGCGTGACGAACCCGCGCGGTACGTGACTGTCAAAGAACCTGTTACCTTCGGTGGTAACCGTAACGATTTCCTGATCTTCTTGCCACCTGAAAACGGCGAGAAAAAGCTGCGCCTGGATGTGGCGATCGACTTCAACTCGATCATCGGCCAGCAGCGCATCGTCTTTGACGTCACACCGGACAGTTTCCGCCACGGTGCGTTTGCGCGCACCAACGCTTCGCACCGTCAGATGTTAATGGTCCGCCTGTTCGGGTTTCTTTTTGCGGATACGCGTAATCTCGGCTATACGACCGACAACATCCTGATCCACGGCAAGCACAAGTATTACGGCGAGCCGCGTTTCGTGCAAGAGGACAGCGGCAAGGCGCTTGAGCCGGTCTGGCATCGCGCCACGCTCGACTTGTTGGCGGCAATAGCGTTGATCGATATCGGACGCTTCGTTGGGCGCGTAGTCTCCTATCGTGCCGGGCACACACTTGATGTGCGCGCCGTCGGCCTGCTCTACAAACACAATCTGCTCGAACCGCTGGAGTAGGGCGGGAATCATTGGCGATAGACTGGTACAATCTGGCGGATCAGGAGGTGGCGGCGGTGTATGCGGCACTGCCATCTGATCTGTGCGCTTGCCTTTCCAGCCTGACGGTCACGCTGGAGTCGCGTCCTAAGCCCGACGAGCAACTGGAAGAGGGCGACGACGAAAACCTTCTTGGGCTCTTCATCGGTGCCAGTTTCGCCGAGACCGTAGACGAAGCCGAGCCGTTGCCGGGCGCGATTCGCCTGTTTGTCGAAAACCTCCGTGATGAGGCCGGAGGCGATCCCGTCCGCTTCCGCCAAGAAGTGCGCGACACCCTGCTGCACGAACTGGGCCACTATCTAGGGCTTGATGAAGACAGCCTGACCGAGCGCGGCCTGTAGTGTGCCTCTGCTCAAAAAGCGGCGTCGCGCGGGATACCGCTTGCCGCCGCACTCCAAATTTTTTGCGCGTCAGATCAGCTCACACGTGCCGCCGGCGCAGGCGACGGTCTGCGTGACGGTCGTGTTGTCCTGGCGCTCAACGAGCAGCGTGTAATCCACCGGCGTGTTGGTGCGGTTGAGGTCTTCCCACAGCTTGCAGGCATCAATGCGCTTGAGGCAGCGCGTCATTTTCAACGTGTCGCCGCCGAAGTAATTTTTAGCGAATTTATGGGCTCGCCGCAGCCAGTCCAACTTTGCTTCGCGTACGCTTTCAATCGCCTCGTAGATACGCTTGGGATAGATTTTGGCGGTCGGCGCTTCAAGGTTCTCGCCGCGACCGAGCACGCAGTCGCAAGCGGCCCAAAGGTTGTCGTCGAAAGCCTGCAAGCCGTCCACGATCAGGCCCGAGGCGAAGAGCGCACCCACGCCGTAAATCGCCACGATCTCGTCATCGCTCAGCACTTCGCAGAAGGGAGCCTGCGGGTAGTCGAGGTCGCCGCCCTCCGGCAGTAGCGACACGCCGGCGAAAGCGTTGCGGTTCTCGAAGATGAACTCTTCGACCGACGCCCATTCGCTGTCCTTGACCGAGATGGTATTCGAGACGTTGTGGCTGAGCCAAGGCTGTGCGCAGAGTTCGGGACGCTTACCGGCGTCGATCCAGTTCTCTTTGGTGAGCTTGACTTTGCGCAGCAGCTCGACGGCATCGACATCGCGCTTGGTCAATGCATTGGGACTGGCCTGTATGCAGAAGGTGAGCACAACATCAGTGCCGTTGGGATTCCAGACCGACTTTTCGACAGCCTTGGGGTTCTGCGCACGGAAGAAATCGACGAGCAGCTCGTCTTCATTCGCCTGTGCGCGGCGGAAGTAGCGCTTGGCGTGGTGGGGGTGGATGCCCGACGACGTGCCGAGGATGCTGCTCGTGGTGCCGGCCGGCTTGACGCAGGTGGTGCGGGCCGCCGGATTGATGCCGATGCGCTTGGCCACCTGAGCGTTGACCTCAAGGATGAGCGCAGCCATCTCGCGTTGCAAGTCGGCATCGAACGCCACGTCAGGGTTCTCCATCATGCCGGTCATTGAGATGCCCAGCAGTGCCTCACGCTTGGCGATGCGCGTGCTGACCTCGCCGAGGTAGCCAAAGTCGGTGTAGTCGGCCTGCAGGGTGCCGAGGACCGCTGCCGCCCGGCAGGCGGCTTCAAACTTCTCCTTGTTGTCCACGCACCCCATGTTGATCTCGCAGAGGTTGCAGAAGGCGAAGCCCGACACGCCATCGATCTGCGGATAGAGACCGATCTCAGCGCACGGATTAAAGGTCATATCCAGATGGTCGGTCCAGACAAAGCCCGGTTCGCCGAACTCTTTGACCGATTTCATGAGTTTGGCGAACTGCTCGCGCGGGGTCTTGTCGCGCAGCAACATGGCGGAGTTGTTGGAACGCGCGCGCTGCGGGTTTTCGGTGAACCAGTTGCCGGTCTTGGCGGTCGCCATCTCGTCATCTTCCGGCGAGAAGAGACAGATCGTGGCGCTGCGGCGCACACCCCCCGAGAGCACGGCGTCGGAAGCGTGCATCAAGATGTCGTAAGCATCTATCGCCCGCAGGCGCGTGTGGCCTTCGGCCAGACGCTTATCAAGCAACTCGCGGATCTTTTCCAGACTGCGGCGCAGCGGCTCAGGCCCCGGCGCGCGACCCATGCCGGAGGAGATCGGACGTCCTTTAGGGCGGATCTGCGTGTAGTCGAACTGCACGGTCGTACCTGCATACTCCGGGAAAGGTTGGCGCGTGGAGAAGTAGCTGGAGAGCAACACGCCCAAAGCGTCAGCCCACCCCTCGATCGTGTCCGGTATCACGTAGGTGGCATTCGCGGCGCCGGGCTTGGCGATGCCCGGGAGTTTGGTGATGTGATGCGTCTGCACCGAGAAACCCACACCGCAGCCGCATAACAACAGCCACAGTGCCTCTTGGAAGAATCGCGGGCGGTCGCAGTACGAGGTGGTGCAGTTGTAGATGCGCGCGTGCTTGCGCAGGATCGGCTCGCCGCCGAACTGCATCGCCCGCTGGCTGCCCAGCACCATCTTCTGCTTCATCGCCTGTTCGCAGACCTGCAACAGATCCTCGACCTCGATTCCTTTCGACTTGAAATGTCGGCGGTGCATGTCGATCACGCGCTCGACCGCCTCGGAGAAGGTCTCGCGCCGCATTTTTTCGGGGATGTACCGGCTATATTTCGAGGTGAATACATAGTCCTTCAACGCTTCAATACTCATGGTGCTTCCTCTGCGTGCGGGAATGGGAAAGTGTGTGACACGACGGTCTGCGGAGGGGCACGCATCTCCCCCGTGAAAAACCCTTAGACGACCAACATTCGCACACTTCTGCCATCCGGAATACCCAGAGTTTGGCATCGGCGAAAATTGGGAGCCTTGTGAAACGTGTCTATATATAGTAGTTCGTGCATGGGATGTCCACTACATTTTGTGTTTTTTCGTAACCTGTTGCCTATCAACGAAATCCGTGAGCCATTTTTCGGCTTCCCTCGCGGTGGGTGACGGCGTAACATGTCCGCATGACGCAAAACTTCAAGTCTGGCAGACTCCGCGGACGGCTCGCGCCCAGCCCCACTGGCGCGTTGCACCTCGGCAATGCCCGTACCTTCATGATCGCGTGGCTGAGTGTACGTAGCCGTGGCGGCACGCTGTTGCTGCGCATGGAGGACCTTGATCATCCCAAGAACAAGCCCGGCGCGGCCGGTGCGGCGCTTACGGACCTGCGCTGGCTCGGCCTGGACTGGGATGAGGGACCGGACATCGGCGGTCCGTACGCGCCCTACACGCAGACGCAACGGCGGATCCACTACGTTCGCGCCTTGGAGATGTTGCGTGCGCGCGGCCTCGCCTATCCCTGCGTCTGCTCGCGGCGCGATGTCGAGTGCGGCCAGTCCGCGCCTCACACCGAAGACGGCCTCTTCTACGCCGGTCTCTGTCGCGACCGCTTTGCGGACTACGAGGCCGCGCGGCGCGTCCTGCCCCCCGACCGCCTGCCCGCTTGGCGCTTCCGCGTGCCGCAGGGCGAGATCGTGCGTTTCGAGGATGGCTTCTGTGGCCTCTGCGAGCAAGAGGTCAGCACGGCCAGCGGCGACTTCGTGCTCGCGCGTGACCCGGACGGCGCGGGCTATATGCTCGCCGTGGTCGTGGATGATGCCGCGATGGGCGTCACCGAGGTTGTGCGCGGCGATGACCTGCTGCCGGCCACCCCGCGTCAGTTGCTGCTCTACCGCGCATTGAATCTCACGCCGCCCGCCTTCGTCCATGTACCGCTGGTGGTGAGCGAGGAGGGGCGGCGCCTCGCCAAACGTCACGGCGATACCCGCATCAGTGCGCTGCGCGCGGCGGGCATCACCCCGGAACAGGTCATCGGTCTGCTCGCGTGGTGGTGCGGCTGGGCCGTATGGGGCGAAAGGCTTACGTTGCGCGATCTGCTGCCGCGTTTTGACCTTGCTACGCTGCGGCGCGAACCCGCCGTGCTCACGCCGCAGATCAAGGCAGCCATGAAGATTCAAGCCTAAAAGACTTCAGGATTTCGCGTGACCGTCGGTATTTGACGACCGGTCGTGGCGAGAGCGGGATGAAAAGGTTCTTTGCATGTCGGAGCGTAGGATGTTTGCGCTTTCGCTGACCATGAACTTGCGGGATTCACGCAGCTTCTGTTCGTCGAGAAGTTCGT
>Ga0209718_1004195_pt1 | contig 12206 bp, 11 predicted proteins | sample AD_JPNAS1_MetaG_FD_184420 | JGI IMG/M metagenome (GOLD analysis project Ga0209718, IMG submission 184420) | Active sludge microbial communities of municipal wastewater-treating anaerobic digesters from Japan - AD_JPNAS1_MetaG (SPAdes) (version 2) | ecosystem: Engineered > Bioreactor > Anaerobic... | reverse complement strand
AACTGAAGCAGATTAGAAAAGAAAAAAAAATGACCCAAGAAGAATTGGGAAAATTAATTGGAGTTCAAAAAGCACAGATTTCTAAGTTGGAAAATGGAGCGAGTAGCGCAACCGTTTCAACTATCTTAAAAGTTTTTAAAGCTCTGAAAGCAACAGTTAAATTCCAAATTGAAATAGAAGACGGAAATCAAATAGCGGTTTCCTGACAACGGAGGAAAAATATAGCCTGGCCACAATAAATTGGACTCTGAGCGGCCTGCAAGGCCCAGCGAGGAGTCGGTGTTGGACTACACCCGCCGTTTGTGAGCTATGTACTTAAGGAAGGTTTTGTTGTTTTTCCTGACGATAGGAATCAAAAGTGATCTTTGACGTAATGCAGGTTTAGTGTTTATTCCTGGCGATTGTTTGTTGTTGATGAGCTAAAAACGGGGTGTTTTGATGCTTTGGTTTTGCTTTTGGGCATAGCTGTCCCTGTGCGCTGATTTGGCGCAAATGGATCATAGGGATTAATAAGCAATTGCGGTCATCGAAAACAGGGGGCCCGGCGAACGGATTCGTGGTAATTCCCGGACGATAATCAGGTGCCCTGTTTTACATACCGGACAACGACTGGGCTTGAAGCCGGTGAGGCGTTCGAAACGTTCTATGCTTGTTTCTGTCTTTTTTGATGCTTGTTTTGCCGGGGTGTCGATGTCGGGTGTTGTTTGGGGCACAAACTGTAACTTCAGGTTGCGTTTGAGGGTGTGGTTGTAAATACCGAAGCGCCGTATCTTGACAAAACGCTGTGGCAGGATGTGCATGGAGAAACGCCTGAGGAATTCAAGGCCATCGAGGGTGACGGGCTTTTTGATGGCCCTGTCACGGTAATCTTTGGCGATGAAAGTAACTTTGCCGCCCTTAATGTTGAGAATGCGCTGATTGGTGATAGCCACCCGGTGGGTGTATTGCCCCAGGTATCGTACCACGTGTCCGGTACCGGCCAGCGAAGGCTGGCAGTGTACCACCCATTTAGTTTTGTAGGCTTGTTGCAGAGTCTCATAAAACAAAGCCATTTCTTTGTTTTTTCGTAAAGCCCGCTTGATTCTGTCGAGCAAAGCGGCTTTGAACGCCTGGCTTAGTTGTTGAACCGGATAAAGAAACAGCCCCGAATGCCCGATATTTTTCCAACGCCCGTCCAGGGTATATCCTGCAGCGGGAACAATACAGTGAATGTGCGGATGCAGTGAAAGGTTTTGTCCCCAGGTGTGCAATACGCACAGGGCTCCCGTCTCTGCTCCGTAATGTGTATACCCAAAGGATCGGAGCGTGTTCCAAACGGCATCAAAGAGCAGGTTGTAATACAAGCGGTCGTTGTGCAGACAAAGAGGATTCAATACATGTGGCAAAGTAAAGACAAGATGGTAATGCCTTACAGGCAAGGTGGATTGCAGCAGTTCCTCTATCCAAAAGGCTTGCTTTGCTGCCTGACATTTGGGGCAATGCCTGTCTCCACAGCTATTGTAACTGTATCGAACCACCCCGCAGCAATCGCAGACCTCCTCGTGCCCGCCAAGAGCAGCTGTCCGGCAAACCGCTATTTTGCCCAGTACTTTGATTTGCAGAGGTGTCAGAGTCTTTCGTTCGACAAGCTGAGAGCCAAAGAGTCTGACCACATGGGCCAGTTCAAAAGAGGTCCTCATTTAGAACGATAGTTGTAGAGCCTGTCCAGTGGACTGTGCGCTTTAACCAGATCACACTGAGCGATGTGCAGGTAAATCATGGTGGTGGTAATATCGGCATGCCCAAGGAGTTCTTTTAAGGTAACAATATTGACGCCCTGTTCCAGAAGATGCGTGGCGTAGGAATGGCGCAGGGAATGCAGGTTGACCTCTTTTGTTATGGAGGTTTTCTTAAGATTCTCCCGCATCACCCAGGAGAGTCCCCGGACACTGTAACGTCCGTCGGGCTCCTTGCCGTTAAAAAGCCAGATGTGAGGATTTTCTGCCGACAGGTATTTCTTCAGCCCCAGGGCCATACTGTCTGCCAGCGGTACCACCCGGTCTTTTTTGTACTTGCTTTGCCTGATATGAATGGTTTTACGCTCAAAGTCGATGTCGGAGATCTTCAGGTTGATGACTTCCTGACCCCTGAGCCCTGCCGAATAGATCAGCGCCAGCACAACCCTTTGTTTGAGCAGCGTTGGTGCGGCAAAGAGTTCTTTGAGTTCCTCCCGGTTAAGAATAACCGGTAGCTTGGTATCCTTTTTCAATGAAGGCAGCGCAATAGCATTCTTGTTCATCCCCAGCAGACGAAAATAATACCTCAGGCCATAAACCATGTGCTTGAAGCTGCTGCGCGAGGGCGACCGGGGATCACGCGCCAAAGCCACCAGGTAATCATTGATTTCTTCGGGATCGATTTGCTCTGGAAGTTGTTTAAAATGAACTACAAACAAAGCGATGCGGCGAATGTAATTATTTAATGTACTTTTGCTTTGTCCCCGCAAGACAACCTGTTGTTCCAAACGATGGACAACGCTTTCAAATTCAGGAACAAGCACAATAGCCTGCTCAACAATAGTAAGACCCGATTTCTTTCTCATAATCATAGATAATTAGAAGTGAATAAATTCTACGATTATAGAAAAAATCGGGTACTTTTGAACCAATGCCCGAGCAAAGCTATCCGCGGAGGCGGATTTAGTTCAACAGCGTATATAATTAAGTGCGGTTTCGGTGCTGATAATCAACATTTTCACCCGCATCAACCTCGGTGCGTTTCGACAGGAAAGAAACCCGCAATCCGCACCTGATCACATATGCCGACCATTAGGCTTCATGCAAAAAAACATTGCAAATGTTGGTATTTGTACCATATTTTGTATTTTTGGGACAAATAAAGAAATTTTTTCCACTCCTAATCATACGAATATTATTCAAACAAGTAAATATCTACCATTAGTACAATATTCAGAGATTATATTATTGGCATCTGAATGTGAATATAAAACCGGGAATATGACTACTGCAATTAATTATTTGAATCAAATACGAAATAGAGATGATCTTATTCCTGCAACATCGGAAAGTTACAACACAGACTTGAAAGAAACGTGGAAAACTACTATGACGGGAGGTTTCTCATATTTTAGCTTTCTTAAACGCAATGGTTTAATTGCAAGCGAACTAAATATTCAAGATTACCAACAATTATTTCCCATTCCTTCGTCAGAATTAATGGCAAACCCGTCAATGAAACAAAATCCCGGATATGGATTTTAGAAAAATAATTAAACGTTTCGTAGACGCGAACCGTATGCTTATTAGCGGCAAGCAGAACGAAAGCAAGCACAAACAACTAAAACTGTATTAACGTTTAAAACAATGAATTATGAATAGATTAAAATTAATCTCGGCGTTGATATTATTTACAATGTTTATTGGTCATAGTTGTAAAAAAGAAGAACCAAAATTAATCGGGATAAAAGACATCTCTTTTGAAAATTATCCAAAAGTTGACGGTTCTACTTCTTCAAGCGTACTAAACATAATGGTTGCCTGTCAACTATTAGGACTTCGTTATGAATGGATGCCTCCGGCTATTGTTACAGAATGGACTTTGCAAGTTAATAGTCAGGATATTCCCGAACAATATAAAACTTTCTTTGGCGATAGAATAAAAAGTTCCAAAACGCACGGCGCATTTATAAACCTCATTGATGGAAAAGCAGACATTATTCTTACGCATAGGACTATCTCACAAGATGAGAAAACTTATGCTAAAACAGCAGGAGTCACGCTGATCGAAGCACCCATTGCATTAGACGCTTTTGTTTTTGTTGTCAACAAAGAAAATCCGGTGAAATCATTGACTGTCAGTCAAATTCAAAAAATATATACAGGAGAAATAACCAATTGGAACCAAGTTGGCGGAAAAGATGCCACCATAAAAGTATTTACACGTCCGCGTAATTCAGGCAGTGAAGAAGTATTTAGAGAATTGGTTATGAATGGATTAGAGCCGGCAGAGTTTCCGGAAAGTTCAATCGGTGGAATGGCGCAAGTTTTTGGTGAAATTCTACATGACGAAAATGCCATTTGTTACACTTTCAATAATTACAAAAATTTACAAGCACGAGTTCCCGACAGCGAAGTTCCCAAAATAGCAATAAACAATATTTTTCCCGACGAAAAAACGGTTAAAAACGGCACGTATCCTTTTATATCAAAAGTACACGTAGCAATCCGTTCCGATTTAGCCCACAACTCAATGGCATACAGGTTATCCGATTGGTTAGAATCTAACGAAGCTAAATCAGTAATTATAGAAGCGGGATTTGTGTCAAAATAACATAAGTAACTGACAGCCAATAGGAACTTGATAATGTTATTTTAGATTAGAATATTGCTTTTGATTCTTTTTTTTATGCAATTTTGCGGAAAAACAGAAGTGAATAAAAATGAACTATTGGCAATTGAGAAATCAATTTTACGACTTGATATGTTTCAATATAAATCAAGTCTATGCGTGGCAAGCAAGTTTTGATAAAAACAAAATGTACAGTCCTTCGTATGTCAGTCTGCATTCCGCATTGGCATTTTACGGTATCATTCCCGAAGCAATCGTGCAAACAACCGCTGTGAGTTCGTTGAAAAATGGCAAATTACCTGACCTAACATAAGATGATTTTAAACATTACGACAACACATAAACCAGCGACTGACTTGGGTTATTTGCTACATAAACATCCGGACAAGTTTCAGACCTTTGAGTTATCTGTTGGTAAAGCTCATGTGTTTTATCCGGAAGCAGGAGAAAATAAAACGACTATTTGCTTACTACTTGACATTGACCCTATTGACATGGTTCGAGGTGCAAGAAATTTGGAAGGAGACGGTTTCGCACTTGGACATTATGTAAACGACAGACCCTATGTTGCTTCATCATTTATGAGTGTTGCCATTTCCAAAGCCTTTTCTTCTGCAATGAATGGAAAGTGCAAAGACAAGCCTGAACTTGTTGATGTTAAATTACCATTTGAAGTTACTATTGCATCAATCCCTGCTCCAAAAGGTGGAGAAATTTTGATTCGAAAATTCTTTGAACCACTTGGTTATAAAGTGGAATTGAAGCGACATACATTAGATGCCAAGTTTCCTGAATGGGGAGACAGCAAATACTTCTCTTTAAAACTTGAACACAGAATCACAACAAAGGAATTGCTTTCACATTTGTATGTTTTAATTCCAACATTGGACAACGACAAACACTATTTTGTAAGTGAAAATGAAATTGAGAAACTACTACAAAAAGGGGAAGGTTGGCTAAAACAACATCCTGAAAGGGAGCAAATAACCAGACGATACCTGATTAATTTAAATTCATTATCAGGACAAGCACTTGAACGACTAAGCGAAGGAGAAGAAATTGAAAACTCAATAGAAGAGCCAATTGAAAAGACAGAGACTGAGAAAAAGAAAGAAACTCTTCACGACGAACGAATACAATTGGTGGCTGAAAAGCTTATTGAATCGGGCGCAGAAAGGGTGCTGGACTTGGGGTGTGGCGAAGGAAAGCTGATCCGACAATTACAAAAGAAAAAGCAATTTGTTGAAATTGTTGGAATGGACGTTTCCTACAATGAGCTATTGAAAGCTAAAGAGCGACTACACTTTGATGAAATGTCGCCTAAACAAAAGGAAAGAATCAACCTGTTTCAAGGCTCATTAACTTACAGAGATAAACGGCTTGAAGGCTTTGATGCCGCTGCGGTAGTAGAAGTTATTGAACATTTGGACTTAAACAGGCTGAAATCGTTTGAAAGGGTTTTGTTTGAATTTGCAAAACCCAAAACCGTAATTCTGACCACTCCAAACAAAGAATATAATGTGATGTGGGAAAAATTAGAGCCGGAGAATATGAGGCATGACGACCACCGTTTTGAATGGACAAGAAACGAGTTTGATGAATGGGCAAACAGCATAGGAAAAACGTATAATTACAGCGTGGAGACTTTACCAATAGGTAACGAAGAAGAAAATATTGGTGCTCCATCACAAATGGCAATATTCAGATATGGAAATTAAAGTACCCGAACTTTCATTAGTAGTTTTAATCGGTGTTTCAGGTTCGGGAAAAAGTAGTTTTGCGAAGAAACTATTCAAACGAACGGAAATATTATCGTCTGACGAATGCAGAGCATTAGTTTCGGATGACGAAAACAATCAGGCTTCGACCAATGACGCTTTTGATGTTTTATATTACATAGCGGGCAAACGCTTAAAGAATGGTTTATTGACCGTTGTTGACGCTACCAACGTCCAAAAGGAATCAAGAAAAGGACTGATTGAATTAGCCGGAACCTATCATTGTTTGCCCGTAGCCATTGTATTGGACTTGCCTGAAAAAGTATGTGAAGAAAGAAACCAAAACAGATCCGACCGAAACTTTGGCGGCCATGTAATTCGCCAGCAAGCGCAAGAATTGAAAAAATCACTCAGAAATTTGAAACATGAAGGATTTAGACATATTTATGTTCTCAAATCCATTGAAGAAGTTGATGCTGTCCTTGAAATCAAAAGAGAAAAACTCTATAACGATAAAAAAGACGAAACAGGTCCGTTTGACATTATTGGAGATGTTCACGGATGTTTTGACGAATTGAAAGAATTACTGTTAAAACTTGGGTATGAAATAAATCAAACAGAAGCCAATAATTCAAATTTTGGATTTGAGGTAATTGCTCCCGAAGGCAGAAAAGCAATTTTTGTCGGCGACCTTGTTGATAGAGGTCCCGATTCACCAAGTGTTTTGCGTTTGGTAATGAGTATGGTTAACTCAGGTGTTGCGTATTGCGTTCCGGGTAATCATGATTTGAAATTGCAGAAACATTTGAATGGAAAACAAGTTCAGTTAAAACACGGTTTAGAAGTTACAATACAACAATTGGAAAATGAAACATCCGAATTCAAAAAAACCGTTGAACAATTTTTATACAGCCTGATAAGCCACTTTGTTTTTGATAATGGGAAATTAGTTGTTGCACATGCAGGATTAAAAGAAGAAATGCAAGGTCGTGGTTCAGGTGCAGTTCGCTCTTTCTGCATATATGGAGAAACAACAGGAGAAATTGATGAATTTGGCTTACCTGTCAGACATAATTGGGCTAAGGAATACAGAGGTAAAGCAAAAGTTGTTTATGGACACACGCCGGTACCCGATGCAGAATGGCTAAATAAGACCATTAATATTGATACAGGTTGTGTTTTTGGCGGAAAATTAACGGCACTTCGTTATCCCGAAGAAGAATTGGTATCTGTTAAGGCAAAAAAGGTCTATTGTGAGCCGATAAAACCTATTGATTTCAACGAATCTGAAAACAAACTTAGTTCGCAACAAGAATACGATGATTTACTGAACATTGAAGATGTTACCGGAAAACGCATAATCCAAACAAGACTAAGGAACAATATAACTATCAGGGAAGAAAATTCTATTGCTGCCTTAGAGGTAATGAGCCGTTTTGCTATCAACCCAAAATGGTTGATTTATCTACCGCCAACCATGTCTCCATGCGCAACAAGTGAATTGCCCGAATTTTTAGAACACCCTTCGGAAGCATTGAATTACTACAAAAAAAGAGGCATTGAAAAGGTTGTTTGCGAAGAAAAACACATGGGTTCAAGGGCTGTGTTGGTAATATGCAAAGATGAAGTAACCGCCATTAAACGCTTTGGAGTTGAAAACGAAGGTATAGGAGTTTGCTACACACGAACAGGGAGGAATTTTTTTAACGACTCAGAAATTGAAAAATCATTTATTGCAAGAGTCAATCAATGCCTGACAAACACAAACTTTTGGGATAAATTCAATACTGATTGGGTTTGCTTAGATTGTGAATTAATGCCTTGGTCAGCCAAAGCACAAGCATTGTTAAAAGACCAATATGCTTCTGTTGGTGCAGCAGCAGGTGGAGCTTTACCGGTAGTAGAGCAAGCATTACAAAAGACACTTGATAGAGGGATTAAAGACACTCTGCCATTTTTAGAAAAATTCGCTACCAAAAATAAAGCTGTCGATAAGTTTGTAAAGGCTTATCAAAATTACTGTTGGGAAGTTGAAAGTATTGACGATTACAAATTAGCTCCATTTCATATTTTAGCAACAGAGGGGCAAGTTCACGTTGATAAAACACATGAATGGCACATGACTAACATTAATGAAATTTGTCAAGGCGACACCAAACTTTTTATGACAACACCTTACAAAATAGTTGACTTAAAAGAGCAATCAAGTTTTGATGAAGCAGTTCAGTGGTGGCTTGACCTAACGAGTAAAGGCGGTGAAGGAATGGTTGTAAAACCTTACGATTTTGTTGTTTATGGTTCGGACGGACTTTTGCAGCCGGCAATAAAATGTAGAGGAAGCGAATATTTGAGAATTATTTACGGACCTGAATATGATGCACCTGATAATATTAACAGACTGAAAAACAGAGGACTATCAAGAAAACGCTCTTTGGCACTTAGAGAATTTGCTCTTGGAGTTGAAGGACTTGAAAGATTTGTGAAACAAGAACCGTTAAGACGAATACATGAAAGTGTATTTGGAGTATTAGCATTAGAAAGCGAAGATGTGGACCCAAGACTATAACCCAAGCCTTAGCGGCAAGCCTATGATGACCGCAACAGAAAAAATTAAAGCCTTTGGAATTGAATGTAAATATTCAGAGGCATATTCATCTCGCAATCATTCAGGACTTAAAGAAAGGAATCTTACAGAGATTACGGAACAATGGGAAAATATTCCAAATTTATTTGATTTTGCCAAAACCATCAGCCCGGAAGACAAATATTATAAACACTTACATCCTGCACAATTGGTAAAACATATTCTTGGACTAAAAAAGGAAAATTTTGCCACCCCTAAAAAAGCACCTATATTTGTACCTAATTAATAACTCAAAACCACAAATATGATAGCAGCAAACTATACCGAGTTCAGGACAAATTTGAAAAGTTACCTTGATCGTGTTGAGGGGAACAATGAGACATTGATTATCAAAAGGGGGAGGGGGGGTGGTGCCGTTATGATTTCGTTGGATGAATATAATTCGATTATGGAGACGGTGCATCTTTTAAGTTCTAAGGCTAATGCCGACAGACTTTATGAGTCGATTAAGCAAATCAAAGAGGGGGAAATAGTTCGTGAAAATCTAATCGAAGGGGAATGATTATTACTTTCTCTAAAAACTCTTGGGAGGATTACACTTCCTGGCTCAAGGAAGACAAGAATATGCTGAAAAAGATCAACGAATTGATTTTAGATATTCAGAGGACTCCATTCGAAGGTAAAGGCAAACCCGAACCACTGAAGTATGATTTATCCGGACTCTGGTCTCGTAGAATTGACAGGGAACATAGATTGGTATATCAGGTGAAGGATGAAGAACTTCTGATTTATAGCTGTAGATATCATTACGACAACTAAAAACGACACTACAAAAATCAAATCATTAAACAGGAATATATGCGGTTTTTAATTTTGGCCTTCTTGTCGTTGTTCGCTTTGGCAAGCTTTTCGCAGGATGTGATAATTCTTAGAAATGGAGAACAGATTGATTGTAAAATCACCAGAGTTGATAGTGCTATTATTCATTACGACTTTGTTAAGGGGGAAAGAAAATTATCGAGTTATGTTGCTAAGAACGATGTGCGGAGTTATAAAATCAATCCGGCTGTTGATGTTCCTGAGGATTTGATCGAAGTGCTTCGGGTGTCTGACAATGCCGTGATAATAGATACGACCGAATACGTAAAAGAAACCGGCAAGTGGATAAATTTGCTTACTTATTCCCGGAAATTCGGATTGAATGCCGACGGTTGGTCTTTGCAATATTACGGCTATAATCTGAAAAATACATCTAAGTGGATAATACCGGTGTATTACGGTATACAGGGTTTTTCGATACATACTGACTACTTTTCACAATTTAATTATCAATCTGCCATTATGAATTATTATCTGATAGGTGTCAGTCCATTTTATAAACTCAGAGATACTTTTTTTTCTAAAAATAGGAGGGAACCTGATATTCGGTGGAGAAAAACTAACAAATTTATATGGAGCCAAAAGTTCAAATACATTTTTTGGATTTTCACCTTCCCAGGGCATCTATTTTATCCCTAAATCGAAAGTGGGAATAATAGTGGGTTTAAGTGTCAGTGAAAAATTACTTAGTTCCAAGGTTTACAAAAACGATATAGGAATAAGCCTGGAAGCAGGAATAAAATTTTAAAAGTCAACATTTTAAATTTTAAAACAATGAGAAAGCTATTATTTTTAACGCCGCTTTTTTTGATTGGATGTACCATAAGCCAAACAATTGTTTACGAAACAGATGATTTACAGGTTTCAAAGACTGCAACACTTATTCCTGCAAGGGTTGAGGTAAGAATTTTTGAAGATAACAGGGCGAATATCGAAGAAAATGCCATACTGTTCGATAATCCGAGACAAATAAGACTTAACGGAAAAGAAACCTGTATCAATTCGGAAAAACATTATAGAAAAGATACCCTCGTGAATCAGTTGTCGAAAATGATGGTTGAGCATTTCAATAAGGCCAGATTGTTTAGTGTGTCGTTTTATGGGGAGAACCCGTACAGCGATCACTACTTGACAGGTACGTTGAATAGCTTTTATGCACAGCAGGAATTCTCCACCGGAGCAGCGATTGGAGCATCGTTTGGCTTGATTGGAGCTTTGGCAACAGCGGGGATTAAAACTCCGGGGAAGGTAATAATTGACATTTCCGATTTGAGACTGTATAAAAAGGACGGAACACTGGTAAAAGACTTTGGGAATATCTACAAAGAATACCATCAGGAATTTCAAGCCGATGCCTCGTGCTGGTGTGTTTATTGGAATGCCAATTTAATGCTTAAAGACTTTAATACCTACCTGGTTGAAAAAATAAGAGCAGATATGGCAGGAATTGAACTTGAGTAAGAACTACCACTAAAAAACACGCAACCTTCGGTGTTGCCTATCAAAACCTCAAAACACCACACAACATGAAACAAATATTATTATTAATAACCCTACTTTTCACCACAAACCTCAACCTGTATTGTCGGCATCAGGCTTTTGTTTCGGAGGTGGGGAAGGCCTTTTCCTTTCCGGAGAGGTCGGTGGTGCTGACGGATTCGTGGGTGAAACGGCGGGAGGATCTGAATATTGAGTATTTGAAATCTCTCGATCCGGATAGGCTTTTGCATAATTTCAGGGTTAATGCGGGTTTGCCTTCGACGGCGCTGCCCTTGGAGGGCTGGGAGTCGCCGACGACGGGTTTGAGGGGGCATTTTACGGGGCATTATTTGTCGGCGGCGGCTCTTGTGGTGGATAAATACGGGGATGAGTTGTTGGCGGAGCGGCTGAATTATATGACGGAGGAATTGTATAAATGCTGGCAAAGTTTTGGGAACGGTTATTTAAGCGCTTTTCCCGAGAGCGATTTCGATGTGTTGGAGACCCGGTTCGGGGGCGTTTGGGCTCCGTATTATACCTATCAAAAAATTATGCAGGGGCTGTTGGATGTGTATACCCGCACAGGGAATGCAAAGGCCTACGAAATGCTTTTGGGTATGGCCGGCTATGTGGAAAAACGAATGTCGAGACTCAGCGACGACACCATAGAGAAAATGTTGTACAGTGTTGGGGCCAATCCTTCCAACGAGGCGGGGGCCATGAACGAAGTGCTGTATAACCTGTATAAAGTATCGAAAGACCCCGGGCATCTGGCGTTGGCAGCATTGTTCGACAGGGATTGGTTTGCTGTTCCTTTATCGAAAAACGAAGACATATTGTCGGGGCTGCACGCCAATACCCATATAGCGCTGGTGAATGGCTATGCTCAGCGTTATGCTGTCACTAAAGAAAAAAAATACTACGACGCTGTGGTTTATTTTTGGGACAGGCTGATGGAATCGCATGTATATGCAAACGGTACGAGCAGCGGCCCTCGTCCCAACGTGACCACTTATACCTCGCTTTTGGCGGAACATTGGGGAGTGCCCGGGCAGCTTAGCAATACCATGACCGGGGAAATTGCGGAAACCTGCGTCACGCACAATACCCAAAAGCTCAGTTCCACTCTTTTTACCTGGAAGCTCGATCCGGTTTATGCCGACGCGTACATGAACACTTTTTACAACGCTGTAATGGCC
>Ga0209718_1004191_pt1 | contig 12213 bp, 13 predicted proteins | sample AD_JPNAS1_MetaG_FD_184420 | JGI IMG/M metagenome (GOLD analysis project Ga0209718, IMG submission 184420) | Active sludge microbial communities of municipal wastewater-treating anaerobic digesters from Japan - AD_JPNAS1_MetaG (SPAdes) (version 2) | ecosystem: Engineered > Bioreactor > Anaerobic... | reverse complement strand
AACGATGATGACCCAACAGATACGCCTTCACGCTCCAGCCATGGCACACATGTGTCCGGCACGATCGCCGCCGCTACCGACAATGGCATCGGCGTTGCCGGTGTAAGCTGGGGCGCAATGATCATGCCGGTCAGGGTGCTCGACAGCAGCGGGAACGGTTCCTATGCTCTTGTCATGGAGGGAATTGAATGGGCCGTGCAGCATGGAGCCCAGGTCATCAACATGAGTCTTGGCGGCTCTACCTACCCGGGCCAGGCTTTCGAGGCGGCTATCAGAAACGCCTATAGCCGCGGCATAACCCTGGTGGCCGCCACAGGCAACGACTATGGCCAGGCCGTGTTGTACCCTGCCGCCTTCCCCGAGGTCATAGCAGTCGGAGCCACTCTGAAAGACAATTCGCTCGCATCCTACTCTAACGTGGGGCCCCAGGTCACAGTGACCGCCCCCGGCGGCAGCACGGTGCCCAACCCGCCAGACGGCGTGTTCAGCACGGCTCTCACACGCGCCTCCACGAGCAGCGGGTACACTTGGGCGAATGGATATGAATTCATGCACGGCACTTCGATGGCTACACCGCACGTGAGCGGCCTTGCTGCGCTCCTGCTATCTAGGTTTGGCCCAATGTCCCCGGACGCTGTTGCAGCCCTCATGTCCGACACGTCTATGGACCTGGGCGACGATGGCTACGATCCGGGTTTCGGCGCCGGCCTCGTGAACGCTTACGCCGCCCTGACGCAGTCGACCATGGACCGCGCAGTGTTCGCCGTCAAGGACTCCGGCGGCAACTGGGTAGGCGAGTCAGTATACGGTAGACGTAACCGAACCTTCTGCATATCCAACGCAAGCCCAGGCCTGTGTACCCTGGTGGGATTTCTCGACGTGGACGGCGATCACCAGATCAGCCTGGGCGACTTTTACGGCGAAATGCAAACCGTCGTGCCGCCCTCCGGCGCGCATCAAGTAGATCGCCTCGTCCTGTATTATGTCGGCACTGAGTCCGCTGCCATCGGCATGGCGACGCCAAGACCGCAAAGCTAAGCACAACGCCACCTAGGCAACGAAGTGAGCCACTGTCAGACTGAGGCGGGATAACATCCCGCCTTCATTTTATTGATACCGTCCTTGACATATCTGCAATATCGCTTTAACATATCTAATGGAACGATGAACTACCAGTATCGGGAGGGCTTGCTATGAGTGTGGCCAACGCCATCGAAGTCGAGGACCTGAGAAGGACCTTCACCCGCCGGGCGCCCAACAAGTTGACCCGCATGTTCTCGCGGCAACGCGCCAACGGCGGCGCAAGCGCCAATGCGGCGGAACGCGACGATACCGGCAGACGTCCGGCGGCTCTTGTCGCCGTGGATGGCATTAGTTTCGACATCCGTGTCGGCGAGATCTTCGGCCTCCTTGGGCCGAATGGCGCAGGCAAGACCACAACCATCAAGATGCTCTGCACCCTGCTCGAGCCGACCTCCGGCACTGCCCGTGTAGCCGGATTCGACATTGTTCGCGATCCGGCCGGTGCGCGCGCATCGCTTGGCACAGTGTTGTCCGGTGAACGCAGCCTCTACTGGAAGCTAACCGGTCGCGAGAACCTGGAGTACTTCGCCGCCCTCTATGACGTGGAGCCATCCACGGCGCGCGAACGCATACGCGAATTGCTGGACAGGTTCGAACTGACCGACAAAGCCAATGAGCTGGTGGAACGCTACTCCACCGGAATGCGGCAGCGGTTGTCGATAGCCCGGGCGCTGCTGGCCAGCCCGCCAGTGTTGCTTCTCGACGAGCCCACTGCCGGCCTCGATCCCCAGTCCGCGCGGAATCTGCGTGAGGTGGTCCGCGAGCTGAAAGACGAAGGCCACACCATCCTCCTGACCACCCACTACATGGCTGAGGCAGACGAGCTCTCCGACAGGATCGCCATCATCGACCACGGGAAGGTGATCGCGCTCGACACGCCTGCCGCGCTGAAGCAGCACATACAGCAGATGCATTCAGTGGAGGTCGAAACTGATCGGGCGCCTGACGGGATACTTGACGAACTCCGGTCCCTGTCGCTGGTGCGCGGTGTGGAATCCGTCCAGTCCGGAAATGGTTACCAGACATGGACGATCCGCGTGATCACAGAAGACAGTCGCCAAACCCTCGACGCACTCCTTGACCTGCTGCGCGCGGGGGGCGAGCGCGTACTCAACCTGAGAGTGGCTGAACCCACCCTGGAGGACGTCTTCATCGCACTTACAGGCAAGTCACTGCGCGACTGAAGCCCAGAGCCCCAGGGCCCCAATGGGCTGATGGGCTAGCGGCCTAATGGCCTGAAGGAGGACCACAATCATGAGCAAGACAATGCCGCACACCGTCAGGGTCTTTCTGGCGGCGGCCCAGCGCGACTTCCGGATCACAACCCGCTACGGCGACTTCGTCGTGGGAATGCTCGTATGGCCCATACTCATGCCATCGCTCACGGTCTTCGCCGCCAAGGCACTGGCCGGGCCGGACGGAGCCGGGCTGTCCGCATTCGCAGAGCGAACGGGAACAACGGACTACGTCGGATTCGTCTTTGCCGGAATGGTGCTTTGGATGTGGCTCAATATGGTGCTATGGAGCGTCGGCGGCGCACTCCGATCGGAGCAGCGGCTCGGTACGCTCGAGTGCAACTGGATGACCCCCGCTCCGCGCCTGGCCATACTCCTGGGCAGCGGTGTCAACCAGATGATCGTGTCGGTCATCCCGGTATTCGTAAGCCTGGCCGTATGCACCGCGGCCTGGGGAGTGCGTTTCGCGGTGACGCCCCTGGTGGGCCTGGTCTTCCTCGTGTCCACCATAGCGATGTTCGGTATGGCGCTGGCATTTGCCAGTTTGGTGCTGTTCCTCAAGGAACTCAACGCCGCAGTCTTCTTCCTTCGGGGAGTCTTCATGGTATTCTGCGGCCTGACATCGCCGCTTGCGGTGCTCCCGCCGTGGATGAGGGCGGTATCGAAGGCCCTGCCCCTCACCTACTCCATTGACTTGGTGCGGCGCCTGAGCCTGGCCGGAGCAAGCTACGCAGATGTCAGCCGCGATTTCTGGGTTCTTGCAGCATTTGCGGCAGGACTGATGGTCGCAGGGTGCCTGGCATTCCTCATCGTAGACCGGGCCGTGAAGCGCAGCGGCACTCTGGGGCAGTATTAGCCCGACATGGAGGTGTTCTTGGTGAACAGATTCGGGACAGACGGATTCGGAGCATGGCTCAGGCGTCAGTTTCGCGTCATAGGCGCCATAGCCCGCAAGGACTTCCTGGTATTCCTGAGGTACCCTGCCAACGCGCTGATGTCGGTAGTTGAACCGATAATGTGGCTGGCCCCGGCCTATTTCATGGGCCAAGGGTTCTCAGTGGACGGCCAGGCCATTGGATTCGCAGGCTTCACCGGCACGTCGGACTACTTCTCGTTCGCGATGATGGGCATGTTCATGTCCAGCTACATCAGCACGGCCTTTTGGGGAACAGGCTTTTCGGTGCAGGAAGACATGACTCTGGGTGTACTGGAGCCTAACTGGGTTACGCCTACGAGTCGAGTATCGCTGATAATCGGTCGGAGCGTGATAATGTTCCTGCTCACCACGTTGAATAGCATAGGAGTCCTGATCGTGGGCGCCGCTTTGTTTCACGTGAACCTGACGGGAAATGTGCTGGCTGCAGTCATCACCATGCTGCCCATGCTCATTGCCTTGACCGGGCTTGGCCTGGGCATAGCAGGCGTGGTGCTCAGCGTGCGGCGAGCAGGAACCGCCATCGACATATCAAACTGGATAGTGGTCCAGCTGTCGGGCACCACATTCCCAGTGAGCGTGCTGCCGCGACCCCTGCTTGCCGTGGCGCTGGCGCTGCCGACCACATATGGATTCGACGCCGTGCGCAGCATCCTGTTGGGGACCAGGACTATGTTGCCCCTGAAGGTCGAGATTGGGATAATGCTTGCATCAACGGTAGGGATGTGCGCCGCCGGCTACGCGGTGTTCAAAGCATTCGAGCGGCGGTGCCGCAGGCAAGGGCTCTTGGGTACACACTGATGGGCTACAGCTAACCTAGCTGGTACTGAAACTATGCTGCCTTGAGGCATGCCCTGGCGTCTACTCTCCCGTTGTCGCGGCTCAGTATCTCCGCGGCGCCCATAGGCGACCAATGTGGGAATGAGTATTTCGGACCCGATGATGGGCAATGTCTATGCGTCGTACGCTGCACGCTTGCCACGAAAGGCCCATCTGCCTGGCCTTTTGTGATGCGTTCGCAAAATCGACATCTAGATTTTCCCAGTAGCCCTGGAGTCGGTCGCTACGACTTTCCTGCTGCCAGGCTTCGCTTCATCTGTGATCGAAACCGCGCGCACCCATGGGGACGGGTGCGTTTCACCTTGGGTTTGGTTGGCCATAGTCAAGCGTCATACCGCCCCGCCTTGGCCGTCGCCTGCCCGGATCGCAGCGGCACACTGCGGGCAACGCCTGGCTAGTTCCGAAAGGTTCTCGTCAGCGTTCACGCGGCCTGCACAGAAAGACGGGCAATCATCGCGCAGCGGGGAGCTATGTCTGTAGCCCCGCCTCTCCATCTCGGCTGCAAGCTCGTCGTGACGTATGCGTATTCGATCCACCTCGACCAACCCGCCGTCGAGATATCCCTGAATGCTGACCCCCTTGGCCAGAGTTCCGGCGAACATGTGCATCTCCACGTGCTCGCCGAGCAGGTGCTTTCTGCACATTAGCTTGGGATCCACATTCCACATCCTCATCAGCGACACCCCATGTATAGTCGAAATCTCACAGCAGAACACCGCGGCGGCATAAAGGCAATGGGAAAAGCCGACAAGAGGAACGAGAAGGAAAAGAAGCGCTGTCGAAGGGACTTCGACGGCGCTTCATATATGGTAGCGGCGACTGGATTCGAACCAGTGACGCTGCGGGTATGAACCGCATGCTCTGACCACCTGAGCTACGCCGCCACTTCACCAATTTCCTGCGAGTTTGATTCTATCATCCCCGATAGGCCTTGTCAACGGAGTTCAGACGGTCGCTTTCCTGATCGTCGGCGCAATGTGGCGCGGCGCGAAGGCCCCCACGATGGAAACACCGCCCAAGGCGCATGGGCCTTTGGGGTCGTCTCTGCTCGCCCGGCGTGCGGGGCAATCGGCGCCGTCGAGTGTCAGCTCCTGTACCCTACGGTACACCTCTTTCGGCCACGCTGAGTCGGTGTACACTGGACCCGCGAGAACCCTGGTCCACAGGGCACTGTTCCGCGGAGCCCGTCGGTCGCCGCCGCGTCCAGTTGCAAGGAGGACGTTTTCTTAGGCGGATTGACCCCAGAAAGGAGGGCACTTTCACACAGTTCAGCGGGAGCTGTTCTCGGTAATGGGCCCGCTCCCATTGCCTCCAATCCCAACACGCGACCGACCGTATTGGTATCTCAACTGCAGGAATCTGGGCAATACTTAGGCTAGTTGGACTAGCAGCGACCACGAAGGGAGGTTGACCCCGATATCCGGAAACCCGGAGGAACCCACAGGCCGCCCTGATCACGTTCTGCGGGTTCAGCACCTATTCTCGATTATCGCACCTGTATACGACCTTATGCTGGCTCGTTCCATGACTCGAATGTATCGAAAGGCGGTCGACCTGCTTCTCCACACCGACCTCTGGGCCCCCAGGCCCGGGCATACGCCGCCGGCATTGCCGATGACGTCAACGCCGCATGGTCCGCCCACTGAGCCGACGCCAGGGCCGCCGGGGCCAAAGCTATCGATCTTGTCGCTGCCGTGCGAACACCAACGGTGCGCCCTACGCCCGGCGCCAACCGCCCTAGACGTAGGAACGGGTACCGGCATGCTCGCCTCTGAGCTGGCGAAGGCCGGGTTCCAGGTCACGGCCATCGACTCCTGCAGTGCCATGCTGCGAGTTGCCCGACGTCACCGGCCTCGCGCGGCAGACTACATCCAAGCGGAGGCACACCTCGCGTCGCGCCAGCCTGGCGCTCCGTTCGATCTCGTGTGTGCGGGAATGCTTCTCCACAGTCTGCCCCGCGAGTACCGAGCAGAGGTCCTCGCCGATATGATTCGTGCAGCCTGCAAGGCTGTAGTGATTGTGGACTACGTCCCCCCTGCGAATCCCATGGCTGCTGCCGTCGAGTGCCTAGAGGGCAGCTACTACAGAGACTTCCTACACGAATTCGGCGACGACCTCGCGTCTGCTGGAGCGGATGCCCTGATCTACCCGCTTACCAGCGCCTGCGCGCTCTACCTCGTGCCCCTCTGCACCGATCCCCGAGTCACTGAGCTCCAGCACCCGGCGCGATCTCAGCGTTCTTCATGCGCCACACGGTCATCAGCACCATCACCGCAACTTCCACGATCAGCGCTGCGGTCAACACCCAACCATTGATCTCGCTCCCAGTCCTGCCAACCGCCATCATCGCTCCGGCGCCGGCGCCGCCTACGGCCCCAGGCCCAGGCCCAGCCCCAGGCATTGTCCCCATCCCAGTCCCGGTCCCCAGTGATTTGCTTGCCAAGTCTATCAGACCATATGCCACAAGATGCTTCCAGCGCAGCAGTGACGTGATGATCGGCTCCACGTAGCTTACGACAAGGGCGGCCAACCCGGCCGCGAGCGGCTTCGTGAATAGGGCGCTCGCGAATACGACGATCACCACCCTTGTCGCGAAGTAGGCGGCAAGCAGGCCTGCCGACCGCGCCGCCGCGGCAACGCCCGGATCACTGCCCGGGAACAGTACAACCGAGTAGTAGTAGGTCAGCATGGTTGAGGCGAACACGATCGCCGATACCGCCGCTCCGTAGTGCACAAGCTTAGCCCCGACAACACCCGTCATGCTCGCGCCCTGCGACACCGGATACACGAGCTTCCCCTGGAGACGCTCGTCTGCAAGCACGCCCATGAGGACGAAAGCAACCGCCATATTGCCCAGCTGGTAGATGTTCCTGATGTAGTTCTGCACTGAATAGACCGCATCGAACCTCATAAGCTCCTGCGGAAAGCCAGGCATTTGGCTTTCGATAATGCTCGGCATGATCCTGAGCATGATCGGGGTGGATAATGCAAAGAAACCGAAAAACGCTCCCAGGATCAGATACTTGCTCTGCCTGGACGATTCCATGCGCTCTTTCCTGAGATACGCCACGAATGTGCTCACCTGCCGTTCACCAGCCTAACAAAGATCTCCTCGAGGCTCGGCTGCCTCACGCTGTATGATGCCACGCCCGCATCTAGACTGGCCAGGGCGTGCAGGAGTTCGCGCTTCCCGGGTTCGAGGTCGCGCATGAAGACTGATAGCCTGTCGCCGTCCAGCGCTGCCCGATCGACATGAGGAGCGTTCGCGATCCCCGCGGGGACTGACTCGAGCACTCGATCGAACGCCACGTCCACAACCGGCTGGATGTAGCGCTCGCGCAGACGGGCCATGCTGTCGGCGGCCACTATTGTCCCGCTTTTGATGATAGCCACTGAATCGCAGACTCTCTCCACATCGGCGAGGATGTGGGTCGACAGAAACACCGTCAAGCCGGCATCGCGCATCCGTGCGACGAGGGTGATCACGTCCAGTCTTCCCTGAGGGTCCAGGGCGGAGGTCGGCTCATCAAGGAGCAGCAGCCTGGGTCGGTTGTAGATGGCGGCAGCCATGCCCAGCCGCTGCTTCATGCCGCGCGAGTATCCCCCGATCCTTCTGCGTCCGGCCTCGGCAAGGCCTACCGTATCGAGAAGCTCATCCGCCCGCGCCCTGTTCGCGGCGGACGTAAGTCCCGAAACATCCCCGATGAAGAGCAGGTATTCGCGGGCTGTCATGTAGCCGTAGAACGCCGGCGACTCTGGAAGGTAGCCCACCACCCCTTGCAGGCTGGACCGGTTGCGGCGAAGGTCCATGCCGTCTATGGTAACAGCGCCTGAGTCGAACTCTATCAAGCCGGCGATTATGTTCATGGCAGTCGTCTTGCCTGCCCCGTTCGGGCCCAGAAAGCCGAACACCTGGCCCGACGTCACTTGAAAGGTCACCTCGCGCAATGCGCGAGTCTGACCATACGATTTCGAAAGTGCCTCTACATTGAGCATTAGATCAGTCTCTCTTTCGTCCAAATATCAGATACGTAATCGACCCGAGCGCTGAAACCACGAGGATAATGAGCGCCCATGCCCACCGAGGCAGCGCCCTGGGTTCGGTTCGGGCCAGCGAAACAAAGCAGCATATCTTGAGCGCCACCTCAGCCACGATCAGCGGCGCAAGCAGTTTCAGCAGTTCCGCGAGTGACATGCCTGCAAAGGTCATTCTAGCTCTCCTCCTTTCTCGTTGATCCACAGTAAGGACAAATCCTTGACTCCCGGGGAATTGACTTGAGGCACTCGGTGCATCTGGTGTTCCCACGTCTGGTAACCAGAACATACACAATGAGGGACGACGGCACGTTAATCAGCCCGAACAGCCCCCACAGCCACGCATATCCCTCGCCGCGCCGGCGCGCGTCGCGGAATATCCAAGTCGCTTGCGCGACCAGCAATGCGCCCAACAGAAGCCAGAGAATCGAAGGATACGTGCTCATGCCTTGTCACCCTTTCGTTCACGCAGCACGTGTATTGGCAGGTAGAACAGGGCTATCCCCGAAAACCCCACAGCCTGAAGAGTCAGTAACGCCTGTGGGCTGCGTGCCAGAAGCGGAGTCCACACAGCGGCCAGGATACCTGCCGCAGTCAACGCGAATAGCCCAACCGCCCTACGCTCTCGGGCTATCCTAAGCCTGACTCCGCCCTCGATAGTCGAGCTGAGCCGCGCCCAGTCAGGCGACACGCCTGCGGCGGCGCCGTCGTCCCGCTGCGCCGGAAGCACAACAGCGATGTCGGCAAGGGTCCCGGCATAATCGCGACACTCGGAACAACCCTCCAGATGCCTCGCGGCATCGCCCATACTCGCTCGTGTTGCGCCCATCGCGCTGGTTCCGGCGCAGCCGCCTGCTCCGCCGCGCTTCGCGTTGCCTTCCGCGGCACTCGGGTCGGCATAGGCCATATCGAGCAACGCCTCTCGAACCTTCTCGCACTCCCTGTTCATATCAAGCCCCTCCTGGCGATTTCGCGCCTGAGCATTTGGACTGAGTCGTGAAGCCTTGATCGCACCGTTCCCACAGGGCAGCCAACCGCGTCAGCTATCTCCTGATACGTGAATCCATAGTAGTGCTTCAGTACGAACACCTGTCGCTTGTCAGCGCTCAGCGCACCGAGCAGGCTCGCCGCATCACTCGCCGCCAGGCGCCCGAGAGCCAAATCCTCCGCGCTCGTCGCGCTCTCCTTGCCCGCCGTGCCGCCCACACTGTCAGCAGCGGCGATGTTCACATTCTCGGTCGGCAACTCGCGCCACGCGCGTCGCGTTCGATTCCTGTACGTGTTCAGGGCAATGGTGATGAGCCATGTAGAGAACTTGGCACGCGGTTCGTACTTTTCCAGGTTCACGATGGCTCGCAACACCGCGTCCTGCGCGACATCTTCCGCGGCACGAGCATCGCCGGTTATGCGAACAAGAGCCCCGAGGAGCAACGGGTAGTTCACCCGGAACAACTCCTCCAGTGCATCACGATCATTGCGTTTGGCGCGCTCCACAAGCAACGTCTCGTCGGGCATCCTGCTCTCTCACCCCGTTCCCTGTACTTGTTGAACACGATAGGCGCGCGAAAAGTTCGGTGCACCTATCGGCGCGTGCCCATGCATTGTCGTATCTCGAGGCTCGATTCTTGCGAAAAAGCAAGCCCCAGATGTCAGTACTTCGGGAGCTTGCTTAAGGGGTGTTCAATCTATCCCAGTAGACGTTTGGTTCCTATGCCACCATAGTCAGGTGTATGTAGGGATCACCGCCCCTGGCACACGCATACACTAATTGCCTGTAGCGTAGCGCTCAACTATTTTGTAGCTTCCACCATACTGCCAAAAATCAGAGCTCTTGACTCCATTACGGGTACTGCCTACATACTTGTCCTGCCCCGGAAGAAACATCACGCCGATGATCCCCGTCTCGCCTTCCTTGAGTAACCCGGCATGCACCGCCGCCGCGGCCAGCTCAGAATCATCCGTGTAGACCTCTGTTCCCCATACCGAGCCTCGCTCCGTGCCGGTGACTCGGAAGTAGAGAACCTCTCCGCGCCTGTCTCTGAACTGAGTCATCCCGTCGGGGTCAGGCAGCACGTACATGCCCTTCGAAATGTTACGAGATACCTGGTAACTAGCTGAATAGGATCCATAAGACCCACTGGTGACCCCGTTCGCAGAGCTTCCTTTGTAGCTGCTCTGGCCGGGCAACACGGTCACGTCTACTACTCCCCACTCGCCCGCCCGGAGCGCGCCGGCATGCACTGCAGCCGCTGCCAGGCTAGAATCATGGGTGTACGATCCAGTACCCCATATACTCCCGCTCGACGCTCCCTTAATATAGAAGGTGAACGTCTCTCCCATTCTACCCTCGTATCCCCGCAGGTTCTTCGGAGCAAATAGCACGGAGATGATCGTCTCGGGCTCGGCAACCCTGAGCTGGCCCGCGATGAGTTGCCTGCCCTCCTTCAGTCTGGCCAGCAACGACTGAAGATCGGCGATGGACTTCTCCAGATTCTCAATGATCTGATCAAGTTCCACAAGGGGCTGCAGATCCCTTGACACCTCAGAACTGAGAACTGGTGAACTGACTGTGAGGCATGCTACCAGTAGAAGTGCGATCAGCATGGTGGTCCGCAAATGCATCAGTAGTCCTCCCATCACTGCCTTTCAGGCCCATTTGTCCTCGTAATTCGACGTGGTCGGTACAGTTCCTCTATAATGCAAGTGATGACAGCGCCAGGCTCATCACCCAGCAAGTCTGCAAGAATCGCGGCGCCTGTTCGGGAAAGATGTGATCAGGACGAGGAGGCAACACCCTACGGCTATGAGCTCACGTACCGACATGGGGCGGCACAGCTCCACAACCCCCGGCTATCTCAACCTCTACCGAACCGGCGAGCTAGAGCGGCGCGCCGCGGAGGCGGTAGAGCGGTTGTCGCACTGCGTGATGTGTGCCCAAGCCTGCCATGTGAACCGGATCCGCGGGGAGCTGGGGTTCTGCCGCACCGGAAGGCTTGCCCGGGTGGCCAGTGTCGGCCGTCACTTCGGCGAAGAGGACGTCCTGGTAGGGACGGGCGGCTCAGGGACGATTTTCTTCTCCAACTGCAATCTCGCATGCGCGTTCTGCCAGAATTACGACATCAGCGCCTGCGGCGCCGGGCAGGAAGTCACCGGTCGCAAGCTGGCGCAGATGATGCTGAGCCTGCAAGCAAAAGGTTGCCACAACATCAACCTAGTCTCACCAAGTCACGTCGCAGCACAGATCCTCGAGGCGCTGGTCATATCTGCAGGCGAAGGCCTGCGACTGCCGCTTGTATATAACACCGGAGGGTACGATGCGCTCCCGACTCTGAAGTTGCTTGACGGGGTAGTCGACATCTACATGCCGGATTTCAAGTTTACCGACGAAGATGCCGCGGAGCGATTCTCGAGCGCCCCGCGTTATCCAACAGTCGCACGGGCAGCCATCCGGGAGATGCACCGTCAGGTGGGCGACCTCGTAGCTGATGAACACGGTGTTGCGCGCCGCGGGTTGATCCTGCGACACCTAGTGATGCCGGGACGGCTCAGCGACACCCGGGAGATAATGCGGTTCATAGCTCAGGACATCTCGCCCGACACCTACGTCAACGTTATGGGGCAGTACCGCCCGGCGCATCTAGCCGACAAATATCCCCAACTCAACCGGCCCCTGTCCGGATCTGAGTATCGAGAAGCCCTCAAGATCGCCCACGACGAGGGGCTGCGCCGGACCGCGTCCAGGTAGCGGGGCCGTGCCGGAAGACCGTCGAGGTGAGGCCTATCTGCCAGCCCATCTGTCAGCGCCGCTCGCAACCGGATCTGCTGTCCGGCATGTGGCCTCGCCAAGATCGGAGAAAGCAGCTGGGCACAACGGGATCCGGCGGCAGAGAGGCAGTTGCTGCAGATCGATCGTATACCCCCGGGGGTACCCGGGCAGAGATACCGTCAGATTTTGACGATACTTTTTCGGATAGGCACAGATTTTGAGTACATCCATTTGGACCAAGGACCACCGGAGGCGGATCGGCACTGCGAAGGGCTGGCAATCACCTATTATCTAGCGCAATGCCGGCAATGTATGCCATC
>Ga0209718_1004189_pt1 | contig 12221 bp, 10 predicted proteins | sample AD_JPNAS1_MetaG_FD_184420 | JGI IMG/M metagenome (GOLD analysis project Ga0209718, IMG submission 184420) | Active sludge microbial communities of municipal wastewater-treating anaerobic digesters from Japan - AD_JPNAS1_MetaG (SPAdes) (version 2) | ecosystem: Engineered > Bioreactor > Anaerobic... | reverse complement strand
GACGAAGGCGTCGGCGACAGGGACCAGCGAGGGCCAGCTCGCGGCATACCTGCGCACGGCCTCCTCGATGTCGACCGGACTCATGAACGAACTCTCCCACGCCGCGCGAGCGACCCGCTTGACACCCCGCCGCCACCATGGTTAGTTAGTGGAGTAACGAACCACTGAAGGAACCACTGAAGGAGGCGGGATGACGGACTGGACCGACGGGCGGCCGATCTTCATGGACCTCGCCGACCGGATCGCCGCCGACATCCTGGCCGGGCTCATCCCCGAGGAGACGCAGGTGCCATCCACCAACGAGTTGGCCGCGCATTACCGGATCAACCCGGCCACTGCCGGCAAGGCCCTCAACCGGCTCGTCGACCAGGGAATCGTCTACAAACGACGCGGGCTGGGCATGTTCGTTGCCGCCGGCGCCCCCGAGGCTTTGCGCGCTCAGCGCCGCGACGCCTTCTCCGAGCAGTTCGTCCGGCCCTTCGTCGAAGAAGGCCGCCGGCTCGGGTTGTCGATCGATGAGATCGTCGCCCTCGTCACCAAGGAGCGTTGATGAGCACCCCCACCGCCGGCCCCGCGACCGGCACCGCGACCGCAGGCACCCCCACCGGCATCGCCACCGGAATCACCACGGCAAGCGCCGGGATCACCCTGCGCGGTCTGACCAAGAGCTACGGCACGACGGAGGTGCTCGTCGACGTCTCGGCCACCCTGGAGCCCGGCCGGATCTACGGTCTGCTCGGCGCCAACGGCACGGGCAAGACGACGCTGCTCGCGTGCATCGCCGGGCACACCTTCCGCGACGGTGGTGAGATCCGCATCGACGGACACGACCCGCTGGAGCACGCTCCGACCCTCGCCCGGCTGTGCTTCGTGCACGAGGACCAGGCCTACAACGACGCCTTCTCGGTCGCCGACATCCTCGCGGTCATGCCCACCTTCTACCCCGAGTGGGACGACGAGATCGCGACCCGCCTGATGCGACGCTTCCGGATCCCGCGCCGCACCCGATCGCGCAAGCTCTCCCGCGGCCAGCGCTCCGCCTTGGCGATCGTCCTCGCGCTCGCCAGCGGAGCGGCATACACCTTCCTGGACGAGCCCTACCTCGGACTGGACGCGACCGCGCGCGGCATCTTCTACGACGAACTGCTGGCCGTGTATGCCGCGAGCCACGAGCGGGCGGCTGACGGCACCACTGCGCCGCGCACGTTCATCATGTCCACCCATCTCATCGACGAGGCGGCCGAGCTGATCGAGGAGGTGCTCGTCCTCGACCGTGGGCGGATCGTCCTGCAGGCCGATGTCGAGGACGCCCGGCGCACCGCCTTCCTGGCGCGCGGGTTCGAGGCCGATGTCCTCGCGCTCGCGGCTGGTCGTGAGCTGCTCTCGACGAGGCGGCTCGGCGGCATCGTCACGGCGACCATCCGCGGCGAGCTGAGCTCCGACGAACGGCAGCGCGCCGAGGCGGCGCGGGTGTCGATCGAGCCCACCACCCTGCAGGAGTTCGTGGCGGCGATCGGTCAGCACGGCGAGTCCGACCAGCCCGCTCCTCACCTCGCGCCCCACCCGGCTTCCCTCCCCGCCAGTCAGTCCGCGTCCGAATCGAGGTCACTCCAGTGATCACCTACTCCCGCCGCTCCTTCCGGCTCTATCTCGCGAACCGCCAATACGTGCTGGCTGTCCCGATCTACACGCTGGGCCTCATGCTGCTGCTCAGCATCCTCATCGTCATCGTGGTGGGCATCGCGACGGGCTTCCCCGTGTCGAAGGATTTCGAGGAGGGGTTCCGGGCCAACTCGGGCGCGATCCTGTCGTTGCCGGGCTTCCTTGTCTCCGTGGGAGTGCTGGCGGCCACCCGCAACTTCGCGATGGCGCTGGCCTTCGGCAGCACCCGTCGGCACTTCTGGCTGGGCACGACGGCCGGGTTCGTCGTCACTGCCGCCGTCACCGCGGCCGCGGCGGTGCTGATGCTCGGTCTGGAGCGGCTCACTGGCCACTGGTTCGTCGGCGCCTATGCCTTCGATGTGGCGGTGCTCGGCAACGGCAACATCGCGCAGACGTTCTCGGTCACCTTCGTCCTCGCACTGCTGTCGCTGACCGTCGGCGCCCTGTTCGGCACCGTGCTGCGGGCGTTCGGCACGAAGGCGACGGCGGTGCTCAGCATCGGTGTTCTGCTCATCCTGTTTGCGGCCGTCGCGCTCGTGGTGTGGAAGTGGAGCGTTGTCGCGCCGCTGTTGGAAAGTTGGGGAGCGTGGGCCACGGTCATCATCGGTGCGGCATTCCTCGTGCTCGCGAGCATCGGCTCGTATGCCGCGTGTCGCCGCGCGACCGTGTGACCGAGTGACCGAGTGACCGTCGCGCTCGGGCCGACCGCGACGGGCTCAGGCCCAACGCCGAGGACGAGGAGTCATCGACGCCGGACCCGAGCCCGATCGCTGTCGGAGGTTGGCTAACCGGTTACGGACACCACGGTCCGGCCGACGACCGCCGTGCCGTTGCGGTGCGTCACGCTGCCGAAGTATTCCTCGCCAGCAGTGAGGCCGGTCCAGGCGATCCCCACGGTGTGGCTACCGCCGATGGTCGCGGTTGTGCTGGCTCCGCTGCTGATCGACAGACTTCCAGCGCCGTCCTCTGCCGGAACGAGCCAACTACGCAGGTCGAACTGCAGCGGGGTTGCACCCACGGCCCAACCGTGGATGACCATCGTGTAGGTGCCATCTGCGGGGCTGTTGAGCAAGATCGACTCCTTCGTCCCACCGTTCGTGCTCGCACCGACGAGGTTGCCGCCTGGACCGAACAGATAGATGTCCAGGTCGGTCGGATCGGGCATGTTCAGTGCCCATTTGGCCACTCCGACCCCGCTCAGGGTGAACGGGACAGACACCACGCCAGCGCCGTCGTCAGGGCTGGGGTAGGTCGTGTCCGGGTCCTGAGCGATGGTTCCGGGAGTGTGCGTTGCCGCCAGCAGCCCTTCGGCGGTTGCGGTGTAAGGGCCTGCGAAGCCGAATTGCAGAGCCAGCGACGCCGATCCGGAGGTGCCAGTTCCGGACACGCTCGTCGGAGCCGACAAGGTCGTCCCCTTGACGGCGATGGGGCTGCGAACCTCGTATCCATCGCCCCTCCACGTGAGTGCACCGGTGCGCCATTGGCCCGCCGGCGCTGATCCCGTGTTGGTGATGGTCACCGTGAAGGTCGCGCTGGCCCCGGGCGCAAGGGTGATCCGCGACGGAGTCACCGTCACGCGGTAACCCGCCGGTGCCTGGACCTTGGCCTCGAACGACGTCCGGCGATCGGCGACGCTCGTGACCGTGCGCGTCACGGTCGTCGACCCGGCCACTGCTTCCACGCCGATGGACGAGAGGTTCAGGTCGGCCGCCCGGGTGGGGATACCGCTCGCGGCCAACGACGCACACGTCGCCGCCGGGTTCCCGAACACTGACGGACCCTCGGCGCAGAGGAAGCCCAAGTAGTCCGTGAACCCCGCGTCGTAGACGAGGCCGGGCTGGTAGGCCGAGCCTCGGGACCGGGGCTCACCCAGATCCACCATTCCGGAACCCATGGCGAACGGCCCGGCCGCGCTGACCCGGTCGTTGTCGCGGACCGCTGTGTTGGCTGTGGTCATCAGTGCGGACTTGGCCGCGGCGGGTGACCAGGTGGGGTGTGCCTGTTTGAGCAGCGCGTAACTCCCGGCGACGACCGGGCTTGACATCGAGGTCCCGGCAATCGCCTGGAAGAGCTCACCCGAGGGCTGGCTGTTGCCCGATGGCTTGGGCGTGTTGCCTGCCATGATCTGCACTCCGGGTGCGGTGATGTCGGGCTTGATGATGTCCCCGGCCGTCGGATTCTCGCCGCGCGAGGAGAAATACGCCATCGTCGGGGAGTAGAAGGGGGACGTCCCGATGCCTCCCGAGACGAGTCGGCCGACCGGGTTGGGCGTCCCGGCGATCCAGGCCTTGAGCTGGGTGCCGGGGGTGAAGTCGATCATCACCGTCGGCACGAAGAACGTGTCGCTGAAGAGGGTGTCGACATCGACCGCATTGAACAGGACCATGCCCACCCCACCGGCCCGCAGCACCTCGGCGCTCTTGGCCACGCGCCCGTTGCCGCCGCGCTTGCACAGGACGATGGCGCCGGCGACCTTGGCCGGGTTGAGTTGACCCTCGAGGCACAACTCACTTCCGGCGGCGGCGGCGTCAACGAATTTCGCCGGCCCGACGCCCTTGGTGACGGAGGCGCCAAGGTAGCGCTTGCCGCCGGCTTCGATGGTGCCCTGGTAGAAAGTCGGCTGCGTGTTGGCACCCACTGAGGTGACCCACGGAACGTCCGCCGGTCCACCGATCGTCTTGGCTCCGGGGCCGCTGTTGCCGGCCGAGACGGCCGAGTACACGCCAGCGTCGGCCGCGAAAAGGAAGGCCAACGTGTCGGCAGCCACGGTCGCAGCGCCGCCCCCGATCGAGTAGTTGATGACGTCGACCCCGTCAGCGACGGCCTGGTCGATCGCAGCGACGAGGTCGGAGGTGTAGCCACCGCCCTCACCCAGGGCCTTGTAGGCAATCACTTGGGCCCGCGGAGCGATGCCGGAGGTCATTCCTTTGTCGACTCCCAGAATCTGGGCCTGGACGTTGGCGTTGCCCGCAGCGGTCGAGGCCGTGTGAGTTCCGTGTCCCTCGTTGTCGCGAGCGGAGTCGAACTCCTCAGCAGTCAGCCCGCTGTTGGCACGATAGGTGTCAAGGAAGACGCGGGCGCCCACGAGCTTGTTGTTGCAGGTGAAGGCGGCATCGCCCGGGTTGTGGGCCGTATTGCCGAAGGCGCACGCCGAGCCCACGCTCGTGTCGAGCGGCGCATGCACGGGGTAGCTGCCGTCATCGGCGAAACTCGGGTGTTCGGGCCAGATCCCGGTGTCGATGACTCCGACGGTGACGCCAGCACCAGTGAGGCCGGAGCGCCACGACTCGGAGCGTCCGTCGAGGCCCAAGAAATCGTACAGCCGATTTCCGGGGCGGCCCCGGTCGACCGCAATCGAGCGAGAGGTGTCATGCGCGGTGGGCTGACGCAATTCGTCGACCAGCACCGCCGCAACCTCAGGGCGTTTGGACAGTGAATCGACCTGGGCGTCGGTGGCCCGGACCGCGAAGCCGTTGAGGGCATTGGTGTAGCTGGTGGACTTGGCCGAGGCGGGCAGTCCCGCCGCGGCGAGCACCTTGTCCTGAACTCGGCGAAGGTCGCCCTTGCGCGATTTTGCCGTTGGGGTGCCGAGCGACTTGGCGGACATCGACCGGACCAGAGGGTCGGCCTTCATGACCACGATGTAGGACTTCTTTTGCGGCGCTGCGGCCGCAGACAGGGCTCCCAGGGTTGTGACCAGGGGTGCGACTGCCAGGGAGAGGGCAGCCAGACCGGCAATCCGTCGTCTCATTCCATCCTCCGGGTGCTGGATGAGCACGGCAACGAACACGGGTCGATATATCCCGAGTTCCGTGCGGGTGGGGCGACCCTATTCCCGAGGAGGGCCGGGCGCCACCGTTTTGGGTCGGAGAAGGTCAGCCGACTGTCTCGCACAGGAAGGGGGCGGTGTCCCCGCCTGAGTGGTATTCGTAGCTCCGCTCATCGACGCGAAGGATGATGAGCGCCCCATCGATGACCTGATCGGCATACGCCATTCCTGGTTTCGGGCACCCCAACGCCGCGTTCGGCCAGGTGACCACGCGCGCGGTAGCGACGCCGATGCGGTCCGGGGCGATGCTCAATCGGGCAGCGAGGTCGGAGCGGGCGATCGCGACGTACGCGCCGAGTGCCGGATCGAGACCCGAGGCAGCAGGCGTGGGAACGTACCCCGCGGTGGGCTTGAGGGATGCCGCGGCGCTGCGAAGTTGATCGCGCAATGTGGCCGGATCGAGGGAGCCTGAGGAAGGCGCCGAGGCCGGGCCCGATACGGATGTGGCGCACGCGCCGAGGGCGAGCACCCAGATTCCCATCACTCCGACCAGCCAAATGGTCCGCCGCATACCTCAGGCTAACTCCCGCGAACCCGAACACCTCCGCCAGTAGCCTGCCGGGGTGGAGATCATGGGCATCGACAAGACCGACGACAGCGCGATGGCGCAGCAGTATGCCGTCGTCGCCGCGAGCCAGCGCCTCGGACGGCCGTTCTACACCCCACAGCCACAGGCGTCTTCCATCGCCGACCTGCGCCACGACGACCCGGGGGAGCGGTGCGACCTCTGGGGCCTATACGTCGGTCCGGACATGGTGGGGACCGTCACCCTCTGGCTGCCGCTTCACGACAACACCGACACCGTGTGGCTGCAACTCGACGTCCACCCGGACCACCGAGGGCGTGGCTACGGCGGTCTTGCGGTGGCCGCCGTAGTGGATTTTGCCCGGGACCTCGGCCGGACCCGAGTGGTCACCACCGCGCGGTATCCGGCCGACCGCCCCGTCGACCACCCCTACCGCCGGTTCGCCGAGCAACACGCCTTCCGCTTGGGCAGCCAGGACATCAATCGTCGGCTGTCGTTGCCCGTGCCCGCGCCGGTGGTGACTCGCGTCCAGGAACGGGCGCGGGCGGCAAACCTGCCCGCCTATCGGATCGAGACGTTCACTCGCGTCCCCGACGACGTGCTGGCGCCCATGTGTGCGTGCATGAGCCGGGTCGAATCCGACGCTCCCAGTGGCGAACTCGAATGGGAGGAGGAGGCGCTGACGCCCGAGCGGCTGCGCGGGTTCGCTGAGTTGGACGAACTCGTTGGGCGGCTGCGGATCACCTCGGTAGCCCGCGAGGCTGAAAGCGGCGAGGTGGTTGGGTATACCGAGTTGTTCATCATCGGGGGCACGACCAAGGCGCTTCAGTCGGGCACCTTCGTGGTGAGCGAACATCGCGGGCATCGGCTGGGGTTGGGCCTCAAGGTGGCGAATCTCGTTGCGCTACAGACATATCGACCGGATGCGGTCGAGATCTTCTCGATTAACAACGCGGAGAACACCTGGATGGTGGCGGTCAACGAGGAGCTGGGCTTCGAGCCCGTGGAGTTGGTCGGCCAGTTCTACCGCCAACTGCCCTGAGCGCTCCCGGGAGGGGTCAGCCGGCCGGGTGCGGCTGGGCCGCGGGCGGGAGGTCGGAGGCTGGCGCCTCGGGCCAGGTGGCGGGGTCGGCGCCGAGGGCCACCAACTGTCGCACCTGGTCGGTCGACCACGACGAGACCTGCAGCGAGCCGTCGAGCACTCGGTCGCGGTAGTCCGCCCAGGGCATCCACTCGACGCTCGCCACTTCGTCGGCATCGGGAGCCAGAGGTATGCCGTCCGGCACCGTCACGACGAACACCGGGCAGGCCTCGTTCTCGACCACGCCGTTCATCTCGGCGCGATAGGAGAACCGGGGCAGCACGAGCCGGATCGGCCACCCCGCGAGATCGAGGCCGAGCTCGGAGCCAGCCCGACGGCATACCGCGTCCGGAAGTGACTCACCCGGGCCCGGATGGCCGCACAGCGAGTTGGTGAGCACCCCGGGGAAGGTGGGTTTCGTGGTGGCGCGGCGCGACACGAGCAGTCGGCCGCTCGCGTCGATGACATAACAGGAGAAGGCCAGGTGGCGCGGAGTGTCAGCGCCGTGGACGCTCGCCTTGGGAGCGACCCCAATCGCGGCGCCTGCCTCGTCGACCAGCACGACCATCTCCCCGGAGAGGTCGGCAGACTCTGGGGGCACGTCGACCACTGCGGACACGTCGGTCATTCAAACAGAGGAACGTCGAGGTCGTAGGCCAGCACCACAGCCCGTGCCAGGTGCGACTCCTGGGCAGCGGTGAGGTAGCCGACGGTGCGACCAAGCAGTGTTGTGGGGATGGTGACGACGTTGTCCAAGGCCGCTACACACTCGTGGTCCAGCCCGTTGGCAGGCCCAAGAAGCACCTCGCTGGACAGTCCCTTGATGGTTGAGGTGATGGGGGCAACGGTCAGTTTGGTCATCGACCCGCGGGCAGCGTTCCGGGTGAGCACGAGGGCTGGGCGAGTCTTGTCGAGGCGAACTAGGGCAATCTCGCGCACTGTCAGTCTTCGATCGCGACGTGGTCAACGGTCCAAGCCACCAAGCCGTCAAGATCGTCTTCGGTTCCCTGCCGCCGCAAGATGTCCGCGTCACGTTCGGCGGCCTGTCGGCGCATCTCGCGCTCCACCGCGGAAGCGACAACGGCGGCCCGACTGGTTGCCACTCCCGAGGCGACGGCGCGATCGAGGAACGCGACCATTTCGTCGGGCAGTCGAACGGCGATCTGAGTGCTCACAGTCCTGATCATACCGGAATGAATCCCAATATGGGATGCACCGGTGGACTCAGAGCAGGCCACGGATGTCCTCGGCGCTCAGCACCCCGCTGGCCAGCGCGCCCTCGTCGACGACCCGGGCGAACAACTCGCGCTTGCGCTCCTGCAACGCGAGCACCTTGTCCTCGATGGTGTCGGCGGCGACCATCCGATAGACGAAGACGTGCTTGTCCTGCCCAATCCGGTGGGTGCGGTCGATCGCCTGGGCCTCGGTCGCGGGGTTCCACCACGGGTCGAGGAGGAAGACATAGTCGGCCTCCGTCAGGGTCAGCCCGAACCCGCCGGCCTTGAGCGACACGAGGAACATCGACCGCTCGCCCGATCGGAACGACGCGATGGCCTCCTCGCGCTTGCGGGTGCGCCCGTCGAGGTAGGCATAGCTGATCCCCTCGGCATCCAGCCGCGCTCGGACCGTCGCGAGGAACCCGGTGAACTGGCTGAACACCAGCGCCTGATGCCCCTCAGCGAGCACCGGGGTGAGCAGCTCGAGCAGCGCGTCGACCTTGGCCGACCCGATCCCTGCGTGGGCCGGGTCGTCGAGCACCGGGTCGAGACACAGCCGCCGCATCCGGGTCAGCGACCGCAGGATGGCGATCCGGTTGCGCTGGGCATCGTCGAGCAGCCCGAGGATCCGCTGCCGCTCATGGGCCAGCACCCGGTCATAGATCCGGCGGTGTTTCGGCGAGAGCGCGACCTCGATGACCTGCTCCTGCTTGGGGGGCAGTTCGCTGGCCACCGCGTCCTTGGTGCGCCGCAGCATGACCGGCCGGATCCGCCGCCGCAGCGTGTCGAGGCGCTCCGGCGCGGTGCCACTCTCGATCGGCCGCCGGAAGTGCTCGGCAAACGCGGCCGGCCGCGGGAACAGCCCCGGCGCGACGATCGACAGCAACGCCCACAACTCCATGAGGTTGTTCTCCATGGGCGTGCCGGTGATGGCGAGTTTGGTCCGGGCAGGCAGCAGCCGCGCGCATTGATAGACCTGCGACTGGTGGTTCTTGACGAACTGCGCCTCGTCGAGCACGAGCGCCGACCACGCGCATTCCCGGAAGGCGTCGGCGTCGATGCGGAACACGGCATACGTCGTCACCACGAGGTCGGCCCCCGCGATGGCCTCGGCGATGCTGCCGCGGCGGCGCTTGGTGGTCTCGCCGAGCGCGACCACCCGCAGCGACGGCGCGAACCGCGCGGCCTCGGCGAGCCAGGTCGGCAGCACCGAGGTGGGGGCCACCACCAAGAACGGGGGGTATGCCGCCCGCTCACCTCCCGCGCCCGTCGCGCCCTCTGCGTCGGCCGCCTCCTCGCGGTCCTGCACCGCGCGCAGGATCATCGCGAGGGTCTGCATTGTCTTGCCCAGACCCATGTCGTCGGCGAGGATGCCGCCGAGCCCGGCCCGGCGCAGGAAGGTCAGCCACTCATAGCCGCTGTGCTGGTAGTGCCGTAGCTCGGCCGCCAGCCCGTCGGGGGCGGGCACGGGCTCGGGCGGGGCGCCCTCGGCCGCACCCGCGAGCCCGGCCACGAGCGACCGCCAGCGCTCGCTCTGCTCCTGGACGACGCCGAGCTCCTCGAGCTCGGCCCAGAGATCGGCCTGATAGGCCGACAACCGCAACGGCCCCTTGGGGTCGTCGGACATGGCGCGCGCCTCGTCGATGAGCCGGCGCAGCTCCGTCAGCTCGGGTCGGTCGACCCGGAACCACGTGCCGCTGGGCAGGATCACGTGCTCCTCGCCGAGCGTCAGGGCCGTGACCAGGCTGCGGATCGGCACGTCCTGTGGGCCGACCCGCACCTGCACGTCGAGGTCGAACCAGTCGGTCGAGTCGCTCGACTCGGTGATCGCCAGGCTGACCGTCGGGGCCTCGTCGGCCTCGGCATAGGGGATCGGCGTGCCGAGCACCTCGATGTCGACATCGGGATGCTCCTCGAGGCGGGGGAGCACGAGGTTGAGGAAGCGCAGCATCGGCGAGCCGTCCAGGCCCGAGCGGGTCTGCAGCGACCAGCCCACCGTCGGCCGGGCAGTGCGCAGGCCGGGTGCCTTGTCGAGCGCGTCGAGGCCGTCGATCAGCCGCTCCTCGGCAGCGAGGTCGCGGATCGTCGGTTCGGTGCTCGACCCGACGGCGACCTCCACGCGGTCCTGCCCCACGGCATACGTGAAGGACCAAGCGAGCGAGAGCCGCAGCCCTGGTTCGTGGGTGAGTCGCAGGAGGAGGCGAGGCGCGCCCACTGTCGGCACCTCCACACTGCCGTCGGGCGAGAGCACGTCGAAGCGCTTGGCCAGGGCGGGGAGGTGGCCGGCGAAGAAGCGCGCCACATCGCCTGCCGGCACCCGCTGCCCGCCCTCGACGAGCCAGCGCTGGGTCGGCACGTCAACCGCCGGCTCGAAGGCGGCGATCACGAGGTCGTCGCCGTGTGCCACCCACATGCCGGTCGCAGGTGAGCCGATCGCTTCCCAATCGCCTTGGGTGGCAGCGACTTCTGCGGGTTCGACGATCGTCGGCCCGACGAGGAGACCGCCCTCGCCGTCGCTCGTCAGGTGCACGACGACGCGCGCTGGCTCCTCGGCCAGCGTGACCTCGCCACTGCGCTTGGGGTCGGTGAGGAGTTTGATGCCGAGGCGCTGGCACTCGCGCAGCGCGGCGAACCAGCCGCGCCCCAGCACCGCCAGGTCGACCCGGTCGGCGATCGGTCGGTAGCCATAGGGCTGGCGAGCGATGGCGACGACCGCTTGCAGCGCGCTCTGGTGGACGGGGTTGAGTTTGATCTGGCCGTAGGGGCTGGCGTAGTCGAGGTTGCCCCAGGTGAGCCCGGTGCGGACCCAGCCCGTCTTGCCGGGGACCATCGGGCGCACGAGCAGCTTGGCGTGGGCGGAGCCGGGTGGGCTGTAGCGGTTGGGCGGGGTGACCTGCACCTCGAACAGCAACCCAACTGGGGTGAAGTGGGTCGTTGTCGCTGCCGTGTCGCCCACGACCGCGCGCACGGCCCGCTCCCAGGCCGGCAGGCCCGGGGTGGTCGGCGCGCCGGGGTGGAGGTGGTGCAGGGCCGCGAGCGGGTCGGGGTAGCCGTCGTCGTCGTAGTCATACCTGTCGTACTCGTCGGGCGGTGGCTGATCCGTCCACGAGGCCGGCTCATCCAGGGCCGGAACGACCGCCCAGCGAGCGAGATCCGAATCGGACACGTATGCCGCGGGGGTGGCGAGGGTGGCCGCTCCGGCCAGCCCGAAGGTCTGGCGAGCGACGATGGCGACGGCGACGGAGTGCTTGCAGTCGACCTGCATGGGACAGGTGCATTCGCCGGTCCAGAGCACCTCGCCGCGGCTGAGATAGAGCTCGACCTGGGTCTGATAGATCCGCCCCGAACCGCGAACCTTCGCGCTCACCACCCAGGTGCTGCTCGCCGCGAGCCCGGAAACCCGGCGCTGCGCGGCATACCCCTGGCCGCGGGTGAACGTCGTCGGACCGGCGACGGCACGCAACTGCGCGTCGGTGAGCAGACGCAGTCGCGCCCCGAGGGCGGCCAGGTCTGCGGTCATCACGGCTCCCGAAGTGATACGGACCCGAGCACTGTATGCCGTCCCGCCGACACCCACCCCGCGCTATCCACAGGCATCGGCCGCGGTGCGTTCGTGGTGAGGACTTCTCGTCACGGCCCGATCGACGCCGGGTCCAGTGGGGCTCCGATGACGGCAGCGATCCGGGCCAGGTCGGCGTCATGGGCGAGCAACGGCGCCTCGTGACGCCAGGCCACGGCTGCGATGAGGCAATCGATCAGCCCTCTCGGGGTCACGCCAGCAGCCCGGCATCGGCGATAGATCCGGGCGGCAGCATCGAAATCGCTGGCGTGTGTGAGGTTCTGGGGGTTGGGCGGGGGCTGGGGGCAGGAAGTCATCGGCGAGTGCGGGGAAGTGGGGTTCGGGCG
>Ga0209718_1004172_pt1 | contig 12255 bp, 10 predicted proteins | sample AD_JPNAS1_MetaG_FD_184420 | JGI IMG/M metagenome (GOLD analysis project Ga0209718, IMG submission 184420) | Active sludge microbial communities of municipal wastewater-treating anaerobic digesters from Japan - AD_JPNAS1_MetaG (SPAdes) (version 2) | ecosystem: Engineered > Bioreactor > Anaerobic... | reverse complement strand
CCACCTCCACCATGACCCTGGGGTTCCCCGCCGCCGGGGCGGGGGGAATATGGTGCACCCTGAGGACCGAGGGGTCTCCCGTGACATTCACCCTTCCCGTCAGGTCCTCGGGGTCATCGGGGGAGAACCTCGGCAGCCTGTCGTGGGTCCAGATATAGCCGATCAGCCACTGCTTGCCCGCTTCGAGACCCCCTTCGGCCTCGCCGGTGATATCGATCTCCCTGACCAGGCTCGTCGAAGTGGAGAAGAAGTTCTGGACCAGCAGCAGCACGACGCCGGAGAAGGCTATGCCCAGAAGAAGAACGACCAGGGTGAGGGGCAGGACGGCCCCAGATTTTTTATGCCCTCTTATCATAGGTTCTTCACCCTCCAACTGGCCTCGATCTTCTCGAAGTCCTCCCTGCTCCCCTCTTTACCGCGCCCCACGATGCTGACCCTAATTACCCTGATGTCCTTGGAAAAGACCACCGAAAGGTCGTGAATCCCCTCCACCGTAATTCCGCCGCCACTCCCCGGCCTCGGGTCGACGGCATGGAGGACGCCGTCCTCGCAATAGGCCCTGAAGAACTTGACCATGTGCAGTTCGTCCAGCCGGGAGATGCCCGTGGGGCCCCCGCGGTTTTCGAGAGTCATGTCGTTGCCGGAGACGGACCTTACGACCAGGGGCGAGACGCCGGTGGGGAAGACCACCCAGTCGCCGGGGACGATGCCTTCAGGGGCGCCGTTCAACCGGATCTGGATCGTAGAGCCGGAGCCCGCCTGGATGTCCTCGGGGAGGAGGACGGAGAGCCCCGTCGGTTCCCCGAAGGCCAGGCGGAGTTCCCCCGACCCAATGACGTAAAGGGCGGAGGGGTAGTCCTGGGGGGTGAATTCGGGGGTGTAGACCTGGTCGAAGGCCGCCTGGAAGTCGTCAGAGGTCACGGGCATCCCGAGCCCGGCGTGCTGAATTGGCTTCGCCAGGACGGAAAGGACCATTTCCGCCCTCTGCCGGGCCGAGACGCGGGAAGAGACAAACTGGAAGTTCGAGAAAAACAGGGACATGACGGTCATGACGGCTCCCATGATGATCGCCATCACCAAAACCGTTATCACCACTTCCGCCAGTGAAAAGCCCCTTCTCCCCGCCCGGGCAAAGGAATTGCGCCGGCATGAAATGACCCTGGATGCCAAATCTCTCACTCTCGCTTCCTCAGGAAGATAGATCCCTTTCGTTCACGGCCCCCTCCCCCGGCGGGCCCGGGATCATCCTGCCGTTACTGCTGCTCTTTCCCCTTCATCCTTTCGCCCCTGGTCTGTTCACCGGTGGCGCTGATGGTCCTTATGAACTCCAGTTCCTTTTCACCGTTGACCCCCGCCCAGGAAACCCTGAGTCTCAAGGTTTTACCGACTACCTTGCCCGTTGCCATTTCTTCCTCATCGACAAATAAATCGAGGGTGTATTTCCCGCTCACCCTCGAATCTTCCCGGATATCGACCAGGGGGCGGGATTCCACCTCTTTCAATTCCGAGGCCGCCGCCAGCGAGGCTCCCTCCCTGTCCTTCAGGTCGGCCTGGAGGGCCACGACCCGGGTGATCAGGGCCACCATGGAGAAGAGGGCGATGGAAAGGATCAGGATCGAGATCAGGGTCTCCACCAGGGTAAAACCCCTTTGCTTCCTCCCCGCCTCGATTGCGGTCCCTTTTTTATGGGTCTCGAAGTCGCGCGATGAAACAGGGAAAATATCCACCCGAAGGATCTCCATTTCCCTCTACCTCTCGCATTTTTTCCCCTTATCGGGCCTTGCGGATTGCTGTAACCGAGATTATATCACTTTACTCATGGGAAGGGATAGACCGGCCGGCAGAAGAAGGAATTGATCGCCCTGGGGCGGCCACCCGAACTCCTAACTCCGGCCTCCATCTGATATATTATACGGAGCCGGGTTCCCGGATGGGGCATCCGTGCTGGAGATCAAGTGAGACGAGGAGGGAGTACCCGATGGATACAGCCGGAATCACCCCGGAAATAATGGAAAAGATAAAGGCCTTCCAGAAAACGGAGATCACCGAGTACCACGTATACAAAAGTCTCTCCCGGAGAATGAAAGGGGAAAACCGGGAGGTCCTTGAAAAGATAGCCCAGGATGAGAAGCGGCACGCCGGGGTATGGCGGCGCTACACCGGTATGGATCAGGCCCCCGACCGGTTGATGATGTTCTGGTACCTCCTGCTGGCCTATGTGTTCGGCGTCACCTTCGCAATCAAGATCATGGAGCGGAACGAAGGTTCAGCCGAGGAGTCCTACGGTTCCGTGGCCGGTATCCTGCCGGAGGCGGCGGAACTGATGTACGAGGAGGAGGAACACGAGAAGGCTCTCATAGACCTTCTCGACGAGGAGCGGCTCAAGTACATCGGCTCCATGGTGCTGGGGCTCAACGACGCCCTGGTGGAGCTGACCGGGGCACTGGCGGGCTTCACCTTCGCCCTGGCCGACGGCAGGGTGGTGGGGGTCGCAGGGCTCATCACCGGAGTGGCCGCCACCCTCTCGATGGGCGCTTCGGAGTTCCTCTCCCAGAGGACCGACAGCAGCGACCTCAACCCGCTGAAGGCGGCGGTCTACACGGGCATAGCCTACCTGGTGACGGTAGCGCTGCTGGTGGCGCCCTTTTTCATCGCCGCAAGCGTGTACTTCGCCCTGTCGTGGTCCCTTTTCCACGCGCTCATCGTCATACTTCTCTTCTCCTATTTCGTGTCGGTGGTGAAGGAAACACCCTTCAGGCCCGCTTTCCTGGAGATGGCGGCCATCAGCCTCGGCGTCGCGGCGATCTCCTTCCTGATCGGCCTGATCGCCAGGCGCTTCATCCCCGTGGATATCTAAAAAAGATTTTGAAATTGCCGGTGGCGATTTCCTTGTCGGAAGCCGCCGAAGGGATCGCCGCCGGCGGCGGTCTCTAAAGCCTTCAGACGAGCTCCTTCAGCGACCGGGCCAGCGTCCCCCGCGGGAGGTCGCCGACCTTCCCCACGGCCAGAAAGATGCCATCCATGTAGATCTCGCTGGAAAAATCCTGGACCGTGACCCTTATGACCTCGTCCTGCCTGGCCAGGGTGATCTCGTGCTCCGAATAGGGGCCGGGGTAAGGGAATCTCTGGGAGGTTACCGGGATCCCCGAGATCATGGCGCCCATCACGCCCGGAAAGACTTCGCGGCTTTCGATCTCGCCCTTGGGGCCTTCGGAGGCGATGCCTGCCAGGGTGACCGCGGTCCCGCTGGGGGCGTTGGCCATCCTCGCGGGGTGCCTGTCGGTTACGGCGACATAGGGGTAGTACCTCCTGGCGGCCTTTATGAAATCCATCACCAGGTTTATCCCCAGGCCGTAGTTGGAGATCACCGACCAGCGCAGGCCCTTCTCTCTCACCATCTCCCCCACCTGGGCCATCTCCCCGTCGGTGAGGCCCGTCGTCCCGATGACGGCGTCCACGCCGGCGTCGGCATAGACCCGGAGGTTGTTCATGAGGACTGCCGTGGAGGTGAAATCGACCACTACGTCGGGCGAAGATCCGCGGATGCCCGAGGCCAGGTCGGCACTCGAGACCACCCCCGCCGGCGCCATTCCGGCAAGGACGCCCAGGTCCTTGCCCGCCTCGAGGCACCACCCACCGGCCAGTTCATGGCCCTCCCTCTCGATGACATTCCTGACCACCAGTTTTCCCACGTTGCCGGAAGCCCCGGAAACAAAAATTCTTTTCAATGGTATCCCCCCTCATGGTATTGGTCCGTATGGATCTCCAGGTACAGTGTACCCTGTTCCCCCGCCGGGCGTGCCCATGATGGTATGCTTGTCCCGTGGTTTCAGCTATTTCATCGGGGGAACACGAAGGGGGACTGGACTATTGTGACCCTCCCATGGCAGGAAAAGATCGTCTCCGCGAGCACCCAAAAAGGGCATCACCGCCTGGTGCCCTGGCGTGTCTGCCGGGAGGCGGCCCGGGAGGCCGGCATCCCCGCCAGGGAAGCCGAACTCTGGGCCTGCGAGAACGGGATCTGCCCCTCCCGCTACGAGCGCAGCCTGGGGACCCTCGGCCTGACGGGCCAGGCGAGGCTCCTGGCTTCAAGGGCGGCGGTGATAGGGTGCGGGGGGCTCGGGGGGTGGATAGTGGAGATCCTGGCAAGGGCCGGCGTCGGGGAGATCGTCGTCGTCGACGGGGACGTCTTCGGTGACAGCAACCTCAACAGGCAATCATTGAGCCGTGAGGACAACATCGGCGCGGCCAAGGCCCTCGAGGCCAGGAAGAGGGTCGAGGCCGTCAACGGCACGGTTGAGGTGACGGCCTGGGACCTTTTCCTGACGGCCGACAACGCGCCGGGGATCCTCGAGGGCTGTCGGGTCGCCGTCGACGCTCTTGACAGCAACGAAGCCCGGGCGACGCTCCTCTCGGCCTGCAGGGGACTGGGCATACCGATGATCCATGGGGCCATCGGTGGGTTCTGGGGACAGGCCTGCGTGATCCTCCCCGGCGACAGGGCCCCCTGGGAACTGGCCACGGCCGGGGACGGGGGTGCGGAGGATGTCACGGGCAACCCCCCCTTCACTCCGGCCTTTGTCGCCTCCCTGGAGGCGGCCGAGACCATAAGGCTCCTCTCGGGTGTGGGCGAACCCCTGGCGGGCATGCTCTGGTGCGACCTGAAGGAACACGAGTATTGCAAGATAGATCTCAAGGAAAGGCAGAACAGGTAAATCCAGGAGGTTTCAAGATGCTCATCGACAGGGTCAGACGCTACTATCTTCTCGAGGACATGAATTGCGCCGAGACCATCCTTTACGCGGCCAATGACGAATACGACCTAGGGCTCGACACCGTGGCCCTTCGGACAATGGCCGGCTTCGGAGGCGGCATGGGTATCGGCTCCACCTGCTGCGGGGCCCTGTCCGGGTCCATCGCAGCCCTATCGGCCAGGTTCACCACTACGAAGTCCCACGAGAACCCCGAGATCGGTGATCTTTGCAGGACCTTCCTGGAGAGGTTCACCGCGATGCACGGCACGATCAACTGCAACCCCCTGAAGGACCTTTACAGGGACAGCAGGTCTAGATGTCTCCTCGTGGTAGAGCTGGCCGCCGAGGAACTCGAGAAGTTGATGCTGGAAAACGAGTCGAGGGTACCTTCCCCGCCGGGCGCCGTGAAAAGGGCAAAGGACGGAGGATCCGGTCGATAACCCTGCCCCAAAGGTCCGATACCGATCCCTTCCCGACCAAATTCGAAATCATTCTTGACTTTGACCGACGGGTGAATTATTGTCCCTTTACCTTGTCCGAGAAGGGGTTGTGCGAATGTCACGGGGGTTTCGGTCCATCCCGTTCCTGGCAGTGATCCTTTTCTGTTTCGCCCCCAGCGCCGGGGCGCTCCCCGGACCGATTTATTCCGGCCCCGGGAGTGTGCCCGCAGTGGCCCTCACCTTCGATGACGGTCCCCACCAGTTCACTACCCCCAGGCTCATCGAAATCCTCGAGGAACTCTCCGTCAAGGGCACCTTCTTCATCGTCGGAACCCAGGCCGTCAAGTTTCCCGAGATAGTGGAGGACCTCGCCTCGAGGGGACACACCGTGGCAAATCACTCCTGGTCCCACAGGAACATCACCCAATTGGACCATGAGACCCTTTTCCAGGAACTTATCTACTGCAGCCAGGCCATCGAGGCCATCACGGGGGTACGACCCCGGTTCTTCCGGCCGCCGGGAGGCAAATGGGATGGGCAAGCCCTGGCGGTCGTCCAGGAACTGGGCCTAACCACGGTGCTATGGGACGTTAGCGGCAGGGATATGGTCCCGAGGTCGCCTGGCCGGATAGCGGCCTCGGTCGTCAAGGCCACCCGGCCCGGTTCGGTGATACTCCTTCATGGGGGTATGGAATGGACCATGGAGGCGCTGCCGCTGATCGTGAAGGAGCTGCGGGCAAAGGGGTTTTTCCTGGTTTCACTCGACCAGATGTTCCCCTTCGCCGGGGCCGCGAGGGTCCCCCTCAGGAACTCCCTCGCCGGGGCGACGTCGCCACCCGCCGTGCACCCCGTGAAGGTCGTACCCTGAACGCCCATGGGAAGCCATTTCCGTCGCCGGTGAAGGCTTGCCTCGACACTAGCCCTAAACCCCCCCCGCCATCCCCCTTTCGCAGGCATTACCATAAGGTCCGTCGTGGAGTCGCCCCTTCCAGCGAAGGGGGATATAATGGAAGCGGGGAGGTGGCTGCTTTGACCAGGATCGGGTTGGCCCTGGGAGGAGGAGGCGCCAGGGGAGCCGCCCACTTCGGGGTCCTCAAGGTGCTGGAAGAGGAAAGGATCCCCATAGACCTGATAGCCGGAACGTCCATGGGAGCCATCGTGGGCGCCATGTATGCCCAGAACCCCGATGCCTCGGCGGTGATCGAAAGGTACGAACGCTTCATCGAGGACATGGATTACGACTCCTTCGGCATGAAGTACATAGCCGCCGATGCCGACCAGGATTCCCACCTGCTGCAGAAGTTCGCCAGGACCATAGCCCAGAGAATCTACATGAGCTCCATGGGTAGACGGCCGGGGATAATGAAACCCGAATTCCTGGACAAGGCCCTGAAAGAACTACTGGATCGCGGCGACATCCAGGATACGAAGATCCCCTTTGGCGCCGTGGCGACGGACCTCAACTCCGGGAGCACGATCCTGATCCGGGAGGGAAGCATCAGGAAGGCTGTCCGGAGGAGCGCCCTGATCCCGGGCTATCTTCCCCCTGAGGAGGATGGCAAGAGACTCATCACCGACGGCGGAGTGAGCGAGCCCGTGCCCGTGGATTCCGCCCTGAAGATGGGCGCCGACGTGGTGATAGCCGTTTCGGTGGACCCCGCCACCATGTCCAGCCTCGAGGACCCCAGCATGATAAATATCATGCGCCGCTGCGATCTCATCCGGGGGATCTACATGTCGAGAGTGCAGATCGAAAAAGCCGACGTATGCCTCTGCCCCGACATGAGCGACAGCGACTGGAGCGAATTCCTCTCCTCCGGCGAGTTCATAAAGGCAGGGGAGGAAGAGGCCAGGAAAAAACTCCCCCAGGTACGAAAAGCCCTGCGCAAGAAAAGACCCTGGTTTCTCCGTTTCTTTTCGGGCTGATCCTTTGCCTTCATTCCGTCTTGACATACTCCCCCTTGGTATAATAACCTTGCGCCAGATCCCGAGGTTTCAGGCAGTTTCTTCTGCCAAGGAGTGAAAGAAATCTTGTCCCCTGGGAGGGATGGATCATGAAGAGCAAAAAGGTGCTCATCATCGGCGGTGTAGCCTGTGGAGGCAAGGCGGCGGCCAGGCTCATGAGGGTCGACCCCGAAGCCGACGTCACCGTGCTTGAAAAAGGCGAATACATCAGTTACGCGGGGTGCGGCCTCCCCTACTATGTCGGCGGGGTCGTCAAGGAATACCGGGACCTCATGACCACCCCCATAGGAGTGGTCAGGGACGAGAACTTCTTCCGGAAGGTCAAGCATGTCACCGTACACACCCAGCACCTGGCCACGAAGATCGACAGGCGGAACAAGACCGTCACGGCCCTGGACCTGCGTAACGGCGAAGAGAAGGAGTTCCCCTACGACAAGCTCGTCCTGTCCACCGGCGCCAGCCCCCTGAGGCCCCCTATTCCCGGTTCCGATCTGCCCAGGATCTTCACCCTCTGGAACATGCCCGACGCGCTCGCCATGCGCGCCGCCATCGACAGCGGCAAGGTCAGGAACGCGGTGGTCATAGGGGCGGGCCTCATCGGGATGGAGGTCGTGGAAGCCCTCCATGACCAGGGTATCCAGGTGTCCATCGTCGACCTCTGCGAAACGCCCCTGCCCCAGATGATGGACCGGGAATTCGGCAATCTTCTCAGGGCTGTTCTCGAGAAGAAGGGCATCAACTTCTTCGGCGGCGAAAAGGTCCTGGAGATCACCGGCTGCAACGGCGAGATAAAGGCCGTGAAGACCGACAAACGGGAGGTCCCCGCCGACATGGTCCTCATGGCCGTGGGCGTCAGGCCCAACGTGGGGATCGCCAGGGAGGCCGGCCTGGCCCTGGGCAGCTGTGGAGGGATCATCGTCGATGATCACATGCGCACCAGCGATCCCAACATCTACGCCGGCGGCGACTGCGTAGAGGTGAAAAACGTCCTCACCGGCAAACCCGTCTGGCAACCCATGGGTTCCGTGGCGAACCGCCAGGGTCGCGTAATAGCCGATAATATCGCCGGGCTGCCGACCACCTTCAAGGGCGTGGCGGGGACGGCCATCATGAAGGCCTTCGAGTACACCATAGGGAAGACAGGCCTGACAAGGGAACAAGCCCGGCTGGAGGGTTTCGATGCCGAGGCCGTGACCATCGTCGATCCCGACACCCCTCACTTCATGCCCGGTTCCGCCGCCATCCAGGTCCGTATCGTCGCCGACAGGAAGACCCGCAAGGTCCTGGGCGCGCAGGTTTTCGGCGCCGGCAGGGCCGACAAGAGGCTCGACATCCTCGTCTCGGCCGCGGCGGGGGGGCTCACCATCGACGAACTGGCCGACGCCGACATCGCCTACGCTCCCCCCTACTCGACGGCGCTGGACCCCGTCACCCACGCCGCCAACACCCTGAAAAACAAGATAGACGGCCTGATGGTCTCCTGGAACCCCTCGGAACTGGCCGAGAAGATCAAAAAGGGCGAGAACCCCGTGCTTCTCGACGTCCGCTCTCCCGACGAGGTGAAGACCCAGGGCACCCTTCCCTACGAGACCACCCTCATCCCGCTGGGGCAGTTGTGGGATCGGGGGGCGGAACTCCCCAGGGACAGGGAGATCATCGCCTTCTGCAAGATATCGGTGCGCGGATGGGATGCCAATTCCATACTCAAGAGGCTGGGTTACAAAAAGGTATCCGTCCTGGAGGGCGGCATTGCGGGCTGGCCCTTCGAACTGAAAAAGGGATAAAAGAAGGGGGGCCTGCTGGTCAATCCTCCAGCCGGTACCCCTTCTTTCTGAAGAGGTCCAGGCATATCTTTACCACTTCGGGGTCGTAGAGGATACCGGCATTGTTCTCGATCTCCTCCAGGGCTTCCTCCATCCCGATGGCGGGCCGGTAGGGCCGGTAGGAGGCCATGGCCTCCACTACGTCGGCGACGGCCAGTATCCTGGCCTCGAGGCTTATCTCGTCGCCCTTCAGACCCTGGGGGTACCCGGAACCATCGAGGCGCTCGTGATGCTGGTATACGATCTTGGCCAGGTCCCAGTTGCTTTCCACGTCCTGGAGGATATCCCTCCCATGGCCGGGGTGCTCCCTGATAAGGTCCATCTCCAGTTCGGAAAGCCTGCCGGGTTTGCTCAGGATCTCCGCCGGGACGGATATCTTCCCCAGGTCATGGACAAAGCCTGACATCCTGATCTGATCCACCTCTTCCGGGTCCAGTCCCATCTCCTGGGCTATCCTTCCGGCCAGGATGCCTACGCGCCTCTGGTGGCCTGCGGTGTAGGGGTCCCTGCGCTCAACGGTCTGGGTGAGGACCCCGATGGTGGTTTCCAGGGCGTGCCGAAGCTTTTCTTCAGCGCGTTTCCTCTCGGTGATATCGGCCGATATAACGACAAATTCCCCCCGGGCCGTGCGAAAGACCTTCACTTCGAAGTATTTCCCCAGGGGCGCGGCGTAGTCCTCGAAGGAGGTGGGCTCCCCTGTCAGCACCACCTGGCCGAATCTCTGGATCCAGCGATCCTCGATGCCGGGGAGGACCTCGAGGATGGTTTTCCCCTTGATCTCTTCGGGTTTGAGCCCGGTTATCCTCTCGAAGGCGGGGTTGACGGCGATAAAACGGAAGTCTATGGGCTTGCCGTCAGCATCGCAGATCAACTCATTGAGGGAAAAGCCATCGAGCATTTCGCGGAAGAGGGTAGCGTAGTCGCTCTCGAGTCTGCGGCGCTCCGTAATATCCTGGAAGGCACCTTGGGCCCCGATGATCTTCCCGGTATCATCCCTCACGGCCTCCCCTATTTCCCGCACCCAGATGCTCCGACCGGTGGTGGTGATCTTCCTGAACTCCTCGTCGTAGGGCGTCCCGTTTTCGATGCACTCTTCGTAAACCTTTTCTATTTTGGCCCGCGATTCGGGGGCGTAAAAACTCATGACCTCTTCCAAAGTAGCCGAAAAACCGGGAGGCTGCTCATGGATCCTGGCGGCCTCGTCGGTCCAGATGATGCGGCCACCGGGCAGGCTTACGCTCCAACCGCCCAGGGAAGCCAGTTCGCCGGCCATCCGGATGAGGTCGTTCTTCCTTCTCAACCCTTCCTCGGCCAGCTTCTGGGCGGTGATATCCTCCACGGTCCCCTCGTAGTAAAGCACGTCCCCGTTATCGTCCCTGACCGCCCTGGCGCTTTCCCTGACATAGACCACGAAGCCGTCCCGCCTGGTCCAGGCCGACTCGAGGCCCCTTATCATCCCGTCCCGGTCAATCCTATCCTGGAAATGGCTCCTGGCGTACCCTGGTTCAAAACCTTCCTCGTTGAGGTTCCTCGAGGCCAGTTCCTCGAAAGAGGAATAGCCGAGCATGGCCACCAACGCAGGGTTCGCCATGAGGACCCTGCCGCCGGGGGTGGTCCTGTAGATGCCGATGGTCGCGTTCTCGAAGATGCTCCTGAAGCGTTCCTCGCTCTGCCTCAGGGCCCCCTCGGTCTTTTTCCGTCGGGTTATGTCGCGGATAAAGGCGAGGGAACCCGCTTCGCCGTTGTAGATAAAAGGCACGGCCGATATTTCGACGGGGACTTCGGCACCGTCGTTGCGCAGCAAGGATATTTCGAGGGAAGGAATGGGCTTTCTTTCCACGTCCGACCTTCCAAACCTCTGGCGGATGACTTTCCTATGCCCTGGGGAGAAAAGGTCTTCCACCTTTCGCCCGAGCAGATCCCGGGGTGTATCGGTGCCCTGCAAGCGACAGGCGGTGTCATTGATAAAAGCGATCCTTCCCTTCAACTGGACGAATATGCCGTCGGGCGCGCCCTCGACAAAGGCCCGAAATTGTGACGCGCTCTGCCTCAGGGCCTCTTCGGTCTTCTTGCGGTTGGTAATATCCTGTAAAGCGCCCTGGACCCGAAAGATCTTGCCCGTCTCGTCCCGGACCGCTGTCCCCATGACCCTGGCCCAGACCTGGCGGCCCGTCGCGGTGACGATCTGCATTTCCTCGTCGAAGGGGTTGCCCCGCCTGAGGCAATCCACGAAAACCTTCCTGATCCTTCGCCGGTACTCCGGCGCGTAGAACCCCATGCTTTCTTGAAGGGTGGGATTATGGTCCGGAGGCATTCCATGGATCTCGGAGACCTTTTCCGACCAAGCCAGTCGGTCCTTCGCCACGTCGTACTGCCACCCCCCGACGGTTGCGAATTCCCCGGCGATCCTCATAAGGGATTCGCTGGCGGCCAGGCTCTCCAGCAGGGCCTTGTTTCTCTCCAGGGCCCGAGCCAGCTGGAGGTTCCTGGCCCCCAGTTCGGAGACGTGGTCGGCGATCTTGACGAAAAGGGTCATGGCCCATTCGGCCTTCTCCCGGGATATCCTCGGGACCTCCGCCAGGGCATCGAGATACTCCTTTTCATCGAACCCGTATTTTCTGGCCTGGCTCTTGAAGACTTCAATATCCGGTTCTTCATCTTCCAAGAAGCACTGGCCGATGAAGAGGTTCCCCACCCTGCGGCCTTCGACAAAAACGGGGGTAGCGATATCCCAGAGGTTGTTCCAGCACTTGTAAAGGATGGGCTTGCCCCGCTCCAGGCCCGACGAGAGGCGGGCGAAGCTTTCGATGCAGGCCTTATGCGCCTGGGGATGAACCGCGTGGAAGTCGGTGAAGATCCTTTGCCAGCCCGAGGCCGCCAGGATATTGCCTTCCAGATCCAACAGCCCCGCGGCCGTCCCCATTGTCTGGGATAGCACCTCGATGAGGCTCTGGATTTGGGCCAGGTCGACGCTGTCGGTGAGTTTTATCTCTTCGGGTTCGATCCCCGGATCATGCCCCGGTTCGAGGCTCTTTTTCGCGTTCATGACCTTTCCCTCTTGGGAATAATTTCAAACTTCTGTTTATATTACATCCTTAGACCCGGAAAAAACAACCTCACCAGGGACCGGCGGCTCCGTACTTCAGCCCCCCCGCTTCAAAAAAACGGGGCCATGGGAGGAAGTTGTAAAATGAAGGCGAAGGAAGGGGATGGTCGTCATCAGGAAAATGCTCTCCTGGGTCGCTATTTTTTGCCTGTTTTGCCGGCCGGCGC
>Ga0209718_1004169_pt1 | contig 12256 bp, 13 predicted proteins | sample AD_JPNAS1_MetaG_FD_184420 | JGI IMG/M metagenome (GOLD analysis project Ga0209718, IMG submission 184420) | Active sludge microbial communities of municipal wastewater-treating anaerobic digesters from Japan - AD_JPNAS1_MetaG (SPAdes) (version 2) | ecosystem: Engineered > Bioreactor > Anaerobic... | reverse complement strand
GAGAAGATATCCACTGATCCGGCGGACAACGCGCAGGTGCAGCGGGTCGGCCAACGCATCGCCACCGCGGTGGGCAACCGCATGCCGGGCGCCCAGTGGGAGTTCGTCGTCTTCGACGCCCCAAAGACGGTCAACGCCTTCGCGCTGCCGGGCGGCAAAGTCGGCGTCTATACCGGGCTCCTCCGCCTCGCGGGCAACGACGACGAGCTGGCTTTCGTGATCGGCCATGAGATCGCGCACGTCACCAGCCGCCACGGGGCGCAACGCGTGACGGCCCAGGTCGGCGTCGCTGTCGGAGCGGCGGTGCTCGCCGAGAGCACCAAGGACAAGAAGAACTCGGAGCTCTATCAACTGGCCTACGGGCTGGGCTCGACCGGTGGTACGCTGGCCTATTCGCGTTTCCACGAGAGCGAGGCCGACTTCATCGGGCTACGCTATTCGGCATACGCCGGCTACGACCCGCGGGCAGCGATCTCGTTCTGGAAAAAGATGAGCGCCGGCAAGGCGGACAGCGGCTGGTTGATGACTCTGCTTTCGACGCACCCGGCGGACGCCCAACGCATCGCCGCCATGGAAAAGGAGCTGCCCAACGTGCTCCCCATCTACGAGGCGAACCGGCGCAAAGAGTAGGCCGGGCTCGGGGGCTCGCGCCCGATTCCAAGTGTTGCCACGGGCGGGGAAGCGTGGAGACTCCGCGGCCATGTCTTCTCCTCGCATCCGTTGTGGCGTGGCCGGTGTCGGCTCGCTCGGCCAACATCACGCCCGCATCTACGCGTCGCTCCCGACGGCGGAGCTCGTGGGCATTTTCGAGACGAGCGATGCACGTGCGGCCGAAATCTGTGCGCGGCACAACTGCCGCCGTTTCGCGACGATCGAGGAGCTGGGTGAGGCGTGCGATGCGGTGTCGGTCGTGGTGCCGACGGACCGGCATGCGCAGGTGGCGTTGCCGCTGCTCGCGCAGGGTTGCCATTTGTTGATCGAGAAGCCGCTGTGCGCGTCGCTGGCCGACGCCGAGCAGGTGCTCGCCGCCGCGCAGAAGCACGAGGCCATCGTGCAGGTCGGCCACATCGAGCATTTCAATCCGGTGATGGGCTTCCTCGAAAAGGAGGTGAAGTCGCCGCGCTTCATCACGGCGGAGCGCCTGGCGCCGTTTACGCCGCGTGGCACCGAGGTCGGCGTGGTGCTCGATTTGATGATCCACGACATCGGCATTGTGCTGGAGCTGGTGCGCTCGCCGGTCGCGCGCATCGACTCGGTCGGCGTGCGCGTGCTCTCGAAGACGGAGGACATCGCCAACGCCCGCATCGTGTTTGCCAATGGCTGTGTCGCCAACCTGAGCACGAGCCGCATGAGCCTGAAAAAGGTGCGCGAGATTCGAGTGTTCCAGGACACGGGCTATTTCTCCTTCGATTTCATGAACCAGAGCGGACACCTCGTGCGCAAGAGCGGCATGTTGGAGTACGCGGCGAAGCTCATGGGCGGCGCCAAGCCGACGGAGCTCGCGGTGCCGGTGGAGGAAATCCCGCTGGAGAAGGGCGAGCCGCTGGCTTTCGAGCTGGCGAGCTTCGTGGAGAGCGTGTCGCAGGCGAAGCAGCCGAAGGTCGGCGCGCGTCTCGGCAAAACCGCGCTCGAAGTGGCCATCGCCATCACCGAGCAGATCCGCGCCGGCTGGGTTTAACCGCTGCTGCGATGCGCGTCCTCGCCGCCTATCCGACTGCCGATGCCGCCTACTTGGTGGCGTCGCGGTTGGAGAGTGCGGGGATCGAGGTGGAGGTGCGCGACGAGTCGATCGTGTCGCTCAACTGGATGTACGCGCTGGCGGTCGGCGGCGTGAAGCTCGCGGTGCGCGAGGAGGACTACGACGATGCCGTGGCGATTTTGAGCGAGCCGGAGATCGAGCCGGGCTTGCTCGTGTGCCCGTATTGCGGTTCGGCGGAGGTCGCGGTGCGTCCGCTCAGTCCGGCGGGCGGCGTGTTGCTGGCGACGGGGGTGCCGACGCCGTTTCGGGCGCAGGTGGCGGATTGCCGTGCCTGTGGACGGTCGCACACGATTGCGGCGCATCCGGGGCGAGCCGAGGGTGGCGCCGGATAATCGGCGCGGTTTCGCTGGGAGGAAAACGGCCGGGCAACGGCGGCAGCCTTCAGGCCGCGTCGTCGTCTTCCTTGGTGGCCGTTTTGGGGGCGCGGCGGAGGGTGGGGCGCTTGCGGCCGGCCACGGCGCCGGCGTCGATCACGACTTCGACGACATCGTCGCGCTGCGGGAGCTCGAACATGATTTCGAGCATGATCTTTTCCATGATCGAGCGCAGGGCGCGGGCGCCGGTCTTTAGCTCGATGGCCTTCTTGGCGATGGCGCGCAGGGCGTCGTCCGTCAGGCGCAGGCGCACGCCGTCCATCGAGAAGAGTTTGGCGTACTGTTTGACCAGGGAATTCTTGGTGCGCAGGAGGACGCGTTCGAGGTCGGCTTCGGAGAGCGGTTCGAGGACGGAGATGATCGGGAGGCGGCCGATGAACTCGGGGATCATGCCGAAGCGCACGAGATCCTCGGGGGCGATGGCCTTCATGATCTCGTTGGGCGTGAGCTCGTGGTCGGTGTCGCTGACGTGGAAGCCGAGCGAGCGGGTGCCGAGGCGCTTTTTGATGAACTGGTCGAGACCGACGAAGGCGCCGCCGCAGATGAACAGGATGTTGGCCGTGTTGATCTGGATGTACTCCTGATTCGGGTGCTTGCGGCCGCCCTGCGGGGGAACGTTGCAAATGGTGCCTTCGAGAATCTTGAGGAGGGCCTGCTGGACGCCTTCGCCGGAGACGTCGCGCGTGATGGAGACGTTTTCGGTGGTGCGGCGGGTCTTGTCGATTTCGTCGATGTAGATGATGCCGCACTCGGCTTTTTTGACGTCGTAATTGGCGGCCTGGAGGAGGCGGAGGACGACGTTTTCGACGTCTTCACCGACGTAGCCGGCCTCGGTCAGCGTGGTGGCGTCGGAGATGGCAAAGGGGACGTCGAGGACGCGTGCGAGGGTGCGGGCGAGGAGCGTCTTGCCGGAGCCGGTGGGACCGGCGAGCAGGATGTTGCTCTTCTCGACCTCGACGTCGTTGAACTCGGGGTTGCCCGACGCATCGCCCTTGGCGGCGTGGCTGTCGAACATCAGCCGCTTGTAGTGGTTATAGACGGCGACCGAGAGGACTTTCTTGGCGTGGTCCTGGCCGATGACGAAGTCGTCGAGCGTTTCCTTGATGACGGAGGGTTTGACGAGGCGGAAGGTGGGTTTGCTCTCGGCGTCGGAGGCTTTGACCTCCCGGTCCACGATGGTTTTGCAGACATTGACGCAGGAGTCGCAGATGTACACGCCCGGCCCGGCGATGATTTTCTTCACCTCAGCCTGCGACTTGCCGCAGAAGGAGCAAAGGGTCATGCGGGACGATTTAGCCATGGAGGGAGAATGTTTTCGGAGTGCCCAAGGTGTCGAGACGAGAATGGATGGCGTGAAACGCTCATACATCGTCACGCCGGCGATTTGCTTGACCGCGGCCGGCGTAAAAGAAAAGGCCCGCCTCCGATGGGGGCGGGCCTGAGAGGCTTAAGCTTGGGAGGCGCCTGGGGCCGCGATCGACTGGGCGTCTCGTGTCGAGGTGACCACGTGGTCGACGATGCCGTAGGCCTGGGCTTCGGTCGCGCTCATGTAGTAGTCGCGGTCGGAGTCTTTGCTGACCTGCTCGGGAGTCTTGCCGGTGTGTTTGGCGAGGACTTCGTTGAGGGTCTGGCGCCAGCGCAGAATCTCGCGTGCGGCGATGGCGATGTCGGAGGTCTGGCCGCCGGCGCCGCCGGAAGGTTGGTGAATCATCACGCGGCTGTTGGGCAGCGCGAAGCGTTTACCCTTGGTGCCTGCGGCGAGGAGCACGGTGGCCATGCTGGCGGCCATGCCCACGCAGTACGTCACCACGTCACATTGGAGGAAGTTGATCGTATCGTAGATCGCCATGCCTCCTGTCACCACGCCGCCAGGGGAGTTGATGTACAGATAGATGTCCTTTTTGGGATCTTCCATCTGGAGGTACAGCAACTGCGCGATGACGACACTGGCAACGCCATCGTCGATGGGAGTGCCAATGAAGATGATCCGGTCCTTGAGGAGGCGCGAGTAGATGTCCATCGCGCGCTCGCCACGGCCGGTGTTTTCGATGATGTATGGGACGTAGAAGCTCACAGGCAGGATCGTTCCGAAGGAGTGGTTAGCTCTTCGCGGAGACGGTGGTGACCGTAGCTTTGGAGACGAGGAAATCAACCGCCTTGTCGAATACGATCGACTGTTGGATGTTCCGGAGGGCGTCGCGGTTCTTGGTGAGCTCCTTGACGATCTTGTCCGGGGCCTGCTGGGTGCGCATGGCTTCGCGGTAGATGAAGGCGTCGATATCGCTGTTCTCGAGCTTGATGCCTTCCTTCTCGACGATCTTGCCGAGGATGAGCTGGACCTTGACGCGCTGGGCAGCGGACTTGCGGGCGCCCTGCACGAGCTGGGTCTTGTCCTTCTCGAACTGCTCCTGCTTCACGCCGCGGCGCATGTTCTCGTCCATGAAACGGGCGAGGATGTTCTGGGCCTCGGACTCGACGAGGGCTTCGGGCAGCGCGATCTCGACCTTGGAGGCGAGGGCGTCGGTGACCTGGTTGCGCTGGCCGGCGCGGTTCTGCATCTCCTTTTGCTGCTGGAGGCGGCCGCGGACGTTGGTCTTCAGGGCGTCGATGGACTCGGCCTGGATGCTCTTGAGGAAAGCTTCGTCGAGGGCGGGGAGGACGCGCTCGCGGATTTCGAGGACTTCGATGGAATAGATGGCGGTCTTGCCAGCGAGGGCCGGGACCGGGGCGAAGTCGGCGGGGAAAGTGATGGTGACGTCTTTCTTGTCACCGGTCTTGAGGCCGGCGAGCTGCTTGCCGAGGCCGGGGATGACGCCCTCGTTTTCGCCTTCCACTTCTTCCCAAGTCTGCGGGACCTTGCCGTAGATCTGGCGGTCCGGAGCGATCTCGGCGATGGCCTGGCCGTCGACCTTGCCCTCGTAGGAGAGCTTCACGTAGTCGGCCTTTTGGGCGGGGCGGTCAGCCTGCTTGAAATCGGCGCGCTCGGCGCGGAGGCCTTCGATCACCTGATCGATCTCGGCGTCAGTGACGTCGGTGGACTGGATCTCGGTGGGCAGCCCGATGTAGTCGGGGAGCGCAAACTCGGGGCGGATGTCGACCGTGATGGTGACGGTGGCGGGAGCGTCGGGCGAGACGGTGGCCTCTTCGACGTTGGTCACGGTGATGACCTCCAACTTCTTCTCTTCGCAACCGGCTTTATAGGCCTTGGCGAAAACCTTCTGCTGGAGCTCTTCGGCGATCTCTTTGGTGAAGCGCTTGGCCACCATGGCGGCCGGGGCTTTGCCCGGACGGAAACCCGGCAGGCGCGCCTCGCGGGCAAACTGGGCCACGACGGCTTGGTGCTCGGCGGCGACTTCGCTCTGGTCGAGGGTCACGACAAGGCTCTTACGGGTCTCAGAAAGATCGTTCAGTTGGATGTTCACGGCGGACAGTTTTCAGACGGGTTTTAGTTGAGAAACGGTGACCCTTGCGGCGTGGCGCGGTGTGGTCAATGCCGATTCTGCGCGCTTGCGCTGCCGGGGGGCGGGGCCTTGTCTCGCGCGCCATGGCTAGTCTCCGCGCCCTTCTGATTGCCCACGCGCCGCTCCTCTTTCTGGATGCGTCGTCGTCGCGCGTGCAGGTCGGCCTGATCGAAGAGGATGGCCGGATGCGCTGGCACGCTGCGGAAGCGGAGGCTGGCACGGCTGTCTTTGCCGGCGTGGCGGCGCTCGGCGTCGATCCCACGCAGGTCGGAGCTTGGGTTTTCTGCGAAGGGCCGGGCTCGATCCTGGGCATCCGGACCGTGGCGATGGCCATCCGGACATGGCAAACGCTCGCGCCCGAGGTGCGCTGCGTGACCTACCAGAGTCTGGAGCTGATGGTGCACGCGCTCGCCGATCCGGCGGCGACGGTGATCGCCGACGCCCGCCGCGAGACCTGGCACGCTATGCAACTGGGCCAGCCGATGCGCCGCGTGCCGACGGCGGAGTTGCCGCGCGAGGGCCTCGTGTTGCCCGAAGGATTTCGCACTTGGAGCAAACTGCCCGCCGACCTGCCCGTGCGGCGCGAGCCCTACGACTTGACGACGATTCTGCCGCGCGCGGCCAACGCGTGCATCTTCCATGCTACCGAGGCGCCCGATGCGTTTCTCCACGAAGAGCCGTCGTACGTCACGTGGACGCCCCAGATTCACCGCGCCCCGGTGTGACCCTTTCCTATGCAAGCCCGCCTGCCACTGCGCTGCTGGGCCGAGATCGATCTCGACGCCCTAGAACGTAATTTGCGCCTCATCCGCGCCTCGCTCCCCACGCACATGCGCTACGTGGCCGTCGTCAAAGCCGACGCCTATGGCCACGGCCTGCAACACGCGGCGGCGAGCCTCATGCACGCCGGTGCCGATCTTTTCGCGGTGGCCAACCTCTCCGAGGCGGCTGCGCTGCGCGAGCTCGGCTCGGGCTGGCCGATTCTCATGCTCAGCCCGGTGCTGCCCGAGGAGGACCAGTTCCTCCCTCAATACGACGTGGCGCCCACCATCTCGACCGAGGAGGAGGTCGAGCGCTTTTCCGCCGTCGGCCAGCAGGCCGGCAAACCGCTCGCCGTCCACCTGAAAATCGACACCGGGATGGGGCGCATCGGCGTCTGGCACACCGGCGCTCCGGCGCTTTGCGCGAAGATTCTGGCCAACCCGCACCTGCGGCTGGCGGGCGTGTTCACCCACTTTGCCAACTCGGAGGACGACCCCGGCTTCACCGCCGAGCAACGCCGTCGCTTCGTCGCCGCACTCGACGCCACGCCGGGGCTCAACCGCGAGGGGCTTCTCATCCATGCCGACAACAGCGCCGGGCTCGAAACCATCGAGACCGCGGGGCCGTTCAACGCCGTGCGCGTGGGCCTGCTCCAGTTCGGCATCCTGCCCAACTCGCAGTCGGCGCTCGTGCGCGTACACACGGAGCCGGTTTTCAGCTTCCGCTCCCGCATCGGCGTGGTGAAACGCCTGCCGGCGGGCAATAGCGTCAGCTACGGACGCACCCACGTGCTCAAGCGCGACACGACCATCGCGGTCGTCTGCGCGGGTTACGGCGACGGCGTGTCGCGGGCCGTGAGCAACCGCGCGCAGGTGCTCATCCGCGGCCGGCGTTGCCCGGTGCTCGGGCGGGTGACGATGGACCAGACCATCGTTGACGTCACCGACGTGCCCGGCGTCGCCACCGGCGACGAGGTGGTGCTCGTGGGCCGCCAGGGCGCTGCCGAGATTTCCATCACCGAGTTTAGCGTCTGGGCCGACAGCATCCCGTACGAATCGCTCTGCTCGGTGACCAAGCGCGTGCCGCGCATCTACAAGACCGCGCTCGGCATGTGAGGGCGCCCGCCTGCACGCCGTGCGACGGCGCGCGGGAGCGGCCGCTTCGCCGGCTCAGTAAACGTAGGGGATGAGCCGGGCGGTGCGTTGCGCGTAGCGTGGCCACTCGGCAGGAAACGCGTCCGCCATCATCGCCTCTTCGTCGTGCACCCGCCAGGCGAGCGTGGCGAGCAGTGCCGCGACGAGGGCCAGCGCACCAGCCGAGGCAAAGATCAGTGCGACTCCCGCGAAGCACAGTAGGATACCGGCGTACCGCGGATGGCGCACGACGCGGTACGGGCCGTGGGTGACGAGCTCGTGGTCTTTTTGCAGCGTGACCTGCACGCTGAAGTGCCGGCCGAGGTGCACGATTGCCCAGTTCATCAGGAAAAGCCCCGCCGCATAGAGCAGCACGCCGGCATAGCGGACGGCGGGAAAATCGAGCGAGGCCCAGCCACGGGCATCCGTATAAGGCGCGACGATGACGACCCCCACGCTTAGGAGTTGCAGCAGCACCACGGCGAGACGCTGTCGTGCGACCACGGTGTCGCCTTCTTTTCGGCTCACCCCTGCGTCGGGTACGAAGACCAAGATCCCGATTTGTGCCAGAACCGTTGCGGCGAGGTAGGCGAGACGTGCGGGGTGGTGGATGAATCCGCGCACATCGCCGAAGCCCCAAGCGAACAGAGGCACGAGGATAAACGCGAGCGTGCCGACGACTGCGGCGATGAGTTTCCTGGTCATGAGACGGCGAGGTGCGATGTGCCGGTAGACCTGAGTTAACGGCCATTTTTCCCCGACGTCGATTCAGGTGAGGGACGATCTGCGCACGATTGTCGATCTTGGTCCCGTTCACATGAACGGCAGAATCTATGACCCGCTGCTGGGGAGGTTTCTGTCGGCGGACACTGTGGTGCAGGCTCCAGGGAATCTACAGAGCTTTAACCGGTACTCGTACGTTTTGAACAATCCGCTGACCCTCACGGACCCAACCGGATTCTACTTTATAGAGATGCTGCCATCGGCGGTGTCACAGATTGTTTCCGGGATAATGCCGGCCGTGGCTCAAGCCGACCACGCGATCGACGTGGGAATCGAAGCCCATGCGGTTTACCAAACGGTGAGAAGCAGCGGAGATGGTGCTGCGACTGCCGGTGCAACATCGGCAGCGGTCGCCATCACCCGGTTGACCGGGGCGATGGATTGGGCTGAGGCAAAGATGGGCGAGAAAATAGTCGTCAACAACGGCCAAGCTTCGACGACCGAAATAACCAGCTCGACAGAGGTTGCTGTAAAGGCGCTAGGAGGTGCCGCTGGAATGACTCTAACGGGAGTTGGCGGCGCGAAGAGCTTCACTGCGCTGACTTCCAACGGGTCGGCGACAGCCGCCGCGCAAACGACGACACAGGAAGCGCGCGCTGTTGCGGGCACCTCGGCCGGAGATACTCGCATGGCATCCGGTGCGCCGAAGACGGGTGTTACGCCAGAAGTAAAGCCGGGAACTGCACCAGCAGTCGAAGGCGCAGCCTGTTTTACAGCGGGAACCGAGATCAAAACGGCGGATGGGTTTGTCGCTATCGAAACGGTTCGTGTCGGTGATCGGGTTTTGACCGGTAGCGACGCGACCGCGACCGAAGTTGATCCGCAGACGTGGCGTTTGGTGAGGTTGCGGATCAAGGGCGTCGGCGATGATGTATTTGAAATCGAGTGCTTGAGGCCGCTCGGCTGGTTGCAGGAAAACAGCCTCAAGCCCGGCTCACGCGTACACTTCGCGGTGAGCGAAATGGGAATTGATGGGGATGCCGAGGTGATCGACGAGGCAGCCTGTCCGGCAATTGCCAAGGGACCGGGCCGTGTCGTGCTGATGACCGTCACGCACTTCAACCCGACAGTGCTGGAGTTGACGCTTGCCGGGTCGGAGAAACCGCTGGAGCCGACCGCAGCCCATCGACTGTTTTCGGCGGATCGGAACGACTGGGTGCAGGCGCAGGAGTTGCGTCTAGGGGAGCGACTGAGAACAGCAAATGGTACCACCGAGGTGGTTGCTATTACTCGAAAGCCTGGCGTTCATCGCGTCTACAACATCGAGGTCGAGACCGAGCACCGGTACCTTGTTTCAGCTCTTAAGGTCTTAAGCCACAATGCGTGTAACACCACAACGCCGCCTCAAAAACCTGTCTCCATGGAACAGGCTTTGGACCTCACAGAATCTCATGTTGGCCCCAACAACACAGTGGGTACGTCTGGCAGTGGAGGAACTCAGGTTATTAGCTCCACAGTTGACGCAAACGGCAATACCATCACAAAGATAGCACGCATTGATATCAACCAGAAATCATCACACGTTCAGAAAATTGGTCCACACCTCAATCTGGAGACCCAGATCAACGGGAAATCGATCAAAACAGGGCCATTGAAAGACCCTCACCTCCCGATTGATCCTAAAACCATCCGACCGGGCGATTCCTGATCCACATGAACATCCGATATACCTATCCTTCGATGGAAGTCGAAATCGCCGGCTCCAGATCTGAACTTTCCGAAATTGCGAGCTGGATCCGAAACCAGCGAAGCCCGATTGCCATTGTGAACAGCGAGCAGAATCCAGCACCTTACACCAATAACGTGGCTGTGATTGTGATACAGGAATCAGCTTCTGAGAAGGTTGTCATGCGTGTGGATCATGACGCCGCGAGTCTCCATGTCAGCGGCAGCTCAAAGCTCCTTCACTGCTTGGCGGACGAGATTCGCGAACTCGCAACAGATGCTGAGCCCGGTTACCACCTTCATCTGGAGTACTTTGACGGACACTTCTTTCTTGGTCCAGGCTCAGTCCCGGTTGTGGTGCAGCTCGATGCGGAGGGCCCGTAAGGCCCCATATGGGGCCCCATATGGGAACAGGTCAATAATGGCTGCGTAAGTTGCTGTTGTTTAAGCGATGGTCGAGTGCGAGAGGACTTACGCGCAGCCGGCCCCCTACTGCGATCAGGCCGGAGACGCGCCGCTGCCGTCGTCCTCGCGGAAGGGCTTCACGTCGATCTTGGCGACGAAAGGGGCGCGCGGATTCAACTCGGCGAAGCGTTCGGGCAAAGCGGCGACGGACTTCAAGCGGCCCTCGGCGAGCAGCTCGGCGATGGCTTCGAGGGAAGCCTAAGGGGGCACGTCGCGAATCCTGACAAAGTAGTGTTCGGCAAGCGGTCGGTTATCGAACGCGTAAGGTAGCGAGTGCTGCACGAGGGAAGACCCGGGCCGAAAAGACGGGGGGAATATCGAACGCCGGAGCGTGAAAATCGTATGCGGCCTTTTACCGAGTGCGGGGGGACCGTAGAAGGTCCGATCGGCGTGGTGAATCGTCTGGGCCGACCGCATCTCGTACGAGCCGCGTTGCTCGGTGACGATGCGCGTAGCGTAGCCAGTCGGCGCGGGTGCCCAACCCAGAGCTTGCGCTCGCGGCGGCGATTCTACGGGTAGTGGATCGTGAGCTCGCCGGAGTCTCGTTTGAAGACGACCTCCGTGTGGAAGTGCGTCTTGTCGCGTTTGCGGCGGATTTCGAGGTCGATGGGCTGGCCCTCCTTGGGCTCGATCAGTCCGACGAGCTGGCCGATGCCGAGCCCGTCGATCTGGGTCCCGTCCACACCGACGAGCGCGTCGCCTTTCGCGATGCCTTTCGCCTCCCACGATTTCGGCACTTTGCTAAAAACGAGCTCCTTCAGCGCGTTTCCCGGGATGTGGTAGCGGAAACGGGCGCGGAAGCGCACGTCCGTGAAACTTGCCTCGACGATGACAGGCGGCAGCTCGACCACGGGGCCATCGCTCACCGAAGTGGTGGGCTTTGTCTCGGCGAATCCAGGCAACACGCACCACAGGGTGATGATCAACAGGCTGGCTAAACGGCGTTTCATCGCAGGCCAGAGACCGTCGCATCGTTGGCGGGTTCCGCCGCCGATTTCTGCGGGTTGCCCACGCCAAACGTCGTCAGACTGCTGGCCGGAAAACTCGGTCAACGATTCACGCTGGCCGGCGCTCTGATGGTACGACTGGGATGGGGTGGTGTCGCCAGTACGCCGATGCCCTGCGCCGCGAGCCCGGCAACGATGTCGGCGGGCGAAGCCTCTTCTTTAGGGGCACCGCGCCAGACCGTGCGCTCGAAATATTCGCCGTGTTCGTCGAAGCCGCGCACGAGCGCGGTGAGTGCGGCTTCGCATGGGTCGCCAAGCCAGGTGCCTTGGACGCGTGCGCCTACGATCCGCGCCATCGTTGTGACCGTCGTTTCGCACAACGTCAGTTCGGCGAGGGCGCGTCCGGCAAAGGTCAGGATTTCCGGGCCGGTGCTGTGGTCGAGCAGCCAGTGGCGCGAGGTGAGGATGGGGCGCACGGTCGATTCGATGATCCGGTAGGCGTGAGGCGAGTGCTCCCGGTCAAAGCGTCCGGACTCCGGCCGGAGCTTGACTGAGCACGGCAGGCCACGCGCGGGGAACGCCGTTGCCTGAAAATCGGCGAGGTGAAAGCGTAGTTTGTTCAGCCAGTGTGGATCGACGGTGGCGAGCATGGGCGGAGCGGAGGCCAAGCGTGTGCCAGGTTTTGCGCGTTTGGGCACCGTCGATCAGCGAGCGTAGTGCATGTAGGCGGATTTGACCTGCTCGACGATGTCGGCGGTCGTGCTGGTGCTGTTTTTGAGCAGCGTGATGCCGAGCTCAATGCAACGTGCGGCGATGGGCGCGCGCTCGGCCTTCAGGGCGCCGTTTGAATCAAACCAGTCGAAGAGTGTGTTACCGGTTCCGACGGCGTCTTGGTCGGTGTGAACGG
>Ga0209718_1004168_pt1 | contig 12259 bp, 12 predicted proteins | sample AD_JPNAS1_MetaG_FD_184420 | JGI IMG/M metagenome (GOLD analysis project Ga0209718, IMG submission 184420) | Active sludge microbial communities of municipal wastewater-treating anaerobic digesters from Japan - AD_JPNAS1_MetaG (SPAdes) (version 2) | ecosystem: Engineered > Bioreactor > Anaerobic... | reverse complement strand
GGATTCGGGCTGCAACTGCTGTCGCAGGAACTCACGGGGCCTGAATACGCCGAACACTTCATCAGCGAGGCCCGGGACGCCGGTGTGGAGACGATGCTCGACACCATGGTTCTGGAGGTCACGCAAAGCAGGCAGATAGTGGCGGTCAACCGCGACGAGGGACTGATGCGGATAGATGCCAAGGCGATCGTCCTGGCCATGGGAGCGCGTGAACGCAACCGCGGCGGAGTCATCATACCAGGCATGCGTCCTGCAGGCGTATTCACAGCCGGGGCAGCACAGCGATACGTGAACATGGAGGGCTACATGCCCGGCAAGCGCATCGTGGTGCTGGGATCAGGCGATATCGGGCTGATAATGGCGAGGCGCTTGACCTGGGAAGGCGCGAAGGTGGAGGCCGTGCTGGAGATTCTGCCGTTCCCGTCAGGCCTTACGCGCAATATCGTGCAGTGCCTGAATGACCAGGGCATTCCGCTGTATCTTAGCCACACAGTCGTCGATATCCACGGCGAAGAGCGGGTGGAAGGTGTCACCGTGGCCAGGGTGGACGGCAACCTGAGGCCCATACCGGGCACCGAGTGGGATATCGAATGCGACACGCTGCTTTTGTCGGTGGGCCTCATACCCGAAAACGAGCTGACGCGGGATGTCGGAGGCGAGCTCGACCCCGTAACAGGCGGGCCGGTAGTGACGGATGAGATGGAGACGTCCACTCCCGGCATATTCGCCTGCGGCAACGTAGTGCATATCCACGACCTGGTCGACAACGTTACACGCGAAGCCTGGACGGCTGGAGAGGGCGCCGCGCGGCTTGTGGCCGGGCAGCAGCCAGGAGACGACACGGTCCGAACCCGGGCGGGCGACGGGATCAGGTATGTAGTGCCGCACGTACTTCACCTTGACAACCTGGCTTCGCGGGACGTGCGGCTGTTCATGCGCGCTACGCGCCCGGCCGAGCGGGTGCAGGTGGAAGCGGTAGTAGGCGGCGAGGTCGTGTTCAGCAAGTCTGAGCGGGTGGTGCGTCCGGCTGAGATGGTCATGCTGACCATACCTCAGGGCAAGGTGAGCCCAGTCGAGGCGGGGCTGAACAGGGCGGGGCTGAACAAGGTGAGCCCTGACTGCGCTGACGGCGGGTCACAACCCGAGCTCGTAGTGCGAATCACTTCGCGCGATCGCGGCACGGGGGCTGAAGGGGGCGAGAAGGCATGAGCAGGGAGACCAGCGAACTTACTTGTATAGTCTGTCCGGTGGGGTGCAGGCTCCGTGCGACGATTGAAGACGGACAACTCGTGGAGGTGCAGGGCAACTCCTGCAAACGAGGGGCCGCGTACGCCCTGGACGAGTTATGCGCTCCGAAGCGGACGGTCACATCCACGGTGAGGGTGAAAGGCGGCTTTCTGCCGCTTGTGCCTGTGCGCACGCGTGAGCCCATCCCCAAAGACAAGATCGCCCAGGTTCTCCTGGACATAGCGAATATCAAAATGGACGCTCCGATCCACATCCACCAAGTCGTGGCGGCGGACGTGGCGGGAACAGGAATAGACGTCATAGCGAGTCGATCCATGAGCAGGGTAAACGCTCCTCGTGCGGAATAGGTTGTGTAGGAGAGCCGAACACGGCGAGGAGGTACAACATATGCGAGTCAAGCCACTGGCACGTCTGGTGCTCGCGGCTCTTGCGGTTACGGCGTTCGCAGTTGCGCCGGCCGGGACAGCGCCGGCTGCCGAGGCGTGCGCCATCAATTTTCGCACTGCCTACGAAGCGGCCCTTACCCGCGCTCCAGAGGCGCTCCCGACGCTCACGGCCTTCATGAGGCAGGCGGCGGATCGCGTCCTCATCCCTGAGCATTCACTCGATATCGAGTGGCCGGTCGCTCTGGACTTCGTGTGGGGCGCCTATGGCCCTGGCGGGTATCCAGTGCTCGTCGAAATCGCGGCTGAGTCAGGCGACCCAGTGATGGTGGAGGCGGCCTTGGCAGTGCTGCGTACGTCTGAGTATCCGGACGCGCTGCCCGTGGCGCGTCGCGTAGCCATCGAAGGGGAAACGGCGGGCATTCGAAGGGCGGCTGTTCGGCTACTTGGTTGGCATGGGCGGGCCAGGGATTGGGAGCGCTTGCTCATCGGATTGCTGTCTGACGATGTGGAAGATATCTCGGCGTCTCTGTGGGCGATCCACAAGTCCGGCGACTACCGCGCGGTCTCATACGCCATTCCTTTCTGCAACCATCCGGACCCGTGGATACGAGATGAGGCCCTCTCGATCCTGGCGCTTGCGTGCACTCCCGAATCTATTGGGGCCCTGCACAGAGTGTGCGAAGACAGGCCGGACGACGCCGGTCTGGACGAGTTCGCGTTCTACACAGATGCGGTGCTGTGGATAGCCGGGCTCGACCGGGCCACCTACTGCGCCCTTGCCCCCGCCGACAAAGAGCAGGCCATAGCCCGCGCCAGGGCGATCCTCTACGGGCCCAGATCGGGCACTACACCGATTTCGCGAGATGAAGCCCTTGCCATGGTCGCGCAATGGACGGAAAAGGGCTGCATCGACTGCGACGGCCTTGATGATGGAGAGCACCGGATCGCCGCAGCTCTCGTGCGCGACGACATTCCCCTGCTCCAGCAGCTGCGGGCATCCATATACCGAAGGCTCTCAAGTGAGGCACTACGCGACGTCGCCACAGTGGAGCGCATCATGCAGAAAGTCGTCCGTCGAGACCTTGCCGGAAAAGGCCCCTGATGCGAGTAACCGCTGCACGGAGTGTAGCATGCCGCGCCCGCTGGCTCAGCCCAGGCCGCGGGTCGGTCAACTTCGGTCAAGGCGACCTCGTCCAGGGCATTGTCCGAACCTGCGCGTAGAAGAGGATTGATTGATTCATCTAGGAGACTGCCAAACGCCGGTTCCGCAGCTAGGGCGCGTAGGTTCAGAGGGTCGCCATCGGCCTCGCGGCGCGTGGGGAGGCCCGCGACCCGAGCCTGTGCCCTACGGGACACCTTTTTCGGCCATCCTGCGTCGGTTTGCCCAGGACCCCCGAAAAACCTGGCCCACAGGGCACAGGCCCGCCGAAGTCGCGGGCGGTCGCTGCACGCCGCGAAACCCTCGTCCAGCAACACCCCAGCTAGGGCGCGTAGGCCCAGAGAGTCGCCATCGGCCTCGCGGCGCGTGGGGAGGCCCGCGACCCGAGCCTGTGCCTTACGGGACACCTTTTTCGGCCATCCTGCGTCGGTTTGCCCAGGACCCCCGAAAAACCTGGCCCACAGGGCACAGGCCCGCCGAAGTCGCCGGTCGTGCCAGGATGACATGGTGTGCCACGAAGTGCCATGGGGCGTGTGGTCGCATGCAGGCCTTGACACAGGGTGAACTTAGGCATAATGTTAGCCTGACGATTAAACGATTGTTTAATCATCGAATCATCCGCCGAGTCAAGGCCGAGTCGAGGCCGGATCGAGGCCGAGTCGAGGTCGGGTCAGGCGGGGCTCAGGCCGGTGTCAGGCCGGTGATGAACTAGGGCTCGGATTAGGCTGGCTGGGAGGTGCAGGAGTGGGCAGTCTGAAGCGACGCATACCTGAAGTGGCCGGGATCTCGGAGATCTTCCGCGTGCTCGGCGACGAGACCAGATGCAGAGTGGTCTATCTGCTCTCCCTGGAAGAGTTGTGTACGTGCGAGCTGTCGGAGATCCTTGGGATTACCATGCCGGCAGTCTCCCACCATCTCCGCCTGCTGAAGGCTTTGCGCCTGGTGAAGGCAAGGCCCATGGGGAAGCACGTGTTCTACTCGCTAGCTGACGATCATGTCATGAGCCTCATTCGAGTGGCTCAGGAGCATTACGAGGAAGAAGGGCAGCTGTATACAGAGGCAGGACAGCTACTTGACATGAAGGGAACTGAGAGAGGGGTTGGTGACGGTGAAGGAGACGATACGCGAGCATAGCGCATGCGGTTGCGATCACTGTCATGATCATGGAAGCAGTCAAGGGAACAGGCATGACGGGCATTACCAAGCATTGCCGCTCGAGATCGTAACCGCTCTCGCTCTCTTTGCGATTGGTATGGCCATAAAGGCCTGGGGCACGTTCGCCGGCGCTGCAGTTGTCTGGAAAGCTGTACTAATAGCCTCATATATCACTGCAGGTTGGCGCGTTCTCCGCGGTGCGGTTCATGGCATCGTCAGTGGGCGGCTGTTTGACGAGAACTCTCTGATGGCGCTGGCGTCGCTCGGAGCGATGGCTATCGGCGAGATGCCTGAGGCCGTGGGGGTTATGGCGTTTTTCTCAGTCGGCGAGTACCTTCAGCATATGGCGGTTGAGCGTTCGCGCGGTTCCATCCGAGCGCTCATGGACATTCGTCCCGAGTACGCTAACGTGATGCGGGAAGGGAAGACAGAGAGAATAGCGCCTGAGGATGTAATGCCCGGCGAGTCTATTCTGGTGAACCCTGGGGAGCGTGTTCCTCTGGACGGGTTGATCACGAGCGGCGAAAGCTTCATGGATACGTCGGCGCTGACCGGTGAATCGATGCCGCGTGCTATGGGTCCTGGGGATGAGGCTTTGGCAGGCATGGTCAACACCAGCGGGGCAGTTACACTGGAGGCGCTTCGGCCGTACGCCCAGTCGGCCGTGTCTCGCGTTCTGCAGCTTGTGGAAGAGGCGTCGTCGCGCAAGGCGCACACGGAGCGCTTCATTACGCGCTTTTCCAGGTACTATACACCTGCGGTGGTTGCCCTGGCCGCAGCGGTAGCCGTGGCCCCTCCGGTTTTCGTGCCAGGGCAGGCATTCGCTGTGTGGCTGCACAGGGCCTTGGTTCTGCTCGTCATCTCGTGCCCGTGCGCGCTGGTGATATCGATTCCCCTGGGATACTTCGCCGGCATAGGCGGCGCGTCGCGGCGCGGAGTGCTGGTGAAGGGCGCCAACTTCCTGGAGGCCCTGACCCGGGTGGATACCGTAGTATTCGACAAGACCGGCACTCTGACGGCGGGGTCATTCCGAGTCGTCGACATACAGGGCGAGAATGGCGTGGCTGAGTGTGAGGTGTTGAGGCTTGCGGCTCATGCCGGCGCGCGCTCGAGCCATCCGGTATCGGCGTCCATACGCGAATCGTACTGCAACGCTGGGCGGCAGGGCCGAGTGATAGACGAGTCTGCCATCACAGCCGTCGATGAGGTAAGCGGGATGGGCGTGCGCGCGACGGTAGCGGGCCAACGCGTCATGGCCGGCAATGATCGGCTTCTGCACCTTGAGAACGTGCCGCATGACGTGTGCGTTACCGACGGCACTGTGGTCAATGTTGCCAAAGACGGGGTCCTGGCGGGACGAATACGCATGGCCGACCAAGTGAAACCGGGCGCTTCGGACAGCGTTCGACGGCTGAGGCAGGCAGGCGTGGACCGTATCGTCATGCTCACCGGGGACGTAAGCCATGTCGCCCAGCAGGTTGCGAGCGAGGTAGGGATAGACGAATACCGTGCGGATCTGCTGCCCGGGCAGAAGGTTGAGGCGCTTGAGACGATAATGAACGAGCAAGCCGGTCGCGGGCCCGATCATGAGCTGGGGAGGCGCAGGATGGGCGCGGTAGCCTTCGTGGGCGACGGCATTAACGACGCGCCAGCGCTCACCCGAGCCGATGTGGGAATCGCCATGGGCGGGCTGGGGTCGGATGCGGCCATTGAGGCCGCCGACGTGGTGATTATGGACGACAACCCTGCCCGTATAGCCGACGCCATCGAGATCGCACACCGCACTCACCGAGTAGTAGTGGAGAATATCGTATTCTCCCTAGCAGTGAAAGCAGCAGTGCTAGCCCTGGGCGCCATGGGGATCGCCAGCATGTGGAGCGCCGTGTTCGCCGACGTCGGCGTTGCGCTCATCGCGGTGCTCAATGCCGCTCGAGCCTACGGCGGGCGAGGAGCACTGGCTCCTGCCAAAGGCGCATGAGCCTGTGCGCTTCAGTGTGCGGCCGACCGCTTTTCGGCGTCATAGGAGCGCTTACGATCGCGGAGCGCCAGCGCGTGGTCTACCCGTGCGGCGCTCACGGCATCGAATTCGCGGAGCACTTCGAGAGCTTCCTCTGCCTCCTCGCGACGTCCGCAGGCATCGAGGGAGGTCACCAGGCCTACACTGGCGATGCTGTGCTCAGGTTCGTCATCGAGAGCCCGCGTGAGAAGGGGGATGGCCAGGTCCGGTCTGCCCAGAGCGACGCCATATAACGTGGCTAGCAGCACGCCCAGGTCGGCGTCGTTGGCCGCTTCCGCCTCCATTCCTTTCGCGCATTCGAAGGCGTCCTCGTCACGACCATCGCCCGCAAGGGCGAATGCGCGCCACACGCGAACATAGGGATCCTTGGCGCGGTCGGGGTCGACCATCATGGCGAAGTCGAACGCCCTTAGGGCCACATCCGGCCTGCCCACCTGTATCAGCGCAACACCAAGGCGAAGGTGGGTTTCGACCTCTTCCGGCTGGGCCATGGCTGATTCGTACAGTGCCGGTATTCCCTCTTCGAGCTCGCCTATCTCAAGCAGCGACGTGCCCAGGACGAGCAGGGCGTGCGCCTGGTCGGACTGGAGTTCAAGCGCTGCCCGGGCGATTTCGATGGCTTTGCGATACTCGCCGAAGCATGCCCACGAGTCGGCCACGTCCGCCAGATGCTCAGCGTTGCCCTCGGCGGCATCCAGAGCCCGCTTCATGACCCGCTCCATTTCGTCCTCTTCGCCGATGATCCGCCACAGCCGTGCAATGACACGTAGGTTGGTAATGATCTCAGCCGTGCCAGCCTGGAACCGCAAGCCATCCGCCTCCTCTTGCAGCACCGCCTCAAGTGCGCTTTATGGCGATGCGAAAAGCATGATAGGACTCACAGGTCGGCTCGAATTGGCGCCAACGCAAGACTACCATGGACAGCGCTGTAAAGGTATCGCCCATTCGGGCGATATTTCGGTCTCTTGCCTTGCCGGGCGTCCGGCCATGCAGTACGATGGTCGTGACGTGTTCAGGGCTCGCCCAGTCGTGCCCGATCAGTTGGGAGGCGAATCACGGCATGGCAGCCGACAGGACGGACGAGAAGGTATGGAACTTCGATTCCTACTCGTGGACTGATCGCTACGACGATGTGGTGCAGGCTGATCAGGACATGTACGCGCGCTATGACGATGTGCTTGATGCCATAGCTGAGATCGTATGTGGAACTCCAGGTGCGCAAGTGCTCGATATCGGCGCTGGAACAGGTAATCTGTCGATTCGATGCGCCGAGCGAGGAGCGTGCGTGACAGGCCTTGACCCGTCTCGGCGGATGCTGGCCCAGGCCCAAGCCAAGGTTGCGGCCAAGGCCGGGGTCAAGGCCAGTGATGTTCAGTTTGTTACGGCCGATGATCCGTTCCTGCATCTGCCCTTCGATGACAACTCGTTTGACGCGGTGGTGAGTACATACGCCTTCCATCACGTGGCGCACAACCTGCAGCCGAAGGCAGTCCGCGAGATGATGCGCGTGCTCAGGCCCGGAGGCACGCTGGCTCTAGGGGATGTGGCTTTCCGGGATGCCGCTGCCGAGGCGGAGGCGCGTACGCAATTCGACTGGCTCGACGACGAGTTCTACCTGCATGTTGACGAGCTGACGGCAGCTGTCGCTACGATAGGCGCGAGCCTTGAAGCGAAACAGATGACTCGGACTACATGGGTGCTGTGGGCGGTCAAGCCCCAGGCAACCCGGCATGGAGGCGGCGGGGAATGAGCGCTGGCGCATGCAGTGATACGGGCAGGGTCGCCGGAGTTTCCATCGAGTCGCTCGTCTGCCCGTTCTGCCCCGTAGGCTATCGAGTGCCGCTGGGATGGCCAAGCATCCACGACATACTGAGCGAAGCGGGTCTTGCCATGCGTGTATACGATTCTTGGACTGCCGACGGATCGGCCGACGGCGCCGCCCCGGACTCGAATACCCCCGAACACATCCGGCGGACCCTGCAGCTTGCGCGGACGGGCGAGCGGGCCTGGGCTCACTACACGATGACCTGGATAGACGAGCGTGAATACCAATGGACCGCCGCTGTCGATCCGCCATACGACCGGATCGTAGACGAGCTCCGCCAGCGCGGCTATGACCTTGCAACGTGCGAGGAGAAAGACGGCAGACGCCTCGTCGGCCTCGGGTTTGCGTCGCCTGGAGAAGGAGAGGAAACCGGAGAGATTCCGGACGCGCCTGTGGCCGTGCTGGGGTGTCGACTTGATGTGCCGCCCATGGGGGACCCAAGGCTCCGCCGATTTCTGCTGTCGTGCGCCGCGGAGGCTTGTGAGGGAGGCATTCTGGGGTACTTCCATCCCAGGCTGTATCAGGCGCCGGGTTCTTTGGTCGCCCGGCCTTTCTTGGCGCTGTGTGACATGCCGGCTGATGTGCCGCATGGAATATCAGACGGCGATGAAGGGGGTCTGGCTGCGACCGGCAGGCAGGGCCCGCTGAGGCTGGTATTTCAGGACGATTGGGAAGAGATCGGGGCGATGGCGCGCCGGTTGGTCCAAGCTTGGGCCGGCCAGGGCATTGCTGTGGAAGCGGTTCCGATGGGCCGCTGGCACGCACGACAGGCGGTGGCGCGCGGCGCCTTCCATCTGTTCATACTGGCATCCTCGATACCGGCCGACCCGTGCTATCTTGGTACAAGCCAGATGTACCAGACCGACGGGATGTGCAACTACACAGGTCTATCCAGCCAGATCGTGGATGACGCATTTTGGCGTATTCGGCGGGCGAGTGAGGGCGACGATCTGCGGGCCGCAGCAACTCAGATCGATTCAGCCATATGCGAAGCAGCTGCGGCTCTCCATTTGGGGCAGCTAGACTCCGGAAAGCGCAGGACAGAGCACGCTTCTGCGACAGGCGAGCCTATCACAATCAGGCCCATCACCATGGACGATGTGTCCTACGGCGTGTGCGGATGCGTTTCTCCATGGCACTGCGTCTATCCATATCCCAGGGTGCGGATGAGCCCGTCGTATCCCTTCTGGAGTGAGATGATCCAGGCACATGGGACCATGGGACTTCTCGCGTTCCAGGGCGACACTTGCGCAGGCATGATTACCTTCCTGCCCAAGATCGTTGCCAGACGAATCGGGTATGCGACCTGCCGCACCAACGACCAACTTGAGCGCACACTCAGTATCATCTGCATCAATGTAGGCAGGACCGAGCTCAGGAAAGGGCGGGCATCCGCACTGCTGCGCGCCGCCGAGGATTACGCCAGAGCAAACGGCTACGTACGCATCGAGGCATTCGCAGCCGAAGAGGAAGCCGATGAGCAGAGACTGCATTGGCAGTCAGCAGGCCTGTTCGCCCGACATGACTACAAGCGCGACCCAGATACCCGTGGCCCGTGGTGGACACCGCAGTTGTTCTATCGTGAACTAGTCTGACAATTTCGACGCCGTATGCACTTGCGTGTCGCTTACGGGCGTGGTATACTACGTTTTGCAAGACGCGCGCACTCGTTCAGAGGGCTTGCGCAGGTGCAACAACAGCATACGAGATGTGCCGAAGTGGTGGAATTGGCAGACGCGCTAGATTCAGGGTCTAGTGGGAGTTAATCCCGTGCGGGTTCAAGTCCCGCCTTCGGCACCATTTTCTGTACTGACGCTGCGGTGTTCCGCGGCGATCTTTTTGTGTCATGCCCTCCAGGTAACGCCTCATCAGTTCTCCCACTCGGCACTGATCGGCATATCGCAACAGCTTATCCATGGGGGCCTCAGGCGAACGGAGGTAATCCTTTGTTCGTGCTATTCCTGCGTTATAGTCGAGCACTCTTTCGGCGACTGTCATTATTGACTCCAGATCATGGGCCATCCTGATCCCCCCTGTCAGCATCGTGACATGTCTACGGCAGTATCGCAGGACTGCCGTAGAACTGTATGTGCAGAAGACCTGTGATGAATTTCGGCCAAACGGAGGAGTATACGCCGATTTGTTTCGCTAGGGCGTCCGGAGGAATCCTGTCCTTTCGCAGCAAATATAACCGGATATCTGGCTAACAGGAAGGGTGGGAAGTAGAATGAAAAGGCCTGATCGTGCACTGCTGCTTGTTGCCCTGGTATCTATTTCGGTTTTGCTGTTCGGACTGGCCTCAGCCGCGCTCGCGGCGCCCAAGATCGTCATTTCGCACAGGGCAGCCTCCGGATATCTGCCGGAGCATACCCTGCCCGCGGTCGCTATGGCATACGCCTTTGGCGCCGACTACATCGAGCAGGACGTCGCGCTGACCAAGGACGGGGTCCTCATGGTGATCCACGATATCTACCTCGATGCGACCACCAACGTCAAGCAGGTATTCCCCGATAGGAAGCGCGCCGACGGCAGGTTCTACGTATGCGATTTCACACTTGCCGAGATCAAGTCTCTGAGGGTCGGCGAGCGTGTGAACCCGGCAACCGGGGCGCCAGCGTTTGCCGGAAGATTCCCTTTGGGAGCGTCCAAGTTCGAGATGCCGACGTTTGCTGAGGAGATCGAGATGATCCAGGGGCTCAACAAGAGCACAGGGCGGAACATTGGCATTTATCCCGAAGTCAAGGGCTCCGCGTTCCACCATAGGGAAGGCTTCGATATCGAGAGGATTTTCCTCGATGTGCTGGCCAAGTACGGCTACACGTCTCCGGGCTCCAAGATCTTCGTCCAGTCCTTCGAGCCGGACTGCCTGAAGCGCCTGCGCGAACTAGGCTGCACGCTGCCTCTCGTCCAGCTTCTGCCGGCCACGGCGGGTTACGAGGCGCCGGCTCCGCTCTCCACTCCCGCAGCGCTGCTCACCCCAGCTGGGCTAGACTACATAGCTTCGTATGCCGACGGGATTGGGCCCTCCACCACGCTAATAGAGACCTCAAAAGGCGTGCCGGTTGAGGGCTACGCGCTGGTCCGTGGAGCGCATGAGCGAGGACTAGTCGTCCACCCATATACATTCCGAAGAGACTCAATGCCGACGGTATACAGCAGCTTTGAAGAGATGTTGCGTCATTTCTACTTCGACATCGGTGTAGACGGGTTGTTCACCGACTTCACCGACATCGCGGTTAAGGTGTTAAGCGGGGCAGGGAAGTAGGCGGGGGCAGGCTGGGGACGGCGTCAGGTTGCCGCCGGGCGCCGCTCGGCGTCCGGGCACCCCGATGCAAGGTAGATCTGCCGCTGTAGCCATAGATCAGATTCAGGTAGGCAGATAGGTTGCCTGTGCCAAATACCAATCGGATGTCAGCGAAGGGGGCGGGTTGATCCCGCCCCTGTCTTCTGCGCACCGCCGACAACACCCTGACAGTCCTTTCGAGTGATGTCGACCAGCAGCCCAACTACGTGGCTCTCAAGCGATCATCTGCCGACTCCCCGGGCCCGGGCTAAGCTGTGTTGGGCCTCATCTCCCTGCGTACGGCCGCTTTGGCGCCCACCGAGAAAGGCCCAGGGCAAAGCGAATCCCTAGCGGGATGTTCACTGTCATGTTGCTTGCCTAGTGTAGAGAAGCTCTCGGAATCGGACCTCGCGTCGGCTGACGTGTCGACAGCCAATGCACTACGGAGATGGTGCTGAGCCTCAGAGCAAAAGTGCCTCTTCCACCAGGTAACTAATCATCACTGCGTGTTCGACCCTCGGTGTTCATGTCTGTGAGAAAGATCGCCGCCTCCAGAGGTTGCGGCCGACCGTAATCGGATGCCGGCGGTAGCATTGCCTCCGCGGACGCCGTCCTCCCGCATCTCAAGCCCAAAGGTGTTCTCTCGACCCCACTTGCGTTGAGCTGACGCCCATGCTATTATATCGGTGGGCGATATAACGCAAGACGATATATCGCGCAGAGATGTAACGGCTTGCGATGTAATGATGCCGAACACTGAACGAAGAGGATGGACGGAGGTGACTCATTGGCCTACCTAACTGGAGAGACTCAGTCATCTCATGTGTGTTCGCAGGCAGAACAGTATGTTCCGCTCACTGAATCGACTTACCTGATAATGCTCTCGCTGATCCGGCCCATGCATGGTTACGGGGCGATGCAGGAGGTAAAGGACCTGACGGGAGGAGTTGTGCGTCTGGGGCCCGGTACGATGTATGGCGCCCTTACCGCGCTGCAGGAACGCAGGATGATCGAGTCCGTCGAGCCTGCTGAGCCGGTGGACGGCGCCGTACGCGGCAGGCAGCGCAAGGAGTATGTCCTAACCGCTCTTGGGCGCGAGGTGCTGAGACTGGAACAGGCACGGCTGCAGAAGCTGGCCGATATTGGACGGGAGGTCATGGAACATGGGTCGGCACAGTCATGACCG
>Ga0209718_1004159_pt1 | contig 12280 bp, 8 predicted proteins | sample AD_JPNAS1_MetaG_FD_184420 | JGI IMG/M metagenome (GOLD analysis project Ga0209718, IMG submission 184420) | Active sludge microbial communities of municipal wastewater-treating anaerobic digesters from Japan - AD_JPNAS1_MetaG (SPAdes) (version 2) | ecosystem: Engineered > Bioreactor > Anaerobic >... | reverse complement strand
CGCGCGGTCAAACAGGCCAAGCCCTGGACCGTCATGTGCTCCTACAACAGGCTATACGGCGAGTACGCCTGCGAAAGCAAGCTTCTGCTCAACGACATCCTGCGCGACGAGTGGGGCTTCGAGGGCATCGTGATGACCGACTGGGGCGCGATGAACGAGCGCGTCAGGGCGGTGTCGGCCGGATGCGACCTCGAGATGCCCGGCGTATCCGACGCGAACGACAGGCTCGTCGTCAAGGCCGTGCGGGAAGGAAAGCTCTCCGAGGCGGACGTGGACAGGTGCGCCGCGCGTTTGGTCGCGCTGATGCTCAAGGCAAAAGAGCGCGCGCCGCTCTCCGGCACGAATCAGGCGCATCACGCGCTCGCCCGCCGCGCCGAGGCCGAAAGCGCGGTGCTGCTCAAGAACGAGGGCAGTCTTTTGCCGGGGAAGCCCGCGCAATCCGCCGCCGTGATCGGCGCGTTCGCCAAAACGCCGCGCTACCAGGGGGCGGGCAGCTCGAAGATCAACCCCACGCGCGTCGACTGCGCCTGTGACGAGCTTGCGGCGCTCGGCCTCGCGTTCGACTATGCGCCGGGCTACGGCCTCGCGGCGGACGCGCCGGACGAGGCGCTGATCCAAGAGGCGTGCGAGGCGGCGAAGGGCAAGGACATCGTTTACCTGTTCGCGGGGCTTCCCGACCGCTACGAATCCGAGGGGTTCGATCGCGAGAAGCTGACCTTGCCCGCGTCGCACGCCGCGCTCATCGAGCGCGTGCGCGAGGCGAACCCCAACCTCGCCGTGATCCTCTCGGGCGGCTCCGTGATGGATCTTTCGTGGGAGGCAAGCGCCAAGGCGATACTGCTGGGCGGCCTCGGCGGGCAGGCGGGCGCGGGCGCGCTTGCGGAAATCCTGCTCGGGCGCGTCAACCCCTCCGGCAAACTCGCGGAAAGCTGGTGCGAAAAGCTCGAGGACAATCCTTCTTACGGCTATTTTCCGGGTTCCACCAAGTCGGTCGAATACCGCGAGAGCATCTACGTCGGTTACCGCTATTACGACACGGCGAAAAAAAGCGTGCGCTATCCGTTCGGCCACGGCCTCTCGTATACGCAATTCGAGTATTCCAATCTTCGCGTGGAGAAAGGCGAAGGCAACTCCTTTACCGTGCGCGCGGACGTGAGGAACACGGGCGCGCGCGACGGCGCGGAGATCGTGCAGCTCTACGTCGCGCCGCCGGAATCGGCCGTCTACAAGGCCGAGCAGGAGCTCAGGGGCTTTGAGAAGCTCTTTCTCAGGGCCGGGGAAACCGGCACGGCGGCGTTCGCGCTGGCTTCGCGCGACTTCGCCTATTGGGATGCGAACCAACACGCCTGGCGCGTGGACGCGGGCGAATACGAGCTGCGCGTATCCGCCTCGAGCAGGGACGCGCGTCTCAGGGCCTTCGTTCGGGTCGAGGCGGAGAACGCGGAAAGCCCCGCGCCGGACTTCCGGGCGAGCGCGCCGTGCTACTACGACCTTTCAAACGGCATCGGGAACGTGCCGGACGCTTCGTTCGAGGCCGTGTACGGCGGCAGGCCCCCCGCGCGCGAGCGCGCGCCCGGCGAAGCCTTCACGCAAAACTCCACGTTGGTCGACATCCGTGAAAAGGCGCTCGGCCGCGCGCTCGCGAAGATGATCGTCAGGAAGGCGGGCGAAATGACCGGCGACGACGAGGACGAACGCCTGATGATGGAGGGCATGATCAGGGAAGCGCCGCTTCGCATGCTGCTCATGGCGGGCGGCGCCGTCACGCCCGGGCGCCTCGAAGGCATCGTGGAATTGCTCAACGGAAGGTTCTTCAAAGGGCTGGGAAAGGTCCTCAAGGGTTAAGGAGAGGACGGTAATCCGGTTAACCGTAAATCGCTATACGAAGCATCGCAGGGGACGGTTCTCCGTTGTTTCCGGCGGGCCGTCTTCCGCAGGGCGGCGGCGGCTGCCGCCACCCTCATTGCCCTCATGCATCGAAAACCGTACTGCGGGAGAAACGATGAACAAAACGAAAAACGCCCTTCGCCATTGAAGCGAAGGGCGTTTGCGTCCATGCGATTGTCAATTGTCCATGTCAATTATTTTTCCACCGCGAGCGCGATTATGGCGTCGGCGATCATCTTGGCGTCCTCGACGAGGTGGGCGACGGGCATGCGCTCGTTGGCCATGTGGACCGGGGAAGGCTCGCCCGGGCGCTCTATGCCAAAGGCCACCGCGTTTTTGAGGTGGCGCGCGTAGGTGCCGCCGCCGATGGCGAGCGGGGGCAGATACTTGCCCGAGCGCGCGGCGTACACGTCGAGCAGGGACTTCACAAGCTCGCTCTCGGGCGGCATGTAATAGCCCTCGCTCCAGCTCGCTTTGATTTCGGCGAGGCCGGCGGGCGCGAAGCCTTCGGCGAGCTTTCGGCGGATCACGTTGCCGTCAGCGGAGATGGGCGCGCGGATGTCCACGGTGAGGCGCCTGAGGCCCGTTTCGTCCCAATCGACCACGCCGACGTTGAGCGTGAGCCTGCCCGAGGCGTCCGCCATATCGAGGCCGAACCGCTGCCCGTAGTAATCGAGGCGAAGAACGTCCGCGAGGGCGGAAACGGTCGCCGCGTCCTGTTTTTCGAGCGGCAGTTTATCGAGGAGCTGAAGCAGCGCCAGGAAGGCGTTTTTGCCCTGCTCCGGCATGGAGGCGTGCGCGGCGACGCCCGTCACTTTGATGCGGCAGCCGCCGTCCGCCGCCTCGGCGGCGCAGGCGTATTCGCTCTTTTCCATGAAGGCTTCCACGATGGGCAGTATCCGGTTGAGCGAAAGCGAAAGCTCCGCCTCCGCCTCGCCGGGCACGGCGTTGGGCACGGTGCCGGATCTGATGCGGATCGCGGAGGGATATTCCTTTTTATATTCGCTGCGGAAGATCATCTTTTCCGAATTGACCACAGGGTATTCGGCGTCGGGCGAGAAGGCCATGTCCGGAGCGGGTTCGACCTTGTTGTAGTGCGCGAGGCACTCCATGCCGCTCTCCTCGTCGCAGCCGAGTATGAGCCGCACGCGGCGCTTCATGGGTAAATCCAGCGCCTTGATCGCGGCCATGGCGTAGAGCGCGGCGAAGGCGGGCCCCTTGTCGTCCATCACGCCGCGCGCGTAGAGCATGCCGTCGTGGATCTCCGCCGCATAGGGGGGATGCTTCCACCCCGCCCCCTCGGGCACGACGTCGAGGTGGCAGAGTATGCCCAACTGCTCCTCTCCCTCGCCGAAATCGACGCAACCGCAATATCCGTCGAGGTTCTTCGTTTCAAAGCCGAGCGCCTGCGCCTGCGCGAGCGCGTCCTCGAGGCAGTCCGCGATCTCGGGCCCGAAGGGCGCGCCCGGCTTCGCGGCGGCGGAATCCTTCACCGTCCTGTAGGAGAGGCACTTTTGCAGGCCCCGTACCATCTGTTCCCCATGCTCGTCTATCCAGCGATCGACGCGTTGATCCATATGCGACCTCCATTTTTTTGTATGCTCCATCAGCATACCGCAACCGGGACGGCTTTTCAATCTCCGCTTGCTATATTGGCGGCGAAAGCATAAAATAAATCGAAGCAAAAACCGGGCGCGCCTGTTGCTTATCTGCGGCCGCCCCTCGGTCATAGAGGAGAATTTTTTCATGAATGTTCTGATCGCGGCGCTGCTCGGCCTCGTGCAGGGGCTCACGGAATTCCTGCCCGTCTCAAGCTCCGGCCACCTGATTTTGATGCAGCGGATCTTCGGCATAGAGGAAGGCGCGCTGTTTTTCGACACAATGCTGCACATCGGCACGCTCGTCGCCGTCGTCGCCGTATTCTGGCGCGAACTGTGGGCGCTCGTCAAAAAGCCGCTCCAGAAGCGCGTGTATATGCTCGCGCTCTCGAGCGTCGTGACCGCGGCCATCTATTTTCTGCTCGAGGATTTCTTCACCGGCGCATTCGAGGGAACTTTCCTCGGCTTCGGCTTCGTGCTCACCGCGGCCATCCTTTTTGCGAGCGAGAAGATCGCCAAAAAAGGCCACGCCGTCGAGCGGATGAAGGTTCCGGACGCGCTGGCGGTCGGCCTCATGCAGGGCGTGGCGATACTGCCGGGCGTGTCGCGCTCCGGCTCGACCATCGCGGGGGCGCGCGTGTTCGGCCTCTCCAAGGAGGAAGCCGCGCAGTATTCCTTCCTGCTCTCGATCCCCGTGATACTCGGCGCCGCCGGGCTGCAGCTTCCCGACGCCATCCGCACGGGGCCGGGCGACGCGTCGTGGCTCTGCGTCGCCGTGGGCGCGCTCGTCGCCGCCGCGAGCGGGTTATTTCGCCATCCGCTGGATGCTCAGGCTCATCGTCAGAAAGGGCTTCGCGGGCTTCGCGCTCTACACGCTCATCCTCGGCCTCGCCGTGCTCGGGGATCAATACGTCGCGCACATCTTTTTCTAATATAACGGATAAAATCGGGGAGGTCATTCTATGGATCCGAGGGAAAGCATCGTTTACCAGATCTGGCCGCGCTCGTTCTACGATTCCAATGGGGACGGCATAGGCGACCTTCCGGGCGTCGCCGCCAAGCTCGACTATTTGCACGAGCTGGGCGTGGACACCGTCTGGCTCTCGCCCATCTTCCCCTCGCCGAACAACGATTACGGCTACGACATTTCGGATTACCGCGCCGTCAGTCCCGAGTTCGGCACCATGGAGGATTTCGAGGCGCTCGTGGCCAGGGCCGGGGAGCGCAAAATAAAAATACTCCTCGACCTCGTGCCCAACCATACATCCGACCGGCACGCGTGGTTTCAGGCGGCGCTCGCCGATCCGGAATCCAAATACCGCGACTATTACATCTTCCGCAAGGGGAAAAACGACGGGCCGCCGAACAACTGGATGAGTTTCTTCGGCGGCAGCGCCTGGACGAAGGATGAGAAGAGCGGCGAATACTACCTGACCTCGTTCACGCCGCAGCAGTGCGACCTCAATTGGGAGAACGCCGGGCTTCGGGCGGAAATGTACGACATGATGCGCTTCTGGATGGACAAGGGCATAGGCGGCTTTCGCATAGACGTCGTGAACCTGCTGAAGAAGCCCGAGGGCCTGCCCGACAAAGACCCGCACAAGCGCGGCCTCCAGTTCCCCGGCAAGCTCACGACCGCCCAGCCCGGCATACACGAGATACTCCGCGAGATGAACGAGGAGGTCTTTTCAAAATACCCGGACTGCCTCACGGTGGGCGAAGGGTGCCTCGTGGGCATAGAGGATGTGCCGGATTTCACTTCGCCCGAGCGCCGGGAGCTCACGATGATGTTCCACTTCGACCTCGCTACGCTCGGCTGCGGGCCCCTCGGCAAGTACGACTTCCGCAAGCTCTACCGCTTTACGACGCTCGAGTTCAAGCGCGTGAGCGACGCGTGGCAGCTTGAGATGCAGCGCGCGAACGGCTGGGTGGGCAACTACCTCTCCAACCACGACCAGCCGCGCCAGCTCGACCGCTTCGGCAGCGTGGACGAACGCTTCCGCCGCGCGAGCGCGAAGGCGCTTTGCCTCTACAACATGACGCTGCGCGGAACGCCCTTCATCTACCAGGGCGAGGAGTGCGGCATGACCAACCTCGCGCTCGAGCCGCACGAGTGGAAGGATTTCGAGGCGCTCAACAGCTTCAAGCTGCTCCAGTCGATGATGCATGTGCCAAAAGCGCTCGCGACGAAGATCGTCAAGCGCGCAACGCGCGACAACGCGCGCACCCCCGTGCAGTGGGACGGCGGCCGCAACGCGGGCTTCACGACGGGCACGCCGTGGCTTCGCGTCAACCCCAACCATACGACCGTCAACATACAGGACGACATGACCCACATGGACTCCATCGTGGGCTTCTACAAGCGCGCCATCGCCCTTCGGAAAGAGCATTCCGCGCTCGTCTGGGGCGAGTACGCGCCCGTCGACCGGGACAATCCGCGCGTCATCGCCTATACGCGCGCGCAGGCGGGGGGCGAAAGGCTGCTCGTCGTCATCAACCTGACGGGTAAAAGCGCGAAAGCAAGGCTCCCCGAAAAGAAGGGAGCCGAGTGCCTGCTGTATACGCATTCCTCGCGGCCTCTCGCCGCCGAGGTGCTACTGCTGCCGTACGAGGGACTGGTCTACAAGCTTTAACGGAGTTTCGGGGCGCTCGCCGTGCGTGGCCTTGTAGTAGTACTGCATGATGTCGCGCCGCGTGACGATGCCGATGAAGGAGCCGAGATCATCCACCACGGGCACGAAGTTCTGGTTCATCGCCATGAGCAGGAGATCCTCTATGGAGGCGTTGATGTTGACCGAAGGGTTGTGCCCCGCGCGCATGATGTCGCGCACATAGAGCCGTTCCTGCGCGCGGTTTTCCCACGAGGAGGAGTCCGCGAGTTTCCAGAGGAAGTCGCCTTCGGTGACGGTGCCCATGTACTTCCCCTCGCGGTCGATCACGGGGATGGCCTGATAGCCGTAGAACCGCATCTTCTCGAGCGCCTGGCGCAGGGTATTGTCGTGGAACACGTACGCGACCGTCGCTTTGGGCTTGAGGAAAAAGAGCACGTTCATTCCCACACATCCTTGTATGTTGTTTGTTTCATCATAACACAACGCGAGTCGGAAATGGTGGCCTCAATGTAAAATATTGCGGCCATTTTTATTTCCATAAATCAAGGGCCCCCGCTTTCGCGAAAGCCCTATGAGCCGGCCCGCCGACAGACCGGTTATGTGCTGCTGTCGAGGTAATACTCGCCGCGGCGGTAGTCGTAAATGGCGCCGCGCGTGAACTTGTCGATGTTGTCGAGCACCTTGCCCGTGCCTATGGCCACGCAGGAAATCGGGTCCTCCGCCACGAAGCAGGGCACCTTCGTGTGCTCGGCGATGAACTTGTCCACCCCAAAAAGCAGCGCGCCGCCGCCCGTGAGGCACAGGCCGTCCTCGGCGACGTCGCTGGCGAGCTCCGGCGGGGTCTTTTCGAACATGGCGCGCACGCTCTCGAGTATGGCCTGCAGCGGCTCCTCGAGCGCGTCGATCATCTCGTTGCTGCCCACGACGATGGCCTGCGGCAAACCGGAAATCAGGTTCCTGCCCTTGACGTCGATGAAAAGCTGCTCCTTCCTCGGGTACGCGGAGCCGATGCGGATCTTCATTTCCTCGGCCGTGCGCTCGCCGATGAGCAGGTTGTGCTTCTTTCTCATGTAGCGCACGATGGAATCGTCGAATTTGTCGCCTGCGATCTTGATGGAATCGGAGAGCACGGCACCGCCCAGCGAGATGAGCGCGATGTCCGTCGTGCCGCCGCCGACGTCGATGACCATATGGCCGCGCGGCTCGGCGATGTCGATGCCCGCGCCTATGGCCGCGGCGATGGGTTCCTCGATGAGGTAGGTATGGCGCGCGCCGGCCTCCTCCGTGGCGTCTATGACGGAGCGCTTCTCAACCTCGGTCACGCCCGAGGGGACGCACACGACCACGCGCGGCTTGAAGAACACGTGCGTGCCGACGACCTTCTTGAGGAAATAATGGAGGATGCGCTCGGTGATGTCGTAGTTGGAAATCACGCCGTCGCGAAGCGGCCTCACGGCCGTGATGGTGCCGGGCGTGCGGCCGAGCATCCTGCGCGCCTCCTCGCCGATGGCGAGAATGCGGCCGGAAACCTTCTCGACCGCGACCACGGAGGGCTCGCGCAGCACGATGCCCTTGCCGCGCACATACACGAGTATGCTCGCGGTGCCAAGGTCGATGCCGACGTCGTTGAACTCGAAAAGTCCCATATCCTAAACTCCTCCAAACGGGAGATACCGTCAAACTTCCCGTTTCGTCCGTCTTTCCGAATCATTCTATCATTTCTCATATCGATGAACAAGCCTTCTTGGAAGGCAAATTTGAACAATTTGCAAAAATCGGGCCGCGCCTTTGGCGATTCTTGTGAATTGCGCACGGATAGGATATAATGAAAAAACGATCCGGAAACTGAGGTATTGCGCTTGATGAAAAAGGGTTTTGCCCGAAAATTGTTGATTATCGCGCTCGCGGCGCTGCTTTTGCCCGCCGCCGCCTGCGATTCGCAGGACGGCTACGACGTCGACATCGACGTGCCGGGCAGGACGCAGTCGCCCGACGGAACGAACGGCCAAACCGATTCCCCGCAGGAAACGATTCCCGGCACGGACAGCCCGGATGTGACGGCGACGCCGATTCCGTTGTCGAACAACGTCGATCCCTCCAACACCATCGACCCGAACGAGCTCGACGGCACGGACATCGTCGACGAGGAGGAAAAGCTCAGCTACGCCGAATACCGCGCCATAAACTCCGACGTGGTCGGCTGGATCAAAATCGGCAACACAAACGTGGACTATCCCGTCGTGAAGAGCCGCGACAACATAGACTACCTCACGCAGAACGCCAAGAAGGAAGCCTCGAAAGCCGGCGCGATCTTCATGGATTACCGCTGCGGCGTGAACGACAGCCACGTCATCATCTACGGCCACAATATGAGCAAGTCGAAGATCATGTTCGCGCAGATGACCAATTACGCCAACCGTTCCTTCTACGACGCGAACCGCACGTTCGAGCTCACCTTCGGGGATAAGACGTATACCTACAGGGTGTTCTCCGTCTACTCCGTCGACGTGAGCGACGCGGATTATATGGCCGTCGACGAGGACATACCGAGCGACGAGGCCTTCGTCAACTATATGAACAGCACCATCGCCGCGCAGTCCATCTTCCCCGTGGATGTAACCATACAGGCGGGCGACCATGTGGTCACGCTTTCCACCTGCACGCACACCAACTACGCCAACGGCAGGTTCGTCGTCCACGCCGTGCGGGTGAGCTAGCCATGCTTCGCGCGCGCGCGGCGGGATACGCAAAAAAGCTTTCGGCGCTGCTGCTGTGCGGGGCCGTATGCCTGCTTGCCGCCTGCGGCGGCGCTGTGAGCGCGAGCCCGACGAACACGCCCATACAGGCCAAGGCGACCATGGCGCCCACCGCGCCCCCAAGCGCGAGCCCCGCCGTCACGCCCGAAACGACGCACGCGCTCCCCGGCCAAACGGACGGCGGAGCCGAACCCATACTCGCCGAGCGCGAGTTCACGGCGGACGAGCTCAACGGCATCGCCCAGGCGGACGACGTGTTGCCCACGCTCAAATATGAGGACGCGCGCAAACTGAATCCCGACGTGGTCGGCTGGATCAGCATACCCGGCACATCCATAGATTACCCCGTGGTCCGCTGCGACGACAACGAGTATTACCTCGGCCGCAACGTGGAGAAGCAGAAGAGCCGCTACGGCACGGTCTTCATGGATTTCCGCAACGCCGACGCCGAGCAGCAGAAGCACATCATACTCTACGGCCACAACATGAAGAACGGCACCATGTTCCACGACCTGATGAACTACAAGCAGAAGGATTTCTTCAAAGAGAACAGGTTCATCTACTTCCTCTGGGACGGCACCGAAACCGTGTGGGAGATCTACCTCGCCACGATCATACCCAACACCGACGGCTTTACGATCAACTACATCGCCACGCGCTTTTTGGACGACAACAACTTCGTCAGCTATATGGCCGAGATGGCCGCCTACGCCAACACCGTTTCGCCCTCGCTCGTGGACGAGTCCGTCGCCGTCACCGCGGCGGACCAGGTGTTGACCCTCTCGACCTGCACCTACGAATACGACAACTCCCGCTTCGCCGTGCAGGCGCGGCGCATTAAATAATTTCCAAATACAGACAAATAACGATTGACAAAACATGAATCCGGCGCTACGATATGTAGTACCGGATTTTACTTCACATACAAAATCTAGTATAAAATCCAATATTTATCATTACGAGGTAACTTTATGATTCAACGAGTCCGCAAGCGCGACGGGCAGCTTGTCCCCTTCCGGCAGGAGAAAATCACCTGGGCCATCTACAAGGCCGCGGCCGCCGTCGGGGGCGACGATTTCGCGCGCGCCCAGCGCCTTTCCGACGAGGTGGTCGAATACATAAGCGCCCGCACCGAAGGCGGCATCGCGGACGTCGAGAGCATACAGGACGCCGCGGAGAAGATACTCATCGAAAACGGACACGCCAAAACCGCCAAGGCGTTCATACTCTACCGCGAGAAGCGGCGCGGCGCGCGCGAGAACAACGCCCTCATCGGCGCGACCATCAACATGTTCTCCGACTACCTCGACGACAAGGACTGGCAGATCCAGGAGAACGCCAACACGCAGAAGTCCATCAACGGCATGAACAACTACGTGCGGGAGACCTTCACCAAACAATACTGGCTGCACGAGATCTATCCCGAGGATGTCCGCCAGGCGCACGTCGAGGGAGACATGCATCTGCACGACCTGGGCTTCTTCGGGCCGTACTGCGCGGGGTGGGACCTCAGGCAGCTTCTCACGGACGGTTTCGGCGGCGTGGGCGGCAAGGTGGAATCCTCCCCGCCCAAGCACCTTAGAAGCTTCCTCGGGCAGATCGTCAACTCCACCTTCACCACGCAGGGCGAAACCGCCGGCGCGCAGGCGTGGAGCTCCATCGACACCTACTGCGCCCCGTTCATCCGTTACGACGGCCTGAGCCCGCATCAGGTCAAGCAGGCGCTGCAGGAATTCATCTTCAACATCAACGTGCCCACGCGCGTGGGCTTCCAGTGCCCGTTCTCGAACCTGACCTTCGACATCAAGGCGCCGCGCACGTTGAAGGATGAGAACGTCATCATCGGCGGCAAGCTGATGAAGGAGAAGTACGGCGAGTTCCAGAAGGAAATGGATATGTTCAACGCGGCGTTCTGCGAGGTCATGCTCGAGGGCGACGCCAAGGGCCGCGTGTTCACCTTCCCGATCCCCACGATCAACGTGACGGCCGATTTCGACTGGGATTCCCCCGTCGTAGACAGCTTCATGGAGATCACGTGCAAGTACGGCATCCCATACTTCTCGAACTACATCAACTCCGACCTCTCGCCCGAGGACGCGCTCTCGATGTGCTGCCGCCTCAGGCTCGATACGAAGGAATTGAGAAAGCGCGGCGGCGGCCTGTTCGGCTCGAACCCGCTCACGGGCTCAGTCGGCGTGGTGACGATCAATTTGCCGCGCATCGCCTATAAATCAAAGAGCCGCGAGGAATTCTTCGCGAGGCTGTGGCGCATGGTGCAGATCGCCAAAAGCTCCCTGGAAATCAAGCGCAAGGTCGTGGAAACGCAGACCGAGCGCGGCCTCTATCCCTATTCCGCGCACTATTTGAGGAACATCCGCGCGCGCACGGGCCAGTATTGGTTCAACCATTTCAACACCATAGGCATCATCGGCATGAACGAGGCCTGCCTAAACCTGTTCCGGGACGGAAGCGATCTCACGAGCGAAAAAGGCCAGAAGTTCGCCGTGGAGATCATGGACTACCTGCGCGGCCAGATGACCATCATCCAGGAGGAAACGAACCACTTCTACAACCTCGAGGCCACGCCCGCCGAGGGCACGAGCTACCGCCTCGCCAAGCTCGACCGCATGCAGTATCCGGACATCGTCTGCGCGGGCACGAAGGAAACGCCGTATTACACGAACTCCACCCATTTGCCCGTGGGTTTCACGGACGACATCTTCGAAACGCTCGAACTGCAGGACGAGCTGCAGACCCGCTACACAGGCGGCACGGTGCTGCACCTGTATTTGGGCGAGCGCGTACCGGACAAGGAGATCGCCAAGTCGCTGATCAAAAAGATCTTCACGAACTACAAGCTGCCTTACGTGTCGCTGACGCCGACGTTCTCCGTGTGCCCCAATCACGGCTACATCGCGGGCGAGCATTTCGCCTGCCCGGACTGCGGCGCCGAAGCCGAGGTGTGGAGCCGCGTCGTAGGCTACCTTCGCCCGGTGCAGAATTTCCACCGCGGCAAGCAGCAGGAATACGCCGAGCGCGTCAAGTACGTCGTAAAGGAAGCCGAGATTTGAACATCGCCGGACTTCAGAGGAGCAGCACCCTCGATTTCCCGAAAAAGCTATCGGCCGTGATCTTCGCGGCGGGCTGCAACTACCGCTGCTTCTACTGCCACAACCGAACCATACTCGACCATCCTCCGCTTCTGCCCGAAGCGGAGGTTTCGGCCTTCCTCGAGCGGCGCGCGGGGCTCATCGAGGGCGTCGTGTTTTCCGGCGGGGAACCGACGCTCCAAAAGGATCTCGCCTGGTGGCTCAACCGCGCGAAAAAGCTCGGCTACGCCACGAAGCTCGACACCAACGGCTCGCGGCCGGATGTGCTCTCGAACCTCCTGTGCGCGGGGCTTCTCGATTACGTCGCGATGGATTAC
>Ga0209718_1004157_pt1 | contig 12283 bp, 16 predicted proteins | sample AD_JPNAS1_MetaG_FD_184420 | JGI IMG/M metagenome (GOLD analysis project Ga0209718, IMG submission 184420) | Active sludge microbial communities of municipal wastewater-treating anaerobic digesters from Japan - AD_JPNAS1_MetaG (SPAdes) (version 2) | ecosystem: Engineered > Bioreactor > Anaerobic... | reverse complement strand
CGGAATGCCGATATTCCCTGCATTTTCAAGTATGCTTATACCCTCGTTCGCTATGTAAAAGCCGATTACAGCACTGCGGCAAACCGAGCCGCCTCCGAGAACATGAGTATCGAGAATATGCCCGACTGCAACTAATATTAAAATAAACACTTTCTTCGCAATGCCTTTAAATCCGACCTCCGAGGACAGTTCCTTGTGCAGCCATGCTACATCAAGTCCGGTAATATAGTCCATTGCCATAAACGCTATAAGTGCGTAGAGCAGACCGTCAAGCCTGCCCCACATAAAACCGCATGCTCCAAACACGCACGCTGATATTGTTTGTATTAATTTTTCCATGTTTGCCTCCTGAATTATACTTCAATAATATCAAAGTAATTTTTGTCATCAAAGCCTGACGGAACGCCGTTTTTAACAGCCTCCCAGATAGAAGCTCCGTCAGTATACCATAGTTCTTTAGTTACCTCCATTCCTTTTTGATATTGAACAGGATTCAGATGATCGCCCTCAGGAACGACTGCTGTTTCGTCTTTTACTAAAGTGAAACAGCCGTTGCTGTCAGGAACAATCTCATATCCTGATTTGCTAATTGTCTGTTCAAGCTCTTTGATTTTTGCATCCTGTTCTTCAATTGTTTTGTTTTTTTCAATGATGTCCGTATAAACTGCTTGAAGCTGTTCAAACTTTCTGCAAAATTCTTCTGAATTCATTCTATTTCCTCCATGACGTCAAACAGCTGTGATGTCAGCTGCTGTTCTGATTGAGCGTATGATTTTGATGTGGTATAAGTCACACTAACATTGCTCGGCTGTACAGTCGTGTCAACAGACAGCGTTGCTGATGCGGACTTTATTGTTTTTATGTTTGTTCTCGAAATTGTTTCTGTTGCCGATTCAATCGGATATATTACTTCGACATTGTTAGATGCCAGCCATGCTTTAAACTCGTCAACAGTTGATATATCATTATTAAAAATATATAAGCCTGTATTTATGCTGTTAATGTATATTCCATGATTTGCATTTCTGTATGCATACTTAAATCTGTTGCATATTCCGAGTTTGTAATCCTTTGAATTTAAGCTTTTCGCCCATATAAAGCGTCTTAATGTGCCGCCGGATACAACAGATGTTGTCCATTCTTCTGTGCCGTCAAGAATTACAGATTTGCAGCGTCTTATAACTTTATCCGGATATAATTCATCTTGATAATTGCCAATTTTTCTTAGCGGTTCATCAAGATATATTATCGAAGTAACACTGTTTGAGCTGTTTGAAGCTACTGTGACAGGGACAGCATATTTCCCCTTATGCTCTCCTTCAGTCACTAAATCCCCCACGCTCTGCACCTCAACAGGCACGTCAGGACTTGGCTCTCCGTCCTGAACGGTATTTCCTGTTATAGTGTAACTCACAAGCTTACCGCCCTTGCAGTTTGTGAGCGTAAGTGGAGGAGTGCCAAATACTTCAATGGTACCGTCTGCACTGTTTTTCAGCCAATCTGCTACAATCTGTGTGTGCGTATCGGCAGAATAGCCGAGCAGCTGAGCTTTGTATATTTCATACAGAGTCATACCCACTCACCCTCGTTGTTCAGTATCATGATTTCATGTTCACTTGCAATAAGTGCAAGCGAGCCTGCCGCATACATACCGCTTGCAACCTCTGATGCAGTCGGCAAATCTGCCGCTGTATCGCATAATATCTCTACTCTTTGTATCGACTCGCTATCTACAAATCGTATATGTTCACTGTGCATTATTGTTTTCATTTTAAACCTCCTGATAAAATTTAACCTGACAGCCGTCAGGGAATGAAGTGGGGAAGTATGTGCAGTCGCTTGCAATTTTTACAGATGTCAGTGCCGTATTGCGAAAAGCATATTCACCTATATATTTGCAAGACCTCGGTATAGTTATTTTTGTCAGATTTACAGCATTTGCAAATGCTCCAATCAATTCATTTTCAACAAATAACCCTGTAATCAGCTTCTGATTATCAAGACGCCAAAGTGCGTCAGGGTAGGGAGCAGACATTGGACTTTCAGGCATATCGGTAAATTGGTCATTAGTCAATATGTTATCAATGATTTTCCACATTTAATCAACTCCTATGTCAAAACCTATGCTTTTCAAATATGCAGCATTTGTAAGTTGAGCAGGGGTACAACCTATTGCATTTACACTGTCTACTGTGAATGTTGACTGTGTGTTGTCATAAACAAGTATATTATTACCCTTTTGATAATACCAGATAGGCTTATTTGTATTCAGCAAACACACATTATTGCCGCCAATGTCAACCTTATCACTTGTTACATCGCCAACAATCATCGCCACTTTCGTTTGTTCGGAAGTTATGTTTATTTTTCCGTCAATTAAGCATTCTTTCAGAACCGTTGCCTTACAGATTGAACCAGACGCTAAATTAAGATTTAATTTGAATTGCACTGACTGACATTTTACAAAATTATTAGCTGTGAGCGGATTGCTATTACTTGTGCCTAATATGAAATTAAAATCAGTGCCGCATTTACCTTCAATATTAAACGAACATCCAAGTATTCTGAAATTGACTCCGCCTGAGCTACTGTATATAAACTTAGAACTAGCAGCATAGTTTATACAGCCTGAGAATTTGCAATTGTATATTAAATCTTTTAAACCTGACGCAGAGTATGAGATGCGAATAAACTGTCCTTTGCTGTTTACGTGATAGAAATTCAGAAAGTTTAAGTTCTTTATAATCCAATCTATACCAGAAAAACTGCTTATTTCAATATTGAAAATTCTTTCATTTTCTGAATAAAAATTCGTTAATGTCCAATCGTTAAAATCAATACAGTTTTTTATAGTAATTCCACTCATACCTGTCGGAGATATGTCATTAAAATCAATTGTTTTATTATCAGAGTCTGCAAATTTAATGAATTTCTGATAATTGTCAGTATTCGCAGATACAAATTCACTCCATGAACCTACTATGAATGGATCTGTTTTCGTTCCTGTTCCTGTCATTTTACCCCTCCTTAATAAACAGCCGTTACTCCCTCAGGAATAACAGCACTCTTTACGTCACTGTAATTAAACGCAGTACATTCAATTTTTGCAACAGGCTTACCCACGATAGTATCAGGCACTTTCGGACGCTTACTGCTGCCGAGGTAACCTATTATCGTAACGTCATTTTCGTTTACGATATAGCGATAATCAGAAGCGTCTGTAGGCTGTGCGGTGACCGCTTCAATATTCTGTGCCCAGACCACAGACTGCACCTTTTCAGCGTAGCACGAGCCTTTCAGCACCAGCTTTGCCGAGTGTTCGCCGACATTCAGACCGTAAAAAACGTAAGAAAAATGCTGTAAGGAATGTCCCTCCTGCACCGTAAATACAGGGGAGAAGTCCTGAACAGCATTGTCAATGTAGTATTCTGCGGTGACGTTTTCGGCACTTTGGGCGGATATTTCAACGTCAGCTGAGAAAAAGCAGTCTGTTGACGTCCCATTGCACTTGAAACCTGCTTCGGCAATCGTTTTTCCGTCCGTTTCAAGAGAGCCTGTTGACGTGTCGCACTCAATTGCCGTAATCGTAAGCTGTCTGATGAACCTTGAAACGTCAGCGGAAGAAGTGCCGCCGCCTGCACCAAGATTGCCTGTCCCTGATGAGTTTTGCTGTGAACTTTCATATCCTGCGGCAGTAATGACCTGTGGACCTCTGAACTGCCATTCGTCAGTGCAGATAAGCATTAAAGCTCCTGTATCTGCAACCTCGCCTTTCAGATAGACAAAATCGCCGACATCAAGTGCAGGGTCGCCTGCATATTCAAGCGTTCCCGGAGTAAATTCCAGATCAAGAACATCGTGAATAAGAGAGCATATCCACTTTTCATAATCGGTTGAATCATTGTCATTAGCCATGAGTCCGTTTGACTCAAAATGCACAATATATCCGCTGTTGCCGCTTACCGACTCCGTATATTCTCCTGTTGCTTTCGTGTAGCTTACTCCCGATACCGTAAACGGCTGTTCCGCCAACTCAAGCTTAAAGCGTCTGTTCGGCAGTATCGTGTAAACAGGCTCTGCGGACTTGAATTGACGAAATTCTATTTTGCCGCTTCGATTGATGAAAGCAAATCCGCCGATAAGCTCCGCAATCTGGCTTACTGCTGCTCTTAGCGACTTCGGAGCAGAGCCCCTTACTCCATACATCAGGTCAAGCGGAACGTCCGTCATTGCCTTTATTTCGTCAAAAGTCTGCTCAAATTCAAGTCCTGTTGCAAGCGTCACAAGGGTGTAGATCGTTGCCGCCTGATACGGAACAAGTCCTGCCGCATAGTCGTATTTAATTGACGCTTCGAGCAGATCTGTGTCCAGTTCGGACATTCTATCATAGGCTGTGCAGTTTATCTGATTTTCATTTCTGACTGCTTTTGCTATGTAAAGTACTCCAAGCGGTACCCATTCTGTATTATCGGCTGAAATTTCAAGTCCGAAGTCAAAGTTTACCTCTGCACCGTATAAGCTGTTGCGTTCAATGCTGTCCGCCACAAGCGAGAATATAAGCTGTCCCTGATAAACTCCGCCTATGCCGAATACCGAGCTGTCATTGAGGCACTGCATTGACCTGCATATATCGCCTATAAGCTCGTCCGTCACCGTTATGGATGTCCCATTCGTCAGCTTAACGCTCCCTCTTATGTGTTGTACTGCACTTGTCATTATCGCCGCTTTGTATGCTTCACTTACAGGATACATCGTTAATACCTCCTTTCAGGCATAATAAAAGCACCCCGCTCGGAGTGCTTTATGGGATATGATGATACAAACATTGACATATTATGTAGTTTACTGTATAATAACATCAGAGCATACCTGAAACGGTAGGCGGTCAATCCTTGCTCCCGGAAGGGAGTGAAAGCAGATGACATGGAATGATTTTTTTCAATTCATCATTGCATTATCTAATTTACTTATTGTCTACAAGACATTTTACAACAATGATAATAAAAAGAAATAACCGCCTGACCTTCCAAATCTAAGCGGTTATTTTTAATCACTTATTGGGAGCGGCCATCTATCGGTATGCTCCTTTTATATTATTATACACTGTTTTTTTATTTATGTTAATACTCCACCAAGCTGAAAGAAAAGTCATACCAGCCGTTGCAGTTCGGAACAGGCAGGAGCTTCTGGGAACGGTCGGAGCAGTACATATTTTTTGTAACCCACCTGTCAACATCCCAGAAAACAACCGTAAGCGAAGATGCGGAAATCATGTCACGCAAGGAGCGGATATTTTCCGCAGAGCCTCTGAATGCAAGCTCTATTTTGTATGTGTCCTTGCGAATGATGTAGCGTATAAGAACGCCTGTTTCCGCACTTCTGTTTGAATTTTCGCTGTCTATATCGTAAACTGTAACGGTATAGCCGTCAGTTGTCGGAGAAATCGGAAGCTCCGCTCCGTTAATGCTTTGAATTGTGTTCATCATACAACTCCGCCCCTTGCTTTTTCGGTTCTGATTACGCCGAGAATGTCCCTCTTGTATGCGGCTGAGTTTGGGTACATATACAGGTTAACTACAGGAAGTGAACCTGATTTTCCGCCCGATGCCTGATTTATTTGTGCGGCAAGCTTGTCAATCCACCCTGTATTGTTTTCAAGCGGCATTACTGCCTCTTTTCCTGCCTCACCGATAAGTGCCGTTGTAGGCTTTGTCACAACTCCGCCTTTGGCGAGTGCAGGTATTTCGGGGATTTCCACACGAGGAACATTCAAGCGGAACTCCATGCCTCCCAACACAGGTATCCAGTCAGGGAGCGTAAATCCCATGCCGTTTATGCTGTCGATAACGCCGTTTAAAGCCGCCGCAACAGCTCCTGTAAGACCGTTTATAAGTCCTATGACCACGTTTATCGGGACTTTTACTATTGTTTCAAGACTGTCCCACACCGACTTAAAATTGTTCTTGATACTTTCCCATGCATTTTCCCAGTCGCCCTTGAAAACTGAAACCACAAAGTCGATTATGCCTTTGAATACGCTGATTGTATTGCTTTTCAGGTCAAACAACGCCCCGATAACCGTTCCTATTCTGTCAATAACAGAATTTATTATTTCTGCCAGAACAGGGCCAAATTTATCAACAAACCAGTTTATGACAGGGTTTATAAATTCGTTGTAAATTGTCAATGCACCGTCAACAAAGGTGCCGACAAAGTCAAGAAAGTTTGCAAGCAGCGGTTTCAGATGCTTAGTCCACAGCTCATCTGCAACTATTTTGAATTTGTCCCAGACGGGTTTCATGTAAGAGTTCCAAATCTTGCGTACTGTTTCGCCCGAAAGACGTATTGCCTCACGAAATTTCTCAAATACCGGCTTGCCCCATTTGCCCCAGAATTCTTTTATAACAGTCAGCGTGTCCTTCCAGCACTTTGAAATAAGTCCGAGAACATAACGTACAGCGTCCGCCCACAGCATGTCGAATATTTTTTTGACTTCCTCAAAAAGTACTCCAAAAGTGCTTTGCGTTTCAGTTGCAAATTGAGTTATTATCGGCAGTCCGATTTCAATAAACTTAAGCAGTATAGGGTATACGGCTATATTCCATATATCCGAGAAAACCGTGTTGAAAGTGTCAAATAATCCCGTAATGACCTGACCTGTTACAGCAAACACCGTTTGCAGATACGGAGTGAAGTCATTTTCAAAATATGACAGCAGAGGCGGTCCGAGTGCCTTTATATCCTCAAACATTCCCGAAAGAATTCGTCCAAGCTCTGCACGTTTGACCTTTAAATCGTCCCATATTCCCGAAAAAATCGGTGTAAAGGATATAACTGCCCATTGTTTCAGATACGAGAATACATCTCCTATTACATTTTTAATGCGTTCAAGTTTCCCCTCCAATTTGGAAGTATCAATATCCATTTCCTGAAATTCAAGTTCAGGGAGGGAGTCGAAAACGGAAGAACCGACAGCAGAGGAAGAAGCCCCTCCGCCTGATGCAGACGTATCTGAAGCATTTGCAAGTACATTAAGCTCATCAAAGCCTGCAAGCTGTTTTTTCAGTGCCTTGGCGGAATCGACCGTATCCGCCATATTGTCGGATATATCAGCCGAGCTGTCGGCGGACGAGGAAAAGCCGTCCTTCAGCGAATTTGAATTACCTGTGAGGTTGAGTCCCATTACAGCGGCAAGAGCTTTAAGTGCGGAAGATGCCGCCTGCGTTATTTTTGTAAGACCTGCAATAATCGGCTGTAATGCTTTGTTTATGAATGCTCCTGCGGTTGACATAAGATCTTTGAACGCTCCTGAAAGCACTGAAAGACTGTACGCTGAACCCGTTTGCACCTCATTGCCGAAGTTCTTGTCTGCCTGTTCCAGAATAGCAAGCGTTCTGATTTGCTGCTGTTCATAAAATGTAAGCTGTTCCCACGAACGTCCGTTTGAAATCTGCTTAAATGCGTCTGTGACCTCAAGCATTGCAACGTTTACGTTTATGCCCAAGTCCTCAATAGCCTCCGTATTGCCAAGCAGTCCCGAACGGATACGTTCCATAACGTCCTCCATGGTGCGTCCTGTCTTGGACGCCACCACGGACGAGGCTTTCAGCATTGCTATTGTCACCTTTGCATTTTCGGCAGTATCCTTTGTTATGTTCTTGAAAAGATTTCCGTATGTAGCCGCAAACTCGTATGCAGAGCTTTCAGCCATGCCGAGCGACTTTCCTGTTACGGTTGCAAAATATTCTATGTACTTTGCCGACTCTTTGAAAAGGTCATTTACTCGAAGTACGGAGCTTTCAAGTGAAACGTATGATTTGAACGCCTGAACGAGTCCTGCAACTCCAAGCGTTACACCTGCAAGTGCGGCGGCTGTTTTGGCGAGAGATTTTATGCCTGAGCTGATGCTTTTAAGCCCTCTGCCAAACCCCGAAGTATCGGCATTAATTCTGACTGTTAAATCCCGTAAAGACATTAGTACCTCCTTTCCGCCTCAGCTAATTTTTTGTCAAATTCGGTGTTGGATATTGCAGGAGCTTTACTTGTCTGCGACTCCTTTAAATAAAATTTCAGACTTTTCAGCTTGCCCGAGAATGCAGCACCGACAAAATTCGCGGTTTCCCATGCAAGAACAGTCCTTGAATTTATGTTTTCGGAGTGTATGCGGTTGTATTCCCTCACGCATTCGTTAAGCTCCCACAGCTCCATGTTCCACAGGTCAGGTATGCTTATTCCGACTCTGTAGGCTGTTCTGACGATTTCAGCGGAATTCCAAGTATCTTCCTTATCAGATTTTTCTGTGTTTCCCCCAGCGGATATTTTTCCACCTTTGCTTCAATTTCATCATCAGTTCCCGTGAACATCAGACGTGCGATAAGCTCCTGAACCGTATACTGCAAGTCGGTGTAGTCCCATGCGTCAAGGATCTCGTTTCTGAAAGTCTTATCGTTGAGCTTGTCAGCTGAAAGTGAGATAATATCGATAAGCTCGTTTATTTCTGCGGCTGCTATTTTGTCAAAAATCTGAGTGAGGGGGAGCTTGAACCTCTGTTCCAGCTTCAAAGAAACTCCAAGCTTTGTTGATAATTCGTATTCATTCTCATTTACTTTGATAAACATAATAAAAAACTCCTTTAAATAATAAAAGCAAGCTTAACAGCCTGCTTTTTTTGATTGATACTTGACATTTTTTCTGTTTATGCTATAATATAAATGAAAGGGTACTGCGATAAGCGGTTCTCCCTCAAGCGATTTTAGTTAAGAATAACCGTCGCCTTATGGTAGAGTGGGGCGGTTATTTCTTTTTATTATTATTTACAAGAGCTATTATGTTTAAAACTACGTTAATTAATGTAAGTAATTCTAAAGTACTCATGCAAACACCCCCGTTTCCGAGGGAAAAGATTGAACCGCCTACCGTTTTATCCAGTACCCATGTCTATATTATAGCATGGGTACTATTTTTTGTCAATTAACCTGTCGGCAGAGTAAGAACAGCCGCCTTTGAACCTGCCAGACTTATTGAAATATCAGCCTTGCCGTCAGCCGAATGGTCGATTTCCAGTGACTCCACAAGACAGTCGCCCTGTAAAAACGTGTTCTCGTTGAGATAAAAAGTGCCTTTGATTGTATTGCCACTTTCAAATGCGTCATAAAGTATTTTCTGACCACTTGCCGTGTCAAAATCACATGTACCGTCTGCACTTGCGGACCAGTCCTTTATTGACGCCGCCTTTTCCTTGTAGTCCGAACCGAAAGAGAGAACTTCAAGGATTTCCTTTGAAAGCGATACGTTCCATGAGGACATGTGAACGATGTCCGTTTCGCTTTCAGCTCCGCTTGCTTTGAAGCTAAGCTTGCCTGTAACACCTGTATAAAGTGCCATAAAAATTACCTCCTGTAAATTTTAAAATTAACGGTATACTCCTGGCGCTGTTTATCGTCACGTCCGATATCGAGTATTGCCGTTTCCTGTATAACAGAAATCTCCGTATCACTGTAGCGGTTAAGCTTGTCGGTGAATGCGGAGATTTTTTCGTATGACCTCTCACCCCTGCACCTGAGCTGTACGTTTTCGACAATGTCAGTGTCGCCGAATGAATGTACAGGCGGACTGCCCTTATATTCAGTCAGTACGGATAAATCGTCAGGGAAATCAGGGAGAAATCCGAGCTTTACAGTGCTGTCGTTAAGAACTGCACCAAGCTTATCAAGTATATTCATCATCTCAATGCCTCGTCAGGTATGCTTTTGAGCATGTCAATGTATTTCTGCTCATTTTCGGCGAACGGCTGTTCAAGGAACTTCGCCTGTCCGCCTTTCGGGTGGTTATAGCCAAGCTCCTCATGCTGACGAAGTGCGTAGGGCAGGGAATAGCCGATTTCCGCACTTAATTTCAAGGACGGCACCGCCTCACCGCATTTTGATTTATTCGTGAAAACTGTCGAACCGTTTATTTCAGCAGAACAATTATTACGCAAATCACCTGTATCGACAGGTGCAAGTCTTACGGAACGTCCTGCGAGGTCAAGAGCAATGGCAGTGACCTTTTTTGTGGCAAGCTCAGGATTACGTCGGATTGCCTTTTTAAGCTGTCTGTCAAGCTCACGGCTGTCTATCTCGATTGAATTTCTTCTGCTCATCACATCACCGCCTTATAACCTGTAATTTCGCCGTCAAGGTCGGTCATTTCGCTGACCGAAAGCACCGCAAGACCGTTTATTGTATCGCCTGTTGTGATTTTTTCCGTAAGATAGCAGATATGCTCCGCCGTAACGGTCGAGCCGTCAGACCTGTTTACAAGCTGATATTTCTGCACAAGCCTGCATGGAACGCTGCGAGGCTCGCTGTAAATCGGCTGACCTCGTGCATTTGTTCCGTCTGCATATCTTACGGTGCAGGTTTGATTGAGGTAATCTTCTAGCATATCTCAAAACCTCCCGAAAGATATGGTGAAAGCAGGCTTACGGCTTTTTTGCAGTCATAAACGCTTGATTTTGACGCAGACTGCACATTATCTCCGTAGCTTTCCGATAAATCGCCCAAGGAAAATGACTTAACTCCGTCTGCAATAAGCTTTGAGCGTTTTTCGGAGCTTTCCTGTTTTTTTCGTCTGACAGATACAATGCAAGCTCGATTTCGGCGGACTTTACACGTTCAGGAGCTCCCGAGTCTGTATGTCCGTACTGATACGGCAAGCGTGGAAAAGCGGTTTCCTGTTCGGGAACCGCCTTTCTTCCGCCGAATTTCAGACATTCTATTGAGTCAAAAGCATTGTTCAGGTAAACAGCTTTATCGTCCTCGGAAAGTGCATTCCAACGCTTGTAAGCCGCTGATTTTGAGGTATAATGAGTGCTGATGTAGCTGTCAGCCTCCTTAACCGAGCTGTACATTAATTACCCTCCTGCCGGTGTTGACCTTTTGAATAAGAGATCAGATGTAAGTGCCTTTGTGCCGTAGTCATAGAAAAGCGACACCGCATAATCGTTTGAAAGCTGGATTTTTTCAGGCTCGGAGTACTGATTTACGATAACAGGCTGTCCGACCGTATCAGTGTGCATGAGCAGAAAATCAATTCCTGTCGGGAGATTGATTGAGCTGTAAACCTTAACCCCATGATACATTCCGAACTCCTCAGCCGCAGTGTCAACGTTGCAGTTTATCTGACTGTCAAGCTTTGTGCGGACTGTGCTGTAATAGCTTGGGGAGAGGATAAGACGGTGATTGCGTCTGTTTGTACCCCTCACATAGTCATTTTTTACAGTTTCAAGTGACAGGATAGCCGCTTCGAGAATTTCGAGAGGGTCGGTTGCATTTGTGGTGATTTCAGCTGCCGCAGTGCAAGCCGCAGAGAAAAACGCTGTATCAAGGTCTGACGCCATAGTGTCAATGTGGTTTGACGCACGTCTTGACATGATGCCTGCAACGCCGAAGGTGTCAAGGTCGAATTTTGAAACCTCCTCGACAATTTCCTTGTGGGTGTCCACATTGACAGTGATCGGCGGAACCTTTACAGCGTCACCCTTGCCTGCTGTTCTGGCAGTTCCGTATGTCTTTGACTGGGAATTTGCAAAACGCTTGTATTCAACAGAGCCTGCCGCAGGACTTCCCGAATAGTTCTGGGATTTCAGTGCGTTTGAGAGTGTATCCCTCTGGATATTCTCAATGACAATGCCGTAGATTTCTTTGAGGTCAGCTTTGGTTGATGCCGCCTGCAAAAGTGATAATGCCTTTGTTCTTGCCATAAAAAATTACCTCCTAAAAAATTACCGTTCCTGAAAACGGGTACTCGTAAAGAAGTTTTTATGATTTGAAGATGAGGTTGCGTAACCATGGCGGTTACGCAACCTTTCTCTTTTTGTCGTACTTCATACTGTCAGCGACCGCAGTTGATACTGCGACATCGAAGCGATAATAAATGTCGATCTGCTGTGTGCGGTGACCGCTGCTCTTATCGGGAGCATGAACAACGATCTTCTCGATAAGTTCATGCATGATCTCAGGAGTAAGCTCCGTGATACGCTCATACTTCTGCACCACGCTGATGAATGCGGTCACATCGGCTGACTTCTGCTCTGCCGTTTCGATGAAGTCAGTAAGCTCTGCTACGGTTGCTCTCAGTTTCTTCTGCTCGTCCTCATATCCTGCCGACATTATGGAAAATCGCTCATCGGAAATCTTGCCCGATACGTTATCCTCATAAAGCCTTGTGAACAGTCTGTCCAGTTCTGCGATGCGCTTCTCCGATTCTTTCAGCTTCTTCCTGGACTTGGAAAGCTCCGAGG
>Ga0209718_1004130_pt1 | contig 12357 bp, 8 predicted proteins | sample AD_JPNAS1_MetaG_FD_184420 | JGI IMG/M metagenome (GOLD analysis project Ga0209718, IMG submission 184420) | Active sludge microbial communities of municipal wastewater-treating anaerobic digesters from Japan - AD_JPNAS1_MetaG (SPAdes) (version 2) | ecosystem: Engineered > Bioreactor > Anaerobic >... | reverse complement strand
TCACCTCATTTTTCCTCAACTGCATTGTTCAGGTCTATGCATTATCCGTATAAAATTGTTTAATGGATTGATTATCCTGAATAATCAGGATTCCTTTTTATTAAAAAAATAAAGCAGGGTGGCAATTGAGCAATTGCCACTCTGCACATTAGTAAGTGATAATTTTAATTATGCCTCAGCCATAAAAGGGTATTTGTATTCAATATCCGGAACAAAGTTTTCTTTAATAGACCTGGCTGAAATCCATCTTTGTAAATTTAACGCTGAACCGGCTTTATCATTTGTACCGGAAGACCTTCCACCTCCAAAAGGTTGCTGTCCAACTACAGCGCCTGTTGGTTTATCGTTAATGTAAAAATTTCCGGCACTATGCCGTAGAACATTGTTTGCTTCCAGAATAGCTTTTCTATCCTGAGCAAAAATAGAACCCGTTAAACCATAAGGAGAGGTCTTATCACAAAGATCAAGAGTTTTGCTGAAATCCTTTTCCGGATATACATAAACAGTTAAAACCGGACCAAAGATTTCCTCTTGCATAGTGCAAAACATCGGGTCTGTGGTTTTAATGAGAGTGGGTTGAATGAAGTAGCCAACGGAATCGTCACAATTTCCACCCCATATAATTTCTGCCACAGGTGAATTTTTGGCGTAATCAATGTAGTTCTTGATTCTATCAAAACTTTCTTTATCTATAACAGCATTGATGAAGTTGGAAAAATCCATAACATCACCCATTTTAACTGTTTCCAGCATTTCCACCATTTCTTTGAACCATTCATCGTAAATAGTATCCGGTATATATAAACGGGATGCGGCACTGCATTTTTGACCCTGAAATTCAAAAGCACCTCTTAAACAGGCAACTGCTAAGGACTTAACATCTGCCGAAGTATGAGCAAAAATAAAATCGTTGTGCAGTTCACTAAGTGCTTTTTTTAGCTTTTCTCTTTCACAAGAGCCGGGAGCATAACTATTCAGTTGCTCATTTTTAGGAACGGAAACGGTAATAAACATTTCTATCTCCTTTTAGTTTATTTCGTTATTTTTAGAATGAAAAGGAGAAATAGACATAGATGGACCAGGCACACCTATCCTGTGGCTCAATTCTTCACCTTTTCACATTGGAAGGCAAATCCGTTTTCAGATAAACCCTATCGGCTAACATCCCTGCCGGAGAAGTTTAGGACTGTTAGCTCGGTGACAAAACAACCTTTTAATTATGCAATATTATATCAAGTTATGTAAAATAGTTTACTCTATAAATCGCTATAGTTGATATACATAACTGGTTGAAATTATTGTTAATGAAAAAAGCCCGGCTGTGCAAAACCGGGCTTCTAATAGGGGATTTTTTTAAGTAGTTTAATTAAAAATTAAGCTGCAAGGAAACTCCGGTAGCATAGTTATTCACATCACTATCGTCATTTTTGCCCCAGGCACCGTAAAGATAAAGTTTCAACATATCTTTAACCAGCTGGGATTCTATGCCTCCATTCAGTTCCATTCCAAGGTCTTTTAGCCAGCCACCTGCAGCAAATAAAGTATGTTTTTCCGTTACCGGAAAACGAATAGAGCCAACAGCACTGATAAATGTCTCCTCATTATTGTGATATAACTCGTCAGTCCAATAAAGATTCAGTCCATCGTGAATGATATTATAGCCATAAATGAAGAGTCCGTTTTGGTAATATGAACAGTAAGGAACCAAACCATCCTCGGAGGCAATGAGAATATCAGCTCCAACTTGAATAGGAGTTACATCAATTTCTGCTTTTACAGCAGCGCCAAAACCTGTTTTATCAGGACCATCAATAAACTGATAACATACAAACGGATTCAAATCTAAAGTAGCAGGACCTGCAGTAAGAGTTACATAAGGCAGGAAAGATATTTCACCGTCATCGTTTCTATCATTATAGCCAATATAACTATTAAATCCCCAAACCACAGGAGAAGTTGCTTCCAGGGATGCAAGGAAGATTGTATAATCATCGTGAGCAAAACGGTTATTTTCCAGGTTTTTCAGCATTCCTGCTTGAGCTTTCATTCCCTCAATATCCGTATAAAGAATAACTCCCGCACCATAATGGTCTAAAACCAAACTACGATGATCCGCTAAATATTGTAAACCGGCTTTGATGTTGCTCTTTATGGCTGGCATATAATAATCCAGATAAAGTTCACTGGTTTCAATATTTATGCCACCTGTTCCGATGTTACCTCCGGTAGCATTATCACCCCAGGTAATTTCTCCAATTTCAATAGCCAACCTGAAATTTAACCCTTCCGTCAATTCTGAATTGAGACCCAACCTCAAACGACTGTCTATATGACCACCATCCTTTTTGTAATAATCATTATAGGCAGCAGCACGCGTAAGCATATCGGCATCATAATCAAAATTAATGGCACTTATAATGCTTATTAACAATAGGGTTGAGATGAAGGTAAGAATTTTTTTCACTTTTCTCTCCTTTTTTTATTTGTCTTTAATAATAAGATAATTCATTAACCTGCCAATGTCAAGTGAATAGCAAAAGAAACGCATTCGTCTAATCCGAAAATAAAAGCATTGAGTTGGCATTATAAGAGCATTAAAAATTATTTCCTGCTGGAATATTGTAGCAGTTCAAATCAATATAAACACATCCAAGAAGCTTTAAAAATTTCTCGTTCCATTGTAGTAATAATAGCATATACTTAAATTTCGGATGTCTATTGCCGAGCTATTTATGTTGCAAGTTGTAAAGGCAATTCGAATCATCTAACTATATCTAAATACTCCCGTCGGACTAACTATCACTCAGTTGAATGCTTCCACTCTTCAGCCATCCTGGAATGCTGTTGCGCAAGCAAATTCATACAAAGTTTTGGCTGCTGAGGATCCTAATTCTGCAGAACGGACAATAATTCTGGAAAATATAGCTGCAACCCAGCTAAATATTCAAATTTTACCGGAACAGCCATTTCGTTTCTACAAAGTGGTTGCAGTTAGATAATAATATCGGAAGATAATCTAAACTCTAATTTGCAGGGATAAACCACTGCTTGGTTTTATTAGCTATACTTACCAGATTAAGCATAACGGGAACTTCAACTAAAACACCTACAGTTGTAGCCAAGGCAACAGGTGAATCCGCTCCGAAAAGAGATATAGCTACTGCCACTGCAAGTTCAAAGAAATTGGATGCTCCAACTAAAGCTGCTGGTGCAGCAATATTATGGGGTAATTTTATTTGTTTGGTGAATATATAGCTTATAAAGAAGATTAAATAGGTCTGAATCGTCAGTGGAATGGCTATGAGGATAATATGAAGAGGATTATTGATAATAACTTCTCCCTGAAAAGCAAAGATAATAACAAGGGTAAGCAACAAACCGCTAATAGTAACATTATTGAATTTGGGAATAAAGGTTTTCAGGAAATAATCCTCTCCCCTATGTTTTATCACTGAATATCGCGTTGTTGCTCCTCCAGCTAAAGGAATAACAACGAATAAGATAACTGAGAGAATTAATGTATCCCAAGGGATTTTTATTCCACTAATGCCCATAAGTAATGCTACAATAGGTGTGAAGGCGACCAGAATTATCAAATCGTTTGTAGCTACCTGAACTACCATATAAGCAGGTTTACCATTAGTTAAATGGCTCCAGACAAAAACCATCGCTGTGCAAGGTGCAGCACCCAACAAAATGGCTCCAGCAAGATAATCTTTTGCTAAATTTGCAGGTATAACAGATTTAAATACAATATAAAAGAAAAACCAAGCGATAGCATACATTGTGAAAGGCTTAATTAACCAATTTACAATCCAGGTTACAATTAATCCCTGAGGGTTTTTACCTACATTTTTAATGCTGGCAAAATCAACCTTCATCATCATCGGATAGATCATTAACCAAATAAGAACAGCAATCGGAATTGAAACCTGAGCAAATTCGAACTTGCGCAGAAAATAAGGTATTTCAGGAATATATTTTCCTATTAGAACACCAACTGCCATACATATAATCACCCAAAAGGTTAGATACTTTTCAAAAAAACTGATTCCTTTACTTATTTCTGTTGTCTGTTGCATCTTATCCACCTTTTTGTTGTTATATTTTTTAAGGGGAGATTTTAAATTCATTAATAATTTTTTAAAGAATATTAGTATTGTGCACAGAATCCTGGCAAAATGAGTATCAATCCAAATTCAGTAAATTTAAGCCCAGTTCATCCTGTATTATTCTAATATTCTTTTCCAGGTTAGGAATAATAGGAATGCCTTGTTTACGCACTTTTTGTTCTATTTCGTATTCTTTTTCGCCAGCTACATAGATTCTGTTTTTTCCAGGGAAAAGTTGTGAATTTTGTAAATCCTTGCAAATAGAAGTTGTTATTTTTTTGAAGTCCACCAAATCCGTGAAAAATTCAATATTAATAGCCATAAAGAAGTGTCCCAAACGATAGGGAGCTGGCTTTCCGTTTTCATCTTCTCCCATTAAACCGTTCAAATAATTTCCATTTTGTAAGGAAGCGCAGAGAATTTCTACAGCAGTTGCCAGTCCATAACCTTTATGACTTCCGGTAATTTCTTCTGTTCCACCTAAGGGTAACATCGCAGCTTTTTGTTTTAGCAAATCAATCAGCAGACCTTTTGTATCCGTATAGGGTTTTCCTTCCAAATCAATAGCCCAACCGAGAGGTGTTTCTTTTTCTTCGCGAGCCAGTTGTTCTACCTTACCTCTTTGGGAAATAGAAGTTGCAGCATCGTATAAAAAAGGATAAGGTAAATCGGTAGGCGCTCCAAAACATATCGGGTTAGTCCCTAAAATAGGAGAAACACCATTTGTAGGGCAAATGGAAGGTCGGGCATTGGAAAAAACAAGTCCGATCATATTTTGCCGAATAGCCATTTCTGCATAATAACCGCAAATTCCAAAATGAGTGGAATTACGAACTGCAACTGCACCCAAACCATATTTTTCTGCTTTGTCAATTGCTGTTTGCATTGCTTTTTTACTTATTACTTGTCCCATTCCATTATTTCCATCCCAAACTGCAGTAGCGTATTTATCGCGGAGGACATCAATGTTAGTTACTGGATTTTGAATTCCGGCTTTTATACGATCATAATACATTTTTAAGCGACCGATTCCGTGAGATTCAATACCTTTTAAATCACTAGCTATTAACACATCGCTGCAAATTTGTGCATCTTCTTCTGGCACTCCAAGTTTGATAAATACCTCTTGCATAAAACTCTGCAGAACATCAACTGGCAAATATTTCATTTCTGAATACTCCTTATTTTTCTTCAAAAATAACAGCTTTCAAGGGAGGAAAGCCATTAAAATTAACGCTGGAATAGCTTTGCGTGTAAGCACCGGTAGTAAAAATGTAAACTTTATCACCGGGAATTGTTCCTTCGGGCATACGATAGCGGTAATGTTCATATAAAATATCCATACTATCGCAGGTAGGTCCCGCTAAAATAATTTCTTCCGCCAAACCTTTACGCGGGAAATAAATGGGAAATTTTATGGATTCATCAATGGTTTCAATTAAACCGCCAAATTTTCCTATATCCAAATAAACCCATTGATAAAGATTATTTTTAGATTTACGAGCTACATTAATTACTTCGGATACAATCACACCGGCATCTGCAACCAGAGAACGACCTGGTTCCAAAATAATTTCCGGAAGGTTATCTCCAAAATCCTCTGTAATAAAACGCTGAATTTCCGTAGCATATTCCTGAATAGAAAAAGTGGGATCAACATAATTAGCAGGAAAACCACCTCCGATATTAATCATTTTCAGTTCAATTCCTTCTTCGGCAACAGCATCAAAAAGATATTTACAACGAGCTATAGCATCGTCCCATTGCCCTATATCTCGTTGTTGAGAGCCCACATGAAAAGAAATTCCCCAGGGTTGTAAATTCATTTTTGCGGATTTTAAAATCAAATGATATATAGTATCAGGATGTGAACCAAATTTTCTGGATAGGGGCCAATCAGCGCCAGTTCCTTCCGTTAAAATACGAAATAAGACCTTTGAACCAGGAGCATATTTTGCCAGGTTATCAAGATCAAGCTTGCTGTCTGTAGCAAAAAGACGGACACCTTTTTCGTAAAAGTATTTAATATCGTTAACTTTTTTAATGGTATTGCCAAAACTTAAACGGGATGGCTCAATTCCTAAATTCAGCATCTGATCAAGTTCATAAGGAGAAGCAAGATCAAAATTAGCGCCAAGACCTGCTAACAAAAGTATAATTTCATTCATAGGATTTGCCTTAACCGCATAGTAAACTTTATATTTTGGCATAGTTGACTGCAGTTCCAAATATTTATTGCGAATTGTATTCAAGTCCACAATCAAACAAGGAGTTGGGATTTTTTCCGCAAATGCCTTAATTTTTTCAAACCGTTCTTCGTCCATAAAACGGCTAATATTAAAGGAATATGGTTCTCTATACAATGTTCTGTCCTCTTTGGTATTAATCAGTTTTCCTCAAAATTCACAAAGCCACTTAATGTCAAATAAAAAGTATTTGACACATATCCCCCTTGCATTGAGGTGAAATATATTAAAATAAGGTAACTGAAATGCAGAAAAAAAACAAGTGTAACAGTAGGAATCAGCGGAGGGATTTACTCAAATATGGCAGCTTATAGTTATAGAGTTATTGGTAACACTATGCAGACCAGGGATAACAACATAGAAAAGTTATCAAAAGTAAATAGGAACTTTGAAAGAACCAAGAAATTATTTTAGCGTATCGTCCCACTAATTTGAATGTGAGTATGTAATTTTGCAGACCCTAATATGTTTGCTTTAGAGTTAATTCCAAAAGCAATAGCTGTTTATAAAAAGCGTTGGGCAATAGAAGCAGTTCATCGCCAAATGAAGCAAAGCAAGAAATGGGAAACTATGAGATTGGAGCTATCAATGAATGAAAAATCTAATGCTACCATGGCTTTAGCATTGTTCTTCATCAATGTATCTAAAAAGTATATTGAAAAAATCGCCCTTGGATTCCCCAAAATACTACCCTATAATAAAGTAGACAATGCTATGCCTAAAGAATTCATTTACTATAGTATAGTTGAAGTTATTACAGTATGCATTAACTTTATTATTTCAGTATAAACGGAAACTAATATTAGTATAATATATTTACCAGCATCAAATGCAAATAAGGTTCCGATGATAAAAAATGGGAATGCCAAAGAACTAAATGCATTGACAAGAAATTGCAATCTATTAATTTGTATCAAGTACCAATATCGAAATTGAGGTTGCGTAATGAAGAAAATTATCGACATCAATTGGAATTCATTCAGGTCAAAGTTTAACGGAAGAGAACAAGATAAGTTCGAGGAATTGAGCTATCTATTATTTTGTAAAGAACATGGACAGGATTTTGGCATTTTTGGTTACTTGAATCAGACTGGAATAGAAAAAGAACCTATTGAAAAGAACGGAGTGTTGGTAGGGTTTCAAGCTAAGTTCTTTGAAACCAGAATAAGCGATAACGAGACAAAAATAAAGAATGGTATTAGAAAAGCTAAACAAGAGAATCAAGATATAAAAGTAATTTACTACTATGTAAATAAGAACTTTACAGAAAGTAGTTCCAAGGGAGTCAAAGTACCAAAGTATAAAACTCGCATTGAAAACCACGCGTCAGAACTAGGTATTGATATCGTGTGGAAGACACCAAGTCAACTTCAAGCCCAACTACGACTTGATAACCATCTATCTATAGCTGAGTACTTTTTTGACCTTAAACCAGGTTTGATAGATGCGATTATGAACATACAAAAACATAAAGATCAGATTTTGCAAACTATAAAAACTCAGATTGAGTATTCGGGTGGAGTTATCAAGATTGATAGATCGGCAACTATCAACAGGATTGAAAATGAAATGAAGTTAAACTCAGTACTAGTCTTTAGCGGTGACGGTGGTACTGGAAAAACTGCTATAGTGAAAGAACTGCTTTCCTCATATCAATCCTGCATTTCATATGTGTTCAAAGCTAATGAATTTAATGTTAGTTCGCTTAATGAGTTTTTCAACAAGTGGGGCGATGTTACACTTCTGGATTTCCTAAATGAGCACCAAAATGTTCCGTGTTTAGTAGTCATCGATTCTGCAGAGAAACTCTCTGATATTGATGATCTATCACCTTTTTTTGAGCTTTTCGAGGCATTACTGAAGCATAAATGGCGTGTTATCTTTACAACAAGAAACTGGTATTATTCAGATCTCATGTATCTGCTGAATGAACAGTTTAAATGCAACCCTTTTAGAATTGAAATACCACTCTTGGATGTTGAAGAGTTGAAGAGAATTTCCCGCGAGCATGAGTTTGAATTACCATCAAATTGCAAACTTATCGACCTAATACGTACACCATACTATCTACAAGTGTATTTAGATAATTATCAAGATATCGGATGTGATCAAGATTATAAAGGCTTCTTAGATAATTTATGGATGCAAAAGGTAATGAGATCACAATACAAAAAGGATGGCATGCATATTCTTCGATCTGAATGTTTGCTCCAAATAGTGAAGGACAAAGCCGAAAGTGGTTGCTTCTACATTGATCCGAACTCGTATGACAAAAAGGTCATTGAATTGCTCTATGCTGACGAAGTATTAGGATACGATGTGAGCTTCTCATGTTATTTCATTGCTCATGATGTTATCGAAGAGTTGGCACTACGAAAACTACTTGATAAAGAATATGCACGCAAATGCAGTTTTGAAGGTTTCTTTGAGAGAATTGGTTGCTCACTGACAATTAGAAGGGCCTTTAGGGCTTGGTTGTTAAACAAAATCGAATCTGAGCCGGAGCAAGTTCAATTAATGATATATGCAATATTATCACAAAATTTTCATTCAGCACTTTGGCGTGATGAGTCTCTAATATCGATCTTAACTTCCACAAAGGCAAATGAGTTCTTTTCTTCTATTGAAACGAAGCTCAAAGAGAAGGATTTTGAACTTTTGTACAGGTTGATTTTTCTTCTTAGAACTGCATGCAAAGAGTATGATAGCACAGTTGCCAGCTCTGTTATGAGCAATAACCCGAGTGAAGATTATCTTAAATATGTGTTTACTCAACCGAAGGGACAAGGCTGGGACTATGTTATAGAATTCATATTCAAACAGAGAGAATCACAAATGAATTGGAGAATCATCGTTCCTCTTTTACAGGATTGGACAAAAAAGCATAGAAAAGGATTAACAACCAGTTGTGCTGGTAAGATTGCACTTTATAAATACAGAGAATTGATGTCTGATGAGAATGCAAGGTATAGCGAGAGAGATATTGAAGACCAAATAGTAAATGTGATTTTGAATAGTGCTGGAGAGATTACAGACGAGTTGACTATCTACTTCGAATCAGTGTTGAATCTTGATAGACCTCGAAGTGACAAACTCGTTGAGACACTATTAACATCCTTGATTGACTCAGCAGAAATCGTCAAGGTACTACCAGAATATGTTGAAAAATTAGCTTGGTTATATTGGGTCGCTCAGCCAAGAGACGACGAAGACTACTACGAATATAGGGTTCATGACATAGAACGAGAATTTGGTTTATCAAGTTTCTGCGAACACCAATACCATCCTGAGAGTGCTTATCAAACACCAGTTTATTTTATGCTTAAATGCCACCCCATGAGGACAATTGACTTCATTATCAAACTGATAAATCAGTCAGTTGAGACATATGCTAAATCAGATAGAGGGAAATATAGTGAGGATATAGTACTCTTTATTGAGGGAACAGAATACAAACAGCACATTGATTGCTTACTTTGGAATTTGTACCGTGGAGTGAGTGGAGGTCCTGATCTTTTACAATCCATACATATGGCTCTTGAAAAATGGTTATTAGAATTGGTAGAAAAAGATAATGGCAAGTTAACTGAAGCAATTTGTAAATATCTTTTAAAGAAATCTGTATCTGCTTCTATCACTGCAGTTGTTGTAAGTGTAATCCTAGCTCATCCCAATAAAACATTCAATTTGGCTACTGTTCTCTTTAAAGTACCTCAGCTATTCATCTATGATACTCGTAGATTTGTTGCTGACCAGACAATCAGAAGCTCATATTTATTTGGGTATGGATATGATGGTAAAGATTTTTTACGTGATGAAAGATTGAAGACATGTGAAGACGATTTCCGAAAACAGAGTCTTGAAAATGTTGCGTTGAATTACCAGCTAATAAGTTATGATGAAGAGGCTAGATTTGAACAGAGGAGAAATACGGTGTGGGGGATTCTTGATGAACACTATGCTAATCTACCTCCTGAGCAAGATCAGAATGAATTTGATAAAACTTGGAGGACATATTTGGCTCGCATGGACTCGAGGAAAATGGAGTATAAAATTGAGTCACAAGATGGAGATAAGACGGTTATATCGTTAAATCCCTCTATTGATCCAAAACTAAAAAACCATAATGAAAAGATACTATCTGCTTTGGATGATCTGAATAGATTCATGCAACTCAAGATGTGGGCAGAGAGCATGTTCAGAAATCAACAAGAAATCTATATGAAATATGATCAATACAACAGGAATATTGAAAGAGTTGTATGCGAAACGAAGCAAGTTTTAGCGAAGTTGCAGAATGAATGTGATGACACCTTCGATCTGTTCTACAAAAATCTGCCAGCTTATTCATGTGCTGTATTGATCCGAGATTATTCGGATACTCTTTCGCAAATAGATAGTGTTTTTTGCAAAGATGTTATAATGTCATATGTGTCTGGATTTTCAAAAAATGATAGAGCTTACCAAATTGGGGATGGTTCAGAACCTGTAATTAGCATACTTCCAATTATAATGGAGAAATACCCTGATTTGTGCAACAGCATTAAAGACATTCTCTTGAAGATGCTTTTACACGAGAATAGTATTACTGTATTTGTGAAAAGAAGCATACAGGACCGACTTTGGGATATTAGCCCTGATGATGCGCGTTCTGTTTTAATAGCATATGCGATAATAGATGATGGCTATGAGAAGTACAGAAGAAGTGAAGATGAAAAGAGGCTTTTGAACCACAGTTATAGTTCTAGCTATGTTAGTATTGATGAGTTCTGGGATACAAGCACTGAGCTTAATTCAAGATTTGAGAAAAATGAACTGACATTTACTGATATAGATGTTGAAGGATGCAACCACAGGACTCTGATCTCTACGATTGAATTGTTGCCAATCAAGATAGATGACGATAACTTAAAAACTTATTTTGTGTCTGCAATCAGAGCATTAGCAAAGCGATTCTATGATGACAGAGACAGTGATGATCATACTCATATTCCTAGACTTGTAGATAAAATATGTCCGATGATATTATTTGCTGAGAGGCAGGATGCTCTGTCATACATCACTCCATTTATAGAGCACTTTCAGTTTTCTGCTAATAGCTATCAGCTCTTTAGTCAGCTAATAACAGTTGAAGATAGGTATCCGCATTATGAAAACTTCTGGTATATATGGGATCAATTCTTTGAAAAAATCTCTGATCTTAGCGGTAATATAGACAGAAATCGAGACGCACGTGAGACAATCAAGTATTATTTACTTGCTTATCCATATTGGCCTCCTGGAACGACTGAGTGGCATTCGATAAGAGGAAAGGAAAGATTATTCTATGATAAAGTTGTAAGCAAGATGGGTCACGCCTCAGTTGTTCTCTACTCTATCGCAAAAGTTTTAAATGATGTATGTAGCCAGTTTGCTTTGGATGGGGTGACTTGGTTAAGTAGCATGATTATTACCAACAAATATATTGAACTTGAGCGCTATACGATCGAATACATAGAGAAATTTATCCGACGTTTTATCCTCATAAAGAGACAAAACGTGAAAAGGGATAAAGAGCTCAGAGATAAAGTCATTTGTATATTGGATTTTCTCTTTGAGAAGGGCTCTATCATAGGGTTTCTGCTTAGAGAAGATATCTTGTAATAAAGGTAGAACCTAAAGAAGTGTTGAATAACTTAATTCTAAGCTTGTATTGCCAAAGCGATAACAATCCAGTAGGTGCACTTATTCCACATGAAACTTACCTAGACTTCGAAAGATTTCTCAGGCATTCACATAAAACATGGCTAGTAAAGAGTATAAGTACCTCCCTACCAGAGATTATAAATTGCACTAAGCGAAAAATGGTAAAAGAAAAGATAAAAAAATATATAAATGGTTGCCATCTCGACAGTATATCGGGATATGCAACCGTTATGAATACCTATATGGAAAACAAAAAAATTATTGGTAGTCAGGATGTCAAGACTTATCGTCTGCAGATGGTTCAGGATGCGCTA
>Ga0209718_1004129_pt1 | contig 12359 bp, 9 predicted proteins | sample AD_JPNAS1_MetaG_FD_184420 | JGI IMG/M metagenome (GOLD analysis project Ga0209718, IMG submission 184420) | Active sludge microbial communities of municipal wastewater-treating anaerobic digesters from Japan - AD_JPNAS1_MetaG (SPAdes) (version 2) | ecosystem: Engineered > Bioreactor > Anaerobic >... | reverse complement strand
GACGATTGATATACCCACGTTAGGGTTCCATCGTGCCTACGGCACTGCTGGAATTTCGAATTCGCTGTTCCCAGCGATACATCGCTGGGCTACATTCAATTGTCCCTACCGGGACACAAGCCCGCGAAACGTTGGTCCCATACGTGGACCGGTCTCGATACCCAACCAAGTTATTCAACGAATTGGTAACTCACCACACTAGGGCTTTACATTCACATTTCGATTCGTCCGAGCCTTCGTGTCCCTCTTTGGGCGCCGACTTGCCGTCTCGTCATCTCTTTGTCCGCGTAGCGCCCGGTTTCCATGCCGGGCATCCATTTTGTAGCGCCCGGTCTCTGTGCCGGGCGTGTTCGTCAAGGCAGCACAGTGCATGAATGCGACCCTGGATTTGGTCGTTGACTTGACTATTCCCGGGGAGTCGCATACCCTAACGGTGCGAGTCGTCGTGAGGCTGCGGCGCTTGTCGCGGGAGAAGTCGGCGCGCGAGAGGCTCGTCCCCTGGAGGGGGGACGGGGCAACATAAAGGGATGATGCAGCAGTGACGGCGACGATTACCGGGTCAGCGGGGGAAGTGTTGAAGACCAAGAAGCGCGTGCTGACGCGGCGGGGCGTGATATGGCTGGGCCAGACGTGCAACCAGCGTTGCTACTTTTGCTATTTCCTCAACAAAATCTCGAACGAGAGCCATCCCGAGCACGCCTTCATGTCGTTCGACAAGGCGAAACAAATCTGCAAGACGTTGGTTGATTTCTACCATAACAACGCGATCGACATTCAGGGCGGCGAGCCGACCATCTACCGCGAGATTCTCGACCTGTGCCAGTATTGCCACGACATCGGCCTGTACCCGACATTGATCACGAACGGGATCGCGCTGTCGCAGGAGGGAAAACTCGAACAGTACCGCGACCACGGGCTGCGCGATTTTTTGGTCAGCCTGCACGGCATCGGGAAAGTGCACGATCAGGTCGTGGGCGCGCCGGGCGCGTATGGCTGCATCACCAAGGCCCTCGAAGGCATGGTGCGGCTGGGCATTCCACGCCGCATCAACTGCACGATGTCGAAACCGGTCGTGCCGTTGATCCCGGAGATCGCGCGCAAGTCCATCGAATACGGCGCGCTCGCTGTGAACTACATCGCGTTCAACCCCTTTGAAGACCAGAAGGCGGGCATCCGCACGCACGAGAACGTGCCGAGGTATTCGGACTTGCGCGGGCCGTTGACCGAAGCCCTCGACATGCTCGAGGAAGCGGGCATCGAAGCGAACGTTCGCTACGTGCCGTTGTGCATGGCCGAACCGAGGCACCGCAAGAATTTCTACAACTTCCAGCAGCTTCCGTATGACACGCATGAATGGGACTATGAAAGCTGGATGTGGACGATGATGTATCCGCAGCGCATGCGCGACAGCAGCCTGAACGCGACGTATCGCTTGGGGTATGGGGCGAGCGGGTTGTATCGCAGCGATGCGTTCCAGCGGCGCGATGCCTTCGAGCAAAGTCCCGTGAAGGGTCGCATCAAGTATGGCGTGCAGCACGTGCTGGCGCGCGTCGAATCGGCGGTGCGCGGACGCGATGCATTGTATCGCGAGGAAGCCAAACTCCGCGCCTCGGTGGACTGCGGCTACCGGTACCACGATGGCTGCAACCGATGCGCACTGAAGAACATCTGCGACGGGTTCCATGGCGACTATGCCGATCTCTTCGGCACCGCCGAGGCGAAACCGGCCACCGATCTGCGCCCGATTGACGACCCGCTATATTTCATCAAAGACCAGGTGAAAGTGGTCGAGCCGGAAGACAAAGAGTGGGCGATGTAAATGGGGCGGACGCGCCGAGGAACGCCGGCGATCGCGGCGCGCATGACGCCATGACCCAATCGTATGCCGAACAACGCATTCCGCCGTTGCGCGGGTTGATCCCTGTCTTGAATGCGCAAGGCAGGCCCTACGCGATGATCGACCTGAAGCGGTGGATTCACCTTGCCAGCGTCGCGCACAAGATAAAGAAAGCCGATCTGCTCGCGCCGACGGCGCAGACCAACGGCTTCGGCGAATTGATCGAATACGCGCGCGCCTTCGATATCCGCGTTTCACTGCGCACCGATTGTTCGATTCCGCCGGAAAACGCCCGCGCCCTGACCGGCCTGGACCTGCTCGACGTCATGCTATGTCCCGCGTCGGACGACGCGCCATTTGTCGACGAATGGTTTGCCGCCGCGCATAATGCCGGGTTGCGCGTGCGGCTGCAGTTGCCCGTGGCCGCCATCCCGGACCCTTCCGGCGATGGCTTTGCGGAACGTCTCCGGAAGGCGGACGTTGCGGACGTGAACTTCGTCGTGCGCGATCCGTTTCAACCATCAACACAACGCGGCAAGACCGCCGCGGGGCATCTGGCGAAACTTGCGGAGATGGCGCCCGCGCTCGAAAAAAACGGCATCGAGGTCAACATCATCGGCGCGCCGTTCTGCGCCATCGACAAGGCGCTCTGGCCGAACGTCGTCAACAGTCGCCAGTTCTTCCTCGATCACCAACACTACCAGCGCGAAAATTACGAGCTCGCCAAGATTCTCTATAAAAAAGGCCCGATTATCTGCGGCAAGATCATCTTGGCGTTGTTGCGACGTCATACCGTTCAAGTGGACCTCATCGACGAACGCCTGTTGCCGTGGCTGTTGTGGAGCCCGTGGAAGAATGCGCGCATGGCGGCGTGGCGAAAACTGACGCGGCACCTCCGGTTCTTCCGTTCGGCGCCGAAGGCCGTCGAAGAAACGGCCGAAGCGCTGGAGCGCGAGATGCAACGGCTGCGCGAGGCCGAAGCCGAACTCTGCGGCCCTGTGTGTTCGACGTGCTACCTGCGGCGCATCTGTGATCGCCGAACGCCCGAATTTCGCAAGGCCGCCCCCGGCGTCGCGGTCGCCGCGCAAAAAGGAGAGGATCTTGTCGCGTCGCCGCTGCATTTTTCGGTGCGACAGCATAAATATTTCGACGCCATCGATCAGGTCCGCTACACGATGCGCGAGGGCATGATGGCGCTCGCGCACGAGGCCAACCTGCTGCTCGTCAATCGTCCCTCGACCCGCTTGCTGACCTCGGCGGATTACGGAGTCGACAAAACCTATTACGATCCCATGGAAGGCGGCGTACGCTGGTTCAGCGTCAACAACAGCGAGAAACGCAGCACGAGTTTGGGGCGGTTTCAGCCGCCGTTCACGCTGTCGTTCATGGTCGCGGGCGGCATCGCCGAGTACGTCGGGTACAGCGTCGGGCGCCACGCGCGGTTGTTGTGTCCGATGGAGGCGTTCCGGCACGAGATCACATTGCACGTCGACGCCGACGGCAACCACGTGCTGCTGCGCGATGGCAAGGCCGTGAGGCCGATGGAGTTCGAGGGCGCGTACTACACGCCGTTGCGCATTGGCGGGCTTGTCGAGCCGCGCATTGCGTTGTGGAACATCGACGGCAACATCGTGACGCAAGCCGTGCGCGTGTGGGAAGGCGACGGGGCGTCCGCAAAGGATGTGGAGCGCATCAGGTTCTCCTTCGTGACGGTATGCACGCGGTATGCACGGCGGTTGCAGGCCATGCTGCGCAGCATTGTCCATCAACGCGGCGTCGACCTGTCGCAAATCGAAATCATCATCGGCTACGTGCCTGGACTCGACGGCACGGACGATTTGCTCGACTCGATTCACTGGACGTTCCCCAAGGTGCGGCTGTTGCGAGCTCCGTTCCCGCAGGAACGCACCCATTCGAAAGGCTACATGATCAACGAGGCCTGCGCGATGGCCTCGGGCGAATGGGTCATCCTGCTCGACGCCGACACGATGCTGCCGCCGCAGTTTCTGGCGTTGGTCGATCAAGCGGGACCGGCCACGCATTTCATTGCGACGGACGGGCGCAAGCTCCTCGAACGCGAGGTCACGGCGCGCATTCTCCTCGGCGAAATCGACCCGTGGGACCACTGGGACGAACTGCTCCAAACGCCGGGCGAATATCGCCAACGCGAAGCCAAGGGCATTCCTATCGGTTTTTGCCAAGCCGTGCGCCGGTCGTGTTTCGAGAAGGTCAAGTACAACGAGTTCGAACATTTCGAAACAGCGGACATGGACTTCGCCGTCGATATCCGCCGCGAATTCGGCCTCGAAAAACGCCTCGACGGCGTCATCGCATTGCACCTCGACCACGGCGGCAGCCGGTGGTATGGGACATTGAAACATTTTTGATGGGAGTGACCGGGGGGAAACCTTTTTGGGAAAAAGGTTTTCCCCCGGACCCCTTTCCAAAAACGTTTGAGGACTGCGCATCTCGAGCGCGAAGCGCACCCAAAAGTTCTTGGGAAGAGGTTTGGGGAAACCCTTCTTCCAAGAAGGGTTTCCCCAGCATCCGATCCTAAAAGAGCGAGACAATGCGGCTAGCCTTTGTAGACCTCTTCTTTTCCTGGCCTCCACGAGGCGGTGGCGAGGTGGATGTGTGTCACGTCGCGCGGCTGTTGCGCGAGGCGGGGCATGACGTTCACCTGTTTGTTCCGCGCATCGAGCGCTCCGGCGATCGCGGCTGCATTTCTGAGGAGTTGCCATTTCCCTTCACGTCGATTCCATTTGCTCGGCGAGACTTCACGCGAGACCGTGTCGCGGCGCGCGTGCGTGAAGCGGTGGATGCATATCGCCCAGAGGGAGTATTTGTCTGCAATGGCGCATACCTGAAGCCCTATGTGCTGCGGGCGTTGGCGCGCTATCCTTTGGCAGTCCGCCTGTACGCGTACGAGGCCGTCTGTATTCGCGACATGATGCGGTTCTTGAACGGCGCGCCGTGTCCGCTGAATTATCTCGAAACGCCCAACAAATGCCGACGGTGCGCATTGCGGTTTCATGGCCCGCAGATACGGCAATGGCGCTTTCAGTCAACCACGCATGAGTTTGTCGCCGGGCGCGCCTACATGCCCGAGTACCATCGCGTGCTGCGCGAGGCGCTCGCCGGCTGCCGGACCGCCTTGGTGAGCAACGACCTCATGCGCGACCAAATCGCGGGGCTTGTGCCGAGCGTTCACGTCGTGCCGGGCGGCGTCACGGTCAGTGAATTTGCTTACCCGCCCAACGCGGAGTCTTCGAAAACGAACAAGAAAATCGTGCTGATGTGCGGACGCGCCGAAGACCCGATGAAGGGATTGGGGTTGTTGCGCGAGGCGGGCGAATTGCTCGGTCAAGATCGCGACGATTTCGAAATCTGGGCGACGCACCCCGACCTGTCGCAATCGCACGGACGGTATCGCGCCGTGGGGTGGCGCACGCCCGGGCAAATGAGGGAGCTTTATCAACAGGCGGACATCTGCGTGATTCCGTCGTTGTGGGAGGAGCCGTTTGGGCTCGTGGCGCTCGAGGCGATGGCATCGGGCAAGCCGGTTTGCGCGGCGTGCGTCGGCGGCGTGCAGCATATCGTGCGTCACGGACAGACCGGATTTTTGTTTGAGCGCGGAAACGCCGCCGCGTTGGCGCAATGCCTGGAACTTTTGTTGGACAGTCCGGCGCTTTGCGCGGAAATGGGCGCGGCGGGACGGCGCATCGCGGCGGAGGAATACGATTGGGGGCGGGTCGTGGCGCAATATTATCCCCCCATTCTGGAGGAACTTCGCGCATGACGTCCGGCAAACGCATGGCCGTGTTCTATAGCGCGGGCGCGCACTTCACGCGGGCGCTGGAGGCCTTGCGTGCGCAAGAGCCCGGGGCCCACATCACGGCGATCGTGCCGCGGGGGCATCCCGCCGCCGATGTGGCCCGAGGCGTGGCGGACAGGGTCGAGATAACCGAATGCCCCGTCTATTCGCCGCGCGATTGGGCGGCGTGTTTCCGGCTGGTGCGCGGCATGCGCGCTGCGCGGTACGACGGATTTTTCGTGCTCTATGACAGTCCGCGGCTCAAGATGTTGGCCGCATTGTCCGGCGCGCGCGCGCGCGCATTTCTGACGGCTTCGGGAGAGTGTTTCCCGCTTGCCGGCGGAGTGGCGTCCGTGTCGTTCTCGCTCGCGCTTTGTCGGTTGTGGGGTTTTTTTGCGTATGCGGGGATGTGGCTGGCCGTGCGATGTCTGCCCGTGCGCGGCGGCAAGGCGTGACGGCTTCGGGGCGTACGGTTTTCCTTGTTGGATTTCCCGGCGAGTGGTACACTAGTGCCGTTTTGTGGGAAGAGACGCGCTGGCCGGGGGCGCGGGTTGCATCCGGCGAGCCGCGGCGGGCAATAACCAAATAGGACGAGCGGAAGATGAGCAAGAAAGACAAGAAGGTGTACCTCATCAACAATGGCGACTTTCGCGACTCGGCGTGCGTGCCGTGTTGGCCGAAGCAGGAAGAAACGTTGAAGGCCGTCAAGACGGTGTTCAAATCGCTGGGCTACGAGCCGGAGGTTCTCCCGAAGTTCGACAAGAAGCGCGGCCACGGTTTTTTGACGCGTCAGCATCTGGGCGCGGAGATCGTGAGCAATATCCCGAGCGACGCGCCGGTCGTGGTGGTCCTGAGCATGTGGGCCTACGCGCACCATGTGTCCGGCCCGCTTTCTACGCACAAGGGCCCGATCCTGCTGCTCGCCAACTTCGACGGCACCTGGCCGGGCTTGGTCGCGTTGCTCAACCACACCGCCACTTTCGACCGCTGCGGCATCAAGCATAGCCGCCTGTGGACCGAGACGTTCTTGAAGGACAAGGCCTTCATGAAGCGCCTCGAAGAGTGGTGCAAGACCGGCTCCATCAAGTACGACATGGGCCATCTCGTCGATGCGTCCAAGCTGAAACTGTCCGATAAAGCCAAGAAACTCGGCGAGGAATTGGCGGCGGACGTTCTGAAGAATAAACGCATCATGGGGCAGCTCGATCCCGGTTGCATGGGCATGCTGAACGCCGTCGTCGGGCCGGACAAGCTCGGCAAGATCGGCATGCCGATCGAACTGTTGAACCAGTCCGATCTGCTCGCCGAGATGAAACTCGTGAGCCAGGAGGAGGCGCAGAAGAACCTCAACTGGCTCGTCAAGAAGGGCGCCTGGTTCGACTGGGGCCACGACGGCTCGACGCAGCTTACGCCGGACCAGGTCGTCGAGCAAATGAAGATGTACGTTGCCGCGGCGCGCATTTACGAGCGCTACGGCCTGAGCGCGATCGGCATTCCGTACCAGTACGGCTTGGTGCGCAGTTGCCCCGCGTCCGATCTCGTCGAAGGCATGCTGAACAACGCCGATCGCCCCGATGTGAAGAGCTACGAAACCGGCAAGACCATCAACAAGGGCGAGGCCATCGTTCACTTCAACGAAGGCGACATCGGCGCCGGCATCCCGCAGGTGCTCATGCACGACATCTACAAGAAAAAAGGCATGCCCGCCGAGACCACGTTGCACGACGTGCGCTGGGGCCGGATGTACAAGGACAAGTTCGTGTGGGTGTTCCTGATTTCCGGCGGCGCGCCGCCCGCGCACTTCGGCGGCTGGAAGCACACGGAAGTCTACCGTCAACCCGCGATGTACTTCCCCTTGGGCGGCGGATCCTGCGCGGGCGTTTCGAAGCCCGGCACGATCACGTGGGCGCGCTTCTACCAGGCCTTCGGCCAGATCGGCATGGACTGCGGCACGGGCGAGGTCGTCGAAGTCGACGCCGCCGACCTGAAGGAACGCCGCGAACTGACCACCAAAGAGTGGCCGATCGCGAACGTGTACATTCCCGGATACGATCGCGACGAACTCATGTCGTCGCACATGTCGAACCACATCGTCATCGGTTACGGCGACATCCTGCAAGAACTCGTCGCGACCTGCTTGAGCCTCGGCATCCCGACGCGCGTCGCCGGCGACGTCAAGAACACGCTGAAGTAAGCGGTATCACGCACTCGGTTTCGTCCGGGCCGCAGGGATTGTCCCTGTGGCCCGGAGCCGTTTTGAAGGCGGAATGCAATCGATATCGAACGGGCGTGTCTCGGCGGATCGGTCAGGATGCGTCCAAGGCCTGCTCCAGCGTCTGCGCGGTCACGATATCGTCCCATGTGCAGGCGATGGCGCCGTCGGGACGCAACAGCAGCGTCATAGGCACATTTCCGTCCCATGCGATCGGGAGCCCCAGCCGGGCGGGCAGTTCCCCGCTCGGTTCGGCGTCGAGCACGAAGACATCAAACGGCAGCAAGGCCTCTGCGGCATACGGACGGACGGCGCGATCGACCGTGTCTGGATGATCCACGGAGACGCTGACAAAGGCCACGTTGCGGTCCTTGCGCTTTTCGAAAAACGCGATCAAATCGGGCATTTCCTCGCGGCATGGCGGACACCAAGTCGCCCAGAAATTGACCACCGTCCATTGGCCGCGATGTTCCCGCAGCGTTTGCGCCAGCGCTTCCGCCGAAACGATCCGGATGACAGGCGAAGACGGCGCTTTTTCGCGCGAACAAGCCGGGGCCGCCAGCGCCCCTGCGGCGAGACACGCCGCCAGGAACGCCGGCGCGGCCCGGCCACGATGCCGATGGGGATGCATTGGCCGCATGGCGCTCATTTCTTCACGCGCTTGATGCTGCACCCCCACGCGGGGATTTCGGCTCGGGACACGGGAGTCCCGGCGATGGTCTCGTCGATCGCGGTTTTCAGGTGAGCCGTTTCGCCGGTTTCATCGGGGGCCTTGCGGTCGTCAAAGGGGCCGTGGTACACGATTTTCCCCTCCTTGTTCAGGACGAAAAACTCGGGGGTTCGGGTCGCGCCTACGGCGTCGGCGTAGGCGTTTCCGGCGTCCTTGAGGATGGGATACGGCAGCTTGTGTTCTTCGGCGTAAGCTTTGATTTCATCGGGCCGCGTATCCTTGTGCGAATCGATGCTCAGCACGACAACGTCCTTCGAAGCATATTCGGCGGCGAGCCGCGGCAGGTCTTTGTCCACCGCGATTGACCAGGGGCACAGCTGGGAACTGAAATTCAGCACGACGATCTTGTTTTTGTAGTCGGCCAGCGCATGGGTTTTGCCGGCATGGTCCTGGAGGACGAAATCCGGGGCCGCCATGCCCGGCTGCAAGGACGGTGCAGCAAGGGCGGTTTGGGGGACGATCCATAGCGCTCCCACGGCCATCCACGCGAGTCCGATCGCGTAACGCATCTGTGTATTCATGTCGATTCTCCCTCTTCTCGCGCCGCGTCGCGGCGTCAGGCGGAACTCCAGCCTCTCGCGAGGGCGAGCGGCGTTGCACTGTCAGGGAAACGCCGCAGAAGCCCCGACTCTTCCCGAAACCGGAGGCGTCAGAGGGGAAAGGGTTATTTGGGCAGGGCCCAGATATTGCGATATTGCACCGCGTTGCCGTGGTCCTGGAGCAAGATCGGCCCCATGGCGGCTTCCACGTCGCTCACGCCGCCCGGAGTCGCTTTCGATGGCCTCACGTTGTCGTGGATTGTGACGCCGTTGTGCACGACGGTGATGGCGGCGTCTTCGGTCTTATTCCCGTTTGCGTCGAAGCGCGGCGCGCGAAAGGCGATGTCGTAGGTCTGCCATTCGGTCGGCGGCAGCGAGGCGTTTGTTGCGGGAACGGACATGCCGTAAAGCCCGCCGCAATCGCCTTCGCTGGGGGGCAGTCCGAAGCTGTCGAGCACTTGAATTTCGTAGCGGCCCTGCACGTACACGCCGCTGTTTCCGCGCGCCTGACCGCGGGCGTCGGGCATGAAGGGGGTCCGGAACTCGACATGCAGCTGGACGTCGCCGAATTCCTTGCGGGACACGAGATTGCTATGCGAAACCTGCATGGCTCCGTCTTCGATAGGTTGCCATGCTTGGGGGAATCGGGTCCACTCGTCCGAAGGATCGCCGCCGGCGTACAGCACGATGGCTCCCTGAGGCGGCTTGGCTCCGAGCGTGGGCGAAGTCTTGATCGCGCGTTTCATGGAAAAGGCCATGCCCTTTTCTCCGCCGATCCGGCCGTGAAACGTTCCGTTTTCGATCGTGCCCTGCAATGCGTTGATCTGGCCGGCTTTGTCAGGGAAAAGGCTTTCCGCGGCCAGGGATCCGGTGAAGGGAATAGAAGGATTTTCACCGTCGCGACGGCCCGTGACCGCCCAACGGACAGCTCCCTTTTTGCCGCACTCGACGGTGATCGCGCCGTGAAACGCTCCTTGCCCGTCCGCAACGATCTGCGCCGTCACGGGCAGGTTCGTTTTGCCGTCCTGGCAGGTTCCCTCGTAGTTTCCCATGGATTGGAGATCAATTCGGGCTCCTTCGTTCCGTTCTTCGGCGGCAAGGGCCGGGGCAAGGGTTGCGACGAAAAACAGCGCCGTGAACATTCCAATGCGAATCATCGATGGTCTCCTTTTGTCGGTCATTCGAGATGCTTCCTGCCACGATGCGACGGCCCGCGCCGCTCGCAACACGCAGCGCCCGGTCTCCGCATAATTCATGTAATGAAGTTTTTTTCTCAGGGCGCTAGTGTCTTGAGTTGCAAATTCATTGATTCATTCACGATGCAAACGGTTTCGCGATCCTGCGCACTCCCAATTTTGCGTAGTGTCCCGGAGGGACAATTGAATGTAGCCCACCACTTCAGTGGTGGGACACGGCGGCCTCTTGTAGAGAGTCCCGTAGGGACGATTGATATACCCGCGTTAGGGTTCCATCGCGCCTACGGCACTGCTGGAATTTCGAATTCGCTGTTCCCAGCGATACATCGCTGGGCTACATTCAATTGTCCCTACCGGGACACCACAAGCCCGCGAGACGTTGGTCCCATACGTGGACCGGTCTCGATACCCAACCAAGTTATTCAACGAATTGGCAACTCACCACACCAGCAGCCAGACGCGTCCGGTCCAGCATGTTTTTGCATGCGATTGCGCAGGCCCGTGAGGTATCATGCGTGCGTACCGTTCGCCTACAATGCTAGCGCGTCCTCGTGATGTGCGCCGCGAGAGGGGAATCAGGGCATGAACAGGCAAAAAGCGATCGCATGGCTGTACGGAGAAATGCCCCAGTTGGAAGAGGCCGGCGTTCTCCCCCGCGAGACGGCCGCCGCGTTGAAAGCGCATTACGGGCCGATAACGATTCGATCGCGGCGGAGCGCGGCCTTGCTGCTGTTCAGCGTTTTGGGGGCGGCGTCGATCGGCTTGGGCGTCATCCTGCTGCTGGCGCATAACTGGGAGCAGTTGAGCAGGCCCATGCGAACGGCCTTGTCGTTTCTGCCGCTGGTTGCCGGACAGACGCTTGCGGGGTGGACGCTGCTTCGTCGGCCCGGATCGCTCGCTTGGCGGGAGGGCAGCGCGATGGCGATGGCGTTGGCCGTGGGCGCCAGCATCTCGCTTATCAGCCAGACGTATCAAATCCAGGGGAGCATGAGCGGGTTTCTGCTGGCATGGATCGTGTTGGGCGGCCCGCTAATCCACTTCTTCAACGCATCCGGCGTGGCGCTGCTTTACATGGCGGGGCTGACGGGATGGGCCGTTGCGGCGCAGGCGGAAGGAGGCCATGCGCTGTTGTTCTGGCCCTTGGCAGCATTGTTGGCGCCGCACATCTGGCGCGCGCACAAGCAGGACCCGGAAGGACCGCGGATGCGACTGTTGTCGTGGGGGCTCTGCGGGGCCGCATCGATTGCGACAGGATTTGTGATCGAGCGAAGCATGCCGGGCGTGTGGATCGTCGTGTATAGCGCTTTATTTTCGGCGATGTTGTTGGCAGGACGCGGCCCGTTTCGCGCGGTCCGGTTCAACGCTTTTCACATTGCGGGTTTCATTGGCTCGGCGGCCCTGACGCTGATCCTGACATTTGACGGCGTATGGCGCCATGTCGGATGGAATCACTACCGTTCGGGAGACGGGTATCATCCCTGGGCCGCGTGGCAGGATTATGGCCTGGCGCTGGCGCTGTTGGCCGGAGCCGCGCTGATGCTGGTGCGCAGCGCGAGCCGGAAAGATTGGATCGCGACGGCGTCGGGAGGCTTGGCGGCGCTGGCGGCAATTGGTTTTTCCGCCAGCTCCATGGATGCGCCGTCCGGCGTGATCATAGGCGGATTCAATCTGTATGCGCTCTTCTGGGGCGCGACGATCTTGTTAGTCGGCCTCGATCGGAACGAGCTGTACACGATAAACGCCGGCATGGCCGTGATTTCGATGCTCATCATCGTTCGCTTTTTCGATGCCGACCTCAGCTTCACGGTGCGGGGCATCCTGTTCATTGCGTTGGGGATCGCATTTCTGGGAGCCAACGTGGCGCTGGTGCGGCGCACGGCGACCCGCAAGGGGGCAATCACATGAAACCAGGCGCGCCATGGAAACGCACCATCCTGCTGCCGGCGTTCGTCGTTCTCGCGCTCGTTCAACTGGCCGTTCCCGCGAATATGATCCTGCATCGGGAAATGACGATTCGCCATGGCAAGGAGT
>Ga0209718_1004123_pt1 | contig 12373 bp, 18 predicted proteins | sample AD_JPNAS1_MetaG_FD_184420 | JGI IMG/M metagenome (GOLD analysis project Ga0209718, IMG submission 184420) | Active sludge microbial communities of municipal wastewater-treating anaerobic digesters from Japan - AD_JPNAS1_MetaG (SPAdes) (version 2) | ecosystem: Engineered > Bioreactor > Anaerobic... | reverse complement strand
ACCAAGCGGTCAACGGCGGTCGACTCAAGAACACATAAGGATTATGGCGTAAGACATACCACCTCTAAGTCAATAACCTCAAAGTAAAATGTGCGAGTGTTACCGAGCGGCCAAAGGTGATCGACTCAAGATCGATTCTCGTAGGGGTTCGCAGGTTCGAATCCTGCCACTCGCATTACCATTTTAGGCAGACCTTTCATGGGCAAGTTTTGTCATGGCTATAGTCCGTAACCGGGGACCCTCTGCCGACAGGGCCAGGTTAAGATCTGTCGTTGTGGGAGTTCAGAGCATCCATCATCCCTCCTACACTCACAACGCACCTGCGGACCTCCCCCCCGGTCCGTGCCAGGTCCCGGGTCTGGCCGATATCAGGCCCCTGCCTCCGCCAGGCGGTCCTCGATCCAGGCGTGGACGACTGTCTTCATGTCCCGCCCCTGGAGCCTCCCCTGGGCGGGATCTTTTAGGTGGGCACAAAGGTCTCCGAGGACCTCGAAGGTGAGGTCCTCAATATCTTCCTCCAGCACATCCTCGCGCTGCCGGATTATCGCGTTAATGAGCTCGGTGAGGTGTTCCACCTCGCCGGTGATATCGAGCACCTGCGCTATGTCGAACGACATAGTTAATGGCATACGAAGAGAGGTGGGGGCTCCACCCGGGATTATTCTTTCTGTTTGCTTACTCAGCGTGTCTCTTCCGGCGAATCGTCGGACTGCGCTCTGATCTCTAAGCGAAGGGTCTTCTAGCCTGACGGTGCTGTCCCTTCACCCAGGGATACCCACCAGCCTGCGACTCCCTCGATCGTGACGGCTTGCGGGGACCCTCCACCGGCAGACCACACTCCCTCCGGTCGTGGCGTCTGCCTGATCTTCTCTTCCTGTCCGGGACCTCTGACGACCATGACCGGCTCGGAACTCGCCGGTCATCGTCTGCTGGAAGTGCTCGTCGCGCCGTGCTGCGGCACCGCGCTCCTCGCACGGAGGGATGGCACAAGGCCACCCCTCAAACGACCCCCACCGCCCGGCGCTCCGCGCCTCCTCCCGCCCCCTCGGGGGGCGGGCAGTGCAGGGCGATAGGGCCCGGCCGGAGGGATAGGCAAGTATCCCTCCGGCCTGTTCTGGGGGAGTGGGCGATCTCCTCCATTGCGGAGCAAATGTGGAGACAGCCGTTGCGCCGCGAGGCCACGCCGAGCAAGCGAGGGCGCCCGCGATCCCGGACACCGGGAAGAACCAGGGGGACGTTCTGCAGCGACCACCGGGAGCAAAGAATCTCGCCCGTCGGCAGGGCACGTAACGATTACTTCCGGAGAAATTCTTTCAGGTCCTTCTCACTCACCCGGTAGAACTTGCCCACCTTCACGGCATGCAGTTTTCCTTCACGGATCCAGGCGGTAATGTTTCGCGGCGTTGTGCGAAGGATCTCGGCCACTTCCTCGGTGGTATAAAATTTCAGTTCGTCATCATCAACCGGCATGGACATACTGTATAGGTTGTTGCGCCATCCGTATAAATGTGCATCCATTTGTACCCTTTTGTGTTTCAATATATGCAAATAGATACAGATAGATACAAATAAATACCTTTGAGTATAATATATCTGTGGAGGAACATGAGATGTCCTTTCGCAAAGCAGGAAGGGTCGCGCTGCATGACGGCGCCCTTCAGGTAGAGATCGACGGAATCGGAAGATTCTCGTTTGACGACACGATGCTCGTCGGTGCAGACGGCAAGCCCGTCGGCTATGTACTGCCGAGCACTTCAGGAAAAGCGGTAAATCTGCACATGGGAGCCGGGCAACTGTACACGGTAATCAGAACCCAGTTGCTTGGGCTCGCCGGGCAGAGGATACAGAAAGCAGCAGTGTTCGAGGTGGCCTAAATGTCCTGGTCCGACGCTAGCGCCACCACAAACCCCTGCACAGAAATGATCGGCGGGCAGCCCCTTAACCCTTCCGGGCACCCCCTCTCTTTTACCGACGCAATCCCCTACCGCGACCTGCTGAAGATGGCAAAGTACGACGAGCGGGCTGCAGAACTCGATGGATTCCGGGACCGGCTCGCAAGGCTGGCTGCCGAGGAGTGCCGGCAGAAGGCCGAGCAGATCCGGGAGCACTACCGGGATCTCGTCGCGGATTACGGCCTTGCGTTCTGCGCACGGCAGGCCGCGGAAGAGGACGAGCACTACGGCAACGGGAGGTTCTTCTAATGCCGTCCCTCACCCTCCCCGTTTTTGGATACGGCGACGATGAGCAGGAAGAGCAGGGCGTCCCGGACCTCGTCGTCCTTGTCTCACCCTACGAGACCGGCAGGCAGGCAGTGCTGGTCCCTCGCCGGAGGGGAGACGAATGATAACGACCACCTGCGACAGGTGCGGCGCCGTCGTCGGGGAAGAGCACTGCCAGGTGCACCGGGAGCGGGAGACCTTCTGGGGAGCACCCTGCTCCTACACGGTGATCGCTGCCTACGCCTGCCCGGCATGCGGCTACGAATGGGAGGCCTGAGCCATGGTATCGGTCTACGAGGTGGTCCGGGACCGGATCCTCTCCTCCCTTGAGGCTGGCACCGTCCCCTGGCGGCAGACCTGGGAGAGCCTCTGCCCGATGAACATCGCCACCCACAAACCCTACCGGGGGATCAACCGGCTCCTCCTCTCCGGCCACACCTGGTGGGGCACCTATAACCAGATCCGGCGGGCGGGCGGCCACGTCCGGCGCGGGGAGAAGGCGAGCGGCATGGTGGTCTTCTGGTCCTGCTTCGACACGGAGAAGGTCACCAACGAGAACGGCGAGCAGGTGACGGTGGCGCTCCAGCGCGACCGGCCGCTGGTCCGGTACTACAAGGTCTTCAACCTCTCGCAGTGCGAGGGCATCGAGGTCGAGCAAGCCGGGGAGGTCCGGCCGGTCACCACCTGCGAGGACCTCATCGCCCGCAACCGGCCCCGGGTCGGCCCGGGTGAGCCGGCCTACTACCCAGCCAGCGACCGGATCACAGTGCCGGCACCGGACCGGTTCGCCTCTCCGGAGGCCTACTACGCGGCCTTCTTCCACGAGTTGACCCACTGGACCGGGCACGCCTCCCGGCTGAACCGGCCGGGGATCACCGGGCCGATCCGGTTCGGGTCCGAGCGGTACAGCCGGGAGGAGTTGACCGCCGAGATGGGCGCAGCGTTCCTCTGCGCCATGGCCGGCACCGATATGCCGGTGGCCGAGAATCAGGCGGCCTACATCGCGGGGTGGCTCCGGCATATCCGGAACGGGTCGGCGGCCGACGTGATTCGAGCGGCCGCGGATGCGCAAAAAGCGGCGGACTTCCTCACCGGGGGCGGTGAGGGAGCCTCTTCTTTTTCGAGGGCGGGAGCGGCCGGGCGAGTTTTCTTTGCACCTAGTGGTCGCTGTAGAATCTCGCCGACTTCGCCGGGTATGCACGTGATTGTTGTGTGCAAAGACATGTAGGCATAGAATGCCTCTGGACAACACATTGAGGGATTATTGTCCTCTACCCTCTAAAACACAAAAAGGGCTTGTTAGATTCTCTCGGTAAATGCATTACTAAATAAGGCTGACTCATTAGTTAGATGATGGCATTAGATAATTTGTCTTTATTGATACTCGGAGCTTTTATCTCAGGTATAATTGGTTTATTTTTTTCAGTGATCAATCAGCATATAAAAGAAAGGAAAGATATTGAAAGGATTGCAAAGGGATTCTATATCGAAATCAAAGACCTGAATAATATAATTAGTCCGATAGTGGAGGATTACGTTTCTTCAGGTTGGAGTGTGGGTTCACCGTACCTTATCAAATCACTTTTTAAAAAGGACCAATTGATCGAAGGTCAACCACTCTATACTGATAAGGGCTGGTATTTTGCTTTCCAAAAAGATTTGGTGTTATTCAGCCCGGAACTGATAGAATCAACTATTCTGTTTTACCGCAAAATAGTTTATGCGAATGTTTTGCTGGAAGAATATATAAAATTACAACCGGCCAACCAGAACTGGAACAGGGTCTCTTCCGTTCAGGATAATTTCTTTGAGTCGCTTAAAATAGCGTGTGAGCTGGCCCCATATCTCTTAACCGAGTTTAATAAATATAATAGAAATCAGCAAGCGAAGCAATGGATTACCCGTAGCCAGCAGAGAGTAAAGCGGTGGGTTGTGTTCAATATCTTATCGATTACAGAAGCATAATGTTTGAGAGTTCTTTTCTTCCTTTAAAGTTTAACCAAATGGATAGGTATAAGGTATCCTTTTTGATATTGTTTATCACTTATGGTGAAGGTTGAAAGAGAACAGTCAGAGCTTGAGGTGTTTGTAAAACCATTGCTTGAAGCTGCGAATACAAACCATTGGAGAGATGCATTGAGAATTCTCTTTGTTAGTGGTCATGTTCTGTCATTGTATCCAAGTCCCATAGATCTACCTTGTTTGGTAAGTGCTCAAGGCCCTTATCAAACCATATCTCGTTCTGCAGATCTACTGAATGGCAAAGCGAACGTGGCAGTTACAACCTTAATAGGATCTGCTCTTCAGATCTTTTTGCCCAAAATTTCAGTTTTAATGAGAGAAGAAACGACACTTACACAAAATCTTACTGAAGTGTCTGGTGAACAGGCACCGACAGAACTGCAACAAAGTAAATTAGCTATGCTCATGATGGCAGAGGTTGTCCCGGAAATTGATAAGCACAAGAAAGAACTTGCCACCATAGCGATTCAGGGAGTATCTTCTCTATCGGACATGATCACAATAAATATTCTCACATCACTTCTCGAAACCAGAGAAAACCACCTTCACTGTACCTTTGATGAAGATGAGTATGAGGAAATGATTGAGTCACTCCGAAGACTGGGCATTATTGGATCGAAACTTCAAGTCAGCCTCTGCCCCGAATGCACGAACTACCAATTCACAATCTCAAGTTGCCCCTGTATATCTGATCGGTGTCCGAAGTGCGGCGAAGATTGGGTAACTGCTATTCTATATACTTTTGAAGACTCCTATGCGAGCATAAAAATAGACAATAATGACCTCCCGCTGTTCATATCCCGTTATTTACGCTACAAGATGATTTCAGGGGTGTTACAGCACAAGGTGGAAATATATCCCAACGCCGTGGTACGGATCGAGGACGGAAAAGAGGCAGAGATTGATGTCTTTATTCCGGAATGGAATTTTGGTGTCGAATGTAAGGTTTATGAGGATGTCTTCGCACCGATGACAGATGCCAGGATGAATAATCTGAAAGATAAACTTCTCAAACAAATTCATAGGTATTCACAAGCAAACATTAGCCAGATCCTTATTGTCACGAACCTGACCAGTTCTTCTGCGGAAAAGTTACAGGGTGCCATTGTTGAAGCACTTCGACAAGGAGGAGATTCCGCTTCAATTAAGGCTAAGGTGCTTTCAGGTGATGTTGAGGTCTTGCTCAGTACCCTTGATGAAATTGCATCAGAGATTGTAAAGTCGATCAATGAGTCAACTCAAAGAAAATTTAAACCTACAGAAGGACTTGTCCCAATTGAAAATACAACTAAATAATTTTTTTATCAATGTACTTCTTGCCATATAGTTCGAACCAATTCAGATAGGTGGTACTTGCTTTGGCTGATAGTCCAGATTCTTCGCGGAGTTCGGTGCCCCCGGCATCCCCACTTGCTCAGCGAAGCCTCGCGTCGTGACGGCTGCTCGGTAACCGCCGCTCGCGTCGCTGGCCGGCTTCAGGCATACAAAATCGACAAATTGGACTCATTCCTTGAAGGAAAGGGGGATTCTCCCCCTCTCACGCCAGTGCGCCGACAGCGTCGGCCCAGGTCTCGACCGCAGTCCGGATGGCATCGTCCTGGTAGGACGAGATCCGGACGGTCTTCCGGGTGAAGGTGACGTAATAGTCATCACCCGACGGGTCGTGGCACTTGAGCTGGCAGTAGTAGGTCTCACCGGGGCCGTTGCGGAGGGCATCGGATGCGCCCATCGCGGTTGCGAGGGCCGCATTCGCAAGCACCTCCGCGGCGTTCGCCTCGAAGGCGGCGATCGTCGGGGACTGCAGGGAGACGTTGCCCACCCGCTTGCCCTCGCCGTCGAGGAAGTTCACCTTCGCGGTGTAGTGCTCGCGGTTCCGGACGACCGGATCGACGGGGACGCCATCAGAGCCGGTATACCCGACGCACCCGAAGGGGTTGTCGTCGATGACGGCCTGGATGATGGAGTTAAACGACGTTACGGTGGCGATCGGGACGGTGAGGTCCCGGACCGCCGTCTTGTTCACGGTAGTCGGCACGAAATCTGCCATGGTTGGTATCTCCTGCCTGCCAGGCTTCCCGGGAATATGACAGACAATCATAGGATATGCGTTACGGTAATATTAGCCTGACTTTATCCAGGGGCGCAAATTTGGCCCGGATTCCTGCGTATATCCTTTACGGTCAGGCTTTTTGGGTCCGAGTGCCCATAGTCCTCCGGGAGGGTTACCAGGATGGCCGGGGAAAAGACCACCAGAGAACTCGTTTACGAGACGAACCGGGATGTAAAATGGATTTGCCGGGCGCTGCAGAGAATGGAGGCGCAGGACGAGGAATTCGAGGCCCGGATCCGGGCGCTGGAGGGCTGGCGGGCCGAGAAAGTGGGGGAAGAGCGGCGGCTCTCGACGATGAGCGCCGGGGCCGGCGGGGTCGTCGGCGGGGTGGTGGCGGTGCTGGTGAAGGTGCTCGGCGGATGATCAGCCACATTGAACTCTCGCAAACAATGCCTCTATCGAACCCAGCAACGGCAGTATGAGCGCAAAATTCCTCCCGGCATAATCCTGTTTTCACTTTCACCATGCGCACGGCCCCCGCTTAAATAACCGGCTTCCGACGATCCTTGTATGCGAAAGCGACTCCTCATGTCCGACCAGACCCTCTTCCGGAGCATCGATGTCTTCGAGATCGACTACGTTCCAGAGTTCTTCAACTACCGCGAAAGCCAGTTAAAAGACCTTGCCTACCAGGTCCGTCCCGCACTCGAAGGCGGGCGGGCGCTGAACGCCGTCTGCAGGGGTCTGCCCGGAACCGGGAAGACGACCAGCGTGCTCCGGATCTTTACCGAACTCGAGCAGACCACAAAGAAGATCCTGCCGGTCTACGTGAACTGCCAGAACGACCGGACGAAGTACATGGTCTTCTCCCGGATCTATGCAGCGATCGTCGGCCACGCTCCGGCGCGGACCGGGATCTCGATCAAGTCGGTGATGGACGCGATCGGCGGCGCCCTGCAGCGGCGGGAGATAAGCCTGATCGTCTGCCTGGACGACGCGAACCTGCTCCACTACAACAATACGCTCGGGGATGTCGTCAACTCCCTGCTCCGGCTGCACCAGGACTATCCCGGTGCCCGGGCAGCGGTCTTTGCGACGGTCAGCGACATGGACCTTGACCTTGCGAGTGAACTGAGCCGGTGGGTCATCTCGCCGTTCCGCCCGTCAGACATCTACTTCCCGCCCTACGATGCCGAGGAGATCCGGGGCATCCTCCAGGAGCGGATCCGGGTCGGGCTCTATCCGGGCGTATTCCCGGCAACGATACTGGATTGCATCGTTGAGCAGACGATGGAATCCGGCGACGTGCGGGTGGGACTGGACCTGGTGAAGCGGGCGGTGCTGAACGCAGAGTGCGCCGCCCGCACCGAAGTCATCGAGGAGGATGTTACGGTCGCCTATGAGCAGGCGAAGCACATCCACCTTGCCTACAGTATTCGGGCGCTCTCCGCCGACGAGCGGCTGCTGCTCCGGAGGATCGCTGAATTGTCGCAGGAGCAGACCGAACCGCTGGTCTCCGGCGCCATCTACACCGGGGCGAAAGACAAGAAGATCAGTTACACGGCCTTCTTCAAGCGGTTACGGAAACTCGATGCCCTGCGGCTGGTCGACCTGATCCGGGTGCAGGCCGGTGGGAGGACAAGTGAGGTCGTCCTGCGGTACGAGCCGGCGAAGGTGGTGCAGATATGCGGGTGAGCGGGGGACTACCTGCCGAAGGCACACGCACCCTGGCGGTCCTGAGTGACGGATCCTTTTGTGCGATGGTCGGTCGGCGGGGATCCCAACCGTCCAGACACCCTCTGCTCACGGCACCGCCTATCGACCGGCGACGGCCTGCCTCACCCAAGCAGCATTGCCGCGAGAAGATAGGCCCCGATCCCGATAAAGAGCACTCCCACAATGCGCCGCGTCCAGTACTCGAACTTCTCCGCCGCCTTCATCGCGCTCCCCACCTTCGCGATCCCGGTCACCATGATCAGCGAGAACGCGATCACCGGCAGAGCGGTCGCGACGGCAAAGACTGCCGGGACGCCGAGCGGATCCGAGGTCCGGAGCGCCAGCGGGACGAGCATCGCAAAGAAGAGCACCGCCGAGAAGGGACAGAAGGTCAGCGCGAAGAGTACGCCGAGGATGAAACTTCCCGCGAGCCCCTGGTCGGCGACCCGTTCCTTGAACGCCGCAAATCGCCTGCTGCCGCCCTGAAAGGAGGGGAGCGGGACGAGATCGAGCATCACGACCCCGATCACGATCAGCAGCGGGCCGACGAGCACCTCGCCCCAGGTCTGGAGGAAGAGCGAGATCCCCTGGACGGAGAGCCCGAGGGTCACAATCGCTGCGGCGATGCCGACATAGACGACCATCCTCCCTGCACTGTAGAGCATCCCGGCGAGGAGGGTCTGCCCCGGGCTGCCGATCCGGCGGGAGAGGTAGCCGATCGCGGCGATGTTCGTCGCGAGCGGGCAGGGGGAGAGGGCCATCATCAACCCGATGAAGAACGCGGCGACGAGAGGGATGCTGCTCGTCCCCATCGTCTCCATGAACCCCATCAGGCTCATTGCGAGAAGTCCCCGGCGAGACGCATCCCGATCAGTGTCTTGAGGTACTGCATGAACCCGGGCTTGTCGTTGAGTTTGTACCAGACCCGAATATCCTCTTCTTTAGAGAATCCACCCTGGTCGTCGTAGGTGCCGATCCAGAGCGACGAGCCGGTCGCCCCGTAACGCTCGACGATCTCCTTCTTTTCCGGGTCGGCGACGTCGACATGATCGAAGATCACCTTCCCGGAGCCGAGTTCACCGGGGAAGTGTGTCTTCACGGTCTCTTCGGCGTAGTCGCCGAGCACCACGCAGGAGTAGCACTGGTTGGGCGTGGTGAAGTGGATGACTTCGACTTTCGTGACGGTGCCGTTGAGCGGCGAGATGGTGGCGGCATCCGCTCCGCCGGGTTCTGTCGTGCAGCCTGCAAAGAGAGTGGCAAAGGCCAGGAGAACCGACAGAGCAACTAACGGCAGGACCTTTCGTCCGGTTATGCTGCAGGCAAGCCCCCGGCGCACGCGCGGGGCATCAGGACTGCATGGTTGTTGTGTTTTCATCAAGGACACTCCTGTCGCTGGATTGACTGTTGCAATTTAGTTTGAAATGATTTTGTGTTCTTGTATGGGTTGATATATATGCTTTCTCCAGTGATGCTTCATCACCGCATTCCCCTGCCGAAGATATCGACGTCTCTCCACTGCGTTTCGGGGACAACCCGCGGTTCACCGCCGGATCGCCTCCAGCACGGCGGTGGCCAGCCGCTCGATCTCGTCGAACCGGGGTTCGCTCATCCCGTTCTTCGCGATGCCGCAGTCGGTCGCGACGATGTGCAGGTCCGGCTCGATTCTGAGCGCCCGGAGCTTCTTCTTCCCGCAGCAGTCGGCGCACCCGTCCAGCACCAGAATACGGTCCGCGTGCCGGACCGCAGCCTCCAGGGACGCCGTCGGCCGGGTGGCCGCGATGCAGGCCTCGACCGCCCCGCAGGAGCAGTGGAGGAGCATCGCCCCGGCCTGGGCGGTCAGTTTCCCGGTGTTCGAGATCCCCGAACAGGCGATGACGGTGACCGCCAATCAGTTCCCCCCGAACGTCGCGTCGATCCAACCCGTAATCTCGTCCCGGATCCGCCGGACACCGGCCATGACCTCCTCGTCGGTGCCGGTGAGTCTCGACGGGTCGGGAAACTCCCGGTGGATCTCCTCCTTTGCCCAGGGGAAGAGGGGGCAGAGCCCGCCCTCGCAGACCGCAACCAGATAGTCCATCTCCTGCTCGTCGAACTCACCGAGATCCTTTGAACGGTGGCCGGAGATGTCGATCCCGATCTCGGCCATCGCCCGGACGGCATGGGGGTTCAGGGTTCCCGGTGCGGTGCCGGCGGAGAAGGCCTCGTAACGGTCGCCGTAGTGGGCGTTCATGTAGCCTTCTGCCATCTGCGAGCGGGCGGCATTGTGGGTGCAGACGAAGAGGACTCTCTTCTTCATGGTATCAGACCCCATTTTAGAGCGACGAGCAGGAACCCTGCTCGCTGGCACTCCGCTGTTTCGTGAGCCCGGCAAGGGCATGTTTGCCCCGGGAATGTGGGAGCGCCTTTTTGTTCAGGTACTCGAGGTGCTCGACGATCTCGGGGAGGAAGCGCGCCGGGAACCCGAGGATCGCCTCGCCCGCCCCCATATCGGTCGCGTCCCGGCAGCCGTAGCAGCCGAACCCGTAGTTGAGCCGGTCCTCGATGTAAGGGATGATCGTCGCATCCACGCAGGTCGCCTGCAGGACGGCGGTCGAGCCGGAGACTCGTTCGCCCCCGCGGGCGTGCATGTAGGCGAGGACGATCCACATCAGTCTCTCGACCTCGTCCTCCACGACCACGATATCGGGTTCGCTCCCGGCGGCATCCAGCGGGAAGACGTCGAGCTGGACGATCTCGCCCGGCTCAAAGGTCGTCATCCCGGCAAACATCTGCTGTCCGACCGATTCTTCTGTGGTGATCCCGAATCCGATCAGCCCCTTCCCCGACTTCAGCGCCTCAGGGAGCGGCTTGAACCCGAAGGCACGGGCGGCCGCCGGGCACGCGATCGTCTCGGCGGTCACGACGACATGGTCGCCGCGCCTCCCCCGCATCAGCGCCTGGCAGAACCGGTGTCCCCCTGCGGGTTCGGCCTCTGCGATCTCATCGCCCCGCTTCACGATCCGCACGCCGACGGGCGACCCGGAGAGCCCGAGGATCTCCTTCATCGTCGATCCCATCTTCTGAATGTCTTCGATTGTTGTCATAGTTATCACGTTATTCTACTGTAGTCGCTATCCCCAGTGCCCTGAGTGCCGCCCGGGCGATCAGCTCCGGCGGAATCGACTCGTAACGCTCGCCGTTATACTCGATAGCACGGCACGCTGCATCGTCCTGCCCGGTGATGCAGGCGCAGGAGGCGCAGGGCGTGCTGGTTACTTCCATACCCTCGATAAGATCCTCGAGCGGCACGCCGTTGAAGAGGATGCTGTTCGACTCTTCGATCGCCTCGTTTTCGAGGGCTGTCTCGACAACCCGGACCGCGATGCCCTCCTCCTCGAGGATGGGCCGGATCTGCTCGACGACGTCCATCACCGCCCGTCCGGTCTCGCCGCACCGCTCGCAGGTGTTCTCGATGTCTCTTCCGATATGCCGCCATTCGACGACGAGTTCCTGTTCTGCCATATCTAGCTCTCCTGAATTACCGTACCACCAGCACGTGGCTTTCCGACCGGTGCACGACCGCTTCGGCCACTCCGCCGAAGATCTGTTCTGCAATCCCGTGCCGCCCCTTCGCTCCCAGAACAATCAGTGTTGCGCCGCGTTCCTTCGCAAGGGAGAGCACCTCGTCGATCGCGTTCCCCGTCCGGAGGACGGTGCCGACGTTTGCAAACCCGGCTGCCTCGAACTGCTGCTTCAGAGCCGCCAGCCGCCCTTCGTCGCGGCGGTTGAACGCCGCCATCTGTTCGGGCGAGGCGTACGCGAGGTGCCGGAGGTCCTGGATGTGGGCGACGATCACCTCTTCGGGGTGCGCCGCGGCCATCCACGCCAGGCAGGGGATGCACCGCTCGGCATACGCCGAGAAGTCCGTCGCGTAGAGGATGCACCCAAAGAGCCGGTCGGTCGCGAGCCGGCAGATCGCTCCATCGCCGGTCTCGATGATCCGCAGCCGGACGAGGAGGACCGGGTCGTTGGCGTTCCGGAGGACGCCTTCCGTGGTGCTGCCGAGGAGCACCCGTGAGAGAAGGTTCCGCCCGTGGGAGCCGAGGACAATGAGCGCGTAGTCGTCCCGTTCCGACCGCTCGACGATCTCGATCGAGGGGATGCCGCTGACCACCTCCACGGTCACGGACGGAGCCCCGCACGCGATCAGCCGCTCCCGCCATGCCTCGAGCACCTCCCGGTCGTGGTCGAGGATCTCCGGAGCCGCCAGGGTATTGCGCACGTTCGCCACGTGGAGGAGCCGGATCTCTTCGACGCCCAGACGCACGATCTCCTCGACCGCCGAGAGGATCGTCTCGCCGCTCTCCGTCACGTCGAGCGGCACGAG
>Ga0209718_1004120_pt1 | contig 12380 bp, 8 predicted proteins | sample AD_JPNAS1_MetaG_FD_184420 | JGI IMG/M metagenome (GOLD analysis project Ga0209718, IMG submission 184420) | Active sludge microbial communities of municipal wastewater-treating anaerobic digesters from Japan - AD_JPNAS1_MetaG (SPAdes) (version 2) | ecosystem: Engineered > Bioreactor > Anaerobic >... | reverse complement strand
TGGGAAGAGGATCTTGTCCTCCCCATAAATATTCTGCTCCTAAAGATTCGTATTGCTTTGCATAGTGAAAAGCGGCCATTCTGACTTCAGGGGGCGCTAATTCTTCCTTAAGCTCATAAGAGACTAAGGAGCACGACTGGATGAGTTGCGCTATGAAGAGCAAAAAGATAAGACGCTTCAATTCACGGGCAAGGTTCATATTTCTCGTTTCTCAAAAAGTATAATATATGTCTTGGTAAAGAAGAAATCATCCTCGTTTCAAAGTCTCGATAAGCAGTTTATTGATAGAGATATTTTCCCTTCTCATTTTGTGAAAATAAAGCACGCCGATGGACTCAAGTTTAAGGAAAGGGTATGCGCTTAGTTATTGAGGTCGATCTTTTCCCCAGTTGCAGAAAAAACCTTTAAAGTTTGTGTCTCATAGATTGGCATTTATGAGACACAACGATGCTTGCATATATTTTATGAGACTCAAACAATCTCCTTGCCCTCTGCAATTGGGTATGAGCTATTTCTGGGATTAAGACCTTCATACATAGTGATGAACGAATTTTTATAACTCTATATTTGTAGGTGGGAATTTTCCTTCGTGATAGTTTACTGGCACTAGGTTGGCTCCTTTATTTTTTGTTGGCTATGATTCTCCGCACTGTTTGCCAGAATAGTCTGTAGGTAGCGCTCTTTATCCTCGTACAGGAAAACAACGTGGTGTTCCAGCATTTGAGCCTTATCGACATTCCAGTGCAGCATCATGTCCATGGAGGACGTATCCGAAAGAATGTACGAGTCAAGGCTTAGGTCGGGGTCGGCAAGGCGGCTCTCAATGTCCTTGATGTTCTTATAGAAGTCAATCTTCGGGTCTTCAAACCCCATTTGCCTGATTCCTTTCGGATCCACAAAGCGCACATGCTGGCGGCCATCCGCATCGACAAGCCACAGCATGAAGTCGGGATGGAAGTTGCCTGCTTCAAAAAAGCCCACGCCCTTGCCCTTACTCAAGTTGCGCAACATAAAAAGCTCTCGGTGCGCAAAAAAACCGGCATCGCCTTTCGCTTTCTCTCGGGCATAAAACTCCTTAATATCGCGCACAAACTGGCCTTCGCCTCTATTGAGGGGCACAGGGCTGATCTCCAATTTGAGGTGTCCACCTGTGCCTTCTTCAGCAGAATACCCCTGTCTATCGGTATCGATTATCAAGAGCGGCTGAAAAAGGTGACCCGCGAACCAGATTGCCTCCAAATTTCGGAAATTCCATTCGGTTTCAGAACGATTTTCAATTCTCTCCTTCAGCTGTCGTAGACTTGCAATGAGTTCTTGGTCCGACTTGTCTACACTGACGCGATAATAGGGATCGCTGGGTTTTTCCCCAACGCCCAGCAAATTGGGATCGAAATCCTCCAAGTAGCGCACTTCAAGATGCGGTAACTCCCATTTTTGCTTCTGGAAGGTATAGAAGCGCTCGACATACTTCTTGAGGAGCGCGAGCGCGATCTCTTGCCAGGTACGCACGCAGTCATACGAACCAAATGCAAGTTCGGCCTTTGGAATGAGCAAGGTATACCACGACGTATCGACAAGGAGTTCGCCGATCACGGAGCGTGGAATGTTGAGATTGAACCAGCCGCGTTCGGCTTTGAAACACTCAAGCTCGAAATACAGCGCGTCCAAATCGAGGAATGCAACGTGCTGTGCCGTCAGGTGTGCTTCGTTGGGCTGATATTGTATTTGCTCGCCTGGCAGGCCATTTGACTTCATCGCCTGAATTCTTGGATACCAGTTGACCACGCTTTTGTTCGTAAGAAACGATTCAAATGCTGGATCGATCGCGGGGTCAGGCCTGCACAGTGTCGGTATGGGAGCAGCCCTGCGGAACGCATCGCCAAAGTCGGTTTGAATGCCACTTATGGACTTTTGTAGCCGTACCATCTTGAGGCGAGGCAGTTGGTCCTGCTTTATGACTGGCAGAAGAATTTCCTCCTGTTCCTTGTCCGGAGAAAGTCCTTCGTCCTGGAGGTATTCGCGGAATTGCGCCATGTAGTTGGCGTGTATACCAAAGATGCTGAGCGTTTCCAGTGTCGCCAGGTGCTGCGGGCGGGCAAGATCCGGAGGCAGTTGTACAACCGCGCTGCGCTTCAAGCTCAGGTTGTACCCTCTTAGGCGAACGCCTCTGCCAAAAAGCTGAATGATCTGTGCGCCCTCGCCTTTGCCGACGTTCATAAGGCCCATGGTAGAGACGCGCCAGCTCGACCAACCTTCGGTGAATTTCTTAGACCCGATGAGAAGGTTCATAGGCGAATCTCGGTCGTTGATGGTCTGAAACAGCGAGCCAGAGAATTCGCGCTCTCCCGTTTCGATTCCATTCTTGGCACAGAGTTTCAGAAGGCTTGCATCGTCTCCCACATTGATCACGCCAAAAGCCTGATTCTCGGCTCCTAAACGCAGCGCAATTTCTCCCTCGGCGCCTTTCAGATTCTCCAAATAGAGAAGCCCGCCTTTAGGCGCATTGAATATCATTGCAAGTGTCTCGTCAAAGATTGCCTCGGCTGAAAGGCCGCGTGTGTTGAGATAGACGAAGCGACGTTCAAAGATATTACGACCATCGGCGGCCACGAGCCCGCGCGTGAGCACCTCATGGATACGCTGGATAGAGGCCTCTCTATCGCGCACATACCGCGCAAAGAACCGCAGAATCTCGACAATGTCGCTCGCATCGCGGGACGAGAGAGTTTTTGTGACACTGCTACCGACAAACACCCAAAGCGGTTTTTCCACAAGGAAAGGACGCAAAGCGGAAGCTTCGTCTTTATACAGTTTGAGTTGTTGATAAAAGGTGAGTAAGCACGCCGTGAGGTAGAGTTCAAGATGGCCACGCTCGGTCTCTTCGTCCAAATTGAGAATCTGATAGTCCTTGCCAAAGCCGTCCTCATAAAAGTACCGATAAGAATAATCGACAAGGATGTTCTTGGCGTATTGGTACACAAGGTCACGATCGCCTTTTACCGCTTGGCCAAATGTTGCCGAATACTCAAAAGAGAAGCCGTTTTCGCAGATTTGATTGCGATATTTCATCCAGGCGCCCTCGCCGCCTCCTGAGGCACCGCGATGGCCTTCGTCGACAAGTACGAGGTTGTTGCCGAGGAAAGACTCGGCTGCTATGGTCTTTTCCCCGGAATCTTCACGAAGCTTCGTAACCTCTATGATCTCGACCGCATGCCCGATAAAAAGCGAGCTGCCTTCTTTCTGGAAAATGTCCGCATCGATACCGGACCGCTCGAATTCGCGCAGGTGCTGCTGAGAAAGCCCCTCATTTGGGGTGAGCAAAATGATATGAGTGATATCGCGCCTTCGGTCATGTTTTTCGAGGTAAAAGAGATATTGCAGGATATTGGCGTGCATAATGAGCGTCTTGCCGCTGCCCGTCGCCATCCAAAAGCTTATCTTGTTGAGTTGGGCCCTTGCATCCGCGTTGAGGTCAAATGGTTGAAGCAGATCGGCTTCTTCCCGACCCTGGCCGTCGGAACCGGCATTATAGCGCTCGACACACTGGTTGAGCTCTGCAAGCAGCCCTTTTGGGTTGGTAAAATATTGGTCCAGATAGATTTCGGTAAAAAGCAATGATAGATACTGAAAATACTTCCAAACAATCGGTTTCTCTCCGTGGAGCACTCGCTGTTCGCTCAAGCGTTGTGTATGGCGCACAATATTTTGATCGTATTCGAGCAGCAATTCCGTGGGCAACTGTTTCAGGTTGAAAAAGCGACTCACCAGGGCCTCGTGGAAGTGTGAGACATTGTTTTCGTTGAGCCCTTCCAGACCGTCGTCGCGCAAAATATCCGCTAGCTTCTCAAAACTCTTGACATTGAACAGAGAAAGAATCCACTGGTTGAGTATAAGTTTTTGGCTAAACGGTACTTGGGCGTGATTATTGCCCTTTCTTGGTTGTCTTCGTCTTTGTGGCATCATCGCTTCCTTAGCTAAGGCTCATCTTACTCTATAAGCCGTTGAAGTCAATGACGCTGATGGTCTGCGCTACGTTTTGCAGCATTCTAGAGCCAGTCCGCGATTCCGTTCAATTTTGCGCTTCTATTGAGGAAAATTACATAAAATCGGCATATATTATACTGAATAATGCAATAATTCCGCATCATAGTTGCGGATTTTGTAAAATCATTGTATACTGCTTTTATGGAATATGCTCGAAAACTCGATCTTATGAGGGAACGGAAATCTCTCTTTCTCTTCGGACCGCGCCTGACTGGCAAAACCTATCTTTTGAAGAAGACATTTCCAGAGGCGAGATATTACGATCTATTACGCTCAGACACTTTCCTTAGGCTCTCGGTGAGGCCTTCCATACTGCGGGAAGAGCTTGCAATGCTGCCGCCAGGAACCACCGTGATCATCGATGAAGTGCAAAAACTTCCTCTTCTGCTCGATGAGGTACATGCACTCATCGAAGATAAACAGCTTCGCTTCGTTCTAACTGGGTCGAGTGCAAGAAAATTGCGCAGAGCTGGCATCAATCTGCTTGGCGGTAGGGCACGAGTGCTCCGGCTTCATCCTTTGGTTTCTTCCGAGATAGGCGACTATGACTTAGAGCGCATACTCACCTTTGGAAGCCTCCCAGCCATCTACGACTCCGATGAGCCATGGCAAGACCTCAAAGCATATTCGGGAACCTACCTTAAGGAAGAAATAGCCGCAGAAGGCGCAGCGCGAAGGCTCGACGCTTTTTCAAGGTTTTTGCACATTGCAGCGCTCTATTCGGGAAAGCAGGTCAATTTTGAAGCCTGGAGTTCGGATGCTGCGGTTCCAGCGCGCACGGTGCGCGAATATTTCTCGGTCCTCAGCGATACGCTCATTGGAGAAATGCTAGAACCATGGAAAAGCGGTAAGAAGCGTAAACCAGCCTCGACCGGGAAGTGCTATTTCTTCGATATCGGAGTGAGGAATGCGCTTGCAGGAATTCAATCGATTGCTCCGGGCACCGATGAATATGGTAATGCGTTCGAGCATTTCATCTATGAAGAACTTCGCGCGTGGCTCGATTACAATCGCGATGACAGGCCGCTCACTTTCTGGAGAACTCAGGATAAAAAAGAAGTTGATTTCATCGTTGGAGACGAAATCGCCATAGAAGTCAAGGCAGCTGAATTACCACAGCACCGCCATCTCAAAGGGCTCATCGCTATTGCAGATGAAGGCACCTTCAAACATCGCATTCTGGTTTGTCAAGCTCCGGAGCCGCGCCTATCGGAAGGTATCGAAATCCTTCCAGTCAAGGCATTTCTGGAAGCGCTTTGGGCTGATACTCTTATCGAATAGCGGTGTCGAGATAGTTTTCGCTTTGATCGACTCGAATGCGCCGCTAAGAAAATAGATGCACAAGAGCACATATAAGCCCTCCGAATAAAAGTATATGTGCAAGTATACTTCTAATTAAACATGTGCGATCCTGATATAGCTTATTCGGCAGCATAGATGGTTAAAAGCAACTCGCTGTCATCGATGAGCCTATACTCTGGCTTACGCCCGGAAAGCTCTTCGCTCCTCGATAAGATCAACGGTACACCTTCGCCGCGTTTGTCCATGATGTGGCTGCGATGAGTCCAATCGCCTTTAGCAGGACAGCGCGCAAGGAGGCTCGTGATAGTCTCGTTCCGAGACGCTTGGCGGTACGCGAGGCTATCGGGCGTCATGGTGTTGGACAACATGCCAGGAGAATAGATTTCGAGCCTATCATCGAACATTCGGAGGCGTATTTTGCTGCCTGCCATGGAATAATCTCGATGGGCCACCGCGTTGGTAACCGCCTCGAAAACTGCCATCATATCGTATTGAGGCAGGTCGATGCGACCTAAGCCTTCTTTCTTCCAGGCTTTGACGGACATATTCCTCTTGACGAAATTGCAGCCTGCAAAAATTTGCTCATCCAAAGGACCTTTGATATCCGCGGCATCGATTTGATATGGCGCAGTATCCTGTGGATTGACAGTAGTTCCTCTATAGAAGACTGCCTGGATAAATGCATGTGGTAAGAATCGATCAGGCTCTTCACACGCCATAAGCACGCCTGCAACGCTGGGTCTTATTACTCCTTGGATATCTTCGGCTGCCATACCCAATTTCTTGAGGAGCGTCTCAGCTGGTTCGGAGCTCTCAAAAGGCGCAAAACGCCGTCACAAAGATTCTTTGAGGTCATCCAGACGGGCATTGGGCACAGGGGATTCATCGAACCGAATAATTCGCGATTGGCTACGCTGTTGAAAGAGGCGAACAAGTTGGTCAGGAGGAATAGGGCGTTTCTATGCACCAACCCGATAAAAGTATCCTCCCGGACTTTGATGCACAAAAAGGCTGGGCGGTACTTCGACGCGCAGGACAGGCATTTCTTGGCCCGAGCTGTTGGGCAATGTGAGCCTCTCAATCACAGGGACAAGCGGCGGTTTGATCGAATCCTCGCTTGCTTGACGAACAAAGGCTTCTACTGCATCAAGCTTATCGAGCGGAATCCCAACGACATCCCGCGTACTATCATCGACACCGAAGAGAATAACGCCTCCCCTACTATTGGCAAACGCTGCTAATTCATTGGCGATATCATTCTGCGATGGGCCGCGTATTTTCTCTCCTGCCAAGCGTTACTCCTTGAGCTCAAAGAAACTGTCTTCGCCGAGGCGGATTATTTCAAGTAATTCGGATCTAGTACTTAGCACCTGCACTTTCCTCTTAGATAATGCCATATTCATAATATAAAAATCTCGATTTATCTAAAGAGCAGATTGTTTCTAATACTCTAGTGGCCTTGGTATTGTAATCTGGTATAGACATTCTAACGCAAAGTTATCTGTCATTCCTCCTATATAATCAGTAATAATCTGATTCGGGATGTTTTCTTCTCTCATATAGAAAGCATTCATCTTTTCTATATACTTCCCAAATGCTTGATCTAACTTTATTTTCGAGTTTTTATACTTTTCAAAATCATTTCCAAATTTACAATACAATTCAGTTAGATACTCAAAAAGTCTGATTATCCCCTTTTCACACATCGTCTTATATTCTTCTATTCTTTCGTGACTATATATTCTTTTGTAATTGAACTCTTTTAGCTCATTAACCAAATCATATTTATCATCTGACAGTGCTATCTTATTCTCTTTGATACTAGTTTCAATTACATCCAGCACAAGAGTATTGATGATTTCGCCGTTGGTGTCTCCAAGGAACCTAACAATATCTTTTGGAATGTCCGATTTTTTTATCAAGCGAGAAATTATAGCGTCTTCGATATCTCTACCTAAATAGGCGATTTTATCCGACAATCTGACAATACAACCTTCATACGTACATGGAAAATAGGACTTATCCTTTATGCCATCCAAATCAACTACTTCCTTCCTAGGTTCCAATTGCTTTTCAAACTTTTCTCCATTATGACATATGATTCCATCTTTCACGGCATAGGTCAGATTTAGTCCATTCCCATTGTTCGCTAAGTATTCAACGACTCTATAGCTATTGATCTCATGCATAAAAGCGTCTTTTCTACCTAGTTTCATACTTATTGCTTCTTCCCCTGCATGACCAAAAGGAGCATGACCTAAATCATGACCAAGCCCTATAGCACCAGCCAATTCCTCGTTAAGCTCCCAACCCGCTTTTTCAAGGCCTTTGCATATAGTTGTTGCAATAGTAGCCACATGCATAACATGTTCTATTCTGGTACAAACATGGTCGTTATCAGGCGAAAAAAATACTTGTGTTTTGTGCTTAAGCCTACGAAAAGGCATTGAATGAATTATCGCAGTTTGATCTCTGTAATAATCCCCTCTGACATCTGACTCCTTGCTTCTTTTTCTAGAAACATAAACATCGTTGGGAAGTGGATTATTCACGATAAATCTCTTTTTGTACAAAGCTTTTCTACAATAAAAGTATGGCACTTGCAAAATAAATTCAACAAACTGCCAATCGAAGTCTTTCACCTCATCCTTTTAGCCTCAAAATATGGAATTCCTTCTTGTGCAGCCTTTTCTATTTTTATTCTTAACACTTCATCGAGGGATATCATTCCTTCAAGGATGAATACTAGATCCTCGCCGGAGAAAAATACAATATTTCCGCCTCCTTGAAACGCTTCAACCACTTCCTGTCTGAAGCCATTAATTGAAAAAAAGACGCCTCGCGTTGATTCAAGCTTTGTGTCTTCCTTTCTTTTGAATCCAGCAATCTCTTGCTCAGTCGGCAGGTCTGCTCTCCATTTTGCTTCGACCAAGTAATCAAACGACTCAAACTTGAAATGGCCATCGATTTGCTGTGTACTGATTTTATAAGACTTTCTATATTCAATACAAAACAGAGAAAATAATTCCGCCAAAATGTCTTCAAGAGAATATCCTGCTTGTTGGCGGTTAGGACCAACTATTCCGTCCATGAATGCTTTATGTAGTTTTTCTAATCGTAACGAGCGTTCCTCAATGATCCTAGCCTTTTCTGCTGCCAACTTTTTCTTATTGATAGCGCTCGCTCTTTCTTCTTCAACAAAAAGATCGTGCTCTATAGCTAAAAGCTTTATCTCTCTCAGATTCTTTAATGCAATCTCTGTATTCGAAACACCATTATCAGGCAGTTTCTTAACTTACATAGTTCAGTAAGTATTCTTTTTTCAATAGTTGGACCATCTTCCATCTGATCTAGATCATTCAAGATCGCCTTTATCCAAGTGAATTTATATAGATTCTTGTATTTTTGTACTAAGGATTTTGGTACTCCAGCAGAAACAAGAAATGCTTCCATCGAATCTTTATAATAGAAACAAGTTCCAAAACATTGGATCATTTGGTTTCTAATCTCATAGGGTAGTGACATGAGCTTGCCCCATCAGAATAACTCTAAATAACTCTATATGTCCAATTACTTTGGACCAAGCACTTACTGCCAATCTAGCATTATATGACTCATTGCTAGACTTACCTTTCCCGCCATAATTCAGTTTACCGTTGTATCTTATGAAATTATGTCCAAGGATCAATGTAGTATACTTAGTAAAATCCATCCTATACGCAAACTTCTGCAACGAGTAATCATCGTAGGGCGTTGCAAAATGTTCGGTATAAAGGTCGACAAAAACAACCACCAATACCAAGACATAAATAAGTCTTTGCCAGTCACTGTCGTGTGAAGTAAGTTTGCCTACGCGATATCTCGCTGGCATCATAATCTCTCCTCCATCTCGAACATCAGCTTCTTAAAGTCTTCCTCGATGAGGCGGACTTTCCAGGTGGCGTCGGGCAGGCGAATGTTCTCGAGGTTGTTGGTGCCATTCACATAGATGTAGTTTGGAAGCTTTTCTTTGGTGGAGTAATCGGACTTCTTGAACCATTCGTCGAGGATGAGGTTATCTTCTTCTGGAGTGCCAGGAAGGTTACGCCAGATAACAAGTGCCTCTTGGTTATCGTCAGGCAGTATGCCTCGGATGGTGCGGATCCACCATCGTCCATTTTGTGCGGGGTGGAGCCGGTCTTTCAGTTTGAGCCTACCTTCGCTATCGCGCTCGAACGACGCATCGAAACGCTGCGGCGCCGACATTTCCTTTACAGTGAGTCCAATGAGCCAGTTAAAGGTCTCCATGAGATCGACGGTAGTGTCCTGGCTTTCGTCGGAACCGGGGCGCTTTACTTTGAGCGTGTACGAAAGCGGATCTTTGAACGCATCGATATTGAGGAGCGACTGGCTACCTCGCGATTCAACATCGAGCATGTAATTCAACATATATTGCTCTTTCAAGTTGCCAGGCCCTTGTGCCTCAGTAGAAAAAAGCGCGTCTTCCTTCTCTGGTGTCCGCTGCAATTCCAAGTTGTTGAGCGTGTCCTCATACGATTCGAGACGGATCACCTTGAAAATGCGCGGGCTGCGCTCAGCTTCGTCTGTGGTGGCGAGACGCTTTGGCTTGCCATCTTTCCACTCCGGGGTAAAGGTGACTTTCTTGAGTCGAGGCAGCAGCACCGTGTCGAAATAATCCGCCATCTCGACCAGGATGAACTTGCGCTTGCCGCCATCTTCACGGTTGAGATTGATGACCGCGTGGCCAGTAGTGCCGGAACCGGCAAAATAGTCAAGGACTGCGTCGTTTTTTGAAGGCTGTGAGACTTTCAAACTATGTTGGACGGTCCAAATCGATTTTGGAAACGAGAACTCAGCACTAGGAATAATATTCTTCAGCAACGTACTCCCATATTCGGCAGCATTAAACATCGCACCATCCCAAACAGTCCTGTATGATTCGGTTTCCTTTTTGAGATAAATAACGGGAACGTCAGACCTTCCCCTTCTTATCTCTAGTTGATCAGCCACTTGCTCAATAGATTGACGTGCATACCGCCATTTTCTTTCTTTCCCATCACTAGAAATTGGCCACAATTCGACTTCACCATCACTCAGCCCAATAATTCCAGATTTAGGATGAAAACTGTCATTTGGCACTTCTCCGAATTTTGTGACCACCTCCTTGTTTACATATATTGGATAGAAGCAATTTCTTGCGGTATTTCTCTCTGATTCAAAGCCAGTCTTCATAAGCGGCTTTGCCTTTGATTCCTCTAGCTCTAACTGCCCTAAACTGAGCCCGGGGTTGTGGAGAAAATAAGCAAATTCATGTGTATATGAAAAACCTTTGCCCTGTATACCTCTTGGATTATGGACAATAGTTACGCATGTCTTTTCTTTTCCTGGGAATAATTGCTCAAGTAACATACCTAATCTTTCATGTTCATTTTCATCAATCGCCGAAACCAGGACACCATCATCGGTCATAAATAGACTTGGAAGAGATAATCGATCCTGCATCAGGGCAATCCAGGAAGAATGCTTGTAATCATTCTTATATAGGATTTCAGTCGCCTTAGAATTGTATGGTGGATCGATATACACGCACTTGATTTTCTCGCGATACCTGCGCTGCATTAGGTTCAGCGCTTGAAAGTTCTCGCTATGGACGAGGACGCCATCAGTTTTCTCATCGATGTCGTCCAACGCGTCGAGAAGGCGTGCGGTAAAGTCGGCGTCAAAATGGCGCGTATCGATCATCAAAGTTGGATAGGCCGACAAGAACTCGACCGTGCCGCGCACAGCTTGCGACGAAAATAAATCGCCACTCTTGGACGCAAAGACCTCTCCTTCCAGACCATGCAAAGCCTTCCATTCTTCCCACTGCGCCTCGTTCGCGGCAATCTCAGGATAGAACTCTTTCGGTATAATGCCGATGCGCACACACCAGCTTGTTTCGGTGACGAATTTCTTCTTGAGCCATAGCTTCTTCTGAAAGTCCTCAAGCTGCGCAAGAAAATCGATGATTTTTCCTGCGATGGTGCGAATAACCTTGATCTTGGAAAGATACTGCTCTACTTTGGGCGCACTCTCGCTCTCAATATCGTCCAGGTGCATCACTTCGTTCTTGATATAGAAATCGAGCTCGCGGCTAAGGAAAGTCTTGAGGTCTTTATGAATGAAATAGTCGAAGGTGTTGCGCGCGGTGTAGCGGTCGAGGTGGACGCGTAACCATGTATTGTCGGACTCCGTACCATCCGCGCGGCGATACTTGCGCCCGAGTAACTCTATCCATGTAATAATTGCTGGATCATCCAATGCCAGAATCGCTGCTTCGGTGGCGGCGTTCAAGTCCTTTTGTTTTGCTTCCGCTGGTTCATAGGTAAAATGGATGACAAGCTCGCCTGACTCGAGCGATAGAGGATTGCCTATAGCCAGCTTGAACTTTCGCTCTTTGCCCTGCGCCTCCTTCACATTATCGTGCTCGCCCTCCGCGGCATCAACAAGCTTAAAATGCACGCGCATCGGATTGGCCGTATTCTCTGGGCGCAATCTGAACGCATAGTCCCGCAAATACTCACTTGTTTTGATGTAATATTGATCGTAATTGGCCCAGTAGAGCTTAACCTCTTCGCCTTCGTACGGGATGGCATACACGCCAGGTTTGTAGACCCGCTTGGAAAGAAAATCACCTTCCGAATAGTAGCGCCTGAAAAAGCTATACAGATGGTCGTACACCTCGCTCTCGAGCGCACCCGTGTCTACCGCAACAGTGTCGAGCTTCTCTTTGAGTTCTTTGACCTTGGGCGCTTCCTCCGGATTGGAAAAACCGAGTTCTTTTGCCTGCTCGATGGCGCGCCTACACTGGGCCTCAAGCTCGCTTTTATCAGCAGTCTTATACTGCGCAAAGGCTGCCTCAACCTGCGGCAAAAGGTCCTCGTCCAGGAACTTTGTCACTTCTGCGCTCTTGGCGTGCATAATGCGATAAATACCAAAGTCGAGGTCAGGCTGATCGAGCTGGAAAAGTTCCTGCAGAAGACCTTTCAGTTTTT
>Ga0209718_1004107_pt1 | contig 12403 bp, 10 predicted proteins | sample AD_JPNAS1_MetaG_FD_184420 | JGI IMG/M metagenome (GOLD analysis project Ga0209718, IMG submission 184420) | Active sludge microbial communities of municipal wastewater-treating anaerobic digesters from Japan - AD_JPNAS1_MetaG (SPAdes) (version 2) | ecosystem: Engineered > Bioreactor > Anaerobic... | reverse complement strand
AAAGGAAAAATATAGCGATAGAAGTTGGCGGTTATACAAATTCGGTCGGAAAATTTGAAGACGAACTTGAGTTGTCGATGAAGAGGGCTTTAAAGGTTGCGTTTTATCTGAGCGGTAAAGGGGTGGAAACCAATAGGATTAAGGCGACCGGATACGGCGGTATCAGCGGGGAGGGACCGTCTGAAATCAAAAGGAAGGTTGAGATTAAAATTTTAAAATATAAATAGATATTAATTAAAAGGAGGAGCGTTATTATGTCTAAGAGGAGTTGTCGCGTCTTTATTTTAACGGTTGTTTTGGGAATTTTACTTTTTGCCGATTGTTCTTTTAATAATCCTTTTTATCAATATGATTTTTCTCAAACTGTAATAACGACGTCGTCGACAACTACGACGACAACATATGTGTCAAATTCAACGACTACGACCGTCGCTCCTACGACGACAACATACGCGTCGACGACAACGACTACAACATATGTGTCAAATTCAACGACGACGTCGTCGACTACTACTACGACTACTACTATCGATACGGAAAAGCCGACGATTTTGGTTTTTTCAAGGACGAGCGACGCCTCTTCGGATAGCTCTATAATAACTTTTAATCTATCGGGAACTGATAACGTCGGGATAACGGGATGGTTTATATCCAAAAGCTCGACTACTCCTTCGATAAACGACGCGGGGTGGCTGGCGGATAAGCCCGCGAATTTCGATATAGGGTCGGGCTCTGCGGCGGGCGTATATACGGTATACATATGGGCGAAGGACGCCGCCGGAAATATTAGCGGAGCCAAATCTATCAGTTTTGAGTACTATATCGTCTCTTTAGCCGGATATGTTAAAGATAGCGCCGGTAATGCGATATATGGAGCGTTGATACGGCTTTATAACAATAATTACAGTTTTTTGACCTCTAGCGGTATAGCGGGTTATTACGAGTTTCATAATATCCCGTCGGGGAATTATTACCTCATAGCGGTTAGGGACGGTTATACTTTAGAGACTAAAATTGTAGTTATACCGTAGTATGAAGTTTTACCGCCGAGGAGGCGGAGAACTCGAAGGAAGAGAATTTTAGGGAACAAGGGGGCGCCCCTCGCATGCGCTAGGGACAAGTCAACCCCTTGTTTGGAGTTATATATATTTTTTAGGAGGAGTTAGAATGATTAGGAAGTTTTTGGGATTGGCATTATTGGCGTGGCTGGCGTTTGGATGTTATAATTCAAATTTGAATTATAGTATTCCGGAGGATTCCGAATTGTTAAACAACGGTTCGGATATGACAAACGGCGTCAGAGGGAGCGTAAAAATACCGGGGATGAACGACGCCTCGAACTGCCTCGTCGTAGTCGAAAGGCAGATAGACGGGCTAAGAACCGCGTCGGTTTACGAGACGACTAATAGAGGCATATCCGATTACGATCTGTTGTTTGATAGCATATTCAGCGTCTATACCGATAAAAACGGTAAATTTGAGATAATCGGGATGCCGGAAGGGACGTATACCGTAACGGTCAAGAAGGAGAATACTCTCGGCGCGGTAGTAAAGGACGTCGTCGTAAAAAACGATAGAGCGATAGTCGATCTTGATATAGTCCTGACCGCTACGGGTAGAATAACCGGACGAGTAACGCTGTCAGATATGACGACCGATATGTACGGCTCGTTTGTCTACGCCGAGGGGACTTCGTATATAGCGGCGACCGATATATCGGGCGACTTCTGCATCAAAGATATACCGATCGGGACGTATAATCTTGTGTTTTACCACGAGGGGTATGCGACTCGGATTTTGAACGACGTTACGGTAGCCGCGGCGGTCGATAATCCCGTAGGGAGCAAGTCGCTATCTAAGATATCGAAGAACGTATATCTGTCGGGCTTGACTATATCAAAGGGGACGATGTCGCCGGCGTTTGATAAGAACGTAACTTACTACGACGTTACGGTCGATGGAACAGTTAATACGGTAACCTTTACTCCGAGCGCGGAGAACTCAAATTCTACTATAAAGATAAACGGCGCTATTGCGGAGTCGGGCGCAGCGTCGGGGAATATGAGCGTCGATAGCGGGAAGAATATATTCAGCATAGACGTTATAAGCGAGAGCGGGGAGATAAGGAACTATATTGTAGCAGTCGAGAAGATAATAACGACGAAATATACCGTAACGTTTGAGAGTAACGGCGGAAGCGCGGTCGCTAACCAAAGTATCGTTAGCGGAAATAAGATCGTAAAACCGGCTAATCCGACGACGGCGATAGCGGGATATATGTTTGGCGGTTGGCATATTGATTCCTCTTTAAAGAATGAATGGTTATTTAATTTATATACCGTCTCGGAGAATATTACTCTTTACGCTAAGTGGGACGCAATAACCTATAATATTAGTTATAACCTGGACGGCGGGACAAACAGAGCGGGCAATCCCGCGATTTATACCGTCGAGACTCCGACTATAATCCTCCAAGCTCCTACAAAGATCGGTTATACATTCGGCGGATGGTACTCGGACCCGGGATTTGCGACTAAGATAACGGAGATAACTCTCGGCTCTACGGGCGATGTAGAGCTATGGGCGAAGTGGAATAGCGATTTTGGTATTATTTCTTGCGGAAACGGTCATACCGTAGCTATAAAATCTAACGGTACTCTCTGGGCTTGGGGACGTAATAATTATGGTCAACTTGGCGACGGTACTACGGTAGGTAAATCTTCTCCGGTTCAGATAGACGGCTCTACCGATTGGGCAAGAGTCTCTTGCGGAGAATATTATACCGTAGCTATGAAAACAAACGGCTCTCTCTGGGCTTGGGGATATAACAACTCCGGTCAACTTGGCGACGGTACTACGGTAGGTAAATCTTCTCCGGTTCAGATAGGGATCTCTACCGATTGGGTTAGCGTCTCTTGTGGAGAGAGGCACACCGTAGCTATAAAATCTAACGGTACTCTCTGGGCTTGGGGATATAACTATTATGGTCAACTTGGCGACGGTACTACGGCGAATAAATCCTCTCCTGTTCAGATAGGCGGCGGCTCTACGGACTGGGCAAGCGTCTCTTGCGGAAACGATCATACCGTAGCTATAAAATCTAACAAGACTCTCTGGGCTTGGGGATATAACGGCTCCGGTCAACTTGGCGACGGTACTACGGGAAATAAATCCTCTCCGGTTCAGATAGGAAGCTCTACCGATTGGGCAAGCGTCTCTTGCGGAGGAAGTCATACCGTAGCGCTAAAATCTAACAAGACTCTCTGGGCTTGGGGAAATAACGGCTCCGGTCAACTTGGCGACGGTACTACGACGAATAAATCGTCTCCGGTTCAGATAGGGGTCTCTACGGACTGGGCAAGAGTCTCCTGCGGAAACGATCATACAATAGCTATAAAATCTAACGGCGCTCTCTGGGCTTGGGGAGGTAACAATTATGGTCAACTTGGATATGACCTGGATAAAAAGCCCGGATATTACGGGTTTAGGTTGTGGTAGAGACGCAGTAGGCTTAACTCATCCCCCGACTTCGCTTGCGCGAAGTCGAGGGGGATTTAAAATTGACGCGTCGCGTAAACTAAAGACACATATGTGTCAAAAAAAATAAAATCGACGCATATGATGTTAAGAGCAAATTGACGCATATACGACGCATACGCGTTGATGAAAAAATAAATTGACACATATGTGACAGGCGCTTCTATTCCCCAAAAAATCGGGAATTCCCGTTTTGAATATTCTAAAATACTTAGTTGTTTATTAACAAAGCGTTAGGGTGAAAATTTGTTTTTTGATCGCGGATAAATTTCATACGAAAATATTGACAATTAAAATATATTAAATTATAATTTTTTGAGAAATGTTTATAGTAATTCGTCAGTTTTTTGGGGTAAGGAAATGGATAACGCGAGTCTGTCTCGAAAAAAATTGACACATATGGAACAAACATTTTTTATTCCCCAAAAAACTGACAGGATACATATTTATAACGTAATAAACTTGATAATTAATAAATAAGGAGAATAAATGAAAAAAAATATAATTTTTATATTTTTGTTTTTAATCATAGTTTTTTCAGGTTGTAATAAGATCTATATTTTAAATAGAACTTATTCGTTCCAGTCGTATAACTATCCGGAATTGTATGTTAGACACTCGGGATTTGAAGGAATTATAACAGAAATAGTTTCAGAAACCGATGTAAGCGATTCGTCGTTTGTCATTGTAAAAGGCTTAGCGGATAAAAAAGCGATCTCGATTGAATCTGTTAATTTTCCGGGCTATTTTTTATGCGTCCAAAATAGCGCTGTTTTTCTTGTTAAAAACGACGAAACGGAGAATTTTAGAAATAGCGCGACATTTTATTTAGTTCCTTCAAGACTTGATCCGGTTAGTTGTGTTAGTTTTGAATCGTACAATTTATCCGGCTATTTTATTAGGCATTCGGGATTTAAACTCTATCTGTTAGAAAACGATAATTCGGATATTTTTTTACAAGATTCTTCTTTTAAATTAATAAAAAAACAAGAAGGATAATTTTTTTATGGATAAAATAAGTTTTATCGATTTAAAATCGCAATATAAATTATACAAAGAAGAAATTGATTCTTCTATACAGAATGTTATCGATTCGTCGGCTTTTATATTGGGAGAGGAAGTAAGAAAATTAGAAAGCAATCTCTCAAACTATATCGGTTCGAAATATTGCGTCAGCTGTTCGTCGGGAACGGACGCGCTTTATATAGTTTTATGCGCTTTAGATATTAATCCGGGAGACGAAATAATAACTACTCCTTTTTCCTTTTTTGCAACCTCTGAAGTAATAGCTTTAAAAAACGCTAAACCTGTTTTTGCCGATATTGAAGAAGACTCTTACAACATTGATTATACAAAAATTGAAAAATTGATTACAAAAAAAACGAAAGCTATAATCCCCGTGAGTTTATATGGTCAACCGGCGGATATGGAAGAGATTAATAAAATTGCAGAAAAATACAATTTATTTGTTATTGAAGACGCCGCCCAAAGTTTTGGGGCGACTTATAAAAACAAAAAATCATGTAATTTATCGCAATTTGGATGTACAAGTTTTTATCCGGCAAAACCGTTAGGATGTTATGGCGACGGCGGGGCTGTTTTTACAAACGACGATTATTACGCGGATAAAATAAGGCAAATTATGAATCACGGTCAATCGAGCGTATACAAACATAAATATATAGGAATTAACGGTAGATTGGACGCTATACAAGCCGCAGTTTTAAATGTTAAATTAAAATATTATGATAAAGAAATTGAACAAAGAGCGGCTGTCGCTCAAAAATATGACGATTTATTTAAAAATAATTCGAATGTTATAAGCCCTTTAATTAAAAAGGACAGAACGTCGGTTTACGCTCAATATTCAATAAGAATCAAAAATAGAGAAGAAGTAGTTAAAAAACTTAACGAAAGCGGTATTCCGACGGCGATACACTATCCGGAAACTTTATATAATCAAGAGGCTTTAAGTTATTTAAAAGTCGACCCCTCTAAATTTCCGGTAGCGGAAAAGGTAAAAAAGGAGATATTAAGTCTGCCTATGAATTTATTTTTAAAGGAAGACCAAGAAGAGTTTATGTTTAAAAAACTAAGCGAGATTATAAAATGAAAAATTTGGCGATAATCGGTTTAGGGGTAATGGGGAAAAATCATTATAGAGTGTTAAATTCAATTCCGAATATAAAAATAAAGGCTTTATGCGACGTAAATATTAAGGGGGATTATCCCGAAAAAACATATAATAATGTCGACGAAATGTTAAATAACGAGGAAATTGACGCCGCTATTATATCGACGCCGACTTTTTTACATAAAGAGATAGCTTTAAAATGTATTAATAAAGGCGTTTCTTTGTTAATTGAAAAGCCGGTTGCGTCAAATTTAAAAGACGGATATGAAATCTTAGAAGCGGCTGAAAAAAATGACGTTAAAATTGCCGTTGGACATGTGGAACGATTTAATCCTGTAGTAAATTCTCTCAAAAACGAATTAATTGGTAAGGAAATTTATAATATAAGCATTACCAGAGTTGGACCTATTCCCCCCAGAATCGGCGACGTCGGGGTGTTAACGGATCTATCGGTTCACGATATAGATTTGATTAGATTCTTAACAGGCTCGGAAATAAAAGATAAAAATATATATAAATCAAAAAAAATACATAACCATTACGAAGATAACGCTATTTTATCATTTAAGCTTGAAAACGATACAATCGCCGATATAATTACAAATTGGTTAACTCCGTTTAAAAAAAGAACAATCGAGGTTGCCTGTAAAGAAGCCTTTTATGAAGCAGATTTAATTAGTCAAGAATTAAAGGAGTATTCTTCTTACAGTATAAATAATTCTTATCTTGTAAGAGATTGTTTCGTTAAAAAGGGAGAACCTTTACTTAACGAATTAACCGCTTTTTCTTCTTTTTTGCGCGATAACATAAGAGGTAATTTAGCCGCTATTCAAGATAGCGTTAAAACGCTGGAGATTTTAAATTAAAATTGAAGGAAAATATGATAAACTATAATCTTAACGATATTGATAAAAACGTTATAATCGACGATTCTACCTTTATAGGAAACTTTAATACAATAAAAGGGAATGTTCGCTTTGGGAAAAATGTTAAAATTGGAAATTGTTGTACAATTGAAGGCGATATTTTTATCGACGATAATACCGAAATATTTAATAACGTAAATTTATTTAATAAAATTTTTATTGGGAAAAATAATAAAATATATAGCAATTGTTGTCTTGGTTTTAAAGCGCAGCATCTCTCCCCGCATGATATCAATTTAAAAAGCGTCAAGATTGGCGATAATAATACTTTTCGTGAAAATTCCACAGTACATCTCCCCTATGAGAATGAAGTTACGGTTATCGGGAATAGTAATTTTTTCATGGTAAATACTCATATATCTCACGATTCTATAATTAAAAATAATGTTATCATTGCTAATAACGTTGCAATTGGCGGACATAGCGTAATTGGAAATTTTGTAAATTTAGGTCTTAATTCTTGTTTGCATCAGTTTACAAGAATTGGCGATTATGCGATGGTTGGTATGGGGACTTCTATAACTAAGGACGTGCTTCCTTTTCATTTAATTTCCGGATCGAGCAAAGGCATTAAGCAGACAATAAATTTTATAGGATTTTCAAGAAATTATCGCGGCTCAATTACTTCAGACGATTTAGTTTCGTTTAGAAATATTATTAGAAAAAATAAAGCAATTGACGAATATTCAGAAAATATGGAATTGAGAGAAATGATAGAATCTTTCATAAAAACAACGAAAAGAGGCGTATATTTTGATTGAAAATAAAACAAAAAACTTAAAAGCGTTAATTTCAATTTGCGTCTATAATGAAGAAAAAAAAATTGGGACTGTTTTAGAAAAAATAAAAGCGCTAACTTTACCTATCGAATATGATGTTATAATTATTGACGACGGCTCGACTGATGAAACTGAAAGCATTTGTAAAAATTCAGGATATTTTGTAATAAGACATGAAAAAAATCAAGGAGTTGGTTCGTCTATAAGAGACGCCATAAAATTTGGTATAAAAAACAATTTTGATATTTTAATTGCGATTTCCGGAAATGGTAAGACGCAGAGCGAAGATATTGAAAAAATGTTAAATCCGATAATAACTGAAAATTTTGATTTTGTTAAAGGATCAAGATATTTAAAGGGCGGGACCAGTCCAAATCTGCCATTATTCAGAAATATTATGATTAGATTATATTCTTTTATTGTTTCAATATTTATGGTAAAAAAAATAACGGACGTTACTTGTTTGATTGGCGCTTACAAGCTTAATATTTTTAATAATGAAAATATTAACATCGATCAACAATGGCTTGATAAATACGAAATGGAATACTACATCCTTTATAAAGTATTAAAATATAAATATAAATTTATTGAGGTTCCGGTTAATATAGTTTATCCTCCTACTAAAAAAAATTATAGTAAAATAAAACCTTTTTCAGGCTGGTGGAGTATGATAAGACCGTGGATATTTTTAATTTTAGGAATTAAGAAATAAATGAATAAAAAAAAAATAAATGCGCTTATTGTTTTTATAATTGGAATTTTGGTTAGCGCCTTTAGCATAGCGCTGGTAATAAGAAAAGTAGAGTTTTCAAAACTGATTGAAACGGCGGCGGGCGTAAGCGGAGCCGGTTTTTTTTTGCTTACTCTTAGCCTGATATTAACTTTTTTTACATATTTAATTCGAGCTCTATTTTGGAATCTTATTATAAGATTTGGGGCGGGATATAAATTAAGCTATAAAAACTCGTTAAGCGTATTATCAATCGGCTTGCTTGGGAATAATATATTACCGGCAAAATCAGGCGAAATAATAAGAGCCGTCGTTTTAAGCAAAAAAACAAACTTAAAGAAGAGTTTTATTTTTGGCTCGATTTTTTTAGAGAGATTTTTTGATCTAATCGTTTTACTGTTTTTTCTTTTTTTATCCAGTTTAATTATAAAATTTCCTGAAAATATTAAAAAAATAGAGATAGTTTCCTTTATTATTATAGGCGCAATAATATTTTTTTTATTAATCTTTTTTTTATTTTATCAAAAAATTTTATCGCATAAAGTATTCAAATTTTCAAAATTTCTCTCTAAGTTCTGCGCATGGTTGTTAGAGAAAATTAATTCTTTTAAAAAGCCGATTGTAGAAATATTAAATTTAAAAAGAGCTGTTATTTCTTTTCTTCTTTCATTAACAATATGGATCTCGTCGACAATTTCTTTATATCTAGTCGGACGGACTTTAAATATCCAATTATCTTTAATTTTTTATTTTTTAATTATTGCCGTTATTAATCTTGGGGCGATTATACCGTCGGCGCCCGGAGCTATAGGATTATATCAATATTTATGTATTATTTCTTTATCCATTTTTGGAATCGATGAAAATGTCGCATTAGTTTTTTCGTTGCTGTCGCATATTATATGGTATTTTTCAAGCAGTTTATTAGGAGTATTTTTTTTATTTTTTGAAAATATTTCTTTGTTAAAAATTCTATCAGAAGAAAAAAGAAATATTGATTATAATAAAGGAGAATAAATAATTGAAGAAAGGTTATAATTTTATTAAATATTTACCGGATAAAAATATTTTTTTTAATAATAGATGGAATTTTTTTTTAAGCTCTTTATTATCTATAATAACAGGTTTTACGGTTTTTTTATATATTCCGCCGTCCGTTTTATTAGTAATCAGGTTATTAATATTTTTTATTGTCATATTAGCTATATTTATTGCAGATATTTTTTTCCTAAACTTTATTATAACTGAATTCAATAAGACGTCTATAAAAAAGAAGGTTTTTCTACCTATTATACTTTTATTTTTTGGAGTTGTCTTATATTTTATCGTTCCAATAAACTTTCCCTATCTCAAATTATATGTCAATAATAAAATATTTATTTATTTAATTTTCTTTTTTATTTTTGTAACTATTATTAACTTTTTATCTCTGGCTTCCTTTTATATATTAAAGATTTCTCCTGCAAAAAATATTTTAAAAATAGAATTTAGTAAAAATAAAAAACTTTTAAGTTTTTTTATATATTTTTTTATAGTATTCTTCTGCAGTTTTTTTTATCTGCTAGCTTACTGGCCCGCATTTATGAGCCCGGATAGCCTTCATCAATGGTATGAAATAACTAATTTTGTCTTTGACGACGCTCATCCGGCATTTCATACGCTAATAAATCTGATTGTTACCAGAATATATCTACATCCCGCAACAATAAGCGTCTTTCAAATAATATTTTTATCTTTCGTCTTTGCCTATGGAATGTATTCTCTTGAAAAAAACGGAGCGAATAAAATATTGTTAATAGTATTTACAATCATTTTTTCAATTATTCCTACAAATGGATTTTTTATTATCACGTTATGGAAGGATATTCCTTACAGCATATCGATATTACTTCTTACTATTGTTATGTTTAAAATTTACTCCTCAAACGGGGCATGGCTTTATAATTATAAGAACTCAATTTTTTTTGCAATATCCCTGTTGTTTGCGAGTTCTTTTAGGCACAACGGGATATTGGTCATATTATTTATTTTACCAATTCTATTTATTGTTTATTTTAAATATGCTAGAAATATTATTTTATCATTACTAATTTTTTTTCTTTTACTAACTATTATAAAGGGACCGATATTTGACGCGTTAAAAGTCGCTCCTCCGAGTAATTTTATTAAAAGCGGCTTTTTTCTTCACAAATTAGGAGCAATAGTAAAATATTCTAAAAATCTAACTTCCAAAGAAAAAAAAGAGATATCCGATATAATGGAAATTGAAGATTTACAAAATAGTTATTCTCCATATACCGTCGATACTTTATCTTATAATCCAAAATTGAAAAAAGATTATTTTTATAATACCGATTTTAATAAGTTTTTGTCGCTATTTCTTAAGGTTTCAATAAAAAATCCTTTTATAGTCTTAAATAGCGCGCTCAAATCAAGTTCTCTCATTTGGAGAGCAAAACAAATGTCCGGTTCTTATACATATACCTATCCAATTCATTATAACAATTTTCCGCTAGAATTTGATTCAAAGTCGAAAATTCCATTGTTCCGAAAAATTACTCTGGATTTATTTAATAATATAATAGTCAATAAAAATTATTATTGGTTGTTTATAAGGCCCTCGCTGTATATTTTTATTTCTATTTTTTTTGTATTTTTATCTTTAATTAAATTTAAAAAAAATAAAATACTAATAATTTTGTTGCCTTTAGTCGGTAATTTTATTAATTTGTTTTTCTTTACAATTGCCCAGGATTTAAGATACGCATACGCCTTCTTTTACCTGTTTCCTTTCTTGGTTTGCGTTTTCTTTATAAAAACAAAAGATTATGAAGAGAAAATAAATAATAATCTAAAAAATATAAATAAAATCATTATAATTATAACGGCGCTAATAATATTAATAAAAATTGTAAGTTTTATAGACGTTAAATTTAACAAAAATATCAAGCCGGTAAATTTTACGGATGGAGTCTGGAGTAATGGCATTCTAAAAAATAACAATACGGCGTTATTTTATTATACAAAGAAAAATATAGAAAAAATAAAAAATATGAAAAAAATAGTATTAAGCGATAAGACCTCAAGAAAAATTAAAAACATAAAATACGTAGACGGTGAAATTCAATTTATAATAAGATGGATATACGTAGAAAGTGAGGGAGAACCTATTGATATTAAAAATGGTTATCCTAATTATATAAAATTTATTAAATAAATTTTATATAATTTTGCTTTTATCGCGCTAAAAAGTAGGCTTAAAAGAATTTATCATTTTTATTTAAGCCCCCGATAAGACGCTTAAATACAAAGAGTTAAGCGTCTTTTGGCCGGTATTTTACTTTTTTAACAAGCGCTTTAACGAATTATAACTTATTTTATATAACGTATAATCGTTAAAATCAATTTTATTATCCGCATTAGCTATAATTGAGCTGAATTGATTTTTATTATCCCTGATATTAATAAAAAGATTAATAACAATATTATCTTTTTTTACTTTCTTATAACTATTTATAATATTTAAAATTTGAGATTCGTTTGAAGCCATATATACTCTTTTTTTCGAGAACGATATATGCTGAGGCGGATTAATATCTATCGAAAAATTAGGAGAAAAAACAATATCGTTAAATTTTGTATTTTTATTTATAAAAATTTCTCTCTCATACTTATAAACAGAATTCGGGAAAAAAATATATATTTTGCCAATTACGTCATTAATATAAAAAATTGAGCAGAAATAGATAAATATAAAAAAAATTAAAATCGCGCTATTACTAATCCGATTAAAATTTAAAAATTCCTTGTTTGAATATCGTTTTAGAAGACGATTTGAAAATGATAGAGGGTAAATAACGTTATTCGTATAATTTCTATTACATTTGCCGCAATAACGGCTTAACGTTGTTCTAGAAATATTTTTATTTCTCGATACATTTAAAGCGTAAGAATCTAAAAACATTTTAATAATTTTAAAAAGAAGAATTGGAAATAAGATAAACGGAACGGTTGACAATACTACGGCAAATTTTAAAGCCGAAAAATCGTGAATTACCGAATGATTTTTTAAAAAATATATCTGAATAAAGCAAGGGACTAAGTACAAACTGTATAAAGAAATAACGCTTTTGAAAGAAGAATCTATCTTTTTTTTATTGATTTTTAATAATACGACTAATACAAAAGATAATAATAAAAATAAAGATGAAATCCAAATTAAATAAAAACCAATTTCGCCATATCCATATTTTATGTGTCCTTTCCAGAATTGATTAAAGAAATTTGTTACATA
>Ga0209718_1004105_pt1 | contig 12409 bp, 7 predicted proteins | sample AD_JPNAS1_MetaG_FD_184420 | JGI IMG/M metagenome (GOLD analysis project Ga0209718, IMG submission 184420) | Active sludge microbial communities of municipal wastewater-treating anaerobic digesters from Japan - AD_JPNAS1_MetaG (SPAdes) (version 2) | ecosystem: Engineered > Bioreactor > Anaerobic >... | reverse complement strand
AGCAAAGATTTCTGATGGATTTTCGAATAATTTATACATATGTAATAAATTTTACAAAAATACAAATTATTTTTAATGTATAAACTTGATAATCTATAAAATATATTTAATGTGATAGAGCCTGTTCAAAACAGGCTCTATCACCTCCCTTAAAACCACCACCCACAAAACATTATTATATATCCACATCTTCCAATTAATTATCTTTAATGAAATATATCCTTTTTATGTTTAATTATCAATGTTGATGGGATATTTTTAAATATCCTTTTGTCAATTTCTAATAGTTTATTTAATGTATCGTAGCTTATAAGCACTAAATCATAATTAATAAACATTTTTGAAGCGATTTTATTAACTTTTATAATGTTTAATTTGTCAACAAATTGTTTGTCTATTTTGTTAATTACTTGATTATTATTGCTAATTATGTTATTAACATCTATAAGGGTTATAATTGCATTTTGATTTTTTGATAAATATTGAGCATAAAATAGTAAAAATAAATCTTCTTTTTCGTATAAAATTATAAGTACAGAAGTTATGTCAGTGAAATTACGATTTATAAAAATGCCAACATTACAATTACTTTGTTCAATGAAATATTTTGTTTTATCTTTTATGAGATTGCCTGGATATAGCAAATCTGAACTGCTAGGTATTCTATTTAAAATATCATTAAGCCATTTAATGTTTTTAATAAAAGGTATTTTTTTAATGGTAGAAAATTCTAGTAAAGATTGCCCAGCACCTACTAATAAAAAATCAAAATTATTTTGATTAGCTACTTTCACTATTTCGGCTTCTACATTATCGGCTACTTTATATATTGTTTCTATAGATAGGTTATGTAACTGAGCTTCTTCTGTCGCTGATTTAAAACTATCCTCTGCAAATTGATCACTATAAATAGGGTTAGTGTCTGTACTAGGAGTAATGTGAATTAGGCTAATAGATAGTACTTTTTTTATATTATTAAACAAATTTTTTGCAAGATTTAAAAAGATTTTACTATTTTCAGGATTACCTATCGCTATTAGAACTTTTAATACGCTATTAGTTGGTTGTATCTCTTTAGTTTCTTTTATAGCTTTTTTATTGATTAGATTCAAGATAGGTGTAGTCATAAATGTAGTTACTAAAGCCATTATTACAAGCATAACAAATATTGTGGGTGGTAATATATTCATTTCATAACCGATATTGAGTACAATGAGCTCCATTAATCCTCGAGTGTTCATTAGTATTCCCAGTGATAAACTATCTCTCCATGATTCTCCCATTAATTTAGCTGTCAATGCACCACCTACAAATTTCCCTATAATTGCTATTAAAATAAAAACTAAACAAACTGTCCACAAATATGGTGTATTTAATAATCCGATTTCTGTCCTTAGTCCAGTAAATACAAAGAATAATGGCAAAAATAAAGAGACAGAAACATCTTCTATTTTTTCTATCATTAATTTTCTGAAATTAATATTAGTAGGCATAATAACGCCAGCCAGAAAAGAACCAAATAATGCATGTATTCCAATAGTCTGTGTGATAAATGATGAACTTATTAATATTAAAAATATAAAACCCACAATTCTTTTATTTAGTGTTTCAATATTTTGGTGAGTTTGTCCTACTTTTTGTAAAAAAGGCCTTATAATCATAAGCATTATAGCAATAAAAGCAATAGCCATTAATATTGTATAAAGTGAAGATATTATACTTCCTGTACTAGAAATAGCTATTACAACTGCTAAAAGACACCAAGCTGTTACATCATCTATTGCTGCACTGGCTATCGATATACTACCTAAATGTTTTTTTGTTAATCCTTTTTCTTGTATGATTCGAGCTAATACTGGGAATGCAGTTATACTCATAGAAATTCCGATAAATAAAGCAAAAGGTAAAAATCTAGTTATATTTGCTGCAAAATCTATATAAACAAAATATGCTAATAGCATTCCTAATGCAAAAGGTATTATTATGCTAGAATGACTAATTACTATTATTTGACTAGTTCTATGCTTAATATTATCTATATTTAACTCCATCCCTATGACAAACATAAATAAAATCAATCCTATTTGACTGAGAATATATAGATTCCCCATAGTATTTTCTGTAAATAAAAAATTAAATACTTCTGGAAAAAATTTCCCTAAAAGTGAGGGACCTAAAATTATGCCCGCGAGTATCTCTCCTATAACTGTTGGTTGATTAATCTTACTAAATAAATAGCCAAAAAATCTTGAAACTAGTAAAATTAATATAATCTGAAGTAATAATATTGCTATTGGTTCAGTAGTATTATTTGTTAATGATAATTGAAAATTTTCCCAATTTGTGTAGTGATTAATTTGAGATGTTTTAAAAGTAATATGATTTTGTAATGCGTATGAAGTTTCTATTGCATTGCCCTTTTGAGTTATGAAATATGCAAAAATAAAGAATATTATTATCATTAATGCATAATAAATCCAAGTTCTCCAATTATTATTTTTAGGCATAGGTAGTTTATCTACTTTTAGGGCATTTTTAATTTATATTTTAAAATGCAAAATTACTTTTTTTTAGAAAATAAAATAGATAAGATTGATATTATGATAATTACTTTAAAATTTTAAAATATTAATTTTTATTTCAAAATTTTGATTTATTTTTGCAATTCATAAATTATATAAAAAATAATAATATTATGCGTTTAAAAGGTACTATTTGGTTTTTTGTAATCCTTTTTGTATTGGCTTCTGTATTTTCATTGTCATTCACTCTGTGTACTAGAAGGGTAGAGAACAAAGCACAGGATTATGCTTATTCAGAAGAAACATACAGATTAGCTGAAAAATTAGCTAATGGTGATTCTATCAAAAAAATGATGTTAGTAGATTCCATTGCTAGAGAGCGTCAAAGTCAATATTTAGACTCAATGATGGATGTTACCGTTTACAATTTGCTAGTAAAAAAATATACTTATGCTGATTGTAAACAAAAAGAACTTCAGCTGGGTCTAGACCTTAAAGGTGGTATGAACCTTACTATTGAGGTCGATGATGCTGCTATCATTAAAGCTTTAGCAGCTAAAAAGAACGATCCTAAACTAGATCAAGCTCTTAAAAATGCTCAGCAAAGAAGAATTGCTAGTAATACTTCTTTTGTTGATCTATTTGTAGATGAGCTCAAAAAGATAGATCCTAATCAACCATTAGTGTCTTATTTCCTATCTCGTGAAACTAGTGATGTCTTAAATGTAAACTCTACTGATCAAGATGTAATCAATTATTTAAAAACTGAAATTCAGTCAGCTTTTCATAATACTTTTATAGTCATTCGTAAACGTATAGATAAATTTGGTGTCACTCAACCTAATATTCAAAAATTAGTTGGACAAAGTCGTATATTAATTGAACTACCTGGTGTAGATAATCCTAATCGTGTTAGAAGTATTCTACAAACTACTGCTAAATTAGAATTCTGGGAGACATGGAACTTAACTGAAATTGCTCCAAGATTAGAACAAGCTAATAAGAGATTAGCTCAAATATTAAAAACTACTGATTCACTTAGTTTAATTGGTGATTCATTAGCCATTAATGATACTATTAAAGACAGTACTAAATTAGCCCAACAAACCACTGATACAAGTAAATTAGCACAACAATTACAGTCTTTAGATAATAAACCATTAGGTGATACTACAGCTGAAAATGTTGAATTAGAGCAATTCAAAAAAGAAAATCCTTTATTTGCTTATTTGAATATTAATGTTAGAAAAGAGGGAAATCAGCAATTCTATGGTGAAGGTCCATTAATAGGTTATGCTTATTCTAGAGATACTGCTAGAATTAATGAATATTTACGATTGACACAAGATCTATTTAGAGATGTGAAATTCGTTTGGAGTGCTAAACCTATAGCTGATACTAGAAATGTATATGAATTAGTAGCATTAAAGGTAAATCCTTTAACTAATAAAGCTCCATTAGAAGGTGATGTCATCGTTAGTGCTCGCCAAGATGTAGATCAGTATGGCAATGTAATCGTGGATATGCAGATGAATTCTGAAGGAGCTAAGATATGGAAAGATTTAACTGCAAAAAATCTTGGACGTAGTATAGCTATAGTATTGGATAATTTAGTTTACTCATATCCTGTTGTACAATCTGAGATACCAAATGGCAGATCTCAAATTTCTGGTAATTTTACAGTAGAAGAAGCCCAAGACTTGGCTACAGTACTTAATGCAGGTAAATTACCTGCTCCAGCTCGTATCATCGAAGAGAACGTTGTAGGACCTTCTTTAGGCTCTGAAGCTATTAATTCTAGTATGATAGCGTTTATAGTCGCTTTTGTATTAGTACTTATCTATATGATTGCTTTCTATGGTACAGCAGGTATAGGTGCTTGTATAGCTTTAATAATCAACATGTTAATGACATTTGGTGTTTTGGCATCTATAGGTGCTACACTGACTCTATCTGGTATCGCTGGTATAGTGCTATCTCTAGGTATGGCTGTAGATGCAAATGTGATTATCAACGAGCGTATTAAAGAAGAATTAAATGCGGGTAAAGGCTTGAGGATGGCTGTAAAAGATGGTTATAAAAATTCTTATTCTGCCATCATAGATGGTAATGTAACGACAATAATTGCAGGTGTTATCTTATTAATATTTGGTATGGGACCAGTGCAAGGGTTCGCTACTACCTTGGTGATAGGTATTCTCACTTCTATGTTTACTGCTCTTTTTGTTACTAGACTTTTCATTGAAATCCTGCTAGATAAAGGTAAAAATATTTCTTTCTATCACAAATTTTCTCAAAAATTCCTTGCTAACACAAAAATTGATTTTATTGGTAAATACAAAATTTTCTTTTCTATAACAGGTATACTATTTTTAGCATTTATTATTTCATTATCTACTAGAGGTTTACAATTTGGAATAGATTATACTGGTGGTCGTACTTATGTAGTTAGATTCGATCAACCTGTCCAGGCCACTGATGTGCAATCAGCACTCTTTGATGTATTAAATGAAACTCCAGAAGTGAAAATTTATGGTAATAGTAATCAAGTACGTATCGTTACTAAATATTTATTAAATGATACTTCAAAAACTGCTGGCATAAATGTAGAAAAAGCAATTTATGAGGGTGTAAAAGGTTTTTATAAAGATCCTATCTCTTATGAAGAATTTTCTACTGACAATCCTAATAAAGTTTTAGGTATTATGAGTTCGCAGAATGTGGGACCTACTGTAGCTAAAGATATCCAAAGATCTGGTATTATTTCTATCATTTTAGCTCTGATAGCAATGTTTATTTATATTTTTATAAGATTCAGAAAATGGCAATACGGTCTAGGAGCTACTGTGGCTTTATTCCATGATGCTTTCTTTGTTACAGGTATCTTCAGTTTATTCTATGGAATATTACCATTCAATTTGGAAGTAGATCAAAATTTCTTAGCAGCTATTTTAACTTTAGTTGGTTATTCTATTAATGATACAGTGGTAATCTTTGATAGAATACGTGAATATAATGCCTTGTATCCTAAACGTTCATTAAAGCAAAATATGAATGATGCTATCAATTCTACTCTATCTCGTACTGTTAATACAGCGAGTACAGTATTAGTGGTATTACTTGCAATATTTATTTTTGGTAGTGAGGTTATCCAAGGCTTTACTTTTGCTATGATCATTGGTGTGATAGCTGGTGCTTATTCCACAGTTTTCATCGCTTCTACTATAGCTTGGTTTATTTTTGAAGGTAATAAAGCAAATAAAAAGAAAATTAATAATTAGTTTTTTAAAAATTTATTTTATTATTTTCTTTAAAAAATTTGGTTAATATATAATATTATGAAAAATATTATATCTTGGGCTCTGTATCAAGCTGATACTATTTGGTTGGATATAGATGCTAATCTTAAAAACATTGAATTGGCTATACAAAGATCTGCTAAATCAAATATTGATATTATCGTTTGCCCAGAGGTATGCACTACTGCATATGCTACTAAAAATCCCGAATATGCTCAAAGTATGCATAGCCCAATGATTAATAAATTAAAAATTTTAGCTAACAATTATAATATTGCTATCTGTGGAAGCTTTATGATCAATGAAAATGATAAAATCTATAATAGATTTCTGTTTTTTACTCCTGATGGTGTAATTTATAAATATGATAAAGCTCATCTATTCTCATTAGCAGAAGAAAATATTTATTTTACTAAAGGAAAAGAAATAGTAACTATCCCATATCTAGGATGGAATATTAGACCATATATTTGTTATGATATTCGTTTTCCTGTTTTTAATAGGAATAGAATTAATAATAATAGTTTTGATTATGATGTTTTGGTTTATGTATCTAATTGGCCTACTAAGAGATATAATCATTGGAAACATCTATTAATAGCAAGAGCTATAGAAAATCAAGCTTATGTAATCGGTGTAAATCGTGTAGGTACTGATGGTAACGGATTCGAATATATGGGCGGTACTATGTGTATTGATCCTGTTGGGAATGTCATTTTAGAAGGCATGCAAGATGAAAATGTTTATTTTGTAAAAACCAACTACGATAATTTAGTTAAAATTCGACAAAAACTACCATTTTCAAAAGATTGGGATGATTTTGATATCAAATGATTTTATAAATTAATACAATGGATAGATTACAATTAGAAGAAATAATAAAGTGGTCATTAATAGAGGATATAGGCGAGGGAGACCATACCTCACAGGCTATAATAGATTCACAAGCTATGGGTAATACAGCTCTATATGTTAAAGAAAAAGGCATTATTGCTGGGATTTCTTTTGCTCGACAACTTATTCATTATTATGATCCTACCATTTCTATTAATCTTCTGAAAACTGATGGAGACGTCGTAGTCCCAGGAGATATTGTTTTTAATCTATATGGTAAACAGCAGTCTATGCTGGCAGTAGAAAGAGTATTACTTAATTTTATGCAAAGAATGTCTGGTATAGCTACTACTACTCGCAAAATGGTAGATAAAATATCTCACACTAAAGCTAAACTTTTAGATACACGAAAAACCACTCCACTATTAAGAGAATTAGAAAAAGAGGCCGTCAGACTAGGTGGTGGATTTAATCATCGCTTTGGATTATATGATATGATTTTGATAAAAGATAATCATATAGACTTCGCTGGTGGCGTATCTCAAGCTATAACAAAAGTAGAAAAATATTTAATAGAAAAAAAATTAACCCTACCTATCGAAGTAGAAGCTCGCAATATCGAAAACGTTAAAGAGATATTACAATTCGATTCAGTATTTCGTATAATGTTAGATAATTTCAATTTAAATGATATCAAAACCGCTGTAGCCATTGTAAATGGTAAAAAAGAAATCGAAGTTAGCGGTGGTATTAATCTTAATAACATTAAAGATTATGCAGAGACAGGAGTGGATTATATTTCTAGTGGTTATATGACGCATCACTATTCTAGTCTAGATCTTAGCCTTAAGGTTACAAAAACCAATTAATAATTTTATAAAGTTATAAAATTATTAATGAAATCTCATTGTGATATTTTAGATACATCTTCATTAGATCTACTAGCACGATAGATGTTTGTCAGTTCGTTATATGAATTTAGTAAAACTGCTTCGATATTTTTTGTTAAATATTTAGTATCTGCTTTGAAGTCATTTACTAAGATTACAAAAGCAAAAGTGTCCATAGAGTCTGGAATATCGAAATATCCAGCAAATCCTCTAATATAATGCAAATAACCACTTTTTGCTCTTAAATTATTCTCTAATGGAGTATTTTTTAAAAACCTTTTTAAGGTTCCATTGACACCAGCTATAGCTAATGAATTTTTTAAATCATCATACCAGCTTGCATTACGAGAAGCTATCAATGTAGTTAGTAATGCATCAGCTGTCAATAGATTTTTTCTACTTAGTCCACTACCATCATATATTTTAATCTCTGTAGTATCTGCACCATATCTATAAAGCATTTTTTTAGCCAAGGTCTCATAAGATTTGTATGAACCATCGCCATATTTTTTAGATATTGCCTTAGCTAAAGCCTCAGCTCCTACATTATAACTATTTCTAATTGTAAAAGAAATCACGCTATCTAATGGCATAGATTCATAATTTAATATTAAATATTTATTATCATAAGTCACAGTGTCATTGTATGTCGTAATGATATTACCTTTAACACAGATTCCATTGTTAGAAAGGGATTGTTTGATTTTCCAAGCAAAGCCATAGGCAGGATCTGGGCTAGAGGCTTTCACAAACATGGTATCACCATTCCCTTTAGGAATAGTCCCTGTGAAAATATAGGATTTATCTAGTGGTCTACCAATTACATTAGAATAATTACCATAATTTCTATTAGCTATTTTTATTTTGTTTTGATAAATAACATGAGGAAACTCTGGAATAGTAAATAATATTATAGCTGTTTTGCCATAATATGGCGTTAATTTATAACCTATTTTCCACACATTACCATTATATATCAATGATGAAGCACCAGCACCATAATAATTACCTAAATCTTCACAATCATAGCCAGCTGGCACAATGTCACTACCCCAATAGCTAGCATCTGCTATAATATTGCCTCGTATCGTATCTATACCCATTGATTTAAGAATATAAACTAAAGAATCAAAAAATTTATTCTTTTCAGGAAAATCATCACCAATAAGCGGATCACCAGTGCCATATATATAAATATTGCCCTCCCAAATATTATCAATTTGTTCACCACTCAGATAAGTATAAGTATTAAATTTGTAATCGTCTCCCAGATAGTAGTATGCCGAGACAGCAGTTATCAATTTATTTACAGAGGCTGGTATTAAAGGCTTAAATGAATTAATAGATAATAAAGTTTCCTGTTTTTTGAAACTATATAACACAAAAGAAAACGAATTTTCATTTACTCGAGGATCATTGCGGAGTGGAGATAATATTAATGAATCATTTAAAGATTGTGCAGATAAAACTAAAACATTAAAGCTAAATAATAATAAGATTATTCTTTTCATAATTATACTTTTCTATTTATCTTTTTGATTATGAATTGGACCCATGGATCTTTTATAGGATTATTAAAATTAGGTTGAGCCCATTGCAATGGGAAATCTATATCTATGGGCTCGCGATTATACTCTGGGAATTGTGTAAATTCTAATAAACTAAGAGAAAAAGAAATTTTAGAATTAGGTAAATAAATTCGTTCACTTTGGCCGAAAGTACCTCTTTTAGTGCCACCTGGTGGCAATCCTACTAAAAAAGTGTTTGGTCTATGAGATAAAAGATTAGCTGCCAGAGCAGCAGCAGATATACTACCGCCATCAGTCAAAACATAGATATTACCATCAAAATGTTTTTTATTTGGTTTAGTTGCTTTACGCTCTTCATATACTACTGGACCATCATAGCCAGCTTTTAGTAACCTCATTTCTTTATTATTAATAGAATTTAAAGTTAAAAAGAAATTGTACCATTCTCTTTGAGTCTGACCATTATTTAAAATTATTTGATCTGTCCATTTACTAGGATTAGCTCTGTATTTTTTGACAAAAATAAAAGGTTCAGTCATAAAATATTTCAAGAAATCTTCAGCTACACTTACATATCCACCTAAGTTTCCACGCAAATCTATAATTATATTCTCAATTTTATATTTTTTCAAATTAGATAAAACTATTGGCATTAGCTGCGAAGGTGTATTGTAAGAATTATTTAAAAAATCAGAAACATATAAGTATGCTGTATTTATGTCTGGATAAATAGCAAACTTATAAGGATTATTTAGATCTTTTAGATAAGGTGAGAAAAAAGATTGTGAACTTTCTTGGTCACGCATAGAAATACCATCGATACTATATTTGAAAGTATCATTTGACATCTCATTGAGTAATATGCAAGAATTAAAATTTTTCACTTGGTAGACTATGGGGAAATAATAATAAAATAGTAAAGAAGCATTATTGTCTTTTGTGGACTTCAGTCCAATATCTGCATTACATAAACCAGATAATGTATTATAAATCTCTGTAGCATCTATGTCATTTATAGATAAAATGCGTGTATTTACAAAAAATGAATCAATAGCAATATCTTTTAATAAATAAATTTTACCATTATCGAAAGCTACCACTCCACCAAAAAATTTAGGAAGAACCCTTTGGTAGGCATAATAATCTAAATTTAACATTAGATGAGAATCATCAATTTTAGAAAAAATAGTAACTAATCTAATAAAAAATTCATCAATGCTAATGCTATCATCAATAGATAAAAAAATATTAGAAAAAGCATTTTTTAAATATGTAGAGTCTGATACTTCGTTAATATTAGGATGAGATTGAGTAAGGTATTGGTATAAATTTGATAAATCTTCGTAAGCTTCCATTTTAGATAATTTTATCTTATCATAATTTTGAGCAGACAGATTAAAATTTAATAAAATAAAAATAAAAAAAATTATTCTAAAAAATGATTTCATTCTTTTTTTGCAAATATAATAAAATACTATATTAATGAAGATATTAATAATTAATTTTCTCAAAATTACTTAATATTTCATCAATAGCCATATCAATATTGTCTTTCTCTACTAGTACATACAAAACATCTCCTGGTAGAATAACAGTTTGCCCAGAGGGTGCTATTACTTCATTATTTCTATTAATCATTGTTATAGTACTATTGGGAGGTAAATTAAGATCAGCTACAAGACATTCTCCACTGTATAATTCATCATCAATAAAAATCTCTATTAAATCTACATCAGTATCATGCACAGTAACTAATTCCATAGAATTTAATACTTTTTTCTTTTTTTTAGTAGTTAATTTTAATAGATTAGCTATTTTATTAAGTGATGATCCTTGCACTACAATTGATAAAATAACTGCAATAAAAATAATATTAAACATTTGATGATTAGGATCTAATCCGGCAATCAAAGGATAAGTAGCTAAAACAATAGGTACAGTACCTCTAATGCCGCTCCAACTTATAAAAGTTTTTTTCTTTATAGAAAATTTAGTAAAAGCAGTTAATAAAAAAACAGTAACAGGGCGAGCCACAAAAGTCAAAATTAAAAATAATCCTATACCATATAAATAAATTTCAGAAAATTTACTTGGAAAAGCTAAAAGCCCTAAGAGAACGTAAATAATAACATTAGTAATAAAAGATAATGTATCTGTAAATGCAGCGATTCTATTATTATAGGGGAGCTTAGTATTACCTAGTATTAAACCTGTAAAAAATACTGCCATCAAACCGTTGGCTTTACATAATTCTGCTATACCAAAACTAAGAAATATGATACCAATTATCAATAAATGATAGTATCCGGCATCTAGATCTTTGATCTGCTTAATAATTATTTTACTTAAAACCCCTATTAAGATACCAATTGCTATACCTCCAATAAATAACCACAAGAAAATTAATATTGTAGAAAATGTACTAAAATTATATCCTTGAAATAATTGAATCAAAAAAGTGGTGAAAATAATTGCCATTGGATCATTAGTGGCAGATTCCAGCTTTATTAATGATGTTGTTTGCTTATCAATATTACTACCTCTCAAAATAGAAAATATAGCTGAAGCATCTGTGGAGGATATAATAGCAGATAATAATAGTGAGTGCAAAAAATCCCATTTAAAAATTAAAGAAAATAATAATGCACAAATGACACCTGTCAATAAAACACCAATACTAGATAATAATAGTGCAGGTTTCAAAACATTTTTTAAATCTTTAATTTTTGTTTCGTAACCACCAGCAAATAGAATAAACATCAGAGCAATATCTGTTATTTGTTTTGTAAGCTCTGCATTATCAAAATATATAATACCAGTTACATCACTCCCAAAGATAATACCAATAGCTAAAGCTATTAAAATAAGTGGTACATTCCAATGTTTGAAAAAAGATGCAAATAAAACAATGCAAGCTATAATAAATCCAATAAGTAGTAAAACAGAGAAATGCATAACAAATATTTTAAAAATTAATATTAAAGCATTGCAAATTTAATAAAAAATGTTTTTTTATGTAAATAAGTTATCATAAAATTGAAAAAAGTAGCATAAGCGTAAGCAAATGATTATAACATTTTATGTTATAGTTGAAATATTTTATAATTTAAATATTATTGATTAATTTTGTTAAAATTTTTAAGTATGAAAGAATTACTAGAAAACATTGATAAATACTTGGCTCTACCCAAGGATCACAAACGAGATTTTCTCGATCAACTATACCAGTACCTAGTTAATAGCAATGCCACTGCTGTAGATTATCAAAGAGTTAAAATCCAATCTACTGCAGCTATATGTCCCGACTGCAAAAGTGAAAATGTCATTAAAGTTGG
>Ga0209718_1004104_pt1 | contig 12409 bp, 8 predicted proteins | sample AD_JPNAS1_MetaG_FD_184420 | JGI IMG/M metagenome (GOLD analysis project Ga0209718, IMG submission 184420) | Active sludge microbial communities of municipal wastewater-treating anaerobic digesters from Japan - AD_JPNAS1_MetaG (SPAdes) (version 2) | ecosystem: Engineered > Bioreactor > Anaerobic >... | reverse complement strand
TCTACTACGCCGATGTCAGGCTCAGGCTCAGGCTCAGGCTCAGGCTCAGGCTCAGGCTCAGGTTTGGCTGCATCTTCAATTTCTTCGACACGTTCGAGATAGTACTTATCAAGACCATCATCTTCTATGCCAGCTTCTCTGCTGTTTTCTACAGCAGCAGCTATAAACGTTGTCATTTCGTCCATAGAAGGAGCTATAACGTCGCCATTTGTCGTAAGAGTTATGCCAAAGCCATCTCTAAAAGCTTTTATAAGAGCTTTTGGGTCTTCTTCCTTAGACATATCCATAAGGTTTTTAATAACAAAAGGCACTATTTACCTCCCTTTATCGCGTCCAAGAGGTGCGACGCAGGCTTCCAACCTTTAGGTTCAGAAGAATGTTTAGCTCTAGGTTTTACCTTGAAAGGTATAACTTTTTTAACAGCAGCATCGCTTACGACAGTATTAGGCAGTGGAGGCAGTGGCTCTTCAGGCAGTGGTGGAAGCTCTTCACCTTCTGGAGGCAGTGGCTCTTCACCTTCTGGAGGCAGTGGCTCTTCACCTTCTGGAGGCAGTGGCTCTTCACCTTCTGGAGGCAGTGGTGGAAGCTCTTCATCAAGAGCTGCATCTACGTCAGGTTCTTCAACAATGCCGTTACCTTCGGTAGACATATTTTCTCCAAGAGCCGCTGACACAGCTTCCTGGACGTCTTGTACTTCACCTATAAGCTCGTTAACAGTGTCACGATCGGCTTTGATTTTGTCAAGAACCATTGTTGCTTCTTCACGTATCTGGTCAAGAATCTCTTGTACAGCTCTGTCGGCTCCAACAGCTGCTGAAGAGATTCCTCGTCTGTTCATTTCAGCAAGGATAGCCATTCCTATCCCTTCATCACCAGAAAACATTGCGCCATATTTGTCTATAAAGCCTTTCTGCTCAGCTTCAGCTGCACGAGCTGCTTCTGCATTTTCAATGTTAGACAGACGCTCTGCAAGGTCTTCTAATGTCATAAGACTACCTCCAATGGTATACTGTAATTATACACTACTGTTATAAAACTATGAATATACAATTTTATATGTATCTCATAGAGCCAATTATCTTAGCTAGTCTAGCTACTTTTTTAGTAGGGTCATGCGCTTTACCAAGACGTGAACCTCTTTCTACTGGCGAAACATCAATCAAAAGAGCTGTATCTTTTTCAAGCTTGCGTGTAGAAGCTAACTTACCTGTATTCAATTTTTCAACAAGTTCAGTAAGCTCTTCATCAGCTTCTCCTACGACACCTTTGAAACTCTTAACCTGCTTAATAACAGCAGGCCCTTGAGCAGGCGTAAGCACTTCTGCTATAAGATCACCCTTAACAAAGAATGTTCTTCCAGGTGTTGTTTTTTCAGCTTTCCACATTATAAGAAATCTCCTATGCCAGGCCCATTAACATTATCAATACGCTGCCAAGAGCTTTTGTCACGTTTGCAAAATGCTTCAAAAGCATACTTAGCTTCGACTAGTTCAGCACTTACAGCCATTACAGAAGACTCGTTAAACGCTGCAAACTTGTCTGCAAGTCTGGCTACAAGATAACGGAACATCTCTGGACAAGGATACTCGAGAGAAGTGTCTGGTGTCCACCCAAGTTCTTTAACTCTGAATCTACTCTCTTTATTATCATAGTCATTGTGGTCCCTTATGATAACACCGAGGCCAGTTTTGTCGTTCCATTTACACTGCAGATACTCTACATTAGAATCTCGACCTGTAAACGCAAAAGGATTATACTCGTTAAAAAAGGCATCGTCGATGACGTTGCTGTAGAAACCAGACAGATATTTTTCAGTATATCTGTGTCTATATGTAACAAAAATATAAGGAAAATCACAAGATATGTATGTGATATCCCAGTCGTCTTCTGACCTATCTATGACTTCTAATAGATTGAATGTTTCACCTAAAGCAGCGTTCTTATGCTGCAACTCTAGACTTGTGTATACGGGCTCAAGCTCACTCAGCTCTTCAGGAACTCTAACTAATCTATATAAGTCGTAATCGTTATTTTGAATAACTTCAACATCTTGCTCGTAGAGCTTAGGGTCTCTGTTATTTCTTGTAAAGAAAAGCATTGGAGCCATAGGTACATAGTTTAACCATACATTCCTGCTCTCTGCATCTGGACAATAAAGATCGAAGCCAGAAAGATGGTACGTACTACGTGAACACATATCACTCATTCCTGAAGATCTAAACACATCACGATTAAAACCAATAGGATCCTGAGCAGCGTAGACTTTAATAGTATTTTTAACAAAAGGTGGCAAATGTGTCAGTTTCTTTGTCAACCGAACTGTGTTAGAATAGTAGCCATCGTCTATCATAGCTATTCTATTATATAGGTCAGACCACGAGTAATTCAAGTAGTTCAAGCAATCAGACCATGAGTAAGAGTTCATCGCTTTAGTCTGAGCAAGACGCATAGCGTCTTCAAGAGCGTCAGAGGCAAAAGACTTTACGTCTATTTGTAGCATTATTCACCTAACCTTTTGAGGCCTTCTTTAGCAGCGTCAACAATATCAGCTGCTTCAGTAGGAGCCATGCGGCTTATCTGAGAAAGACCTTCAGCGCCAAGCTTGACGATTGTCTCATAGTGTATACGCTGAGCCTCAACAGGTTCAGTAACGTCTTTAAGCTTGTTACCAAGAGCGTTAAAGAATATAGCATGCTCGGGACTGGCTGTAATACCACCGCCTGTCATGCTCGAGAAAGCTGAAGCTAGCAGAGGATCAGTAATAGTGCTACGAGCAATAAGATTCGCTTGTGTATAAGGTATATGAACCTGCTGCAAGAAGCTCATGAATGCGCCATAGTGACGAGCGAAAGCTTGTTGTTGTCTAAGCACGTCGTATTGAAGCTGATGACCGAATACAGCCATATTCTGCTGTATTAGAGCGTCACTCAAATTAGTAGACTCTCTTAACTGAGCAGCAAGACGAGCTTGTGCTTGCTCAAGAGGCAAGCCTTTAAGAACTTGTTGACGAGCTATTTCGGATGCTTTGACAAGAGTTTCATAGTCTCTTGACCTCGCTTGTTGTCTCATTTCTTCTGTCTCAATAGGCATACGGTAGAGTTCACCAAGAGAACCTGTAGAGCCTGAGTACTGGCCGCCACGTAAAGCAACTCCAGAACGAAGCTGCTGCATACCTCTATAATATCTGTTGTTAAGAGCATCAGCAAGACGAGAATATCTCAGAGTTTCTTCCGGAGTCATATCGCTTACATTACGTGTTCTGCTACCTCTGGCTAAGTCTTCTCTGTAGTTCATGTCAGGATTGCTCTCAAGTATGAGTCTGTTTTGCTGTACAGCTTCCTGATGTCGAGACCAATAATCGTCATTCATATATTCGGGCTTTATGCCTTCTGGCTTTACTGATGTCTTTTGATAATCTAAACCTGGCTCAGGACCTGCACCGCCCTTACTTACATCATCTTGATAAAGCTGCTGTGACTTCTTTGGCGTGGCTTTTGTTTCTCCAGAGGCATCTTCCATTATTTTGATCAGTCTTTCTTGAAACTCTGTCATCGCTGCAAAATCTCCTTAACGACTCTTTCGTTCATAAAACGATTATTTTGCCTACCATAAGCTATTATTTTCGACATTATCGGCGTCAGCTCTTCAAGAATAGGCTCTCCAACAGACCGTTCCCAAATAGGGTCATCTGCATGTATACCAGCTAATTCAAAAAGTTCAACGAACTTCTTATAGCCTTCTACAGTCTTAGAATCTCTATTTTCTTTTATAGCTACATCTTCTTCTATAGAAGAAGCTGCCTGTTTGTACTGAGTTTCAAGAGCGTTTACTTCTTTCAGCTTTTTATTTACTTTGAGCAGTTCACTAGCGTAGTACGCTGCATCTTGAGGTATGCGGTTTCTATGCTCATATATAAAGATGCCGTTGTGATCATTCTCTGGTACGAACATCTGCACATTAAGATTTGAATAGGGGCTTACGAATCTTTGAAAAGCTGTAGTTACGACACTCTGTTGATCAACTGTTTGATTTTCTTTAATCTGACGTATCAACTTACTACCGAATATTTCAAGTCGTTTCTTATAATCGAACAAATCCTTTCGCGGTATTCTACGAATGTCTATTTCAAGCAATGCCTCCTCTTGTGAAGAGGACCTAGGTATACTACTGGTACTCTCTTTCTCAAGAGACACTTCAACTGGAGGTAACTCCTCTTGTCGTTCATTCACATCCAGCGGCTTGTACTGTGTTCTTTTAGACCATGGGTCATATCTTGTTTTATAGCTGTCTACTCCTGTTGGTTCAACATCAAGCCATTCATCAGTCATTCGCAGTTGTGCAAAAATCTGGTCTTTTTGACGCTTGATCTCTTCTAATTCTTTAACGTCTCTAGCATGTTGATCTCTAGCTTTTTGAGCATGAGGACCCATTCTCTCTTTGCCGTTAGCAGTCCAGCCAAGAAACTTATTCTTACGAGTTCTTTCATGTATCTCTCCAGCTTTTTTATCATAAGCCTGGATTCTACTTTGTAGCTCGTGGCTTTTAAACATTCTCTTCCAAGTCCTCTACTTTTCTAGCTAGGTCTGCTATAGCACCAGCGTTCATCATAGCAAGCCGTCCAGTGTCAACAGTTTTGTAACCTGATTTTTCGTCAGTAACAACAACAGCTTCATTTACTTTTTCAAGGTCCTGAGCCATAGGTCCTACATGGTGCTGTTCAAGGTCTATACTTGGATCAACTTTATGAGACTCTTCATTATACGTATACTCATAGTTGTGTATAAAGTCAGCATACTTGTCAAGTATGTCGTCTCTCCATATATCACCATCTTTGTTAAAGTCATAACCGCCAGGCATGTTATCAATAACTTTAGACAGCAGCTCAGTTTCACGAGCATTAAATGGAGCTCCTAGTTCATATGTATATTGAGCTATTTTACGTAAGTCAGGAACAGCTGCGTAGATTTCATCTCTTTCAGCATTTGTTAAAATATCGCCATACTGCCTAAGTAGTACAGCAGCCATCTTTGGTAAACTCTCTTTCATCGTTGACCTACCATTGACTGAGTAACAACTTTCGCTGTTGCTGGATTAAGATCAAGACTTTTCCACTTTGCAGCTTCTTCAAGACGCCTTTTATTAAGCTGCTGTTGAAGCTTTGCAAGCCTCATCGTATCTGAAGCGTCTGTCACAGTAGAGCCTACAGCGTTACCCATAGCTGAAATAGCATTACCTGTGCCATGACTGACTGCAGTAATGCCCTGACCGGCTGCTGAACCAAGGCCACCAATAACATCGCCTAGAGCAGCTGTAGGCGTTTTACCGAAACGTTCTATCTGCGATTGAGAAGCTGTTCCTAACTGTCGAGGAACCTGACTCAAAGCACTAACTGCATGACCAACTGCTTCACCAGCTCCAGCAGTCACAGAGCCAGCGGCAGTAGAAGCTCCCTGTAAGCTTCGTCCACCTAACAGAAGAGTCCAAGGCAGTATATTAGAGCCGAAAGCTTTTGCACCTTTAGCTACACCTTTAACTCCACTGAGCACTTTCGCTCCAACTCCAGCGCCTAGGCCTACAGATGCTTCAGCTGCTTCTGCACCTTTAGCTACACCTTCAGCTACTTTTGCACCTTTAGCTACACCTTCAGCTGCTTTTGCACCTTTAGCTACACCTTCAGCTGCTTTTGCACCTTTAGCTACACCTTCAGCTACTTTTGCACCTTTAGCTACACCTTTAGCTGCTTTTGCACCTTTAGCTACACCTTTAGCTGCTTTTGCACCTTTAGCTACACCTTTAGCTGCTTTTGCACCTTTAGCTACACCTTCAGCTACTTTTGCACCTTTTGGACCTTTGGCTGCTATCATAGCTGCGAGTTTTGCTGCGGCTGCAGCTTTTGCTGTCGTTACTACTCTTGTTGTAGTAGCTTTAGCAGAAGGTCCCATTGTAGTGATACGAGACATTATCATAGCTAATGCTGGCGACATTAGAACCTCCTATTAACTGCTTCTATAATATGCTTAATACGAGAGTCTGAAGGAACAATTTCTCCAGTTTCTCCTGACCATTTGCCTACATGAGCTCCAGCCGTAGACTCAGTACGAGAAAGACTAGCTGCATTTTTGCCTGTTAAACGATATCTCGTATTAAAGTCAGCCGCGTATTTTTTCCAAGCTTCATCTCCTTCTGAAAAAGCTTTTGAGAAGTTCTCTATTTCCTGTTGCAGCTCGTCATCAGTCACTTTACCTCGTATGCCACCAACAGCATTGTTAGCTCTTCTTACAGCTTGTACATCCTGAATCTGTGGAGACTTTGGCTCTGCAGGTGTCTCTTCTTCTTCTACTACTTCTTCAGGGTTTTTTGAAACTGCCGGCTCTACAGACGTCGCTGTAGATAAACTACGAGCTGCTAAGTTGTGCTGTGACTCATCTCTAGCTATCTCGTTATGTCTCTCTGCTTCGAATTGACGACGTACAGATTCTTGTCTCTCTGCTTCAGCTTGAGAGGCTAAGTCTTCAGCTCTCGTCTGTTGCTCATCTTGACGAGCCATATGAGTCTGTAGTGTAGCTGTAGGGTCTTTTACGTTCATAGAAGCCAGAGCTGCAGCGCCACCACCTGCAGCACCAGATATCTGAGACATTTTTTGATTATACTCTGAAGCGGCTCTTGCTGCTGCATCCTTGTCTGCTTCAACACGAAAATCTCTACCAGCTTTCTGGCGAGCTTTTTGTTCGTCTGCTTCAACACGTCCAGCATGCTTAGATGATCTTGCTGCGAGTTCTTTCTGATACGCAGCGGCAGTTGTATCACCTTTTTGCACTCCACCAATGATCTGCTGTGGCGTAGCTGTAGACATGATACGTCCAACTACGGACTGTAGAGGCAGAGGCTGTATTTTTTCTTCTACCCACTTACGACCATTCCACATAAAGCCATTTAGCTTTTGTCCGACAGTGGTACCTGGTTTTGTTGGTTTTGTTTTCGTAGTCATAGTTCTCCTACTTACAGTTAATTATACTCTATAATAGAACCTTTATGAATGTACCAGTTATAGCTCAGTCAAATCCTGTACATCTACCTGCGTGTGCAGAGGCTGTGTGCGTCTAGACGTAATATCTTTGCAAGCTAATCGAAGGTCTTGTATAGCTGTAATGCCATCACCCCATAGATACAGTCTCTCACGATTGCCAGTGCCGTTATTAGACTGGAATCTGAAAGTGTAGTAACCTGCGTTATCTGAACGAGTAAAGCACTCTTTGAATAAGAACACTCTTGTTACTTCACTAAGAACAGTGCCGCCTTGTGTGACTGTCTCTGCTCTCATATTGACAGTAGCATACTCATTCTGTTTATATATCTTGTCCATCTGCTCTGTCCAAGCGAATGTGACAGACCATTCAAACTTACAGTCTGTTATATCATCTATACCTAGCATTGTTGTAACAAGACCTTTTGGATTATGCGTCCAGCCATGTATTGCATACCATGGTGAAGGAGCGATTATCGATTCTTCAAGAACATTTCCAACTACATCGAAGTAGTTTAAGAAGTCATAGTACTCCCAGCCGTAGTCTCGTTTCTGATCGTAGAAGTCTCGAGACACTCTTCTCCAGTTCTTTCTGTCATATTCTTCAGGGAATATCGCGCTGAACTTTCGACGGTTATAGTATACAATGTCTTCTATCATGTAGTCAAGGATTATAAAACGATTGACGATAAATCGTTTAGGTCCTTGATACACAAGGCCACCAGCCATAGACAACAGCTTATAGCCAGACTTTTCTGAGTAAATGGTCTTGTTCGGTGGAAATACTTCACCAAGAACGTCACCATCTAGTCGTACGACTATCGTCTCATCTTCACTGAGTAAAGCTTTGAAGATAACTTCTTGGTTAACGTAGTCCCAACGACCTTCTTTAAGATCGAGGAAGCGGTTCATGATATCAACTTTTCTTATCTCACGACCATCAGAGAAAGAATAGTACATACGAGTAGCTGGAGAAAAGAAGAAAGCTTCTCTTGTAGTTGCGCCTATAAACGTCAAGCCTGCTGTAGCGCAAATGTCTTGTACAGCTATTACTCCATCTTGAGCATTAAGCTCACACAAGAACTCGTTAGTAGCTCTGTAAGGCTTTGCGTATATGTTGAAGTCTACTGAGTTTGGCGCCTTATATTGTGTTTGTGTCGTTCTAACGTCTGTACACAGAGACGTAATACCTTCAACAACATGCAGTTTATAAGGAGCTAGCATTCTTACCATTGCAGGAAGAGTACTCAGTTGATAACTATGCACTGGGATACTGAACCGCCGTAGATCTTTCTGCTCACCAGGAACGTCATTTTCAAGGCCTTCTCTTTTAGCAAAAGATTGAATGAGATTCGCTACTCTTTCCCCTGGTGAAAGAGACCGCATAGCAATAGAAGGAGGGCCTTCAAAGATGCCGAAGAATTGAGATGGCGGCAAGATATTACTTCTCTTGAAGTGGTCGTTAACCTGGAACTGATACTGCTGATATAAAACAGCTTTGTCCATGCCAGAGCCACCTGACCACTTCACTATACGATTACCTTGTCCATCAAAGCCATGGTACACAGACGCGTCTTGTACACAGTTCATTTTATTGATGTTCAAAGCTATCGCTTGAGGCGTTACAGCGTATGGTCGCAAGTAAGCATGATCGTAAAGACTCTTTATTTCCATAGCTACATATGAGGACGCTACGCCACAGAATGTAGGCGATATGACTATATTAGAAGGTGGCCCATCTACAAGCTTCGTATCATCGCAGCTTACCCAGATAATCTCACCACCACTAGCTGTGACTCCAAGAAGCCATTGTGAGTCTAGCATGTAGTCATGTATCGGCGGCGGGGCAAAGACAGCTGGCGATACTCCTATTTGTTCATTCTTAAACAAATCAGGAGATAAGAACGACTTGGCTCCTTCTACTACAGCCATGTTCTCTGGAGCTATAGCTTCTGTAGATACGCCTCTACACTTGATGTTAACAGACTTAATCTTGCCTTTCATAGGCAGGCGGCCTTTACCTTTTAAGAAAGCTTCATTACTAAAGCCTCTTGACCAGCCAGAAGTTCTGTTAAAAAACACTTCATGCGCACAGCCAGTAAAAGATATGTATTGTTCATTACTATCACCTTGAGCATCGACTCTTTCATTCGTATAACGAACAGGCTTTGAAATACCAAAAGCTGGCCAGAAAAAATTCATTGGCTTATTGCCGTACGTGTGAGTGCCTTCAATAGACATGCCGACAGTCTTCGGTTGCAGAGTACCTGCGTTGTACGCTTTACCCGTAGAAGGTCCAACAGCGTCAGCTAGCTGTCCTATAACATGAAGTCCTTGTTTATTTACGATAATAAGAGCATTCATAACACCAGCAGCTGCGGTTAACGCTGTACCAACTGCACTACCGATGTTAATAATTGGTCCAGGCATTGAGCCGATAGTAGCACCTGTCCATTTATCTGCGGTGCTCAACAGTATTCTCTGTACAGCTTCAAATACAGCAACCTTAAAAGCAACTACGACCTCTGTAAGAGTCTTAAGAGTACACCAGTATCCAACACGTTTGCCTATCAGTTGAGTGTCTGTGACAGCTTGAGCAACACACTGGCCGATAAAGTTATGGTTAACGAAGCCTGGCCCAGCAAAGCACTGACAATTGTCACTTATAGAGTAGAACATATCTAACGTATATGACTGAGAGATAGTCGATTTCATAGAGATATTGAAGCCTGTAGAAATCAAGCCATCAATGATAGAGTCTGTAACATTATCTATAAAGAACTGACTAAACTTACGGCCTTTACTATCGTCCGTAGACATTTGATTCTGAGCGGGATTTGCTCTATACTCAGTAGGCTGTGAGTCTGCAAACTCTACAGACTTCAATATAATAGATACCCAAGCACTAGCTTTATCAGCAGACTGCTCAAATGTTTGAGTGTACTTGTCTACAAGGAACTTGATATCTTGGTCAGTTTTCCCGTCTGGTAAGTGGTCTTTAGTAGAGTTTCTCCACGTGTAAGCGTACTGGCCAAAGCTGTGATTAATGTACGACAGCATGACATACTTTAGATCAAGATAGAAAAGCATAGGCAGCATTATGTCTGCTATTATACGTAGAGGTTTATAGTCAAATAAAGACTCCATAAGGTTACCAAATGACAATGGCGGTAGTACTAAGTCAAACAAGCCATTGGCTTGGAAAGAAGATGACTCATACCTACGTAAAGCATTAGACGTTAGACTGAGTTCTTGAGCCACATGTCTATTGTCTTCCCAAGTATAATGAGAAACTATACCACTAACTTGATTGTACACAAACCATACTGTAGAACCTGAACCATAGCACCTGTTAGGCAATATAGAGGCTGTGACATTAGGCTCGTTTGTTATGTGACGTGCTTCAAGACTTTCTAAGTCTTTAACATCATACACTACTTCACTAAAACCATTACGCCCAGAAGAAAATACAGGTATCTGGCCGCCCGTAAGGCTGCCATCAAGACCAACGCAGCCGTAACCATTGACTATGTCATATTCACCTGATAGCTGGAAGCGGATAGTCCACTGTAACAAGCCTCTACTATACGCAAAGCCTAACATGAACACGTCGTTTACAACAGTAGAACTTATGCTTGAAGAGCTGATTATTGAAGCTGGATTCAGCTCAATAAAAGCAGAGATTTGACTTGTGCGTAGCGCTTCTCCAAAAGGCAGAGTGATTACGTCGATATTAGTCGACTGCCAAAAACTTTCAGGATTATTAAAGTTAATAAGCTGCAGTGTAGTGGGGTCCAGACTCATGTAGAGCACTCGTATAGAGCCTATATTCATGCTGTAGTTGTGCGATGCTTGAAGTTTGTATAGTACTGGATACGATTCTTTAGCATTTGACACAGCGTAATAAATATCTTCTATGCCAAAAAAGTTCTGATGAGGGCCGTGCTTGTACACAGACCATTTATTACCCATCCAATCGTCTATTTCGTCTACGTTCTTCTTCCATAAAACAAGCTCGTCTTGAGTTTTCTCGAGCACGTAGTCTTGACTGATCCACCAGTAGTTTTCAGTATCATCGTCATTAGACCAGAACTGCTTTACAAACTGCCTCATTCCTGTGAGATCATTCTTGTATATAGACTTTGGACTTGACTTATCACGTATGTCTTTAGTCTCATATAGCAAATTAAGCTTAGTCTCTTTATCTACATGAGCTGTTCTATGATCATCATAAAGATAGTTTGGTTCTACTTCAGAGCCTGTGTTTGTTCCTGGGAGATCGAACGCTATATGCCAATACTTTTCATCTTCATTAAAGCTGACATTACGAGGGCCACTGACAATGCCGTCACCTTTCCGTTGAAAAATACCTTGAGGTATCAAGCGTACTGAAGCCGTATTATTCTCTGCTATGTAGTAACGAGAAGAAGTAAACTTGAGACTACTTTCTTTTGCAATAGTGTATACGTCACTACGTGCGTAAAAATCACCTTCAGTGTCTGCGACATACTTTACGTCAGAGTTTTCAGATGCCACGTATATATTACCAGTTTCATCTATTCTAAAAGAAGTATTTTTTATCGACTGTATTTCTGTAGTGACAAAAAGATTGCAATCTTCGTCAAGTCTATACATGACGTCTATACCTTCATCAGCAGACACGTCTTCAACATTTATAAATGATACTTCTCTAGAACTGTGTAGATTAGACAAAGCTAAATCAATCTGTCCATAACCATGAGACAACTCTACGGTGTCTCTCGTTTGAGAGAGTATATGCAAATCTGGCGTAGTAAAGCCACTTACGCTGTGTATAAACGCAGGACAGAATACTAAAGGAAACTCTTCTAAAGACTTTAGAGTTACAACAAGTTTTTGTATTTGAGCGTCATAAGCTGGCATTACATTACTACTATTTTCATACGTGAGTAGCTCTGTCGTTACACTAGTAGTAAAGCCTGTTAAAACATTAAACGTGAATGATATGCGCTCTCTCTTACCTGCGTCTAAGTAGATATCTAATGTTTGAGTAGAATCTCCTGAATATAGCGCAGTCACAGAAAACGAAGGCTCAAGTCTATCAAAAGTGTTTGTGTTGTATAAAGACCGTTTATACTCAGTATTAAATGACACGTCAACTATCTTTTTAGATATCGTGACTAGTCCTGTTATATGGGATACTGTACCCATACTTTGAGAAGGATAAAAAGGCTTCACTTCCTCTGAAGTAGCTAAAAAGTTAGACGGCGCATTTGGGTGACGGTCGCCTGCGATAGTCCATACAGGGTACATACCTGGAGACACTATTCTATTACCGTCATCATCTACAGTATTTTCGGGTACATTAGTAATATACAGTGGTAAAGAATCATCTAATGACTCTAA
>Ga0209718_1004096_pt1 | contig 12421 bp, 9 predicted proteins | sample AD_JPNAS1_MetaG_FD_184420 | JGI IMG/M metagenome (GOLD analysis project Ga0209718, IMG submission 184420) | Active sludge microbial communities of municipal wastewater-treating anaerobic digesters from Japan - AD_JPNAS1_MetaG (SPAdes) (version 2) | ecosystem: Engineered > Bioreactor > Anaerobic >... | reverse complement strand
GACGCCATGCAAAGGCGGTGTTCTTGCATATCCCGATCCTCTCCGCGGTGTCGCGCACCGAGAGGCCTTCCGCCATGCACAGGCAGAAATCGAGCCAACGGTCGCGGCGGCGTATGCCATGCAGCACGCTGCCTGTAAGGTCGGTGAAGTAGCAGCGGCAGGCCTTGCACTTGTAGCGCTGAACGGGGCCGCGCTTTCCATAGCGCACCACGTCAAGGCCTTGGCAACGGGGGCATGCGGGGCCATGGGGCATGAGCATGTCGCGTATCTCGCCCACGTACAGCTCCTGCCGGGGGCCTTTAGCAGGCTGCTCGCCGCGCTCTGCGCTAATTGAGAGCGCGAGCGCGGCGAGCTTCTCTTCAGGCGGCCTCCGGCAGGGGAGGGGCGCCTCCGAACCGTCGTGCAGCAGGGATGTCGGCAGCACTGACATCATCACCTTGGTATTACAATTACAGGTATAGACTACCATATAGCCTGTATCCAGTCAACCAGGAACTGGGACAATAATTAACGGAGTGAAGAGAGAGTATGGTCAAAATGATAATGACGACGTGACTTCCGCCCATGTTGAAGGCGGCCACGGCGAGGCTCTCGCAAGAGCCTTCCTGGGGGTGGCGGAGAACCCACGCTGACTCCAACGGCGGTCTCGGGCGTTCCCGCCACTCTGACACGATGCTGGCGGCGGGGCAAGCGGCGGGGAAGCCGGCAGGGTAAGCGTTGACTGGCCCCTAGGGCTATGGTAGACTCGGTATGTGCCGGGGCGTAGCTCAGTTTGGCAGAGCGCATGGTTTGGGACCATGATGTCGCAGGTTCAAGTCCTGTCGCCCCGACCACTAGGCTGAAACTCAATATGGCCCCAATGGTGATGACGGAGAGTAGTAAGGCTGGCAACCGCTCGATCAGGGAGGGTGCGCCGCGACTGAAAGCGCCCCGGGTCGGCCCGGCACGAATTCGCTCCTGAACCGCACGCTGAAAGGTAGGCCTGCGCAGGCAGCGGGCGAGTAGGCGGAGCCGGGCGCCTCCCGTTACAGGGGCAGGGCATCAAGTGTGCCCGAAATAGAGGCCTTGCGGCGAATATGGGTGGTACCACGTAGTCTGCGACTTGCGTCCCATGCGCAATTTTGCAGGCTTTCTTGTTTTGGAGGCGATACTGTCTATGGATCGCAGGCATCCCCCGCGGGTCCGCCTTGACCAGCTGCTCGTGGATAGAGGTTTCTTTGTCGATGTGAAGACGGCCCGGGGATGGATCATGGCGGGAAGCGTCATAGTGGACGAGGTGCGAGAGGACAAACCAGGCACTATGGTAGACGCCAATGCCGGCGTGCGCGTGAGGGGTATGGACCTTCCGTATGCCAGCCGGGGTGGATTGAAGCTCGCAGCTGCCCTAGACGCATTCGGAGTGAAGGTTCGCGGCCGAACGGCTATAGATGCCGGCGCATCCACCGGCGGGTTCACTGACTGTCTGCTCGAGCGCGGCGCTGCTTTGGTATACTCCGTGGATGTTGGATTCGGGCAGCTCGTGGGCAGGCTCAGGCAGGATCCGCGTGTTCGCAACATGGAGCGGACTAACATCGGCGATGTGACTCCGGGCATGTTGGACCCCAGGCCGTCACTTGGCGTGATCGATCTTTCGTATCTGTCGCTGCGAGTCTCCGTGCCGATAGTGGCGAACCTCCTCGGCAAAGCGGAGGAGCCTGAGATTGTTGCGCTGGTGAAGCCGCTTTTCGAGGTTCCAGCGGCCGTTTCAGACCTGACCGAGGAGCAGTATCGCGCGGCCCTCGGCCGCGCTCTCTCGGCCGGCATTCCGGCGGGGATGGCGCCCCGGGCCGTCATGGCATCGCCGGTTCTCGGGTCACGGGGTACGCTGGAGTTCCTTGCTTGGTACACGGCTGGGCCGCTATTTACGCGAGATGTCGCGTTGGCGCAGGTGGACGAGGCGATAAGAGCAGGTATGGTCCTTTTGAGCAAGGCACAAGGATGACAGGAGTGGTGCAGCATGCGAGATAGAGTCGAGGCCCTGGTGGAGCGCGCACTGTCGTCGATAGAGTCGGCGAAATCCGCCGAGGCGCTGGAAGAGGTGCGCGTGAAGATCCTCGGGAGGAAAGGCGAGTTGACTGCCCTGCTGAGGCAGATGAAGCAGGTCGACCCTGCTGACAGGCCGGCATTTGGCGCCATGGTCAACGCGGCGCGGGATCGACTTCAGCAGGAACTCGAGCACAGGGGCCAAGCCATGGAGGCCCGAGAACGAGTCCGAAAGCTCGAATCCGAGACCATTGACGTGACCATGCCGGGCAGGGTACGTGCGTCAGGTGCTGCGCATCCCCTGACTCAGGGCATACGGGAGGTCACGCAGATTTTTGTGCAGATGGGCTTCAGTGTCGTGGAGGGGCCCGAGATCGAGACGGACTTCTACAACTTCGAAGCTCTCAACACGCCGCAGTTTCACCCTGCCCGGGATGTGCAGGACACGTTCTACATCAATGATTCCGTGTTGCTGCGTACGCAGACATCGCCCATGCAGATCAGGCAGATGGAAAAGCAGAATCCGCCCGTTCGTGTTGTGGTTCCGGGAAAGGTGTACCGGCGCGACCCTATGGACGCCACTCATTCGCCTGTGTTTCACCAGATCGAAGGGCTGTTGGTCGACAGGGACGTGACCTTTGCGGACCTTGCGGGAACGCTTACCCAGTTCGCTCAGAGCTTCTACGGGAAGGATAGGAAGGTGAGGTTCCGTCCTCACTACTTCCCGTTCACAGAGCCCTCAGCCGAGATGGATGTGTCATGTGCTCTGTGCGGGGGTCAGGGGTGTCGGGTGTGCAAGTACGAGGGATGGATAGAGATACTCGGATCAGGCATGGTGCATCCCAATGTACTGAGGGCCGTGGGCTACGATCCGGACGAGCTGACGGGTTTCGCATTCGGAATGGGCGTAGAGCGTTTAGTGATGCTCAAGTATGGTTTCGATGATGTGCGGCTTCTGTACGAAAACGACCTCCGGTTCCTGGCGCAGTTCTGATGAGGCCGACGAAAGAGGTGCTGGCGAATGCGTGTACCACTACGATGGCTGAGAGACTATGTTGACATAGAGCTTGAACCTGAGCAACTGGCGGATGTTCTGACCATGAGCGGGACGAAGGTGGAAGGCGTCGATAGAGTGGGCAGCGGACTGAGGCGCATAACTGCCGGGCGTGCCGTGTCAGTCACTCCTCACCCCGAGTCCGACCGGCTGCGAATCGTTATCCTGGATATGGGCCCCCGCCAGGCGCCGCGGCGCGTGGTAACGGGCGCAACCAATGTGGCCGAAGGCTGTATCGTACCGGTGGTGCTGGCCGGAGGGTCGCTGGCCGATGGGGAAGAGATCGGGGAGGCAGAGTTTGCAGGCGTTAGGTCCGAGGGCATGCTTCTTTCAGCCAAGGAACTGGGCGTCTCGGACGACAACTCGGGGATTCTGCTTCTGCCGGACTCGGTGCAACCAGGCGATGACATAGTGGATTCGCTGAACCTGCGCGATGACGTTCTGGAGCTCGAGATAACTCCGAATCGTCCGGATTGCCTGTGCATGGTCGGGGTCGCCCGTGAACTAGCGGCCATAACCCGAAAGGAACTGCGTATGCCCCTCGCGGGGTGCCCTGAAACGACTCAACTCGCCCATGACCTGATCAACGTGGTCATTGAGGCGCCTGATCTGTGCCGCCGGTATGGCGCGAGGCTGGTCCGGAACGTGCGTTCGGGGCAGTCGCCCATATGGATGCAGTCGCGGTTGTCGGCTGCGGGCGTCAGACCCATCAGCGCCGTGGTAGATGTGACCAACTACGTGATGCTCGAACTCAACCAACCTCTGCATGCCTTCGATTACAGCAGAGTGGCTCAGCGTACAATCGTCGTGAGGCGCGCTCGAGCCCATGAGCGGCTGACCACGCTCGATGGGGCAGAGCGGGATCTGAACGCTGACATGCTCGTAATCGCCGACCCTGAGAGAGCGCTGGCCATAGCAGGCGTCATGGGCGGACTGGCATCGGAGATAACTGAGGACACTGAGGCGGTGTTGCTCGAATCCGCCTGTTTTGCACGACAGAGCGTGTGGCGCACGTCCCGAACGCTGAAGCTGCGCACTGAGGCGTCTTCTCGATTCGAGAAGGGGCTTGATCCGGCCATGGCAGCGCCTGCATTGGACCGCGCCGCGAGCCTACTATCTCAGATGGGAGCGGGCGAAGCTTGCAGCGGGATTGTGGATGTGTACCCATCGCCGGAGGCGCCGGTGGTGGTGGAAACCACGGACCGATGGATCGAGCGTCGCCTGGGCGCAGGGATCGGAGCGGACGGGATTCGGGATTGCCTCACCAGGCTTGGCTTCGGAGTGGGCGTTCCGGGCGCGCAGGATGGGTCGACGAAGATGACGGTGAGCGTCCCTTCTTTCAGAGGCGATGTTCGGGAACCCATAGATCTCGTGGAGGAGGTCGCTCGTATCTGGGGGTACAATGAGGTGCCTGCCACCATCCCCGAGGGCACTGTGCCGGGCGGCTACTCGGAGGAGTATGCATTTTTCGAACTGGTGAAGCAGGCTCTGGTAGGCGGGGGCGGCACTGAGGCTCTTACCTTTCCTTTCATGTCGGAGGCGGATTTCGACATGATGGGGTTTGCGCCCGATGATCCGAGGCGTGAGGCCATAATCGTAGCCAATCCGCTCGTAGAGGAGCAGTCGCTCATGCGCACCACAATGTACCCGGCGATACTGGCTGCGCTGAGAACCAACGTCAACAGGAGACGGCGCGGAGTTTTCCTCTTCGAGATCGGCAGAACGTACACTCCCACTGAAGCGGTGAGGGCGGGGGTCGAGCCCTCCCGAGGCGAAACGCCGGCGGTGGAAAGGCCGATGTTGGCAGGGGTGATGTCGGGGGTCGCCGAGGATGGAACATGGTACGCGCCTGAGAGGCGTTACGATTTCTACGATGCCAAAGGCGTTGTTGAGCTGCTTTGCGAGCGTCTGCATTTGAGCGGCGTGACTTTCAGTCGTGATGCGTGTCCGCCGTTCCATCCCGGCCGAACTGCAGCCATAGTGCGTGACGGCGTACGGTTGGGCACGGTCGGGCAGGTGCATCCGCTCGTCGCGGCCAGCTACGAAGTACCCGAAGGCACTGTGCTGTTTGAGCTGGACATGACGCGGCTTTGGGAAGCTGCGCAGTGCGGACGGGAATATGCGCCGCTGCCGAAATACCCTGCAGTCGAGCGTGATGTCGCCATGGTCTTGGCGTGCGATATCACATCAGCTGATGTCGAGGGCACTATCCGCGCTGCCGGGGGCTCCCTTGTGAAGTCCGTGAGGTTGTTCGACGTGTATGAGGGTCCGCAGGTCGGAGAGGGAAGGAGAAGCCTCGCGTTCTCCATCACCTACCAGGCCACGGATCGCACGCTGACTGATTCGGAAGTCAACTGTGTGCACGATGCGGTCCGGGCGGCCCTCGCTCGGAAGTTGGGCGCGGTGCTTCGATAATGCTGCCGCTTCCGGGCCGGGGGTGGCATGTTGCAGGATATAGCGCACGTTTGGCAAACTCTCATAGATGGCGGCGGGTTCGATCTCGCACGACAGTGTAGAGGACGGGAGCGGAGGTCTCATGAAGGATAGCTCGAGAGTCAGCGCGTTCATAATGGGCGAGGAGTATGTCATACGGGGCGACGCCCCAGGCGAGTACATCGAGGATCTTGCGCGCGACTTGAACTCGCGCATGCAGAAGCTGTCAGAGGCCAATCCCAGGCTTTCGCTGCACCAGGCGGCAGTGCTCTCAGCCCTCAACTTAGCCGACGAGCTTTCGTCATGCCGCCGGCGCTACGCCGATCTTCTCAGGTTGCTAGAGCAGGTGTAGTTTGAGGAGGGATTACGGGTGAACGTCTCCTCCATCGACTGGCTCAGCGCAGTTCTGCTCCTCATACTGGCTGCCGACTTCATCGTCGGTTTCCGGCGAGGGCTGGTGCGTCAGGTGATTGACTTCGCGGGCATAATACTAGCGATCCTCGCGGCGATGAGATACTGGAGGCCTGTCGCAGCTCTCTTGGAGAGGTGGTTTGGTGCGCTCAATCCGCCCGCATCGAACATGCTCGGCTTCCTCGCGGTGTTAATCGCTGCGCTGGTTGTTGTGGACCTGATCGGGCACGCCCTGTCTGAGCTGGCTCGGGCGCCTGGAGTGTCGCTGGTGAACGGATTCGGCGGCGCCATGCTCAGGGTGGCCAGAGGATGCATGCTCATCAGCATAATTCTCTCGCTAGTCTTGTCTTTGAACCTCAAAGCTGTGAACCAGGCCGTCTTTTCATCCGAGTTGGCCATGAGGCTCGCGGAGTTTGCACCGTCCGTCTGGAAGTCTTTGGACAGGTTCGTCCCTGACCATCTGGTCATACCCGGGCTTGGGGGATCGGGAGATGGAGCTACTGAACCAGCGAGTCGCGGCGTCATTTGACGAGATTGCGGACCTTCTGGAACTGGCAGGTGACAACCAGTTCAAAATAAGGGCCTACAGGCGGGCGGCGGAAGCTGTTAGGTCGCTGGATGAACCAGTAGCCGAACTGCTCAGGCGTGACCAATCGGCCGTTCCCGGCATCGGTGAAGCTCTTCGGTCAAAGATATGGGAGATGGAGTCTGGGGGCCGGATGGAGTATCTGGAGCGTCTGCGCGGCCAGATACCCTCGGCTATTGTAGTGCTGACTCAGATTCCGGGTATCGGGCCGAAGACAGCCCGGCAGCTATACGAATCTTTGGGCATCGAGGATGCGGCAAGCCTGCTGGCGGCAGCGCGGGCAGAGAGAATCAGAGAGATACCAGGTTTCGGCGCAAAGACGGAGGCGAACATCATCAAGGCCATCCAATCTATGCAGTCAGACGGCGGACGCAAACCCCTCTACATGGCTCTGCCCCCGGCAGAACAGATCGTCCGGGAACTACTTGAAGTGAGTGGAGTGGAGCATGCCAGCGTGGGCGGGAGCATCAGGCGCAGGCGCGACACCATCGGCGACATCGACATAATAGCAGCATCGTCCCACAGTGGGCCTCTGATGGAGAAGTTCGCGTCGCTGGACATGTTCCGGGAGATCACGTCTATGGGACATGCCAGAGCCAGCGCTGTCACCTGGTCGCAGATTCGATGCGACCTGTGGGCAGTGCCTCCGGAGTCGTACTGGACTGGCCTCCACCACGTGACCGGATCTAAGGATCATCATGTGAGACTTAGGGGTATTGCAGGCAAGATGGGCCTTCTGATAAACGAGCGCGGGGTCTACCGCGACTTGGACGGACAGGCCATCGCTATCGGCAGCGAAGAAGAGATCTACTCTCTTCTCGGGATGAGCTACATCCCTCCCGAACTGCGTGAAGACAGAGGCGAGATTGAGGCTGCACTGTGCGGAGCCTTGCCCAGAGTCATCGATAGGCATTCCATCCGCGGCGATCTGCACATGCATACGAGCTGGAGCGACGGAGTAGCGTCTATCGACGGCATGGCAAAGGCTGCAGAGGCCCTCGGGTACGACTACGTCGCCATCACCGACCACTCCCGTTCACTCGGTGTGGCGCATGGCCTGTCCGCCGAGAGGATTCTCGAGCAGATCGACGAAGTGCGAAAGTCCAACGCCCGGGCAGGGGGGATCCGCGTTCTGGCCGGTGCCGAGGTGGACATATTGAAAGACGGCAGTCTGGACTTCCCCGATGAGATTCTGGAGCAGCTGGACGTGGTGGTGGCTTCGATACACAGCGGCTTTCAGCAGGACCGGGATACCATTACCCGCAGGATAGTCGCTGCGATGCATAGTCCGCATGTTGACATACTGGCTCATCCCACAGGCAGATTGCTGGCAAGGCGCCCGGGCTATGACGTGGATATCGACACGGTCATCCGTGAGGCTGCTCGTACAGGCACTGCCCTGGAGATTAACTCATACCCCGACCGGCTCGACTTGCGCGACGAGCACGCAAGGGCGGCGCGCGATGCCGGGGTGATGATATCCGTGAACACCGACTCGCACTCCCCGGAGGAACTTGCCAACATTGAATACGGGGTATGGACGGCCCGAAGGGCCTGGCTGGAACCTCGCCATGTAGTCAACGCAATGAGCCGCGGCGAGCTGATCGCGTGGTTGCGCGCGCACAAGGCCGCGCAGGTCTGACTGCCCCTTCGGCATAGCTCGAATTTGCGCGTGGGCATACTACGGTATGCGCCACGCGCTGATTTTTGGCGAATGCGGAGGCCGATATGCTGCATGTAATAGTCCGGGCAGTCACTGTCTACTTTGTTGTATTGGCTGCCATGCGTGTGATGGGAAAGCGGGAGATCGGAAACCTTTCACCCTTCGATCTGGTAGTGGCCATCATGATAGCAGAGCTCGGAGCCATTCCGCTGCAGGAACATGATATCCCGCTCCTGCACGGCCTGGCGTCCATCGTGGTCTTGGCCGGAGTTCAGGTGGGAGTGGCCTTGCTGTGTCTGAGGTACCCCGGAGTGCGCAGAGCAGTCATAGGCGAACCCACCGTGATCATTGAAGACGGAAGACTCATGGGAAGTAACATGAGAAAGCTTCGGTACAATATCAATGACCTGCTGAGCCAACTTCGGGACAAGAACGTCTTCAACGTTTCGGATGTGGAGTTCGCCATGCTCGAGCCGTCTGGAGATCTGAGCATAATGCTCAAATCACAGCGGCGGCCCCTGACGCCCGAGGACTTGTCAGTCCCTACAGCCTATGAGGGCCCTGCCTATCCTCTGGTGGCCGACGGAAAGATCCAGTACAGGTACCTGAAGATGCTTGACCTGACTGTGAAGGATGTCATTGACAGGCTCCTGGAGAAGGACGTACACAACCTGGAGGACGTCTTTCTGGCCAGCCTGGATACATCCGGCGAACTGTATGTTACGATGAAACACGAGGTATCCCGAGATGAGCTCGAACGATGACGGCAACGGCCGGAAAGACGAGGGGGTGGAGGCAATGGAGCTTTCGCGCGAGTTCCGTGAACGGTTTGTGCGGAACCTCCAAGGACGCGATTACATCCTGTACGGTGGTGTGCTCCAGCTGGCCAGGGAGCGCGGCCTGCGGCGCATCAGCACTAGCATTGTTCAGCTGCCGTCCAAAGAGAACTCCATGTATGCGGTGGTAGAGGCTGAGATCGAAACGTCTGACGGAGTCTTCCGGGAGCTTGGCGACGCGTCTCCTGAGAGTGTGGCGAGGTCGATCCAGCCGCACCTTCTGCGAATGGCTGCTACGCGAGCCAAAGCCAGGGCCATGAGGGATGCAGTTGGGATAGACATGGTGGCCCTGGAGGAGCTGGGGGATGCACAACCTGCTGAGGACTACTATGACGGGGAGTTGGCGGAGGGCCGTGCGGAGGACTTCATGATCAGGTTCGGCAAGTATTCAGGCCGGTCGCTCGGAGAGATACTGGTGGCTGACCGTGGTTACGTGGAGTGGCTGAGCAAGAATGCCAGAGACGAAGCGGTGCGCGATGCTGCCAAGTTGCTGACGGAACCGGGCCCCGAGCATGCCGCAACGGTTTCGCCTGCCGAGTGACGGTTCTGCTATAATTGGGTATAGCATTTCAACCAGACCCCGGGGGCGATTGACGTGGTTTCGACGCCAGGCCGCTCGAACGAGCCTCGCCGACCCAAGCTGCTGGTGCTCACGGGCACAACTGCCGAGGCTGCTGCAGCTGTGTCGTGTGGGGCGCAGGCGGTGGGCTTTGCTGCAGGATTTGGCTCAGGCGACCTACCTGGCGGCCAAGCTGATCCCGCCTTCCGCCGCGAGACGATAAGTCGCGCAACGCACTTCTGCCGCGTGCGCGGAGTCCGAGTGTACGGCATTCTGAATACTCCGGCGAACTCCGAAGCTACATATGGCGCGCAAGGCACTGAGGCTGTGCTTTACGTGTCAGGGGCCGAATGCGCTATCGCCGACTCTTTGGGCGCCCTGGGGGCAGCCAGGCACGTCTTTCCCGACTGGCCCATATGGGCCGGCTGCGGCCTGGCTGCTCACAACGCCGACAGCGTGGCCGCCCTGGAGCAGGCGGGGGTGTCGGGCGTCATCCTCCCGCCCGAGCTTACGGCGGGTGAGATCTCGGAGATTGCCGGGCGCGCATCAGTCGAGCTCGCCGCTTTTGTGCACCAGGAGCTGTGCACCTTCTATGCGGGGCACTGCGTTTCGCCTGGCCTGCCCGGCCCGGGCGCCGGAGCGGGCGAGTGTGAGGCCTGGTGCAAGCGTTGGTACACGCTGGAAGCGAGCGATGCGCGCGCATCTGGCAGGAGGCGGGCCAAGCGTCGCATTCTCAGCCTCAAGGCGCTGGAGGCCCTACCTGTGTTGCGCCAATTGGCTGGGGCGGGCCTGACCTGGGTGGTGGTGGACGGGGCTTTTCGGGGGCCGGAGCATGTGGCGATCGTTACCAGCATCTACAGCACTGCCCTGAGCAGACTGGCGCGCGCTCCAAGCGCCTTTGTCGCCACGGCGTCGGAGATGTCGCTTCTGAATGCGGCGTCAGGGGCGGAGCTGTCGACAGGCTATTATGAACGGGGCCCGGGGGTCGGCATCGCCGGCCGCGACCGGTCGGAGCGGCCCAAGGATCAGACCCTGCAAGTGATCGATTCGGACCTCGCGGTCGAGGCCAGGGCGCGGATTGCTGCCGGGTCTGTGCGCGTCCCCGTGTACATGCGGGCGGTCGCGAGGGTTGGCGACCTCTTCCGGCTTGAGCTGGCCGATGGCGATGGCCATGCTGTCAGCGAATGTGGTTTGGTTGCGGCCGAGATTGCGCGAACAACGCCTCTTTCGCACGAGTACCTCCACCGCCAGCTGTCGCGACTTGGCGACACTCCTTTCGTGCTGGAGAGTCTTCAGTGTACGCTGGACGGCGCGGCCATCGTTCCGGTGAGCGACATCACCGACGTACGGCGTCGTGCCGCTTGGGCGCTGGAACTTGCGAGGGCTGCGCCGCGTGAGAAGCCGGTCTGTGACGGCGTTCCCCCATCGTGGACTCCCGGTGTGTGCCTCCCGGCTGGGCGCGCTGAAGTAGCCGCTAGAGTGGACAGCGTCGATGGCGCAACCGCGGCGGCAGAGGCAGGCGCCGGGCTGATCTGCATCGGCGGTGAAGCGTTTGTCCCCAAGAGCCCGGCCAAAGCGCCCGAGATTGAATGTGTGGCGCAGGTTGCGCACCGAAGCGGAGCCAAGCTATACTACGCCACATCCCGGATAGTGCATGACCGGGAGATGAACGCCGCCCGCGAGGGGCTCAGGCGGGCTGCTGATGCTGGGACCGATGGATTCCTCGTAGCCAACCTGGGCCTTGTGAACCTCGCGGCGCAGCTGGCGCCGGGCGCGGTTGTGGCCGACTGGTCACTTCGCGTTACCGATCCATTTGGGTACTCGCTGCTCTCTGCCATGGGCGCGGCACGGTTCGTGGTTCCGCCGCGGCTGGGCTTGGACACAGTGCGCCTCCTCGCCGAGCGACTCGGGCCCGGCGCACCCGAGGCGTTCGTGTTCGGGCGGGTCGAGTTGGGCGTCAGCGAATACTGTGCGGTCGATAGCGTGCTGGGAGGCAGGTCGGCGCGTCGTGCCTGCTCAGCGCCGTGCATGCGGGGCCCCGTCGCCCTTGATGACGGCGAAGGCCATGTCTATCCCGTGCGCTGCGATAGATCCTGCCGCATGCACATATTTGACTGCGATGAACTGGACCTTATCGGACTCCTCCCTGAATTCGGCCGCATGGGGATAGGCCGCGTGTGGCTGGACCTGAGAGGCGAGGGCGCATCGCGAGTGGCCGACGTGTGTGGGGCATACGTCCAGGCAGCGCATGGAGCTTTTGGCTGCCCGTGTTCATGAAAGGTGGAGGGACTTACTTGGACGAGCGTTCGCTGCGTGTTTTGGAATACTACAAAGTCCGCGACATGTTGGAAAACTGTGTTTCCTGCGGGCTCGGTCGGGAACGGGCGCGGGCTCTTCTTCCCAGAGCCCAAGCTGCAGTTGTCGAGGAAATGCAGAGCGAGACGAGTGAAGCCCGTGCCGCGCTGGATGCAGGGAAGCAGATTCCGCTTGGCGGGATTCGCGACATTCGTATGGCGGTACACAGAGCGTCTGTGGGCGCCATGCTCAGCTGCGACGAGCTGCTCGATGTGCTCTCCACACTGGCGTCAAGCCGGCGACTGAAGAAGTGCCTTTCGGCTCTGGGCGAAGCCTACCCCGTGCTGAGCGATGCCGCCCGGGGCATCGACGTTCCGGAGGCGCTGGAGCGCGCGATCGAGGAGGCCATCTCCGAATCCGGCGAAGTGCTGGATCGGGCCAGCCCCGCCCTGCGGAGCATACGGTCGAGGATTCGCTCTCTCAACAGCCGTGTACGCGACACTCTCGACTCCATCATCCGCTCACCCCAGTGGGGCAAGATTCTTCAGGATCCCGTTGTCAG
>Ga0209718_1004083_pt1 | contig 12455 bp, 7 predicted proteins | sample AD_JPNAS1_MetaG_FD_184420 | JGI IMG/M metagenome (GOLD analysis project Ga0209718, IMG submission 184420) | Active sludge microbial communities of municipal wastewater-treating anaerobic digesters from Japan - AD_JPNAS1_MetaG (SPAdes) (version 2) | ecosystem: Engineered > Bioreactor > Anaerobic >... | reverse complement strand
ATCTCTCATATGCGAAGTGTGACGAGTTGTATATCCTGAAGTCTTTGGTGTGGATCAGGGCGATATGTAAGCCCAAACGTCCATAACCTGATTAAGATTCCTGCCTTCGCAGGAATGACGGGGGGAGAAGCAGGAATGACGGAGAGAAAGGCAGGTCTTCCCTGGGAACGCCAATCTCCGCATTGGCACACAAGCGGGTCAGGAAAAAGACAGGCACTCGAATTCGCCGCGGAAATACGTCCCGCGACATACTCCATAATCACAACCCACACACGTCCCTGCCAATAGGTCGATTGGCGTTCCCAGGCTGGCGACTTTTATGTTTTGAGTCAGAGTATTTTGGTGTGAAGCCTATATAAGTCTCAGGTAGAAATTTGTGTCCATTCGTGGTTCATCCGCATGCGATAAGTCGATTGGTGCTCTCAGAAGAAGCCACCACGGCTTTATACGGCTGGGAGCACAGTCCACTGTGTCCACTCTGTCCACTCGCTTTGGTGTGGAATGCAGTCCTGTGAAGAAAAGGCATCCGTGCCCGAATTAAGATTCCTGCCTTCGCAGGAATGACGGGGGGAGGGGCAGGAATGACGGGGGGAGAAGCAGGAATGGCGGGGAGTGCAGTGATGACGGGGGGAAGTGCAGGGACGGCGGAGAGCGTGGTGACGGCGGTGCGTACAAGCGTGGCGCCGGAGACATGCAATTCTTCCCTGGGAACGCCAATCTCCGCATTGGCAGGGACTTTTCAGGTCTGTGATGTTGTGTGTATGCCGCAGGACATCGCCCGGCTGCGTATGTGAATACAGGGGGCCGCCACCCTGCGCACTCTCCGATCCGAAGCCCCCTACAGAAGCGGCGAGATCAGATGGCTGAGATTTTCCGCCCAGGCACGGCGCCGGCTCACTTCCCGGGGGCGGATCATGTGGCAGGTCAGCTGAATCTGGCGCAGCCAGGCTTCGAGAATATCGATATCGGCAGGCGAGTAATGGAACAATGCAATTTCGAAATTCAGATAGATGCTGCGCATGTCCAGATTCGGTGATCCGGTAATGGCGATCTTGTGGTCAAAGAGCATGACTTTGCCATGGATCATCGGTGCAGGGCAAACATAAATAGCAGCCCCTGCCGCACTGAGTTCGCGCAGGGCAGGCCCTCTCGCCAGATCGGCAATGCCATGATTGGAACGAAGAGGCACAATAATCCGGATATCGCAACCGGAACGTGCCTTCAATGCAAGCGGTTTCAGCAAAGATGCATCCGGCACAAAATAAGGGGTCATGAGCCAGATACGCTTTTCCGCCTCCATGATCGCCGTAAGCAGCGCATCGTGAAAGGTATCTTCAGGCACATCCGGCCCGCTGGGCACCACCTGAATCATACAATCATCCACCGCATGAAAAGGCGTCACGCCTTCTATCATGGCATTGAGAAACGGCTCAGGCGTGCGTGGAAAAAGGCAGCCCTCAGGAAGATGCAGCTGTTCATCGGCGGCAAATTCCCAGTCGTGCCGGAACACCTCTTCTATATCGTAAACAGCGGGACCATACAGAAACACAGAGTCGTCCACATAGCGGTAGCGGTCCGGCTCGGCGCCCATAAAAAGCATTGCCAGATTCATCCCTCCGACAACAGCCGCCACATGATCCACCACCACAATCTTCCGGTGGTTGCGCAGGTTGGCAGACCATTTCCGCTGCAGCGGCAGTACCGGAAGAAAGCGTTTGGCACGGCCACCGGCATCACGAATCGGCTGCACAAAACCGCGGCTGGTTGTGAGACAGCCGAGGCTGTCCAGAAGCAGGCGCACCTCCACCCCTTCCCGCGCCTTTTTCGCAAGCACCTTCACAACGGCACGTCCCGTGTCGTCATCGCCCAGAATAAATGTGGAAACGTGTATGGAAACGCGCGCCGCTTCAAACAGCTGCATCATGGCGGCATAAGCCGTTTCGCCGCTGCTGTGAAATACCACAAGGTTACCCGGCCGGGGTGATGGGAAACCTGCCTGATTCACAATGCGCCCTGCCGCCGGAACCAGCATCTCCTGCTTTTGCCCGGTTCCGGGCACATAGAGCCGCTCAATCATGTGAATGCTGCGATTGAATTTCCTGCCGCCGATGACCAGGTACAGGGGAACGCCGATATAGGGGGCAAGGACGATTGCCATGAGCCAGGCGAGGGTGCTGCCCGGGGGACGCTTTTCCTGCAGGATCCTTACTGCCAGCAGCAGTGCCAGCAGAAACCCGGCGACCGTCAGAAGGTGGTCGATAATCAGTTGCAGGACATTGATGATAATAGGCTTATTCCTTTGGCTCTAAAAGAACGAAGGTGGGCAACCCCAGCACTTTATAATACTCAACCACATCACGGGTCGGAGCACTCTGAAGCGACTCAGCCTGATATTTTATTTTAACATAACCGTCAAGTGCCGTCAGCACATCCGGATCACTCAGTACCGTATGGCTCATGACTGTACAATTTTTGCACCAGGTCGCCCAGAAGTCAAGCAAAACAGGCTGATTATTTTCCAGAGCCTGCGCCAGCCCTTCCTCCAGCTGATGCACCCAGATACCGTCCTCATCACTTTTTAGCGCAGGCGGCGTCATGATGCTGTATGCCAGATACCCGTAATACAGCGCAAATGCGATAATAAAAACGCCGAAGGCCTGCTTCACCCGAACCATCCACATGCCCGGCTTCGGAAGAAGCGACAACCCTGCTCCCAGAAAAGGCCAGGGAAGTGCCATGCCGACCCCAAGCCCGAAAGGAAGTGCCAGCGCAAACACATTGCCCTGACTGTAGAGATCCTGCGCCTGCAGAATGGTATAGATCACGACAGGCGCCACGCAGGCACCCGCCAGAAGCGCCGACACTGCGCCCATCCCCAAAGCTGCAAAGAAATGGCCGCCTTCTTTCGGAGTCATTCCGAGTCTGGTCTGAAAGCGGGAAAAATCTATCTGAATCACGTCAAACATCGCCAGCCCGAGCACAACAAAAAGAACAGCGATAGCGGCGTTAAACCAGACCGTGGAATTGATCGTGCCGAAAGCGCTTGACAGCCCCAGCACCACCAGAAGTCCGAGAGAGCCATAGACCAGCGCAATGCCCAGCCCGTAGGCACCGCCCAGAGCAAAGCCTCTGCTGCGGGATCCTGCCCTGGTACCGGCACCGATAATGGCAATATTGATCGGAATCAGCGGAAGCACGCAGGGCGTGAAATTCAGAAGAAGCCCGCCGCCGATCACAATCCACAAAAGCCAGAGGCCGCCCAGCCCTCCGGCATTGCTTCCTTCCGCATCGGAACGGTCACCGGCAATAAAAGAAAGAAAGCCTTCTTTGTCCGTATAACCCGCCAGCGTATTCACAATCCGGAATTTTTCTGCAAGCGCACGCCAGTCCGCAGAGAGAGCGGGCGGTTCCTGCTCCGGTATCGCCGCACTTTCCTCCGGCGTTTCGGCCGGAGGCACGGCGTTCGCATCCGTCACCGAATGCATGGCGGACAGAGGCGCACGGTCGAACCAGTCAGGCAGTGCTTCCTCTGCGGCTCCGGCACTTTCCCCTATCTTCACAGAAAAGGGGATGGGTTCGGTATGAGGTGCAGCGCACATGGCATTGTTGCACGCCTGAAACAGCAGGGACAGATTCAGCGTATACTCACCCGCTGCCAGCGTCGCATCGGTTTCCATTTCAAAAGCGAGAAAAAAAACTTCTTCATAGACCGCCAGCGGCTCAGGTGAAAAATCCAGATTGACCGTTTTCGCCTCAGGATATGCCACACCGCGAAGCGTAAAGCCTGTCTGCTTCTCAAACTGCAGTTCGGTGGCAATCAGAAAAGGATCCAGAGGCTCGTGGGCGTTCACATGCCATCCGTCATTCAGCATGACCTTGACCGCACCCGTAAAGACGCTGCCCGGAGCAATCACGGCGGGGCGTGACGCTATATCAAAAGAGACTTCCGGGCCGATCGTCCCTGCTATCATCTGTCCTCGTGCAGCAGCACAGAGGGTCAGGCATGCGGCAAAAAAGATAGAGAATCGTTTCATAATCTGTTCCTTGAAAATCGCGCACTTCCTTTTGCGAAACACTCTTCGTATAAGTGGTAACAACACTTACACGGCGATTAGTCCCGATCAGAAAGGCGGGCTTTCAGCAACAGACGGATGCGATTGCTCTCCTAAATCCGAAATTCCAGCGTCACAATTTTCTTGGCGCCCACCTCCAGCATAAGCCGGTTCTTTTCAGGCTGAAGCGCCTCCTGCCGCTCTTCATTCAGATTGGTCAGCCAGGCTTCCTGAACATCCTTGAAGAGGATCACACGGCCTTGCACCGGTGCATCGTCGGGATTGAAAAGGCGCAGAATATAGCTGCCCGGCCGGTCTTCCGCCTGCTTCAATGCGGTGATCTGGAGATTGTCGCCTTCCAGCGTCAGGAAGCTCATCGCCTTCGGCAGCGTACCTTCATGCGGTCCTGCCTGCGCCGGCTCCAGAGGCAGATTCATATCTTCCGCTTCACGGTAACAGCCGTTCTTCCAGTCGCCCGCATGCGGATAAAGGGCGTATCGCCACTCGAATTTGCCGATGCACTGCGCCAACTCCATGTCGGGGTAGGTTTCCCAGCGCCCGAAGACAGGAGAGTTGCGATAGGTAAAGGCACGGAGCAGCGTGATTGCCAGCGGCCGGTCTGTCTGATCCATTGCCTCGTATTCACGCAGCCCCGAGTTATTGATAACGGCAAATCCCGCCTCGCCGTCCGTCATATCCACAAAGCGCTGCATGGGATACTGCGGGTTCGGATGGCCGTAATAGGGACTGCTTTCTTTAATGTGAATATCCCGCCCGATCACATCATAGGCAATTTCCGCATCGGTGCGATCGCAGTTGAGCCGGGTCGGAAAAACGACCCGGAGCCGGTGATGCTTGCATGTGTTTTCAAATTCGGTGATGACATCCAGCCGCCTGGCACCGGCACGAAGTATGAAGCGGCTTGTAATAATCATTTCCCGGCGTTCTTTCGTCCTGCCGGTATTGTTGAGATCGCCCTGCCGGAAATCGACATAAGGTTCATCTTCCACACTCACGGGAATCTGCATATGATAATCCACACGCATGCGTGCGTAGAGCGGTCCCGATTCTTCCAGTGTGATGTAACAGGGAGCCCCGTGGGACGTAATGATTTCATCGCGCTCCGGTGCCATGTGCACCCAGGAATGCCCCGTTTCTCCGCCGTCTTCCAGATAATGCAGTCCTGAATACACCCGCCCCGTTTCCTTGTGTGTCATATCCAGCGTGCCGTTGGAATTGAAGACCACACGCAGGTGCTCATTTTCCAGCACATTGGTTTCCGGCACGAGAGAGCCCGGCAGGTATTCAAAACCGGGGCGTCGGGTCACATGATAGGTGCTGTAACCGAAAGCGGGAATGTCTTCAGTTTCAAGATGGCAGCGGACACGCTCCGTCCGCAGCTCACTGGAGATATCCTGAAGGTTGCGCACGAGCACCCCCATGGGATACTGCTCTTCACGCTGCACACGAAGGGACTTTCCTTCGGGCGTCTGCACACCGAACGCCGTATAGCCCATATTCTGCGGCATATCCACAAGACAGGAAATCACAGCGCGCCGCGGGAAGGGGCAGGGATTGAAAACCGTAATCACGCTGTCCCGGGGCGACAGGTCGCTGTTGTCCACCTGAATCTGCACATGCTGCAGCCCGCGCCGGGCGACACCTTCGGAAATCAGGTTAATCTGGTTGAAGCGGTAAATGGAATCCTCTTCCATACGATCCACTCCGGCACCGGTGATGGTATCGTGGGGATGATTTTTAAGCAGCAGCTTCCAGCAGCGTGCCAGGGCTGTTTTATAGTACTCGCCCTCCAGCATGGAAGCGATGGCGGACCAGGGCTCCGCCCGCCGCTGCAGATTCACTTCCGCCTTGTGATTGTTCTGCTTGAGCCGGGGCCGGGCACTGATAATATCACCGAAAAGATGCGTCCAGCTGCCCGTCGCACCGGGATCACGGAATTCGCCGCGCAGGACAATCGGATCTTTCACCTCTTTTGCCATGGCGGTCATGTATTCTTTCAGCGTGGAAAAACGGATGTCGTGCTCGGGAAGCAGCTCCTGACAGAGCTTCATGATCCGGCTCTCCTCCGGATCGGGGTTGGAGGTATCAAAGCCCTGCATACATACAATCTGGCTGGTAGTGAAATGCTCTGATTCGTCCCGGACCAGTTTCAGCAGCTGTTCGCGGATGGGCGCATCATTCCACTGTTTTCTCCCATCATCGAGAATATAGTAGTGATCCCGGAGCCGCTCGCTGGCGATCATACGGAAAGGAGCGGCGCCGCGGTCCCAGTCATAGCGTTGATACACATCATCCGAGCCGTAACGCAGCACACGATAAATGTAAATGTAATAACTGAAGCGGCTCATGCAGCCGAAGCGGGAACCCAGCAGCCGGGAACCGTCGGGGCCTTCCAGAATGTATTCACATTTCGGCGTATTAATCCCCCGGTAAAAAATGATGTCGTCAATACCAAAACCCCGGTAAATCTGCGGAATCTGGGAGGTTTGACCGTAACTGAAGGGCGTGTATCCGCTTTTCGTCACACCGCCCAGCGCCTCGGCGCTCCGGTGCCCCACAACAAGATTGCGCACCAGCGATTCGCCGTTGCAGACATATTCCTCGGGCAGAGAATACCAGGGTCCGATAAGGAGACGCCCGCTTTTCACATGCTTCTCAATGGTCGCACGCTTTTCAGGGCGAAGCTCCAGATAATCCTCCACGCAAAGGGTCTGCGAGTCCATGGTAAAGGACGTGAAATCCGGATCCGTGTCCAGAAGGCTCAGCAGCTCATCCATGAACTTGAGCAGAAGTAATCGGGTCTCTTCAAAGGGATAGCCCCATTCGCGATCCCAATGGGAATTGGAGACAACATGGATGGTTTTTCTTTCCTGAGCCATAAGCTGAAATTCCTGTAGGTTGAAAGGGAAAGGGGGGAGTGCATTGCTGCGCTGCTAGTATGCATAAACAGGTGGATCAGTTACAAATTATGTACAAGCAAAGCAGGCAGCGATGAGAGATTAAGACGGAAACGGGCTTCCGGGAGGGAGAGGATATCGCATAGGGCTTAGACAGAGCACGGTGCGTTTTGCAGCCGTGTCCGTTGATCAGGTTGGTTCCAAGGACAGCGACTGAATATTACCGAGAGAACCGCACGAATGTACGCGTGTCCGTTGATCAGGTTGGTTCCAAGGACAGCGACTCGAAAGCAAGATTGACATTGCTGATCTGTCGGTGTGTCCGTTGATCAGGTTGGTTCCAAGGACAGCGACCAAGAGCAGGTTCGTCTTCTCTCCTATACTCTCGCGAGTGTCCGTTGATCAGGTTGGTTCCAAGGACAGCGACCTGAGGTCGTCAAGCAAACAAAAGAAAGGAAAAACGTGTCCGTTGATCAGGTTGGTTCCAAGGACAGCGACATACCGTCTGCCCAAATCTGAGTCCAGAGGAATGGGTGTCCGTTGATCAGGTTGGTTCCAAGGACAGCGACATAGGCGCATGACCTACCTCAGCGGACTCTTCTTGTGTCCGTTGATCAGGTTGGTTCCAAGGACAGCGACTCACGGTTTCTGCGCACGCGCTCCAGCGCGTCCTCCGTGTCCGTTGATCAGGTTGGTTCCAAGGACAGCGACTCCACCAGCCACCAGTGCCGATGTTCAAAGTCATGTGTCCGTTGATCAGGTTGGTTCCAAGGACAGCGACTTTTTTTCCTTTCTTTTTTGGGCATCATGCCCGGTGTGTCCGTTGATCAGGTTGGTTCCAAGGACAGCGACCTGTGCCGTGTCTTCTGCTTGTTGCACAATGGCAATGTGTCCGTTGATCAGGTTGGTTCCAAGGACAGCGACATATATGGGAGTGGGGAATATATCCACGAAGGAAGGGTGTCCGTTGATCAGGTTGGTTCCAAGGACAGCGACGAAGACTTCGTTGGCCGCTTGCGCAATTTCCCTTTTGTGTCCGTTGATCAGGTTGGTTCCAAGGACAGCGACTCGCGTCGCCCCTCTCTCGCGCGCGCGCGATATAGTGTCCGTTGATCAGGTTGGTTCCAAGGACAGCGACTACCCTAAAAATGGGAATATACCACAATATGTAGGTGTCCGTTGATCAGGTTGGTTCCAAGGACAGCGACGCGCCGGCAGATTCGCGGCTACCGCGACCTCGCGTGTCCGTTGATCAGGTTGGTTCCAAGGACAGCGACGTCCGGTCCGTGGGTATCCGATTGGAACGAGATGGCGTGTCCGTTGATCAGGTTGGTTCCAAGGACAGCGACAGCAACAGCAACAACAACAACAACAGCAACACAAGGTGTCCGTTGATCAGGTTGGTTCCAAGGACAGCGACACAGCGAAGGGATCAAAATCAACAAGATTGGACCGTGTCCGTTGATCAGGTTGGTTCCAAGGACAGCGACAACGGACGAGATCGAGACAGAAAATCAAACGAAAAAGTGTCCGTTGATCAGGTTGGTTCCAAGGACAGCGACGCGGAAAGTGCGAGAGGAAAGTAAGGAAAGTGCGGTGTCCGTTGATCAGGTTGGTTCCAAGGACAGCGACCAAGCGCTGGTATTATATATATATTATATCGTAGGTGTCCGTTGATCAGGTTGGTTCCAAGGACAGCGACTTGAAGTATTTTGGTGAACTTACTGGCATGAGTGGGTGTCCGTTGATCAGGTTGGTTCCAAGGACAGCGACGAATACTCCCCCCTCCCAGACCAACCGACGCCGATGTGTCCGTTGATCAGGTTGGTTCCAAGGACAGCGACCGCTGTGCAGCTGACGGAGTACGACAGGCGTGAGTGTCCGTTGATCAGGTTGGTTCCAAGGACAGCGACCACCGCCTTCGGATCGTACTTTACAGCGCGCCAAGTGTCCGTTGATCAGGTTGGTTCCAAGGACAGCGACCTGTCTAACGCACTAGCTATATTAAAGTATAGCATGTGTCCGTTGATCAGGTTGGTTCCAAGGACAGCGACCTGGCGCGGGCTCCCGGCGATCCCCCCGAGACCGCTGTGTCCGTTGATCAGGTTGGTTCCAAGGACAGCGACCTGTCTAGAGGATAAAATAGCTCGGGATGTTTATGTGTCCGTTGATCAGGTTGGTTCCAAGGACAGCGACCCGCTACCGGCGACACGCACAACATCTCATTTAAAGTGTCCGTTGATCAGGTTGGTTCCAAGGACAGCGACGCCTGACGAGCTGCTGAGCGTGTCCGATCTGATTCAGGTGTCCGTTGATCAGGTTGGTTCCAAGGACAGCGACATCGTCACTCGCACAGGGAGAGTAGTCGTTGGGAAAGTGTCCGTTGATCAGGTTGGTTCCAAGGACAGCGACTTCCAGTCGCTCAAGCAACTCCGCCCTGTATTTCTGTGTCCGTTGATCAGGTTGGTTCCAAGGACAGCGACATGACCACCCGGGGCTGATGAGGCAGGTTGACAGTTGTGTCCGTTGATCAGGTTGGTTCCAAGGACAGCGACCACAATGAAAAAGACTCCCCCGACCAACGGACGGTTGTGTCCGTTGATCAGGTTGGTTCCAAGGACAGCGACCCAGCTGACCGACGGAGGATAGCTCACAGAGATAGGTGTCCGTTGATCAGGTTGGTTCCAAGGACAGCGACATGTATTTTTTTCGCTTTAGGAAGCGTCAGCACATGTGTCCGTTGATCAGGTTGGTTCCAAGGACAGCGACACCGACCGCAGCATGGTTCATCATGAACTACGACGGGGTGTCCGTTGATCAGGTTGGTTCCAAGGACAGCGACGAATATCCCCGAGACCGTCGAAGTCTACTACTATTTCGTGTCCGTTGATCAGGTTGGTTCCAAGGACAGCGACCACGGACGTCACGCTGGATCACTTAATCCCCGACAGGTGTCCGTTGATCAGGTTGGTTCCAAGGACAGCGACAGCGAGGCTATTCATACGATTCGCGAGACTAGTCTGTGTCCGTTGATCAGGTTGGTTCCAAGGACAGCGACAAAAGCGACGCCAACACTAGAGACGCGCAACACCGAGTGTCCGTTGATCAGGTTGGTTCCAAGGACAGCGACCGGAGTCATTCCTGTGGCGGGGTCAACCCAGTAAGGTGTCCGTTGATCAGGTTGGTTCCAAGGACAGCGACGTGACCGACACGCACGCAGGATACTGGACAGATATGTGTCCGTTGATCAGGTTGGTTCCAAGGACAGCGACGCCGTAATGAGATCATGGCTGAGGTGCGCGATCTGGTGTCCGTTGATCAGGTTGGTTCCAAGGACAGCGACGCGAGTGATTTTGCTGCAGAGCCCATCGCTGTAAGTGTCCGTTGATCAGGTTGGTTCCAAGGACAGCGACCACATTGGAAGGTTTGGGCCTTGTTGCCGTCACCAGGTGTCCGTTGATCAGGTTGGTTCCAAGGACAGCGACGCGGTCGAACTGTCGAAGCCCGCACCAGCACCGAAGTGTCCGTTGATCAGGTTGGTTCCAAGGACAGCGACCTGTCTGCCGAACAATAGTCAGGTCCAGTTGCAGCGGTGTCCGTTGATCAGGTTGGTTCCAAGGACAGCGACGACGGTCACCACGGACGCAGTCACCTGTCCTGATGAGTGTCCGTTGATCAGGTTGGTTCCAAGGACAGCGACAGAATCCTCTGACAGTGCGTGTTGCTTCCTCGTCTACGTGTCCGTTGATCAGGTTGGTTCCAAGGACAGCGACATGCAGCGTTGCCTCGTTCACGACGCCACCATTAGGTGTCCGTTGATCAGGTTGGTTCCAAGGACAGCGACGCCTTGATACGCTCACAATCTACGAGTTCGCAAAGTGTCCGTTGATCAGGTTGGTTCCAAGGACAGCGACCTGACTGGTTACCGACACCACCGCTGATTTCTCGGTGTCCGTTGATCAGGTTGGTTCCAAGGACAGCGACGCGGTCAGGTCCTGCGGACGCAAACAATCTCATCGTGTCCGTTGATCAGGTTGGTTCCAAGGACAGCGACGGTCTGCCCTGCGCCTTTGCATGTTTGAGCATCGGTGTCCGTTGATCAGGTTGGTTCCAAGGACAGCGACATACGAAGGCATCGCCGGCCGTCAAGAGCTCTTGGGTGTCCGTTGATCAGGTTGGTTCCAAGGACAGCGACCAAAAAAAAACACAAAAAACACAAAAAAAACGCAAGTGTCCGTTGATCAGGTTGGTTCCAAGGACAGCGACTTAAGCGTATTGGTCATCCATACCTTTGCCGCTTTTGTGTCCGTTGATCAGGTTGGTTCCAAGGACAGCGACGCTTTGCCCGGTTTAAAAACTGTGCCCGGTGTGGGGTGTCCGTTGATCAGGTTGGTTCCAAGGACAGCGACCTCAAAGTGTGCGACATCGCCCGCATAGCGTAGCGGTGTCCGTTGATCAGGTTGGTTCCAAGGACAGCGACAACCATAGTATCCAAACTTGCCCTTGACACAGGGAGTGTCCGTTGATCAGGTTGGTTCCAAGGACAGCGACTGTCAAGGCTCTGCAGGGCGTCATGCGAGTCGTGGTGTCCGTTGATCAGGTTGGTTCCAAGGACAGCGACTATGATGCGCTGCGCATTAAGCCGGCGAATCTGAAGTGTCCGTTGATCAGGTTGGTTCCAAGGACAGCGACAGCGCAGGCGCACGCGCCCACCGCCCGCCGCACGCGTGTCCGTTGATCAGGTTGGTTCCAAGGACAGCGACATGGAACAGTTCCTTGATGTGCCAGGGTTCATAGGGTGTCCGTTGATCAGGTTGGTTCCAAGGACAGCGACAAGAAAGAAAAAACCTTAATGTCCGGCCTTCGATCGTGTCCGTTGATCAGGTTGGTTCCAAGGACAGCGACTCGAAACCGTCTCGTAGGGACTGCCGGCACCAACAGTGTCCGTTGATCAGGTTGGTTCCAAGGACAGCGACTCACCGCCTCCTGTGCATAGTCGCGGTCGGCAAAGTGTCCGTTGATCAGGTTGGTTCCAAGGACAGCGACAGAAGCCGGGAGGCGTCATTCCGAGCTGCCCGAAGGGTGTCCGTTGATCAGGTTGGTTCCAAGGACAGCGACAAGAACTTCGTTGGACGAAGAAGATATTCCGTTTGTGTCCGTTGATCAGGTTGGTTCCAAGGACAGCGACTCATGGAATCCGGTTGGCAATATTTTAGCGTCAATGTGTCCGTTGATCAGGTTGGTTCCAAGGACAGCGACCCCGATTTCCCGATTTTTCCGGACAGGGAAAGTAAGGTGTCCGTTGATCAGGTTGGTTCCAAGGACAGCGACTCATTGCGCCTTATCGCCACGCGGACGGTAAACCAGTGTCCGTTGATCAGGTTGGTTCCAAGGACAGCGACTAATGTGTATAATGTAATGCGTTCTAGGAGTCCGTGTCCGTTGATCAGGTTGGTTCCAAGGACAGCGACGCAATGCCATAGGA
>Ga0209718_1004079_pt1 | contig 12470 bp, 16 predicted proteins | sample AD_JPNAS1_MetaG_FD_184420 | JGI IMG/M metagenome (GOLD analysis project Ga0209718, IMG submission 184420) | Active sludge microbial communities of municipal wastewater-treating anaerobic digesters from Japan - AD_JPNAS1_MetaG (SPAdes) (version 2) | ecosystem: Engineered > Bioreactor > Anaerobic... | reverse complement strand
AATATTGATTAAATTTTGTTAAGTCATTATTAAAATACTCATTTTCGATAATTTCCCATGATCTAAATGTTTTAAATTCTTCAATATTTTCAAGCCATCCTTTAGCAGTTTCATTGACAGAGCCACTAAAAGATATTGCATCTCCAACGTCATCAAAAAAAATTCCTACTTTTTGATGAAATATACTTTTTTGAGAGTTCTTATTAACAACTATTTTAATTTCAAGTTTTTCGTTAGCCAACAACCAAGCCAGCAATCTTAAATTGTCCGAATCATCAAATTTAGATAAATCAAAATCTTTAAAAATATCTAATGATTCTGATAAATTCCCATCTTGATTAAGTTTCAATATTTCATAATCATGCTCACTAACTTCTGGAGATATGAGAAGCCTCATAGTTCCATTATTATTGACCAACCCTTCTATTCCTCTAGAAGCAACCATTAATGCAGTGCTGCTAAAATATCCTGCTATTCTAAAATATCGAGTTGATTCATTTAACACAGGAATATAAAATGTTTCTAATAACTCATTCTTTTTTGATGTTGTTTCGTAACATTTTTTAATATTTAAATTCTTAAAACCCATATTTATTACCTACCAAAATATATTATTTTTAATATATTTAAATTTTGATTCGTCTAGAATTGCTTCTATCACATATCTTACATTATTTTTTCTTCTTATCATAGTTGATTCTGATAATAAATTACCAACCATTTCCGAATAAAAAACACAATCTTTTTTTCCCAATTTAATAATATTTCTTATAAACGAATTTCTAATTAACATTTTTAAGGCAAAGTTATATCTATCATTTTCGCTTAAGGACACAGCCACATTCCCAAATTGAGTTAAATATACAAAAATTTTTCCGTCTCTAAACATTTCCACAAAGCCCATTTCATATGCCAACTTCGAATGGTTTTCACCATACTTTATACGAGCTCCTGTACTTTTAGAACCTATAGTCATTTTGCCTATTTCATCAAAATCTAACGCTTTACCTTGTGTAAAAAGTAAGGCTGGCACATCAAAAAGTGCACGATTAAAATTGCTAAATTGGATAATATTTCCCGCTTCAACATGACATAAGTCGCATTTGCAAAGATTTTCTATAAATTCATCCATCGGAATATTTAATAACATTTTTACTATAAATATTACTTCATCTTGGGAGCCAGAAACTAATGGTTGTACAGAATTTGCTTCTTTATCCAAAAAGCTTTTAAAAAACTCAAAATCAGTTACATTATTCTTTCTTGCGGCACTCCATGTTTCATAAAAATTCATAATTCACCTATTTATTTTTCTTTCGATACTTATTTAAATCCTCAAATCTTAAATCATAATATTTTTCTGCAATCTCTGGAAATTCTGATTCAAAATCTAGCATAGTCTGATAGCAAGCACAATTGCGATTTGGATTTGATGAATTTTTTCTATGATATTCTTGATTAGCTACACAAAATTGCCTAAAACTCATCTTTTTAAAAAATCTGGGTTGATTGCACCATCTAGCTAATTGAATATACATAGATTTAAATTTTGATTCTTTATATTTTTCATATCTCATGATATAAGGGAGGCAACCATATTCCATTAATATTTTTATTCTTTCAAACGTATTTTCGATATCTTTTTCATCCTGACTGTCATAACCTGTTAAAACATACAACTTAGTACTTTTGTTAGTATAATGACGCCAAATTCCTAATTTTCTACTAACTAGTTCTTTATCTTCAATATGATCAAAAGCAAAAATATAATCTCCATGATACTTAACTTGTGATAATTTTTTGGCTTTTAAAGGAGTCATTAGCCTAATATCTAGTCCTTGCCTAAATTGAAATGGTTTATTTGTTGCTATCAATTCATCTAATATTGAATTGAAATCTGGAAACGCCATAAAGTTATCATCCCATAAATATATTCCTGGTCTTGTATTATCTAAGAATTCAGAAACTGGTGAGTGTTTAAAAACTCGATCATATTTTTTATTAATACAGAACTCACACTTTCTAAAACATCCTCTTGTTGTAAAACCGATTGAGAAATCTAAGTAATCACAATATCTAACTCTAGGCTCACCATTATCTATTTTCTTTTGAATATATTCATCATACAGATGATAGTCTGGCATAATATGTTCTATTTTATCTGGCAGATCCGGTGCATTTTCCAAATAAAAACCAGTTCCACCAATTTTTACATTGTCTTTTAAACCTAATTCAGGGCGTTTTGGATCCAAACAAATACCATCTTCATAAATGGTATTAGGTACTTTGGTATATGTAAATACTCTGGAAACAGTCACTAAATCATATTTGTCTAAGTTATCGTAACTTTCTAATAACTCAACTTTCCATCCTTTCGATTTGTGATAAGCAGAGATTTTCATGCAAGCAAGATTAGGATGTCTAGTGCCATTATCTAATAAGTCAGCATCGATAATTCCTAATTTTTTCATATTATCACACCTTCCATATTTCAATTTTAAGCCATTTTATTTCATAAAGCAACAAATTATCTATGCCATATATCAAAACTCAATACAAAGCAATTTCAAAGCCTTTTTTTAAAACAATTTCAACAACATATACATAACCATATATATTAACTTTCTCCATTTACTAAATCTCCACCCTCATACCACATGGGATTACTTGCATAAGCATTATTACCAGTGTTGTAAGGAATATCAGCTATCACTAATTGAGCTTTAGGTATGTTATATCTTTTATAGTTTTGAAAATTATCGTGATAAAGTTCACATTTGATTTTTTGTCTTTCCATTTTGGTATCTATTACCATTTTTTGTTCCTCCATTTTTTTATTTTTTAATTTTAAGTAAACATTTCCTACTATTTTTTAAAACCTTTTTCAGGATATTTTTTATTTTAGTTTTTAGATGTTTGCCCCTTCAAATTTCGTTTTTAAGCGTTTTTAGAATATACAACCTTATAAGTCATAATAAAAGTAATAAAAATTGATTGTAGAGCAAATTTAGGGCATTTTTAGCTGCTCTAATAAACAAAACACTTTTTCAATCTTCATATCTTAAGCTCCTAATTCTTTTTGTTTCTTTTCTTTCTCTAAAATTAGAGAAAGCTTGTTGTAAATGCTTTGGTAATACTCTTCATCAGTTTTGTAAATCTTTGGTTCTTCACTTAGCCAATCAAGATTACCCATTAAAGCTGTCTTGAGGTAAGCAACTTTATTTTCAATTGAAACATTGTTCCTTTTCACAAATCTTGTTATGTAACTTGTTGCTGCTTTGATAAGTTCTAACTCGTAGTCTCTTTCAAGATTAAAGAAAAGGTCATTAAATTGTTCCAATTGCCGAGTGGTAGTATTAGCATCAATGTACTCATTTTTTGCTAACAATTCTAACAAAGGGTGATAGTTTTCCACATTTTGCAAAAACCCTTTATCTTTTATCTTTATATCATTTACTTTACTTTCCTTTACTTTACTTTGTTGTAAAAAAGCATCTTTAGTTTGCTTTTTTACAAGTTCACTTTGCTTATTTACATCTTCAATTTGCATTTTTGAGTTTTCCACAGTTTTTTTTGTCTTTTCCACAGCTCTATATTCTTCGCAATTTATGAGTAAATATGAGTTTTCCACATTGATTTTTTTGCGCCTTGAAGTGATAAAAAAGAACCTTTCTTGTATTCCTTTGCTCGTTAGAATTGAGTATTTTTCGTATATTTTCTTATCAAAGATTTTAAACTTTATACAGGTTGCAATTATCTCATCTAACCTATCAGCATCTATTCCAAGCATTCTTGCAAAGAGTAATTTCTCAACCTCATTCCACTCGCAATAATAACCTTTGTCGCCATAGATTTTTATGTAAAGTTTTATCAAAACAGCAAAGCCCTCAAGTCCAAACTTGCCTTCTAAAAGCAAGATCTTACTATCTTGGTTAATGTTTATTTCTAAAGGAAAATAATCTAAATCATTTTTTCTTAATCTTTCTTTAGTTGCCATAATTATTCCCCCTTATTTTTAAGTGATTAGTTCCTACTATTTCTCGCATATAATAACCTCTTTTCCAGTTAGCTTTTGCACTGTTTCTTTAAAATACTTCTCATCACTTGCACTGTCTGATAGATGCATTAAGTATATTTTCTTTGTTTTCGTTAGATCTAAAGTTTTTAAGAAAGCTACTACCCCCTCTAAAGAAAGGTGTGTATTGTATCTTCTTCTTTCTAAAGCTGTTAAATTATTGTCAGCTATATTAAGAGAATAATTAGCTTCAATCATTATGTAATCAAGATTTTCAAACTTATTTTTAATAACTTTAGTATCAGTTGCAAAGAATAATGTTTCTTTTAAATGACTTGACAAGATTACAAAACCTACTGGATCTATTGCATCATGGACTGTCTCAAAGGTCTTAATGTAAAATGTTCCTATTTTAATAAGTCCATTTACAGCTTGTTTTCTAAACTCAAAATTACCAAAACTACCTAATGCCTCTAATGTTCCTTTTGAAGAATAAATGTTGCAGTATTTAGCAATTTCTTTTGCATATTTAGAGTGATCTAAATGCTCGTGTGAAATCAAGCATCCACTTAAAGAAGAGAGGTTAACATATTTTCTAATTCTATTTAAGTTAACCCCAGCTTCAATTAATAGGTTAGTAATTCCATCACTTACAAAATAACAATTACCACTACTTGATGATGCAATTACTTTAATTTCCATAACTAACCCCTTTTAGAAAGGTCTTTTTTTATAATTTGGATTAGCAACTGGTATATCTTCTTCAGCTATAGCTTGTGTCGGTTCAGCTTCAACTTCTTCATCAAAACTAATTAGTTCATCACTTGCAGTCTCAGTTTCAACTACATCAATAACCTCGCCAGTTTCCCAGTTCATTTCATCTTTAGTAGTTTCCCAATCTTTCTTAAGTTCAATTGGGATTTCAATAAATGGTTTTAAGTAGTTATAAAGTTCCCAACTTGCAGTCTTTAATACCATTTTGCGTGTGTCTAAGTTCCAGATAGTTTTTTCTTTTGTTGGAGATGCGTTATAAGCCCTCATAATTCTATTTCTATCAATATAGATCATATAAGGTGTTGTTCTAGTGTCAGTTGGTAGTTCTATTACATAAGCAATAGCATAAGCTCCAACAATGTTATCAAGTTTATTTCTATCAACTTTAGGATCTTTTTCGTGTTTCTTAATTTCAGTTAACCCAGTTTCAAAATTAAACTCTTTTTCTAAATTATCGCCAACACAAACAATATCTTTATAAAATCTTACTATTTTTTTACTGCACCATTTAACAAGCTCTTTCTCTAACCCTTGATATTGTTTTTTAATGTTAATGTCTTTTAGTCCAGTTTTGCTATTATTTCTAATATCGATATAAAGCTCATTATCTCTAATAGTTAAGCCTAATCTTGCATAACTTTTAACTTGTGAATAAAGTCCACAACCCATAATGTCAATTTGCCCCCAGCTTAAACCTTGCTCCATTACTTTCTTATAAACACTTTCTAAAATGTCTAAAGCAAATGCTGTCTCTTGTTGGTTTAGTGGTGTTTGGTCTAATTTAGCAAATGCCTCTACTTGCTTTAACATACCATCTAGCATTGACTTTCCTAAATCTTTGGTTTTACTAACCGCCTTTGAGTCTTGTTTTACTTGTAAATCTTGTTGTTTTTCTTGCATTTTAATTTCCTCCCTTTATTGCAATTCAACTCTTAAAGTCTTATCGTTCTCTGAAACATACAGCTTTATTAGCTGACTATTCATTCCTAATACTTCTACAACCGACTCAGCATTATCAATGAAAATCGGTGCTTTTACTTGATAAATCTCTTGTAAAGTATTGATAATATCAAGTCCTGCATTTATTCTTGCTGCATTGTTAATAGATGTATAAGGCACCCCATTAACAGTAGCAATACATGTTTCTTCAATACCGCCATTTATTTGTTCGTTAAATAGCTTAAACTTAATTAACTTGAAATGACTATTGATGCTATCTTCTAACACGCCAGCTTTAAGTCTTGAGTATTCTTCAGCTTGAGTAATAATTGATAGGTTATATTCATATTCCACTTGAATAGTTTTAATCTTATCATTTAGAGTGTTAATCTTTTCAATAGTATTATTCTTAACACCAATTAAAGTCTTTTGTTCTTTTAAACTATCGATAGTTTTTTCCAAAGCAAAGATATCAGCATTTAATTTATCTCTTTCACTTGTATCAACTGCAGTTGCAGCTTTATTATGTTCTAACTTATCAATCTCTAAATTGTAATTATCGTTTAGATCTAATAAAGCTGTAATATCTTTAGTTTCTTTTTCAGTTAAAGCTTTATCATAATTCCTATTAGCAAATTCATTTAATAGATCAGCAATAACTTTCTTTTCAAGTTCAAGCTTATTAAATTCTTTTTGGTTTTCTTCCTTAGCTTTAAAAATTGCTTTATAGCTTGTATCAATGTTTTCAAGTTCAGCGTTTATTGATAAACCTTTTTGAGTAATGGATTCTAACTCTTGAGATTTGTTTAAATTAAACTTTTCTCTTAGTTCATTTGTTTGCTCTTCTGGTAAAGCTTGGCCGCAATAGCTACAAGTTCCACCAGTGAATACTGACTCAGCAACCTTATCGTATCTTTGATATAATTCTTCCCTTTGGTTTTCTAACAAAGTTTTATTGCTTGCAAAGTTCTTAAGTGCCATATTTTCTCTTGCAATAGCATTATTAAGTTCTAATAACTTAATCTCTTTATCTTGTAAGTTTGATTTTAATCTTTGTTCTACTTGCTTTAAAATCTCTTGTATTTTGATTAAGTTAGCTTTAACTTCAGCTTTAAGGCTTGATATTTTGTTTTCAAGCTCATAATCAATTAAACCCTTATCTAATTCTTGTTTTTTAGAATTAAGGCTTAAAAGTTCATTTTCTTTCTCTTTAATAATCTTTTCAAGTTCTACAGCTGAATACCTGATATTTAGATCTTCCAAAGAATTAGATAAAGTTTGTATTTGAATTGGTATAGCTGTTAGTTCTTTGTTTAATAAAGTGTTCTTACTCTTATAGCTTTTAATTAGTTCATCAACTTTAATTGTTTTATCATTAAGTAAAATCTCTTTTAAATCAATAAACTTTGCATCTTGAAGCAGTGAATAAAAATCAAAATCTTTAACTAAAGTAACTAAAATGTCTCTTTGTTCTTTCCACTTTAAATTATTAAAATAGTTAACATTAGTTAGTGTTTTAAATAATTCTTCATCTAATAGTTCTCTTACTACTTCGTTATACTCTGATTTCTTTTTAGGAATATCATTAACAAAATAGTTTGAGGTATGCCCCGAGAATGTTTCTTCTAATGAGCCTCTTTTTCTTGTGTAAACTTCCTCATAAGTTCTCTCAAGCTTTAATGTTTGATTATTTACAAGTAAAGTTAAAATAACTTTAGTTAGTAAATTGTGCTTGTCCTCGCCAGTAATCTTATCTTTAGGTTTAATTGCAAAGTCAGTTGCTCCTAAAGAGTCTTTTTCAAATAAACACCAATAAAAAGCATCTGCTATTGTTGTTTTCCCAGTTTCATTAGTGCCGAATATATCAGCACTTTTGCCATTAAACTCAAAAGTTTTATATTCAAAACCTTTAAAGTTCTCAATGTGTAATTTGATAATTTTAATTTCTTTCATTTCTTTTCCTTTCTTGTTTTGTTTCTTTTTGACATTTTTTTCTTTCTTTAATTAGCACCTAGCAACACACAAGCCATTAAAAAATAGCTGGCATGTCTTTCAAATAAGACCTCAATACTTCTTCTATTTTTACTTGCTCTGCGTAAGTAAATAGATTTGGATTGTTTTCTTTCTTGTTGTAGGTAGCTGTTGTAATACCTAACTTTTTTGCCATGTCCTCTTGTGTTAAATTAGCAGCTTTACGATAGCCAACTAATTTCCCAGTAATTACAATTAATCTAAAATCATTATCGTTCATAGTTCCTCCTTAATTTAATCTTCTCTTTTAAAGTTTCCTTTCATACTCAATTAAATAACCCCAATGCCCTTTACTATAAAACTTTTCCATTATGTCAGCTTTATTAGGCAATAGTAATGATAAAGGTATAAAATCTTTATCTACTTCTTCTTTTGTAATTTGATGCCATTTCTTTGCTGTTTCATTATCTGTTTCCATATCTGGTATTAGTATTAGTTCTAATACTTTTAATTCTTTTAGGTTTTCAATAAATGAATTTGCTAATATAGATCTGTAAAAATAAGCACCATTTGTCTTGTAAATTATGTAAGGTATTGTAGCCCATTGCTCTCGCCTTACTGCTACATAGATCTCTTTGTTTGTAGCATGAGATACTTTTAATAATACCTCGTGCATGTCAAATACTGGTTTACTAATGTAATACTTAAAATTGTCTTTTTCCATTTCTTTTACCATTTTAACCTTTCTTTTTTAATTTCCAAGCGGTAATTTAATTTACCTTTTGTTCCACCCAACTCCATCATACACTATTCGTTATTGATTGTCAACATAAATATATAAAATTATTTATTTTTTTTTAATATAGTTTATAATTATGTTATGATTATTATGAAAGGAGTGATAAAATGAATAATTTTAATAAGTTTTCTAATAATATTACTTATTTTTTACTAAATAAAGTTATTAAGTCAATGATAAATCATAAAGGCATAAAAAAAAAGGAAGATATAATAATCTTCCTTTTTTAATGTTAATATAGAGAAACACATATTTAATAAGCGTTAATGTGAGCCGATTATCTTTTAAAGTTGACTAATTCTCAATTAATCTTTTTATAGAGTGCTTGTAGAAGTTGTTTCATATTCTATGTTAGGTAATTCTTTTGGAATTGTGCTAACTTGTATTACTTTATCTTCTTCCTTTGAATATGCAACTTTTTCTTGCGTATTAGTTTCTTCTTTTACAATCTCTTTAACTTCTTCTTTACCATTTTTAAGCTCTAACCTATAATCTTTAGTTGCTTGATTTAAGAATCCAGTTTTGTTCTCACTTACCATTGTTAAAATCTTTATTCTTTGATTAGCTGCCATAATAGCTGTTAATGCACTTGATAATACAAGTGTTGTATTTGTTAGTAAAGTAAGCCAAAATGATAGATCCCAGCCAGCCCAATAAATACTTGAAGTTAATGCTGATGCTACAAGCCATAAAACACCTTTGCGTGTTGCTTCTTTTATATTAGCTTTATGTTCGTTATATGAATATAAATCAATACTGCTAATATCAGCATCAGTAGTTGTTAAAATCTCTTTTGTATAAATTGGTTGATATTTATAATCGCCCTTTAAGACTCTTACAATAACTTTTCTTAATTGTTTTGCTTTCTTGGAATTAACAGTCGCTTTCACTTTACCAGTAGCTTTATCTTTTTTATAAGTAATTAGTCCATGTTTAAGACAAAAATCATTAAAAGCATCATCATTAACCGAGATATTATTTGGATCTTCAAAGTTCTCTAAATCTTGTGCGTAAAGTCCATAAGTAATACGAGCTAAAATGTTATTAGCAGCTTGTAATCTTCTTTCTTCATTAGCCATAGCAACTTTATCAGCTATCATTTCTTCTAAAAAGTTATCTCTTACAAACTTAACAAATTCAAGTTCTTTCCCTTTAACTTTTTGATATTCTTCATTTGTTGCTTTAGCTCTACGAATAACTATTTCTTTAACAAATGAATAAGTAAACATCATAATTGCAAAGTTAATAGCTGTTTGAATATAAAACTTTTCATCATAAAAGACTTCCCATGTAAACTTAAAACCACTTGCTACAAAAGCTGAAAATATTACGGCTACTAATACAAATAAGCCAGTTATAGCTGCTTCTACATTAAAGCTCTTTTTTAAGCTTTTAATGTTTAGATCATTAACTTGACTTGTAATAGTATTAGCTGTGTTTTTATTTGGATTACTCATTATTATTTCCACCACCTCTTAAAGCTTCTATTTCAGTTCTTAACCTTTCTTCTTCTTGTTCCGCAAATATCTTATCAGCTGCTATTTTCTTTAGTTCTAAACCATATAAATAATCAGCATTGATTAAATAATCGATTGTCTGGCATACTACACCAATAAACATTGATGCTATAATTCCCCAAATTGCATGTTGGAAGTTAGCAAAACCATTATTGATTAAATGAGCTAAAAACCCCACTGTAATAAATGGAATTAAACTTATTAAACCAGTTAGAAAAGTCTTTAATGCTCCAGTCTTTAATTCTTTTATTTTAGCATTTAGTCTTTTGCTAAAAAATACTAAATAAGTAATTCCAGTTACAAAACCCAAAAAACTAATTGATATATTCGTTTGGTTTGGTTCTATTCGCATTAAAGCTTCAAATATGATAACTAAAGGTGCAACATAAATAAATAAAGCTCCTAAAAGATATAGCCACCTTTTCTTAAAATATGTTTTCCAATCTCGTTTTGTTATCTTTTTCCTAATTTGCGATTGTGTCATAATTAACACCTACCTTTACCATTCTAATGGTTTTACTTCTTGTTTTTGTTCTTCATTAACAAATTCAGCTGTCTTATTAGTAAATGGTTCTACTACTTTTTCTTCTTCTAATTCTTCTACAATCTTTTCAATTGGTATTTCTTCTAATTGCTCTACCTCATCAAAATAACCTTTAATCTTATCTTTTACATCTTCTTTCAAGTTAGACCTATCAAATGCTAAAATCATTGCTTTCTTCATGGCATCAGCTTGTTTAACTGCTTTTGCTAACACTGCCTTAACTGCTTCATTTTCAGTTGTTAATTTAGTTTTTTCAGCAAGTAATAATTCAAAATCGTATTTAGCTTTAGTTGCTTTTACTTTTAATTGACCGCTCCTAATTTTAGCCCAAATACCAATAATAAAACCAATTGCAACCATAACCCAATTCATTATTTGATTAAACTGTGGATTAGTTAATAAATCATTAAATCCACCAAATAACCTTGTAAAGAAACCTTGCTCTGTTATGGGAGGTAATGGATCTACCACTTCCCCCTCTTCTTGTGTTTCTGGTTCGGTTTGTGGTGGTTCTTCCCCACCATTAGCTTTAACTACATAATAACTACAAGTTCCACCGACCAAGAAAAGCATTAAAATAAATACCCAAATAATTTTTAAAATGTTTGTTTTTTTCATATTTTACTCCTTTATTATAAAACCCCATCATTTACTTTTTCTAATACAATATCAAAGCTCTTTTTAGTAGCTTCTTGCTGTTTAGCTAAAACATTATTTAAGTTAACAAGTTTTTTCTTTAAGCTTAAAATCTCTTTCTCTAAACTTTCTAAATACTTTCCTAATGGTTGGTCTTTGTAGATAACTTCTTCTAAAGGTATAAAGCTTTGAGTAGCAATACCTTTTTTGTATTGCACTACATAAACCCCATTATTGACTTTTTGATTATCTTTATTACTCATAAATAACCCCCTTTTGTTTTTTAGCTAATCGTTCTTGCTCTTTTTTATATTTTTTCACAATTCTTACAACTTTCTTTTCTTGTCTTTTGCGTTCTCGTTCTTGTTTTTTTAATAACCTTTTTTCTCTTGCAAGTCTTGATTTCTCTTTTTCTTTTCTAATTTCATCTTTCCAATAAGCTTTGATTTCTTTCCAACCCATAGACTTTTTATCTCTAAAAACATATCTTTGTAGGACAAGTGCTGTTGAAACAATTAAAAGCCACATTGGTGTAAAAGGACCAGTCCAAAACAAAATAACAGTTGTGCCAGTTGAATATAGCCAAGCATTACCAAAGATAATACCTATTACAACAAAAGCAATAGCCCAGCCAGTCCAAAACATGAAACTAATTATACAACTTACCACACCTTTCCAACTTGTGAAAAACTGCTTGATAAACTGCCATAAACTTTTGAAAAAGGCTATAAAATAATTAATTATCCTTTTCAACATAATCTATGTCGTCTTCTTCTGGTGGATACATTACGTTGATTAGCCCTTGATAAAGTCTTTCTTCAAAAGTTAAAACATCACAACCATACTTATCGTTCCACCCTGTTTCCCAATCTTTCGTTTTATAACGTGCAGGTATTGTTTTGCCGTTATCAGTAATCGTTAAAATTGTCCATTCACCTTGTTGATACTTTGCTCTTTTCATAATATTCTCTCCTTTTAAACGGGTTCATTTTGAACATAATAAGTCTTGTTGATAGTTGGGTTGTTTTTGTATGTTCCACCTGTGCCTCCTAACATATATGAATTCCAACCTGATGCTATTGTTCCTGTTCCTGATGTAGGAATACGCCAAGTGTATGTATATGTTCCTGTTTGTGTTGCAGATACTTTGAACGATGTGCAACCATTGAACATATATTGATAACAATAATTTGCCAATGTGGTTGCAGGTAACTCTGGTGCTGTTGTTAATGATGTGCAATCTTCGAACATACTGTTATAACAATAAGTTGCCAA
>Ga0209718_1004063_pt1 | contig 12512 bp, 10 predicted proteins | sample AD_JPNAS1_MetaG_FD_184420 | JGI IMG/M metagenome (GOLD analysis project Ga0209718, IMG submission 184420) | Active sludge microbial communities of municipal wastewater-treating anaerobic digesters from Japan - AD_JPNAS1_MetaG (SPAdes) (version 2) | ecosystem: Engineered > Bioreactor > Anaerobic... | reverse complement strand
AGATGGAAGGTGGCACTCACAGAGGCGTATATGGAAAAATATCTTTTTGAAAAATAGTTTATTACTGCTGCAAACATATGCAGCAGTTTAATACTCTCGTTAAACTGTTCAGTTGTTTGATAAACATTTATAAGGGAAAAAGGGTTAAATTTGCGGATTGAAATAAGTGAGTCAGTTTTCGCTGAAAGTTTGTAAAGTCTATATTGTGTTGATGGAGCAATAATCTCTATGAATGAGTTCTCACTTCTAAAATTTATCTTAGAAAATTCTTAATCAGAAATAAATTAGTACTTCCTTATAACCTAATTTGTAATTTCAAAATAATTTGGACATATATAAGAACAATAAAAGGATAGCGAGAAATACACTTATGTTGTATTTTAGGCAGATACTAACTTTGTTGGTTAGTTTATATACAGTAAGAATAGTATTGGATGTTCTTGGGGTTGAAGACTATGGTATTTATGCTGTAGTAGGAGGAGTTGTTTCATTATTGTCTTTTTTGAGTAGTACGATGGCATCTGCAACACAACGTTTTTTTTCTTTTGCTTTAGGTCAAAAAGATAAAGAACGACTAAATCAAGTTTTAACAGTAAATTTATTTATTTATGTTGCTATTGCTATAGCTGCTTTATTGCTTTTAGAAACAGTTGGACTTTGGTATGTGATGAATAAATTACATGTGTCCGCAGAAAGATTTGAAGCCGCATGTTTTGTTTATCACTTTGCCGTATTAACATTTATAGTTACAATGGTAAAATCCCCTTTTATGGCATTAATCATTGCATATGAAGATATGCAGATATATGCATATATGTCAATATTAGAGGCCTTTATGAAACTAGGTATAGTTTATTTACTTGTTTACTTAACATTCGATAAACTGGAGTTGTATGGAATGCTTACGTTTGCAGTTTCACTGTTTATTTCAGCAGTGTATGTTGTTATTTCATTCCTAAAATATAAGGATTGTAGAATTAAATTATCCTATTGGAATAATTCCCTTTTTAAAGAAGTAACTGGTTTTACTGGTTGGACACTTTTTGGACAAATATCTTCAGTTACGAGAAATCAAGCAGTTACGCTACTTATAAATCAGTTTTTTAATCCAGCTATTGTTGCAGCACGTTCAATTGCCTTGAATGTAAGCAGCCAAACCAATATTTTTTCTTCAAACTTTAATACCAGTTTATATCCTCCAATAATAAAATATTATGCTGCTGGTGAAAAGGAGAATATGTTTTCTTTACTTTTTAATGGATCTAAAATTACATTCTTTTTAATGTGGATTTTGGCATTACCACTTCTGATCGAAATGGAAACTGTTTTAAACCTGTGGTTAAAGAATCCTCCTCAATATACCGTCTTATTTACTCAACTTTCAATAATTGAATCTGTTATATTGTCGGTAAGTCTTCCTCTAACAACAGCTGCTAGAGCACCTGGAAGGATGAAAACGTATGAATTGTCTTTAGGATTGATACAAATATCTATTTTTGCTTTTTCATGGTTAATACTTAAAATGGGGGGGGCTGCTTATTCTGTTTTTGTTGTGGCAATTGCTGCAAATATTTTAATGTTTTTTGTTAGATTATATATTGTTAAAAATTTGATTCATTTATCAATACAGCAGTATGTTAAGCAGGTTATAATACCTGTTTCTTTAGTGACATTAGGATCTGCAATACCGTCTTACGCAATTCATAAATTATTACCGGAAAGTTTAGGTTATACAATAATTTCAATTGTGATAAGTATATTAATTTGTATTTTTGCAATGTACTTTCTGGGATTAAATAAAATTTTTCGCAATAAAATCAAACAAACAATATTGATTAGGGTGAGAAAAATGCTAAATCCACAAAGAAAGGAGTTAAGATAGAAAAATATGCGTGTGAATTAACTGTATGACGACCAAAAAGCAAGTGTATTATAATAGTTTCTGTTTATAATCAAGTTAAATTCAAGATAGATTTTATGAAATGGTTATGGAGAACTTAACACCTAAATTATAATAATACGATTCATTAGTTTGAGATACTTTTAAATTTTTTCTTATAATTGGTGGTTTTTGTTAATTTTGTTTTTTGATTAAAATAGTTATTAGCAAAAAATATAGTTGCAAGTTATGCAAAAATAGAAAAACCATCATAACTCAAAAATAGCATTTCATTTTTTAAAATGAATATTTACAAATAATTAAGTCTATGATAAGTAAAGTGTTAGAGTATTACTACTCAGGAGGAATAAGACACCTTGTGGAAACCCAACTTGATTCCAGCATGTGTCTAAATCCTGATATTGCCAATTTATTTAATAGAGTTAATATCAAGGATGCAAGAAGTGCGACTTTTTACTCTTTAGGTAAAGCTAAAATGTTACAAACTCCCGTAATATTGGTCGTAGATGAAAACTATTTATCAAGTTGTTATACTGGTTTGACTGAAGCATGGCTACAAAGACAACCAATCATATTGATAACTTACGGTTCAAGGGATAGAAGTTTAGCACATTTTAAAAGAAGTGTAGATAGAATTATTTACATAAGGGATAACAGATCAAACGATTTGATAAATATTGATGCCATCCATGGTCCAATTATGATTTATGTCCAAGATACAAACTCTGACGACTTAAAGATTGATTATACTCCACTGTTAATAAAATTCGATAAACTTTTGACGGCACAAGATACAGTTTATTGTTATAATCCGTCAGAACAAGATAAGCCATATCAATTCCTTTCACACAGTATTTATCCGGAATATAAATATGGTTTATTTTCAAAATATTTAGGTTGGGCATTAGGAAGTAAAAATACAAGCATACTGTGCTGTCCTGACCACTTGATTCAAATAGATTTAAATATATTCAACAATAGCAATATCAATAAAAAAGTCAAAATCGTTCTTTTTCAAACCAATCAAAATTCCTCTTTTGATAAAGAAGCTCTTTGGTTATCCAATAACAATATCAATGTTGAATATTATAGTGATTTCGAAACAATCGATTATAGAAAGTTTATAGACAGTGATTTTGCTAATGTAATATATATAGAAAACAAATAAAATGTACACAAATCTTAAACAAATCCAGATAATCATTTCATTGTTAAAGCAATTTAGCATAAAACATATTGTTGTCTCTCCTGGAACAAGACATGTTGCATTAGTTCACAGTATTGAGAACGATCCTTTTTTCAAATGCTATTCCGTTGTTGACGAAAGAAGTGCAGCATATTTTGCATTAGGTCTGTCTGAATCAATGGATGTTCCTGTGTGCATAACTTGTACGTCAGCCACAGCATCAAGTAATTACTTACCTGCAATTCAGGAAGCCTTTGAAAGGCAAATTCAACTCATAGCTTTAACTGCTGATAGGAGTAGATATACAAGGTTTCACATGGAAAATCAATGTATTAATCAGGTTGATATGTATGGTGATTATGTTAAGCATTCTGTAGATCTTCCCGAAGTAAAAAATGATATGGACTATTTGTACGTCAATAGAAGTGTCAACGAGGCTTTGTTGGCATTAAACCATCACACAAAAGGCCCTATCCAAATTAATTTTTTAGAACCCTTAAGTATTAAAATACTATCAGAATTTCCGCTTGATGAAATACCTCAATGTCGTAAGATTGACCGATTAGACAATATCACAGATTGGCACCAGTACGCTGATATTTTGAAAAATAAAAAAAGAATATTAGTCCTCTGCGGTGGTTACTTTGATACAAAAAAGCAATTGACCAATCTTTTAAATGATTTTTTCGAATCTTTTAATGCTGTTATTTCCTATGATCATTTCTCAAATCTTACCAACAATGAAGTTTTTATTTTAGCTCCATTTATGGCAGAAGTGTTGAATGCAAAAGAGATAAATGAATTGCAACCTGATATAGTTATTTCTTATGGGTTTAAAATTTATTCCGAATTAAGAAATAAGTTTAATAATAAAAATATTGAACATTGGCACATTGACCCTGAAGGGAAAGTCAATGATTTTATGAATTCACTTAGAAAAATTTTCCCATATACACCGGAAGTATTTTTTTCAAATATGGTAAATTTATCAAACATTAAAAATAATAAGCTTTATTATAAAAAATGGATTGATAGGTTATCAAAAATTACAATTCCAAATTTACCCTTCACCAATTTTTATGTCGTTAAACGCTTAATTTCTAAGTTGCCTGAGAATATAAATATTCATTTGAGTGTTTTAAATAGCATTAGATTAACCAACTTCTTTGATTTACCTCAGAATGTAGTGTGTTTTGGTAATATTGGGGCAGATGGTATTGATGGTGCCTTTTCTGCTTTTCTTGGACAAGCCGATTCTACTGACAGATTGTCTCTTTTAATTATTGGAGATTTAAGCTATTTATACGATCTAAATGCCTCAATGATAAAAATGGATAATCATGTAAGAATCTTGGTAATTAATAATTTTTCAGGAGCTGAATTTCACTACAATATGGGAGTAGAACGGATTCCAACACTTAATAAACATATTGCAGCCGGTCATTCCACGAGAATTCAAGAAACAGTTCATTTATCGGATATGGAGTATTTAGTTGCTACCAATGAGGTGGAGTTAGAAAATCAAATGAAAAAGTTTTTATCTCCCCATAATAAACCTATTTTGTTCGAAGTGCTTACCAATGCAATATCTGATGCCGAAGTTTTAAGAAAATACTATAACGATAATAGAATACTCACTACAAAAAATAAAATTAGAATAAAATTAGAAAACATTGTGGGTGAGAAGGTCACCTCTTCTTTGAAGCGGATAATAAACAAAAAATGAAACACATTAATTCATTAAAACGGATTTTTCGATACATTTTCAAAGGTGTGCCAACGATATACACTACGGCAGAAATTATACAATTGGATGCCGGTAAGTCTTTGATAAATAAAAATATTTTAATTACCGGAGGAGGTCGAGGGATAGGTTTCTTTATTGCCAAAAAATGTATCAATGAAGGTGCACGAGTTCTAATTGCCGGAAGGAATGAAAATACTCTAACCACCGCAGCTCAACAATTGGGGAATAATTGTAACTATTTACAAGTTGATATAAGCGATATTAAAACATTGCCATCATTCATTGAAAACTCTTTCGCTTTGATGGGTGGTAAAATCGATTGTTTAGTTAACAATGCCAGTATTTCATTACATGAACCTGATTTCAGACATGTTAGTGAAAGTGGTTATGATATGCAGTTTGATATAAATTTAAAGGGGAATTATTTTTTAACTCAATACTTTATTGAAAAATTTGAAAAAACAAACCATCAATCAAAAGGTAACATTTTATTCATTTCATCCGAACGTGGCAGTATTCACTCGGACATACCATACGGTCTTTCTAAAGCAGCAATAAACTCGTTGATAGGAGGGCTTTCAAGAAGATTAAGCAAAAATCGACTAAATATTAGAGTTAATGCTTTAGCTCCAGGTGTAACAGCTTCAGATATGACGGGTAGGTCAGTTAGCGAAAATCTCACGTATGAAAGTTCGCCAATCGGTCGGATTTTATTACCGGAAGAAGTTGCCGAAGTAGCCTCTTTTTTATTAAGTGATGTATCCTCTTGTATTTCCGGAGAAATTATACATTGTGACTCTGGAAAACATATAAATTTTATTTGATATCATAAGAATGAGTAAAATTGCTTTATGCTCTCCCCACAGTGAACCAAATCACGGAACGATGTTGCAAGCATTTGCTTTGGCAAAAGCAATTGAGAACCTTGGTTTTCAAGCAGAGTATATTTCGTATGTACCCTATATCAAAAAAACATTGTTTCAGAAAGCCGTTTATTATTTGTTACACCCCCGTCAATTAATTTTAAAACTATCGAAACATGATCGTAAAAAGTCCATTGATGATTATTCGTTTTTCAATACATCTGTGTTTGCAAAAACAAAATACGAATTCACTAATTTCTATGAAAACCTGATACCCAAAACGAAAATCATATACAATCCTAAAACAATAAAAAATATAGATGGGTATTCTAATTTTATTGTAGGAAGTGATCAAACTTGGAGTCCAAGTAGACATAAGCCGGGAAGTATATTTTTTCTTGATTTTGTTAAAGATGGAGTATCAAAAAACTCGTATGCTCCCAGTTTAGGAACTACTGATGTTCCGGATTTTTTTCAAGATGTCTTGAAACAGAAACTTACCGATTTTAACAATATCTCGTGTAGAGAAGAAATGAACAGTAAGTTAATCAGCAAACTTATTAACAAAGAAGTAACTCACGTGGTAGATCCTACTTTGTTACTAACAACAGAGCAATGGGATACAATAGCTCGCCATGTAGAAATACCGGATAAGTATATTTTATGCTATGTACTTGGGGAAAAAAATTCGATATCAGAATTCGCCGAAAACTTGGGTGAAAAAAATGGAATTCCGGTATATTATATTGTTACGAGACCCTTATATTTACAGAAGAAACATACAATAAATGATATAGGTCCAGCTCACTTTATATGGTTGATAAAAAATGCATCTTGTATAATAACAGATTCTTTCCATGGTACAATTTTCAGCATGCTTTATAATAAAGATTTTTACTCTTTCACGAAAAGAGATAATGATGACGAAGCAAATGATAATAGTAGGATTTGGGAATTATTGAAAGAGTTTGATTTAACCAGTCGGTTTATCAATGACGGTGAGTATCCTCAAATAGATTCAATTAATTATAAGATTACAAATTCAATTATAGATAAAAGAAGGAAACACTCATTGTCATTCCTTAAACAAATTATTATGAATAATGAGGAGTCTTAGATATAAAAATAAAATTTGGAATTTCTACAAGTGGATCCTTTTCTTAGTCATGTTGGATTCACTTAGGGTATGGTTTTTTTGGTTAGTTCCAATACCATTTCTCACATCCATGTTGTTTATTGTTATTTCAGCATTCGTTGTTGCAGTATCACCTCAGCTGTTTTTTTTCAATAGAAAAACAGTTTTTCTATTTTTCTTTTTTTACTTAATGGCGCGATTTTTCGGTACCAGAGGCAATATGAATGCTTATTTGGGTATGTTTCTCACTTCTGTATCCATATTCTTCTTCCTTGGACTTAAAGATGAATATAAAATTGATTTTCTATCCTTCTTCACTAAAGTCTTTGCAATCCTCATGGCCATCTCTTTATCAGCATGGATATTGGTAATGTTGGGTGTTGATCTTCCTTCATTTACAGATACTTATGGCTTCAGTGAGCGTAGAAATGAAGCTCAGTATTCGTACCAAAACTATTATTTGTTTTTAATTGATTTTAGATTCCGAGATAGCATTATGCTTCCTCGCTTTAATAGTGTGTTTTTGGAACCAGGTTATTTAAGTATAATCTTGGTTATATTACTATACCTACAGCAATTTAATATGAAAAACAAATACAATATAATAATGTTAGTAGCTCTGTTTTTTACATTTTCGCTGGCAGGTTGGCTGTTATTCATGTTTGTTTATATTGCCCATTTATTAAGAAACTCAAGATTCAAGATTCGAACAATATTCTTTATAATAATTGGCTTTGCTCTGTTTTTTACTTTTTTCAGTATCTATAACGATGGAGATAATTTAGTGAACAACTATATTTTTTCCCGTTTAAAATATGATGAAGAAACAGGCACCATCAGTGGTTATAATCGAACTGGTGAAGATTTTGAAATTTGGTATGCAGATTATTTTCTTAAAAGTGACAAAATCTTTTTTGGACTTGATATGAAAGCAATCTTTGGAGAGACGGTAAATGTAGGATGGAAAGTGTATTTTGTTAACTATGGCTTAATTGGACTTTCCTTTTACTTGTGGTTTCTACTATTTGGATACCTAAAATTTCAAAATTATGCCAATTTTGTTTTTCTAATATTGTATATTTTGATTTTTATCAGGGGACATCATATTATTTATTTTCAAGCGTTTCCCATACTCTTTTTGGGTGGATTAATAGCTCTGAAACAGCAGGGCCTATCAAAAACAAAATATCAACCTGCTGCAAATATTAGTCAATAAAATGAAAGTAGTATATATCCAACATACAACCTCGATGTCCGGTGCCGGAAAGGCTTTATTAAATATCATTGAGCAAATGATAGAAAAAAAGGTGGAAGTTCATATCGTTCTTCCTGACAACCGGGGTATGTTGTATAATCATCTCAGCAAGTTGGATGTACACTGTTACATTTTTCCTGTTACATCCTGGGTTTGGCCGGCTACAAATAGCTTACGTGATTGGTGCTTATTCCCTTATCGTTTTCTTCGTAAATTTCGGAATTCATTACTTTTTTATGATAAATTAGACAAGCTGATACGAGAATTAAAACCCGAAATTATACATACGAATGTGGGAGTGATTCATTTAGGACAAATCCTTGCCCGTAAATATTCAATTCCTCATGTTTGGCATCTGCGTGAATACCAAGATTTAGATTTTAATTATCATGCTTTCCCAAGTAAAAAACATTTCAAAAAAATGTTGTCGGAACCAAATTGCTTTCCTGTCGCTATTACGCAAGGTGTTTATGAACATCATCATTTAACAAGCAATTTAAATGCTAAAGTAATTTATGACGGAGTATTCAAACAAAGTAAAACTCCTGAAATTCAACTGAATAAAGAGAATTGTTTTTTATTTGTCGGTGCCATTTCTGAAGGAAAAGGTACTACTGAACTGGTACAATCATTTGCAAAAATTGCAAAAGAATACCCCGAGATTGAACTTTGGATTGCCGGTAGTGGTAATAAATCTTATTTAGATAATTTGAAACGGATCATTAATCATTACAGTATCAACCAACAAGTAAAATTTTTAGGACACAGAAATGATATTTACCAGCTCATGTCCAAAGCTAAGGCATTATTTGTTCCCAGTAGATTTGAAGGCTTTGGCTTTATTACGGCAGAGGGAATGTACAATGGTTGCTTGGTAGTTGGAAAAAATACAGCAGGTACCAAAGAGCAGTTTGATAATGGACTTAAATATACGGGAAGAGAAATCGGTATCAGGTATGATGACGCCGATGAGTTGACAGGGATAATGCGCGGCATTGGTGATGAAAGAATTGAAAAATACATTGAAACGTTGGAAATCGCTCAACAGGTAGTTTCAAAATTATACACCGTAGAAAGAAACGCAAATGAATTGTATAATTTCTATAAAAACATTTTAAAAAAAGCATGAATAAAAAAGCACGTGTAATTGCATTTTATCTTCCACAGTTTCATCCCATTCCTGAGAATGATGCATGGTGGGGAAAAGGGTTTACCGAATGGACTAATGTGGCAAGAGCAAAACCGTTGTTTAGAGGCCATCTGCAACCGAGGATACCCGCTGATTTGGGTTTTTATGACCTAAGGATGCCGGAGGTACGCGAAGCTCAAGCGCAATTAGCAAGAGAAGCGGGTGTGGAGGGATTTTGTTACTGGCATTATTGGTTTGGAAACGGAAAAATGTTGCTTGACAGGCCATTTAGAGAAGTATTGGAAACTGGGAAACCCGATTTCCCCTTTTGTTTAGGATGGGCAAACCACTCATGGAGTAATAAAACTTGGGACAAAGGTAAAAGATTTACCCCAAGAGAAATTCTTCAGGCACAAACTTATCCTGGAAAAGAGGATTATATCATGCATTTTAATTATGTATTAAAAGCTTTCCAAGACAAGCGATATATTCAGGTTGATGGAAAGCCTGTATTTGTAATTTGGGATCCTCTTTCAATACCTAATATTACTGAATTTATAAATCTTTGGAAAGAATTGGCTGTACAAAGTGGCTTAAAAGGGATTCACTTTGTTGGTAGAATGGAAAATCTTTTTAGTAGGAATATAGATAATGATAACTCATTGAAATATTCAATTCCGAATATAAATAAAGATGCTTCAAAGAATTACAACTATTTGTTAAATCTTGGTTTTGATGCTGTCAATTCATGGGGGCTTTATCGTTCAGAAGTATTATCAAAGGGCTTGCTATATAAATATTATACAAGATTGCTGAATAAGACATTCAAAGGTATCGTAACTGAGAAGTATAAATATAAAAAATTGATAAAACACTTCTACGCTAATGAAGATAAATGGGAGAATGTATATCCTACAATCATCCCAAATTATGATAGGAGCCCACGAAGTGGGAAAAAAGATAAAGTATGGTACGGAAGCACCCCTGAATTGTTTAAAAAACATGTACAAAAAGCTATTGAGGTTGTGAGAGACAAACAAGATGAGCATAAAATAATTTTCTTGAAATCGTGGAATGAATGGGCAGAAACTAATTATGTAGAGCCGGATATTCACTTTGGAAAGGGTTATTTAAATAGTTTGGGTGAAGTGCTGAATATGAATGGCTTGAAAAAATAAAACTTTTTAGAAGATTTTAGACTGGACTAACTATAGGTTTTTCTGGGACTATGTTTAACGATACTCTATAAGAATGATGAATTTAACCATAATACTTTTTGGTGACAATGGCTACAATACTTTAGGCGCTCTAAGAAGTTTAAGGATGCATAATATAGATGTTTTTCTACTTTTAGTAAGTAAAAAAAGAATCAATTATATTTTATCCAGCAAGTTCATACAACAATATCAAATAGTAAAAAACGAACAGGAGGGAATCAATTTTTTGTTGAAAAATTTACCTGAAGTAAAAACTGTTATTCTTCCAACTTCGGATAGGTCTGTTTCATTATTAGATAAGAATTATAACAAACTTCAGTATCATTACATTTTCCCTAATGTAGGTCAACAAGACTGTCTAAATGAGTGGATGGACAAAGAGAAAATGATTACGAATGCCTTTCAGTCCGGAATCAATGTGCCATTTACTTTCAGATACAAAAAGTTTAAAGAACTGCCGGTGATGTATATGATCACATTTTTGCTAATTATTTCATATATGTTGGTCGCCATCGTTGTAGACAACCGTTTAGGAGAATTAGACTGGACTAATTATAAACTTTTTGGGATTATGCATAACAAACAATCAGCAACATATTCTGGAGATAATAAACCATTATGAGTAATATTTTAAATAAGATACAGCGTAAAATATTTGAAACTTTGCTGAAACTACCCCTGCTAGGCAAGCATCGAAATTTCATATATAAACAACTCGGAATTATTTTTTATGAAAATGCAAGAATTTATGGTGATCTTAAGGTGATTGGTAATTATTCAAACATTATCATTAAAACAAATGCTGAAATAACTAATTGTTGTTTCCTTTTAGCCAAAGACAAAATTATTATAGGAGATAATTCCACTTTAGCTTATCATCAAACTACTATTTTAACCAGTGCATATCCTAATGGACCTTACAATAAGTTAGCAATTAAATATCCAAGATTAGAAGCTCCGGTAATTATAGGAGCAAATTCTTGGATTGGTGCTAAAAGTATGATCCTTCCCGGTGTTACAATTGGTGATTTTTGTATCGTAGCAGCTGGTTCTGTTGTAAACAAGGATGTACCGAATTATACTGTTGTTGCAGGTGTCCCCGCTAAGGAGGTGAAAAAATTAAATCCAGAAGATTTCAAATAATTTAGAGTTACTTTAAATGATAGATATTGTTATAGCTGTTGGTAATATTGTTGGAAGCCCATTGACTCTTTCTCGTGCTATAAAAAACAAGATAGACTGTAAAGCCTACGTTTTGTGTACGAACATCAAAGTTGCTGAAATAATTAAAACGAGCAAATATATAGATGAGGTCTTTTTGATAAATGACAATACAGATATTGAATACGTAAATGGTATAAAAGAATGGTTTTTCTCTAAAAAATTTACAAATAAGCCTATACTATATTTCACAAACGATAAATCATGTTTTTATATAAATACCTACAGAGAATGGTTTGAGGATAATTTTAGTATTTGTCTTCCATCATCCGAGATTATTATGACATACTCTCAAAAAGGATTAGCAGAAGCTGCTGCTCGTGAGGCAGGTTTAGAAGTTCCAAAGACACTTGTTTTAAGCGATGCAGATGACATACAGACAGCTATGAATCAGTTTGCCTTCCCAGTTATTCTTAAACCTATAGCTACGTATATTAAACATGATGAAGGGTTTAAGTTAAAAATTTTTCATAAACCTACTGAGTTTGAAGCATACGCTTACACCAGTATTCAATCCAAGCATGCTCTTATATGTCAAGAGTATATTAAAGGTGAGGATAAAGAAACCATATACTATCTGTTCTATCGCTCTTTGAATGGTACTTTATATGAGAATATGGGTAGGAAAATTTTACAATCACCTCCTGGAGGTGGTATAATGGCAAAAGGACGAAGTGAGTACAATAGCGAAGTATCTAATCTGTGCAGATTGTTTCTTGAAAAAATCAATTATGTTGGCATTGGAGGAATCGAATTTAAAAAACATAATGGGGTGTACTTTTTTATTGAGATGAACATAAGAATTGAAGCAATACTTGATGTGGCTGAATTTTCACAGGTACCAATTTCTTTAGCTTCT
>Ga0209718_1004060_pt1 | contig 12520 bp, 10 predicted proteins | sample AD_JPNAS1_MetaG_FD_184420 | JGI IMG/M metagenome (GOLD analysis project Ga0209718, IMG submission 184420) | Active sludge microbial communities of municipal wastewater-treating anaerobic digesters from Japan - AD_JPNAS1_MetaG (SPAdes) (version 2) | ecosystem: Engineered > Bioreactor > Anaerobic... | reverse complement strand
CTATAATAGAGGCAAGTATCACCCTTTGATGAAGGGACTGAGGATTTAATAGCTTTGTTTTGGGTCCTTCAATTCTTTTTATCGCATCATTAAAACCAGCGACCATTTGCGAGACAATATCTCGAGGATCAGCTTGGGGATCAAAAAAATATGTATCTGGGAAAAGATAACCTTCACAGCTTGAAGCTGGAATACCAAAAGATTCAGCAAGCTTGGGATCATTGACCGCTTGCAAGAAAACTTCTGCAGTCGTTATATTGTTGGATTCCAAGATTGTAGCAATTTGTCGCGCAGTCCTGCCTTCTGGAATGACAACTTTTTGAGTTATGTAATATCCTCTTATCAATTTATTTGCTGCTGCGATAGGCGACTCCAAAGGCATAAAGCGATAGGTTCCAGATTTTATGCTGCGCTCAGATCCAATGGCACGTACATAGAGCTCAAATATCCTCGAGGAAGGTATGACATGAGAATTATGAAGCTCTTGAGCAACATCTCTAAGGCTGGATCCACTTTTTATCTTTACTTCTACACTTTTACTTCTGAAGGGAGGGGTTATAATCAAGATTATTATGGCCATTGACAAAATCAAAAATAAAATCAAAAGATTCTGCATAATAAATCTGATATGATATTTTTTCATTGATTATCCCATTTATTCTCTAAAGCTCTCAGAGCTGTAATTTCATCGATCGATAGAGGAGTATTCTGTCGTCTCTCAAGAAAAGCATCTAAAATCGTATTTGAGGATATCAGAGGGCCTTTTCCAATTCCAGGGCAATATTTAGCCTCTTCGATCCAACTCTGCTCATTTTCTAGTATTGTTTCCCAAAAAGGATATGTCTTGCATTGAACCGGCCTAACCGGATAAACGCTGCATCCATAATTTTCTAAAAAAATGCAGTCATAGTTCTGTTTTTCTTTTAGACTTAATGTAATTTCTATGCCTATATCGACCATTCTACAGAAAGCCAATGCAAATTCCTGTATAGAAAGACCAAAATACTCACTTAAAGCCATAAGATCTTTCTTGGAGAGCCACACATAACCAGGTTGACCGCCACAGCAAGCATTGCAACGCATACATTCGAAATAGATCTTTTTTATTGGCATTTCAGGATTCATAGTACCACCATCCTGTAGGCGGCCAAGAGAGATAATCAAAAAAAGCCTTTGTGCAAAACAAACAAAAAGGGGCTGTCCATTTCTCAGGACAACCCCTTGTGGGGAGAGAAGGATTTGAACCTTCGAAGGCTACAGCCAACAGATTTACAGTCTGCCCCCTTTGACCACTCGGGAATCTCCCCATTGATGGACTATATGTCCCTCGAGCCATCTCCCGGAATCGAACCGGGGACCTCGAGATTACAAGTCACGCGCTCTCCCAACTGAGCTAAGATGGCGTGCATAACGAACCGCACTATATACGAAAGACAATGATTTGGTCAAGGCCTTTAAAGATATTAATAATAGCAGGAAAATAGCTGAATCTAAATGTTAAAAAACGAATTTCCCATTTAGAGATGACTCATGAAATGCGCGAGGATGAACTTCAATTAAGCTTATTGCAATATGGCCCTGAGAAATTACATGATGATCCGAGAGATTATCAGGCGTTCGCTCTTCCCCTCCTTCAGTGAGAAAACAATAAGTATATCCATCCAATCCGTCAAAGCACTTAAGGTTGTCAATGTACTTATTCTTTCCTGGGACAGTCCATACTGCCTTTAGATCTCTAGATTTTGTAGAAGGACCATTAATATTGATGAATGAATCAGGCTTCCACAAGGCTATAAGCTCTTCTAGATTGCCTGACAGGAAAGATGTTAGTCCTTCATATTCAAGATTATCGCAATAGGCTGCACATGATACAGCAATTGCCGGGATTCCTTGCAACGCAGCCTGACGTGCCGCGCCGCAAGTTCCAGAATAAATTATATCTGTGCCAAGATTCGGTCCTCTATTTATCCCTGATATAACTAGATCCGGTTTTTCATGGAGAATAGCAAGTCCTGCAATTATTATGCAATCTACCGGTGTTCCAGAGCAGCTATAGCGGAAATCTCCAAGTCTGCGCAACTTAGCTGGCTTTTTCAACGTCATAGCATGGCTCACGCCAGACCGTTCATGCTCAGGCGCGACTACCCATACTTGGTGTAAACTTTTCCCATTGGCATCTTTCATTGCAGTAATTGTATCGATGAGAGCAAATATGCCATCCGATTGTATGCCATCATCATTTGTTAATAAGATTCTCATGTAATCTCCGTTTTCAGAATAAGATTGGTAGCTTAGAATCAATGCTCTAGAATTCTAAGACCTGCGCCTGTCGAGACTTCGTGGATTATGGGTTTGAAACCAAATATTCTCTCATAGTCTTCTAGCTTATTGCGATAGACTTGCTTTTTTTCATTTTTGAGAATTGTAAGCGTGCTCCCGCCAAACCCTTGGCCAACAAGTCTAGAACATAGAACATCATCTAACTCAAGCGCTCTCTTGGTAAGCCAGTCTATTTCCGGACATGAAATTTCGTAAAGACTTCTTAAAGAAGCATGTGATTTGTTTACAATTCGACCAAAGCCTACATAGTCCTGACGTGAAAGACTCTCTTCCGCTTCAACTACTCTTCTTACTTCTTCTAGCACATGAAGACATCGTCTACGCTTACGTTCAGGCACTATTCCCAGCAGTTCATCGAGTTCTTGTGGTGCTATATCGCGGATAGAACGGTTATGATATGGAACAAGAACTGAAATACATGCTTTGCAATCTGCGATTCGCTGTTCCAGCTCTGCTTCCACAGAAGATCGCGGCACTTTGGAATCGGTTAGAAGCATTTCCCAAGGTTCAGGCAAAAATTGCACTCCGCGGCGCTTTTTCCCATGCAAGTCTATGATTGAAAAACTTCTCCCTGCGGGCGCAGTAATTGCAAGATAATTTGTTATAGGTAATTCTTTCTCAAAGAACAAGCTCTGAGCTTTCCAGGCATGAAAAGCCAATTCTTCTAGTTTGAGGTCCAGATCGTATAGCGTTTTGAAGATAAGTGCAGTTGCCATGTTTATCGCGCTACTAATACCTAGACCAAGTCCAAGCGGCACATTGCTTTGAATAGTCACATTGAGACCACGGGGATCAAGGTTGAATACGCGCCAAAAATAGTCGCACACGCTTTTTACATGATTAGCCCAGCGATCTTCTCTTTTGTACTTGAATGTGGCAACGTTTGCGCGTTTACGTTCATTAAAATCAGCTGCATAAAAACGCAGCGAATTGTCTTTTCTGAAAGATATAGCGACTCGGACTTCAAAGGAAAGAGAAGCTGAAAGCACAAGACCATCAGTAAAATCAGTGTGCTCTCCTAGGATTTTAACTATTGTCGGCGCAGCTGATGTACAGTCTGGAGCAGTATCATACTCTTCTTCGTGTATTATAAAAATATCTTTCATTGTGATTATTGTATCCTATTTATGCTGTATTTTCAACTAAATTTTCTAACTTCCTCTAGAAGATGCTGCGTAGCTTCCAGCTTTTTTCTTATTTCTTTTGCCTCTTCCAGGTATTTTCGTCTTTCCGTAATCTTTGCTTGTATTGATCTGCATTGCCAGGAATCGGGCTTTCCTAGATATCTGCTGCAGACTCTATTACCATCCCTCCATTGCAGATATGCATATACTTGGTTATATCGGCGTTTTAGTACAATGCTACCCTTAGGTCTCGATGCGCATTCGCTCTCGACTCTCTGAAGGCGATTTCGAAGCAATTTTTCTTCATATAGAAGTGCTTGAGAAACTGTTTCCATTTGTTGAAATAATAATATGATGATAATCTGTAAGCAATCGATGTTCCCTTAAAAATTTACAATCCACATTTCTTGCATTTTCAAGGTTTAGCAATATACTTATAGATTAGAGCATTTAAATGAGTGATGAAAAACTGGTGCGCAGCCCTTTGCTATCGGGAATTTTCTATCCATCTGATCCAGATATGCTAATGTCCGAAATGGACAATCTTAGTATGTACGCAAAGCCAATGCCTTGTCCAGCATTTGCCATTATTGCTCCCCATGGAAGTTTTCTCTATAGCGGAAAAGTCAGCATGGAATCGTGGGGTGCAATTCTGGGTGCGGATCCTTCTATTATTGCGATTATGGGGCCTTCTCATCTGCCTTATGAAGAAGGTGTTTTTCTGCCTGAATCTACTAAATTCGATATTCCAGGAACTTCCTTGAATATTGATTCGAACCTTAGAGATTATCTCCTTACAAAGGTAACGATGTTAAAGAAAAACGATCTACCACATTTGGAAGAGCATTCGATAGAGCTTCAATTACCATTTGCATCTCGTTTTTTCCCAGGGGTCCCAATATTGCCTTGTATTATATCGGGTAAGAATCCCTCGACTATTGAGACTGCCACAAGATTATTTGAAGAAATAAGCAATTATATTGGGAATCAGGTTATCTTTGTACTATCTTCAAACCTTGCAGTAAGCGATTCTCCAGAAAAATGTGATTCGCTTTCTAAGGAATTCGTCGATTCTCTTTCTAGACCTATTGCTGAATTTCATGTTGAAGCAGAATCTTGCTGTAATTCTTTTTGCGGAGAAGCAGTTATTCGAGCTTTCAGAGTTGCATTTCCAAAAGCAAGGGCAGAATTACTGGATTATGATAATTCTTCGAAACATAGAGAGTACTGTGATGAGCTAGTTGTAGGCTATGGAGCAATAGATTTTAAGAGGTGAATTATGGAATTTACAATATCTCTAGAAGATCAAAAGAAACTATTGAATTATGCACGCCTCACAATTAATGCGTCGTTAAAAGGCGAAGAAGAAGTCGAGCCTCCGCTCCTATCTAAATCTCTAAAATGTGGAGCTTTTGTCACATTGAGAAAAAATGGATCGCTTAGGGGTTGTATCGGCAGAATACAGAGTGATGCTGATTTAACAAAAACTATAAAACAAATGGCTCTTGCCGCTGCATTCGAAGACCCGCGTTTTCCGCCCTTGAAAAAGGAAGAATTACCCTTGATCGAGATTGAAATCACTCTGCTCTCTCCCTTATACCCAATCTCTCCAGAGGAAATTGTGATAGGGAAACACGGTCTTCTCATCTCTGCTCATGGAAGATCAGGAATATTGCTTCCACAAGTTCCAATAGAATTTGGATGGGATAAAGAGACTTTCCTAGAGCAGCTTTGCTGGAAAGCAGGCCTTCCTTCTGATATGTGGAAATCTCCTCTTTCGCAACTTTATGGATTCGAAGGTTTCGTGTTTTCTGAATCGGAGCTTAAAGAAGCATCCTCTTCGGATTCCTGACTTTTTTGTACCTTCTTTATTGTTAACCTTTTCATAGTCTCATCAGATAGTCTAACTGTCTTTTTATTCAAAGTTTTTTTTATCTTTTTATGCCAAAGGCTGCGCGTTTTTTCTGCTGTTCTGAAGACAGAATAAAGAAGAGGTCTAAGACTGATATCATAAGCTCCATAGCGATGTATTATATTACCTCCAAATCCTGTCTTAAAGAGATAGAGTCCAGCCATAGGATGAGAATCATCTTTATCATCAGGCGGTATACCAAAGAAATCATATTTTTTTGCCCCAGATCTCTTTGCATCTAGAATGGCTTGCCATTGCAATGCATAGGTTGGCATTAGATTGCGTTTCTTGCTCGAAGATGCACCGTAGAGATAGGTTGAAGTGTCTCCAAAATGCAGGACAATAATACTTGCAAGTACCTCTTCTTTATGCCGAGCAACATATAGAGACAGATGAGGCGTTATCGTAGCAATAGAATTTGCTCGAGCTGCTTCTGCGATTTCAGAGCTTGTTTCAAATAAAGTCTTATAGTAGCTCTCTGGATGAATAGCTATTCTATCTCGCTTGGCTGTCTCTTTATATAAAGACATAAATAATGGCAAACTAGAAATACCTTCATCTTCTACGGAAATGGCTTTTTTTTGTGATAGTCTTATATTATAGCGCCATTTAGGCTTCATTCTAGCAAGAATTTGTTCTTCTTCGCCCTGCAAGTCTAAGATAACTGTATCTGGCACCTGAACATCGGTGCCTTTATATAAGCCAGGAATACGAAATCCAAGAGTGCTCTCTATATCAAGCTTTTCTTCTTCTTCTTTATTTTTTGCTAATGCTTTATCTCGTTCCCATGGCAAATCAAAACGTATGAAAACATCGGTACCGCCAAAAGATTCACCCAGAGCTCGTCCAAGCGCCGATAGAGCATTCCATCGCTTTGAGATAGAACTCAATTCTCCTGCTCCAAAAGGAACATAAAGAAAAGAAAAAAGTTTTGCAAATTTCCTTTTTAAAACAAGGATCCTACCACTCAAATCCTTATCATAGAAAGAATATGTACATGAATAGGCTTGCCATCCGGTGCGAGCCTTGAAAAGTCCCCAAAATTTGGATTGTAAGAAGCCCTGCTCATGGCATTCAGGCATACAATCCATTGCTGATAGAATGGGGCTTATTTCTATTTTCGGTAGAACATCCATAGCACTCTGCACTAAAATCTCGGTTATTGGTTCTTTACTCAGCCAATTTTTCCATCCATAACTTTTTCGAGCCTTATGGGCTCGCCACGAACCATAAGGCGTTGACCTTCTGACCAAGCATAGCCATCTTTTGCATATAAAGGGATTGTTAAAAATGTTTCAATATCGATGTTCTCTTTGGATATAGTCTCTTCTAGATTTTCAATACTACTTCCTTCTAGTAACACTCTTTCGCCAGGCTTTGCATTTGGAGCAGTCAATACTTCGACGATTTCATTTCCCTCTAGGCTTTTGGTCGAAGCTGCGAGAAGCATGCCGGCACTTTCAATTCCACGCAATTTTGCTGGCTTTAAGTTGTTAACAAGGACAATATTTTTGCCAAGTAGTTCATCTTCTCTATAGAAAGGCACTAGTCCTGAGATTATTACCCTTTCTGAACCACTGCCATCGTCTAGGGTCTCTATATATAGTTTGTCGGCTTTAGGATGTCGCTCAATCTTTATAATCCGAGCAACGCGTAGGTCTATTATTTGATCAAATCGATTGTTCTGATTTTTTTCTATAGAAGCTGGTAGCTTTCCCTCATTTTTACGATTTTGTTCTTCTTTTTCTTCTCTTTCTTTTTGGGAGCCTGAATATTGTACACGAAGGGAAGCTATCAGCTCATCTTCGAGCTTATTAAAAAGAACCTCGTGTTTTTTTATTCTTTGAAACTCTCCTTTTAAACCAAGATCAGCCCAACCAAGTTTCCCTTGTCCTATTTCTATTCCTAAAAAAGATGCGAGTCTTTTAGCCGTGCTTGGCATATAAGGATAAGTCATTATTGCTAGGTCTTTCAGCACATAGCATAGATCACGCATAAGTGAGCTGGCTTTTTGAGGATTGTCTATTCTAGCTTTCCAAGGCTCTTCATACTGGAAACGCTTATTTGCCAAATCTGCTATGGAAAAGATAGTTCTAAACGCATCTCGGAGATCAGCCCGCTCTAAAAGTTCTGAAGCCTCTTGTTCGCGATCGGCAACCTCCTTCCAGAAAGCCATATCAGGGGTCCCCTCGGGGATAATTCCACTGTAATACCGCGAAATAAATGTAAGCGTTCTATTTACAAGATTTCCGAGATTTCCTATAAGCTCTCCATTTACCTTTTCTTGGAAATCAGTCCATGTGAACGTATAATCTGAAGTCTCAGGTCTATTCCAAAATATATAGAAACGCCATATATCTGCAGGAATTCCAGTATTCATAGCATCATTTCCGAAAACGCCAATACCTTTGGATTTGGAAAACTTACCAGCTTCATAATTGAGATATTCTGTACTTGACATATGATGAAGCATGGTCCAGTTCTTTCCAGTACCCAAAAGGCTAGAAGGGAAAATGACAGTATGGAATGGAATATTATCTTTACCAATGAACTGAAAAAGCTCTACTTCATCGGGCTTCTGCCACCAACTCTTCCAGTCGAACCCCTTTTCCTTTGCTAATCTTGCTGTCATTGAAATATAGCCGATAGGCGCATCGAACCAGACATAGAAGACCTTATCTTTGAATCCCTCTTTGGGCACGGGAATCCCCCACTTTAGATCCCTAGTAATAGCGCGTGGATGCAGCCCATCCCGTATCCATGCCTGCGTCATCTGGATTGCATTATTTGCCCAAAAACCTCTTACACTTGCTTCTTTCATCCAGGCTTCTAGCTTAGGGAGTATAGCAGGGAGATCCAGATATAGATGTTTGGTCGAGCGTGGTCTTGGAGTACCACCGCAACTTATGCATTTAGGGCTCAGAAGTTCCATTGGGTCGAGCAGTTTCCCGCACATCTCACATTGGTCACCACGGGCTCCTTCATAACCACAATAGGGACAGGTTCCTCTTACATACCGATCAGCAAGAAAACGTCCACAGGTATCGCAATAGAGTTGATCTATGGATTGGCTTGAGATGTAACCGTTTTTGTCTAGATCGAAAAATATGGATTGTGTGATCTCTGTGTGCTCTGGAGTCGATGTTCTACCAAAAGTATCAAAAGATATTTCAAACCATTCATAGATATCGCGATGAATTTCATAAAACCTATCACAGAGCTCACGCGGACTTACTTTTTCCTCGAGAGCTTTTGTCTCAGTCGCAGTGCCATATTCATCGGTACCACAGACATAGAGAGTCTCATATCCACGAAGTCTACAGAATCTAGCAAATACATCTGCAGATAATACCTGAATCAGATTGCCAAGATGAGGAACATTATTAACGTAGGGAAGAGCCGATGTTATGAGTCTTCTTTTCATGGCTTGGACAATATCCCTGTAGAAAGGGGCTGTCAAGGACAAGCTCAAGTGATAATATTATATCAAATGGTTGTATCAATGTTGCGATTGGTGCTCAGATTAAATGAAACATCTACAATCAAAGATAAAAGAAGAGTGGTTTCAGGAATAAAAGATAGACTTCAGCACAGATACAGACTTTCATGCGCTGAAATCGACTTGCTTGATTCACTTGCCTTTGCAGAAATAGGAGCTGCACTTGTATCTAATTCTGCACAATACGGAGAAAAAGTGCTGAGAGATGCTGTAACATTCATAGAGGACCATTATCCAGTTGAGCTCTATGAAGTGCAGATGCATTATGAGATATACGGATGAGAGGACTAATCTAATGAGAAATCTCTGGAAGATATTGCTCAGCTTGGCTTTAATAATCTCTCTGCCTTTCTATTTCATTTCTTGCATAGGGATTGAAGCTTCGACTAAGATCGACTCTAAAGGTGCGGGAACATTCTCCGTTGAATATCAAATTGCCAAAGACTTTGTGGATTTTGGATCAGAAGAATCTACTCCTTCTCTACCCTTTGCCTTATCTCGCGAAGATATCGAGCGAGGATTACAAGACACAGAAGGTATTTCCTTAAAATCATACTCAAAGACGAAGAACGCTAACAATATGATTATTTCTTTTACTTTAGATTTTGATTCTCCTGAAAATCTGGTAAAATATCTAGATCCTACTAACAGCTTTGCCAGATTCAACAAAGAAAATGGTATCTATTCTTTAAAATTCTCTTTTGGAGATGAGATTCCCCCTCTTGATCCCGATATGAAAAAGTATATTTCTGAACAGTTCGCATCTTATCGATTTTCTCTGACAATTGAAACTGCTAAATCTCCTCCGGAAGTCTTTATTCAAGATGGCAGTTTTATTAGCAAAACTACCTCTGGAAAAAAGACAATCCTAGAATGCGCAATGGCAGATCTTCTCACTGTGAGCACTTCGCCCCAAATCGATATCTTTTGGAGATGATGATAACCTAATGGTATAGAGTAAAGTTTTATATCATTTAGATAATATAATTAAGATAATTAATAACGTTATTTATACATATCTTGACTAATTTAGCTGTTTCGATTAGTTTTCCACCGCAGCGAATTATTTATTCGTCAGCTTTTTTTCTATCTATTGGAGGAGAAACCTCATGCCAAGAAAAAAATTCGTGTATGCATTTGGAACGGGCCTTGCCGAAGGAGATGGCACAATGAAAGAGCTTCTCGGCGGCAAGGGTGCAGGCCTTCACGAGATGACTAAAATTGGACTTCCAGTTCCTGCTGGTTTTACAATCACAACGGAAGTATGTGAGCTTTATTATAAGAATGGGAAAAAATGGCCTGAAGGACTTGAAGCAGAGATCCAAAAGCATATCAAGAATCTTGAAAAGTTGACAAAAAAGACTCTTGGCGATCCGAGTGATCCATTACTTGTCTCTGTTCGATCTGGCGCACCTGTTTCGATGCCTGGCATGATGGAGACTATTTTGAATCTTGGTCTCACTGATGCTTCGGTTGAGGGCCTGGCTTCTAAGACCGGAAATAGACGCTTCGCTTTAGATGCATATAGGCGCTTTATTATGATGTATGGCTCTATAGCTATGGGAATCGATAGGGAGGTATTCGACAAAGCCTTTGAAGAAATCAAAGAGACAAAAACAAGACTGCGCTTAGGAATACCTACTGGGCAAAAAGTGAGCGATACCGATGTAAACGAAGAAGAGCTTAGTGAGCTTATCAAATATTTCAAGAAGATATATCGCGAACATATCGGGACAGATTTTCCACAGGATCCATGGGAACAGCTAAAAGGAGCCATCAATGCGGTCTTCGATTCTTGGATGGCAGAAAAAGCAGTGACCTACCGCAAAGTAGAGAAACTAGTTGGAATAAAAGGAACTGCTGTCAATATCGTTCAAATGGTTTTTGGCAACAAAGGTGAAAATTCTGGTACCGGTGTATGTTTCACTAGAGATCCAAATACTGGTGAGAATATCTTTTATGGTGATTATCTCATCAATGCTCAGGGGGAAGATGTTGTTGCTGGGATTAGGACACCAATAAAGCTCGCGGAGCTCGAAAAACGTGATCCAAAAGTATATAGACAGCTAGTCGACATCCGAAGAAAACTCGAAAGGCATTATAGAGACATGCAAGATCTTGAATTCACTGTGGAAGAAGGTAAGCTCTATATGCTTCAGTGCCGCACAGGAAAACGCAGCCCCATTGCGGCCTTCCGGATTGCAGTCGATTTTGTAAAAGAAAAGCTGATTACCAAAGAAGAAGCAATACTTCGTATTAAAGCCTCCGATATAGAGGGAATCTTCTACCCTATGATAGATAAATCAAACCCTGCAGCACTTAAGAAATCTTTTCTTGTGCAAGGTATCGATGCAGTTCCAGGAGCCGCCGTAGGCAAGGTGGTATTCAATGCAAAGGTAGCCGAAGAATGGGAAGAAAAAGGCGAAAAAATCATTCTTGTTCGCAAAGAGACCAGTCCTGAAGACGTAGGCGGAATGCATGCAGCCCAAGGCATTTTGACAGCTACTGGTGGCAAGACAAGCCATGCCGCTGTCGTTGCACGAGGATGGGGCAAGTGCTGTATTGTAGGCTGTGAAAAACTCGAAATAGACTATGAAAATGGCCAGTTTGCTGTTGGAAATACGATTGTCAAAGAGGGAGATTATATCACTCTAGATGGCAATACTGGCAATGTGTATCTAGGTCAACTCAAGCTGGTAAAGCCCGAACCACCTAAAGCCTACACCACTCTTATGTCTTGGGTAGACCGGACTAGAACGCTTAAGGTCCGCACAAATGCCGACACTCCTTATGATGCTAAAAAAGCTAGGGAATTAGGAGCCGAAGGCATAGGACTATGCCGGACTGAGCATATGTTCTTTGATTCAGAAGAACGCATCCTCGCAATTCGTGAAATGATCATTGCGGATGATACAGAAAGCCGTAAAAAAGCCCTAGCTAAACTTCTCCCATTTCAGACTAAAGACTTCGAGGGTATATTTAAGGCGATGGATGGCCTGCCTGTAACAATCCGATTAATCGACCCACCTCTTCATGAATTTGTTCCACACGATGAGGAAGGCCAGCGTGAGCTAGCCGATGCAATTGGTGTTCCTTTTGAAAAGGTAGTTCAACGAGTAGAACAGTTGCATGAACTAAATCCAATGCTAGGTCACAGAGGCTGCCGTTTGACAATCACTTACCCCGAAATTCTAGATATGCAGGTTACAGCTATAATCACCGCTGCCTGCAATATGACCAAGAATGGCATTAAGGTTCTTCCGGAAATTATGATCCCCTTGGTTATGGACGACAAAGAGCTAAAAATTCTTGAGTCAAGAGCACGGGAGATAGCGGCTAAAATTATAGCTACATCAGAAGTACCTTTAAAGTATATGATAGGTACGATGATCGAAGTTCCGCGAGCCGCTTTGCTTGCAGATAGAATAGCAAAAGTAGCTGAATTTTTTTCCTTTGGGACGAATGATTTGACTCAAATGACTCTTGGATTATCTCGAGATGATGCCGGTAAATTTCTGCCAGACTATATCGACGAGAAGAAGGGAGCAATTTTCAGAGCGGACCCATTTCAGAATATCGATCAGGATGGCGTGGGGATGCTCATACGAATGGGTATAGAAAAAGGCCGCACATCGAGGCCTAGAC